>Ga0307374_10009990_pt1 | contig 13870 bp, 12 predicted proteins | sample OX3MG_FD_202532 | JGI IMG/M metagenome (GOLD analysis project Ga0307374, IMG submission 202532) | Soil microbial communities from Risofladan, Vaasa, Finland - OX-3 | ecosystem: Environmental > Terrestrial > Soil > Coastal area > Acid sulfate soil | place: Finland: Risofladan, Vaasa | collected... | reverse complement strand
CTTGCGCCTGTCCATATAGCGGCGTTCCATTATTGTACACGCTGCCATACGGATCCCAATATTCGCCGTTCGGGTCGCCGGTTGCGGGCGGAATCTGCGAATTTTGCACAATCATACCTGATTGTATCGGATCGCATGGTGGAGGAGGGTGGTAAAGCAGGCTCCCCGGCTTCACGATCGGCCTGTTCGAGGGAGGTGGATTGTAAGGAGGAATCGGGGAAGGAGGCGGTGGTGGGGAATCAGCTTCATTATAGAATCCAGTTGTAAATTTCTCAGATGACTCTTTCGCCTGGTTCAGAAAATCCTGCATTGACAGACCGCCGGACCCTGACCCCGGAGAGCCTCCACCGGGCTGACTAGCGTCCGCTGCAGAGCCGCAGGGAATCCAGACGGGTTGAGAAGTAATATATCCGCTTCCGAGCTCAGATGGGTGACCGCCGGGCGGATTACCTACAGGCACCCACTCGCTACTCCAATATCCCCCCTCTGCATTTGGGCATGGCATGATGATTATCCCCTCAAATTACAATCCATTCCATTTCGAACATACTCCAATTGCCGCTGTTATCGACGATGCGAAGGGCGACCTGGAAGCGGCCGGTCGTGTTGAGCGAAACCTGCAGGTTCCGTCCGCCGCCGCCGTACGTGGAGTTTGGGAACTGGAAGACGGGAACGGTTCCATTGGCGTTACCCTGGAACTGTCCGCTCGTCGTGGAGTTATCGCGCATGCTGAAGAGAATATCGGCGGAGGTCACTCCGGCGTTAAAATCGAGATAAAGGTAATTGATGAATCGCGGGTCCCCTCGCAAGAACATGATGTTCTGCACCGAAAGGGGCAGCCCGAGTGATGGAAGCGTCATCGCGTGCAAATTGTTCCAGTTCGTTGCGTCGACAACGGCCTGGTAATCATACGCGTTCGCGGCGACGATGTGCGAGGTCGTCGCAGGTATGCCTCCCGCTGTTGTTTTCATCGGCGGGGCGATCCATGTCGTTCCGGCATTCAGCCAGTTTAGGCTTCGGGCGAAAGCGGCGTTCTGCAGGGTGCCGCTTTGGTCTTCGAAAGCCAGCGAGGAGATGATGGCGCGCGGGTCCATCGGCGTCATGACCACCAAATCGTTCCAGGATTGTGCTCGTGTTCCGTTCATAAGGTTTTTGGGGTTTGAGGTTTGAAAAATCGTGCGTTAGTTTGCCTATAGCAACCCCCCCGCGCTTGCGATCGAGTTCCCGTGCAATGTTAAAAAATTGTTAAATCTCAGACCCGAAAATTATTTTTCGATTTTTCTGACATCGCGATTTTTTCGTGGGTATAATTAGTGGAGTCTCATATGGGCACCCAAAAGCCTGTCAAGCATGAATTATGAAAAATGTCAGATCATATTGAATTTCCGGAAATTCGGGAACTCGGCTCATTGCATGAAAATTAAACCTCTCTCGCCAATTCATACAACTCACTTCGAAATGACAACATGGCGAAAATGCGCTGAAAAAAGCAATACAAATGTGTGGTATTGAGGACAGCACTATTGTAAAAGAAAAAATTTTGAGAGCAGAGAGTTGCGCCGCGAATAAAATTATCAAAAATTGCGTTTGCGGTGCAACTCTGCTCAGATCAATATGAAAATTACACCTCCCGCTCATATCGCGGCGCTCGAAGCATATAAACCGGGGCGCCCGATCGCCGATGTCATGGCCGAATATGGCCTGGACGACGTGATCAAACTGGCCTCGAATGAGAATCCGCTGGGGCCATCGCCAAAGGCGCTCGAAGCAGCCATGGGTTCGCTTCGCGATCTTCATCATTATCCGAATGGCGGAAAGACGTTGCGGGAGGCGATCGCGAAAAAATATCGCTTATCCATGGACGAAGTGATCGCCGGTTCCGGCAGCGAGGGCGTGATGAATACGCTGATGCGCACGTTCCTCGAAAAGGGCGATGAAGTCATCACGAGCGAGGGAACCTTCACCGGGTTTTACGTTCTCTCTCATGCGATGGGACTGAAACTCGTGACTGTTCCGATGAAAAATTATGCGTATGATTTGGACAAAATCGCAAATCGAATTTCGGAAGACACGAAGCTTATTTATCTCGCCAATCCGAACAACCCGACCGGCAGTGCTTTTGGCAGCCACGAATTCGAAGCATTCTATAAACGCATTCCGGCCGGCGTTATTATTTTGTGCGATGAAGCCTACTACGATTATGCGAAGCCTAACATACCGGATCATTTCACGCTTCTCGACGATATCCGTTCCAATGTCGTGACGCTTCGGACATTTTCAAAATCGCACGGGCTGGCTGGCATTCGTGTTGGATTCGGAACGGGACCAAAAGAGATTATTTCGCTCATGCTAAAAGTCAAACTTCCTTTCGAGCCAAGCTCCCCCGCCCAAGCCGCCGGAATTGCCGCGCTGGACGATGACGAATTTCTCGCGAGCACTATTGAAACAAACCAAGCTGGCAAGCGGTACCTTAAAGAAGCGTTCGCAGAGCTTGGAATTTCACATGTCGATACATCAGCAAATTTCTTTCTCCTACCGTTTGAATCGAAAGGGATGGCGCACGAATTTGTTTACGAGATGGAGCGGCGTGGAATTATCGTGCGTCCGGCGGATGGTTCGGGATTGCCTCAGTGCGTGCGAGTGTCCATCGGCACCATGGAAGAAAATAAGCGGGCAATCGAGGCGATGAAAGAAATCCAAGAGAACCCCCTCCTTTTCAAGGAGGCGGCAGGGGGTGGTTATGCCCCCGGTCAACCACCCCCCGTCCCCCGCCTTGAAAAGGCGGGGGTGATCGTATAAACCATGCCTGACGAACTTAACGAATACCTTCGCCCCGAGATCGCTTCCGGTCTCGGATCGATGGAACTTGTGGCAAAATTCGTGGTCGAGGGATTTATCACGGGGCTGCACCAATCGCCGTATCACGGGTTCTCGGTGGAGTTCGCCGAGCACCGCCCCTACCTGCCCGGCGATGCGATTCGCAATATCGACTGGAAACTTTTCGCGCGCACCGACCGGCATTATATCAAGCAATACGAAGAGGAGACGAACCTCAAGGCGCATATTATCGTCGATGCCTCGCGTTCGATGAACTACACGAGCAGCCCGAAGCGTATCACAAAATATAAATATGCGACCATGCTCGCCGCCGCGCTTGCTTATCTCCTGATGCGTCAGCAGGATGCCGTCGGCCTCGCAATTTTCGATGAAGAACTTCGCACCTTCATGCCCGCGCGACTGAAACAAAGTTACCTGCGAGAGATGCTGCGAATTCTCCAAACGACACAGCCCTCGCATGCAACGCATACTGAAACCGCCCTGCGCCGCGTTGCCGACCGCCTCACCCGCCGCGGACTCGTCATCGTCATTAGCGATTTCTTAGACGAACCAGAGCAAATTAAGCTACCGCTTTCGCTCATGCGTCATGCCGGGCACGAGGTAATAGCATTCCAGGTGCTCGATCCCGCCGAGAGAACGCTGGAACTCGAAACCGCGGATGCAACCATTGTCGACATCGAAACCGGCGAGCAAATTCGAACGCAGCCGTATCAATTGCAGGCCAGCTACCAAAAATCGGTCGAGGAGTTTCTGGGAACTCTGAAAGATTCACTCGTCTCCGAAGGCATCGACTATTTATTATTAGAGACCACGACACCATTCGATCGCGCGCTGCTGGAATATTTGCATAAGCGGCAGGGGATGGGATGAACTTAGGGATGTGCCAGACCCGTTACGATAGCCAACGCCCGATCAACTCTTGATAATGTTTCTTCGCTGACCTTTCCGTAATCACTGATGATTCTGCTCCGATCAATGGCCCTTGTTTGAATAAGCAAGACCTTGGAATCACGGGAAAGGCCGCCTTCGGGAGCCTCGATTAGCACTTCAATGGGAGAGACGCTATCCGTGCGCTTCGTTGTTAGCGAAGCCACTAAAATCGTACTTGCATGTTGATTGATCCATCCGGGAGATAGCACCATTGCCGGTCGAATACCTGCCTGCTCATGCCCTCGTATTGGATCGAATACGGCTCGTATGATGTCGCCTCGTTCGAGCGGGCCTATTTGCTTTTTCATAGACTTCTTCTTCTAAAGGATACCATGCTTTTGATTCCTCAAGGTAAATATCGTTCATCTCCTGAAGCCCCTTTATCACGGCTTCTCGAATTTTTGCGCCCTCGCCTTCGCGAACGAATTTCTTCATCAAGTCACTCACGACCAGACTTCTGCTGCCCGACTCAACCGCCTTCTCGAAGGCCGAAAGAGTCCGTTCGTCAATGGAATAGGTGCGTTTGCGTATGTGCATAATGTATTCTCCTTCCGGAATACGAACAGGAATACTGTGCGCTCTTGTTCCTTCGACCGTGCCCGTCGGGCGCTGCTGGAATATCTGCATAAGCGGCAGGGGATGGGATAGCAATTGTTGTATTTAGGTTTGAAGTTCAAAACTCCAATCTTCCAGCGTTAGATCAATCGCTTCGAACGCAAGTCTGCAAAATCTCTCAATATCTTTTGCTGATCGATTAACCTCGATGTAGGCCCCGTTTGAAAGTTGTCGGGGATCGCGCAGATTCTTCTTATTGTAAGAAACTTGTTTCGGGAATGAGGTCACGATTGTCCCGAATTTCTCCGGTTCAAGACCTGCTATCGTATTCATTGCGTTCTCAAGCACTTCGCGCCAATTACTCACTTCGAAGCGTTCGCCAAGAATCGTAAGAGCAATCGGACTCTTTCCTGTGACATCAATACTAAGACGGGCATCAATATTTGAGTCACCAAAATAGGACCATGTTGATAGTGCAAGTTCAGCAAGTGTCTTCGCTCGTAGCTCGATCTGAGATCGGTTCCATGTTTGAATGCTCTCAAAATATCCATTGAGTTCGAGATGGCTCTCTATTAGAAGCTCCCGCTTAACTGAGTAAAGATCATTCGAAAGTTCCGAATTATAGGCCGTTAAGGTAAGGTTACCAAGAGTGTGTAAATATAGCTCATGAGTTTCAGACCAATCCTCTCCTAACTCAGCGCACCACTGGTCGCTTAAGGTTTGTGGCATAACATGCTCGATTGTCAATTGATCGAGAATTGCAGGTTCCTTATGGTTGAATGACGCTTCCAAACCTTCGAGAATTACTCTTGCCTTGTTCACACGGGATCCGGGCCCATAAAGTTTTGTATCTTGGAGTCTTTGGAAGAACTCGTTGTCTTTGGGATACCCTTTATCCTGCAAACTTTTCTTGACACCATCCAAAAGTGATCCTTTCGCAAGATTTTTCGCTTGGCGGTAAACAGCCGGAAAAATATTTGCTAAACCGTATGTCGGCACGCTGCATACAAAGCGTCGAACCATGAAATTTTCCAAGACGGCGATAATTTCCACCAACTCGTTTTCAGAAAGTTCCTCGGTCTTGAAGTCGTGCAAACAATTTAGGAGAAAAGGAAATGATGTGCCAACTTCAAGCCTAAGGAGACGACCCAAGGCGTTTGCAATTCGCGTATTCTCTATCAGGCTTGGCTGTAGAAGTAATTGATAGTAGCCTGCGTATTCATTTAGTGTCTTCAGGTATTCAACCGCAGTCGAGGGAGTAACTTTGTCCTTAATTGTAAGGTACACGTCCGATTTATTTATTACGGTGCCTTCTCTCATGAGATAGTGACGAACAAACTCGGTCAGTGACTCACCCAACTTCTCTTGCATCGGCCTCCAATGTTTTGCGTATGTTGCTTCTTGATCGTTGACATGGATACGCATGAAGAAGTAGTTTCTGATAAGGTCACCCTGTGTAAGAGGCTTTCCAGTAGCATTAAGACTTTCGAAAACCAAATGAGGATTGTCATCAGCGTCTAGCACAATGCTCACGATAGTCAGCTTTTCGATTATAGCCCTCTTTAAATCGATCAACGCTATTTTGCTTGTTCTGAGCCTTCGTTCAAAATACGAATAAGCCTTTGAAATGTGGTCATGGTCACCAAGGCTGCTCTCTGTGATTAGAGAGTTAAAACGATCTCTATCGAGCTGAGTCGGAAGAAACTTGAAGTAGTCTTGCTCTTTCTTAAACTTATTGATTAGCAAGGTATCGTTAATTTCCTGGGCTAAATCTTCTTCTCCAGCCAAGCGGGCTTTATCACGAATTAGCGCAAGCAAAATGAATATCGTGGTCAGTCTTTGCTGACCATCAATGAGCAGGTACTTTGCTACGCCTTCTGGCACGGAAACCGTCGGCATCGTGACAATCGACCCAAGAAAATGATCCTTTCGTGAAGGGTCTTCCACAAGAATTTCCAAATCACCCCAGAGAGTATCCCAGTGGCTCTTCTCCCAACTATATGGGCGTTGAAATAGCGGTACAACGTATTGCTTGGTGCCTTCGATTATCGGCTGTAACTTGGTTTCGGATGCTTTCATTTTCTGATAAATATTATTGAAGAGACACGAACATTGACCGAGAAACGGTCATTCCCTTCATCCCAACTACTCAAACAACGCCACCATAAATTTCTTAATTTCCTCCTCCGTATTATAAAAATGCGGCGAAACGCGCAGCCGGCCTTGCCGAAGCGAGATGATAATGTTTTGTTGGTGCAGTCGTTCGAAAACTTTTTCTGCATCGGGGAAATTGAAGGAGACAATTCCCGCGCGCTCTGTTTCCGCTTTCGGTGTAATCACTTCCACTCCGCGCTGCTCTAAGCGGTCGATGAGATAGCCGGAAAGATCGAGCACGGTGCGTTCGATTTCCTTCAGTCCAAATGCAAAGAAGAATTTGAGCGAGGCGTTCAGCGCGGTGATGCCAGCGAAATTCAGCGTGCCATTTTCGAAGCGTCCGGCGCCCGTGCGAAGCTGTTCGGGCCTCAAAGTAAAATCGAAGGGATTGTCGATACTCAACCATCCGAGATAACCCTGATGCAATCGTTCCAGCGCACGATCTCCAACATAAATAAACGCAATGCCGGTATCGGACATCATCCATTTTTGGCCTCCGCAGGCGAGGAAGTCGATGTTGTCGCACTCCACGTTGATCGCCGAGTGGGGAAGCGATTGAATCGCATCGACAGCAAACAAAATATCGCGCTCGCGACAGATTGCTCCAATCGCGGTGAGGTCTGCTTTCGCGCCCGTAGCAAATTGCACATGGCTAAGTGAGACGAGCTTAGTTTGATCGGTCAATTGGGCTGCTATTTGGTCCTTTGTGATTTTGTAATTCTTGGCGTGAATCACATCGACCTCAACTCCTCTCCGTCTGAGATTCAAAAACGGATACGCATTCGCGGGAAATTCAAGATCGTTGATGAGGACGCGATCGCCGGGCTGCCAGTCGATACCTTGCGCGAGGATGTTTATTCCGTCGCTAGTATTCATCACGAATGCGATTTGCTCCGCGTGGGCGCCGATCATTTGCGCGAGGAGTTCGCGCGTTTCCTGAATCGTTTTGAGTATCCACGGATACGGCTCTATCCCTTTCAGTGCTCGGCGTGTTTGATATTTATCGACAGCATCGCGTACGCGAAAGCTGAGCGGTGCGACGGCGGCATGATTAAGATACACCATGTCGCTCATCGTATGAGGGAATTCTTTTCTGGCTTGTTCGAGAGTCACTTTTTGTGCTGAGCGTTGAGTATATCTTCGACCTTCTTAATATCCTCCGCAGTATCGACAGCAACCGATTCGTATTCCACTTCCACGCATCGGATCGGAATCCCGGCTTCGAGCAGCCGTAGTTGTTCGAGTCGCTCGGCACGTTCGAGCAAGCTCTCGCCAAGCGCGACGAATTGCTTCAGAACTTCTGCACGATAGGCATAGACGCCGATGTGCTTAAAATAAAGATGTTGCTTCGGCCAATCGGTTACCGCATCGGTTCCAAGCGAACGTAAAAAGGGAATCGGATGCCGCGAAAAATAAAGCGCGTTGTTATTTCTATCCTTCACCGCGAAGACGACGTTCGGATTCGTCAGATCTTCCGCGCGCTTCAATAGTGTGACCGGCGTGGCTACCGAAACTTCGGGATAGCTTTGCATCTCCAAATCGAGCGCGGTAAGAACCTTGGGATCGATGAGTGGCTCATCCCCCTGCACGTTGATGATAACAGCATTATCGAGGCCAAGCTGCGCGACGGCTTCGGCCACACGGTCGGTGCCGGAAGCGCAGGCGGGCGATGTCATCACCGCGCGGCCATTGAAACGCTCGACTTCGTGCAGGATTGCATCGTGATCGGTCGCAACGTAAATTTCGTCAATGCCTTTAGCACGCTCGCATTGTCGATACACGCGCTCGATCATCGTCATGCCAGCGATTATCGCGAGCGGCTTCTTCGGAAGCCGCTCGGAAGCATAGCGAGCGGGGATGATAATAACGGTCTTCATTTGAGGGGGTATGAACGTTAGCTCTTACTCTCACGGTTCATAGTGCGCGAATTTAGCTACTCCGAACAACATTATGTTACACCGTTCCAAATTCATACTTCCTCCTTCCTACTTCCTACTTTTTGCAATAGTCGCAGGCTGCGGCGGCAGTGGCACAAAACCGCTCTCGACCGATAACCGCGTGATCGAATGGGAACTCTCGGACGCGCAGGCGCTCAATCCATGTAATTCCACTGACGCAACGAGCAGCTACATCGAAGATCAAATTTATCAGCATCTCATTTTTATCGATCGCACGACGATGCAGTATGACATCCCCGTGCTTGCGACTGCGATGCCCGTCGTCTCGCCCGATCATTTACAATACGATTTCACACTCCGCAAAGACATTAAGTGGCCCGACGGACAGCCCTTTACCGGCGCGGACGTAATCTTCAGCCTCAAAGCACTGAAAAATCCATTCAACACAATGGCCGGCGAAAACCGGGTCTATGTCGATCCGATCCACAGCGTGGAACTTATCGATGGCGATCCTTACCGCGTTCGGTTCACCTTTTGGAAGGCTTACTTTCTTGCTATTCCTGCCACGTTCGGCTCCGCGCTCTATATCCTTCCCAAACATATCATGGACCCGAACGATCTTACCGATAAATATTCCTGGGATGATATTGCCGCCATCGTCGAAACCGCAGGAAACAAGCAAATCGATAGCGTCATGCTTTCGAAGCATAAAAATCCCGCGATGCTTGAATATGGAACGTGGTTTACCGACGCTCTGCGCAATCGAGATCCGAAATATATTCAGGGCAGTGGTCCCTATAAATTAGATGAATGGGTTACGAACCAATATATCCGCCTTGTGCGAAATCCGCTGTATGTCAATCATTGGGGGCCGCAGTTCGAGGCAAATCCCGATATACTGCTCTACAAAACGATCAACGATTACAACGCCGCCTCGACCGCACTTAAATCCCATGACGTCGATCTCATGGGCGACATCCAGCCACAATATTGGACGCAAATCGATACGAACAACACGCATATAAAACGCACCGCATTTCCGCTCGGCTCTTTTACTTATATCGGGTTCAATAATAAAAGTCCAATCTTTCGCGATCCAGGCGTGCGGCTCGCGATGGCCTACATGGTCGATCGCAAACTTATTATTCAGAAGCTGCTCTTCGGCATGGCAAAACTTACGGAATCTGCAATTCCCTCGACACGCCCGGAGCACGATAGCGACCTTCCAATCATCCCTTACGATCCCGCGCGCGCAACGCACATTCTCGATTCGCTCGATTGGAAAGATCACGATGGCGATGGCATTCGCGATAAAGTGATCGACGGCAAACGCATTCCATTTAAGTTCACCTTTACGGTGAACGCCGGCAACGATATGCGGGAAAACGTTTGTCTGATTATTGCAGAGGCATTACGCAAAATTGGCATCGATGCCAGCGTGAACAAACTCGAATGGAGTGTCTATCTCGAACGGCTGCGCGATCATCTTCTCGAAGCCCACATGGGCGCATGGATTACCAGTTCTTACGAGTCCGATGAATATCAACTCTATAATTCATCGCAAGCGAAGAACCGCGGTTCGAACTACGACAACTTCAGCGACCCGCGCGTCGATAAACTTACCGAAGATATCCGTCTCGAATTCGATCCCGCGAAACGAATGGTTATGGAGAGGGAGCTTCAGAAACTGATGTACAACAATCAGGCGGAGCTTTTTCTCTGGGAGCAACTCAATCCCGCCGCGTGGGTGGACCGATTCGATAATGTGTCATGGAATGCATACGCGCCCGGCTACAATGCGGCAAACTGGAGAGTTCGCGGGGCGGCGGGAGGAATGAAGGCGACGTTTTAGTGTAGCGCAAACTTTAGTTTGCGATTCCGTGCCACATTACTTCGCTCTCAGCAGCCACACATCCGAACTATCGACTCGCTTGCCCTTTTGCTCGGGCGGAAGAATGTCGATATAATAGCGTTCGCCGTTTTTCGAAAAATAGCGCCTCGACGGGCTGTTTGATAAACTGGGAAGCTTAAAGTTCCGCAAGTCTTTAAGCTTTCCCTCCGGGATTATGCCGTGAGCGACGATGGAATCGCCGAAATGAAGGAGCGAGTCTGGTATAATCCCTTGCCACAAAAATTCTTTCGGAGCCTGCGCAAAGATGGGTGATGTAAGAAAAAAACTCGCCACGGCGAGCATGAAGAAGAGAAGTGAAATTCCAAGCTTTTGCATGACGTTGCAAAGCCAAGAGAATTCCGATTAATTCCCGTTCAGAATCGCATACGTTTTCGCCGTGACGAACCTTCCGTGCCGGAGTTCAAAATCGCGCAAGATGCCTTCAAGCTTCATACCGCAACGCTCCATTACGGCAGCCGAACGTACGTTATCGAAATCGCACGTCGCGGCTACGCGGTGCATACTCATTTCCTCGAAAGCAAAGCAAATCAATTCATGAACGGCTTCCGTCATGTAGCCATTGCCCCAATAGTTGCGATTCAGAACGTAACCCATCATCAAACGGTGGTGCTTTGGTGAAATATCGTGAAAACCGCAACTCCCGATAAACTTCCCATCCGGTTTTAGCGTAATTGCAAATGACATCCGTTCTTTTCGCGCAAATTCTCCAGGCACTCCCTGCAGCCATTGAATGGAATCCGCGAGCGTCCTATGGGTGGGAAAGATCATGTACTTCGTCACTTCAGGATCGCTGCCATAAGCGAAAACATCTTCCGCATCCGCGACAGTTATTTGCCGCAGGGTGAGCCGCTCCGTTTCGAGCATGGGGTGTTGATCGAAGAACCGGGAGAGATCGAGCGGTTCGAAAGAACTATTTTCTGATGATGGCATAGACATGATTGCTTACAAACCGTCCTTTGTTAATCTCGTTCTCCTGGCGCGTGACTTCGAGCGTCATTCCGCACCGTTCGGCAACTCTGCACGAGCGAATATTTCCCGTTTCGCACTCTGCTTCGATGCGGTGAATTCCCATCTCCTCGAAAGCATAGCGAATAACTTCGCGGACAGCTTCGGTCATATAGCCGAAGCCCCAGTAGGCGCGCGCGAGGCCGTAGCCAAGCTCCATCCGATGATGATCGGGTGAGATGTGATGCAAAGTGCAGACGCCAACAATTCTGTTATCGCTCTTTCGAGCAACGCCGAATTCGACAAACTTATGAGCTTTAAATCCCTCGGCGATACGGCCAATTTCGTCCCGGGCAATATCGATGGATTTGAATGCCGAGTAGGAAACGTAATCTTTAATCGAGGGATCGCCATAATATGCGAACAAATCCTCCGTATCGGAGCCTATAAGTTCCCGAAGGACAAGCCGTTCCGTTTCAAGAACGGGAAAATGTTCGAAGATGCGGGAGAGATCGAGAGGGATTATTTCAGCCGCCACGTCGTCCCTTCTTTTGTATCTTCGAGGAGGATGCCGGCTTCTTCCAATTCTTTTCGGATGGCGTCGCTGGCGGCGAAATCGCGGCGGTCGCGGGCGGCTTTCCGCTGCTTCATAAGGATCTGCATGCTGCTTTCCAGGGCGGTGGACGCATTGGACTCAGTGGACGGGCGGGTTGGAAGGATGCCGAGGATATCTCCGGCGAGAGTCTTCCAGATTTTGAGATAACCTGGAAATTTCTCCTTTTCACCAGACACAAGCGCGTTATTCGTTTCGGTCGCCAAATCATAGAGAACGGCAATCGCTTTCGCCGTATTAAAATCATCGTCCATTGCTGCTATAAATTGGGCAACGATGGGATGCGATTGGTCCAGCTCTGTCGCTGTGGTCTCTTGGGTCGCTTCGGCAAGCCGCCGATAACTTCCAAGCAACTTCTGATATCCTGCATCCGCGGCGGTAATAGCTTCCGGCGCAAACTCCGTCGTCCCACGATAATGCGATTGCAAAATCGTGAACCGAAGTGAAAGTGGATCATATTGCTGAAATAAATCCCGCAGGTATGCCGAATTCCCCAGCGACTTGCCCATCTTCACGCCGCCGGTGGTAACCATGTTGTTGTGCATCCAGTATTTCACGAACGGATGCCCCGTCGCGCATTCGGATTGCGCGATCTCGCACTCATTATGCGGGAATGAATTTTCGAGTCCGGCTCCGTGGATATCGAATGTCTCGCCCAGGTACTTCATCGACATCGCAGAGCACTCGATATGCCAGCCTGGAAATCCCATGCCCCAGGGCGAAGGCCATTGGAGAATGTGGTTTTTCTCCGCGCGTTTCCATAATGCAAAATCCTGCGGCGATCGTTTGTCCGATCGTTCTTCTACTCGTCCGCTCGATTCCTGATCTTCGGCTTTTCGCCCCGAGAGTTTGCCGTATTCTTTATCTTTTGCGACATCGAAATAAACGTTCCCGTCCGCTTCATACGCGAAGCCTTTTGCGATCAACTCTTTAATAAGCTCGATTTGCTCGATGATGTGTCCCGTGGCGCGCGGAGAAATATCGGGGCGAATAATATTGAGCGCGTCCATATCCTCGAAGTAGCGCCGCGTGTAATACTCAGCAACTTCCATCGGATGTTTTCGCTCCTTGTGGCTTTGGACCTCGATCTTATCCTCGCCGGCAACATCATCATTGCCGGTCATGTGGCCCACATCGGTGATGTTCTGAACATAGGTAACTTTTCGGTCGGGATAGCGAAAGCGAAGGTAGCGGTTCACGATGTCCGCCGTGATATAGGCTTTCGCGTGGCCGACGTGCGCATCGCCATAGACGGTCGGGCCGCAAAAGTACATGCCGATCCGGTCGGGATGAAGCGGCTCGAACAGCTCTTTCTTGCGAGTGAGAGTATTATAAATTTGCAGCGGCACGGCGGACAGTTGAATGTTGAGAAGTGGAAAGTGGATAGTACATAGTTAAACTATGCACTATCCACTTTCGATTCGCGTAGAATCTTGGGAGCGGCTTAGTTCGTTCCGCCGCCACCCATTCCAGTAGGCATTGGGCGATATGTCACATCCGTCGGTGGGACGAAGAGCGCGTCATCCAAATGCTTCTTTTCGTATTTGACGAATTCCATCGTCATCTCAACTTCGTCGCCACTCTTAGCAACGATCCGAACCGGCACAAGGCCCTGTGAAGCAAGCAATTTCATTGCTTGAGTCTGTTTTGGATCCTGGCCTGGCTTATCGTTCAAGGATCGAAAGAAGCTTTCCTGAATCTCTTTCGGAAAATCTGCCGCGACCCATATCGACAGATCGACCTGCTCACCGCTAAGGAGATATTCCTTCGCCGGGTGCCCGGCGATCGTAGCCGTTGCTCCTGTTGGCTTGAGATCGGTTGAATCGAGTTGCGTTGCCGCGGAGTTGGAATCGGCCTGAAGATCCACAATATACCCCGATTTCATGGCCCCCATCACCATGTAAGCTTTCTTCGTCGCGTCGTCGGAATAGGTCTTAAATTTACCCATCGCGCCCATGTCCATCTCAGCCTCCGTCTTTTGGCCTTTTACATTGATGATCATCGGGTGATTTACTGTGTCACCCA
>Ga0307374_10009988_pt1 | contig 13873 bp, 12 predicted proteins | sample OX3MG_FD_202532 | JGI IMG/M metagenome (GOLD analysis project Ga0307374, IMG submission 202532) | Soil microbial communities from Risofladan, Vaasa, Finland - OX-3 | ecosystem: Environmental > Terrestrial > Soil > Coastal area > Acid sulfate soil | place: Finland: Risofladan, Vaasa | collected... | reverse complement strand
GCGCCCGGCCCACCGGTCCAAGCACCAGAAGGTCCACAGATCCACGACCGAGGCGATCTCGCGACCAAGCCCGGCTGTTCCCGAAGCAGGAATGAGCCCGGCGCCGGCCGGGGCGGACTTGGCCAGGCGGAGCTCCTCGTCAGCGGAGCCGGGTCAAGGCCTTCCGCATGGTCCGGACGCGGCGGTTTTGCTCAGGTCGTCGAAGCCGGCGTCCACGGGATGCGAGGGGCGTCAGCCCAGAGGTGCTCGAGGTCATAGAACGCTCGAGCCTCGTCGAGGAACACATGGACCAGGTAGTCCCCGTAGTCCATCAGAATCCACCGCGCATCATCGAGCCCCTCCACCTGGAACGGGGCCGAGCCTCCGGCCGCTTTGACTCGAAGCTCCACCTCATCTGCGATGGTCCTGACCTGTCGCGCATTCCGACCGCTGGTGATCACAAACGCATCGGTGATGCCGAGCATCTCGCCCATTGCCAAAATGACCGTGTCCTCACCTGACTTCGAGTCCGCGGCTTGAGCCGCCAAGAGAACTTCGTCGGGCACTGCGGGGTCGTGACGATCTGCAACCGATGTGGCAGTGCCTGATGTCAACGGTGTCTCCTTCTGGCGCCTAGGCGCCGGTTCTAGGCAAAGTTTGGATGATTGATATTTGGTGGGTAACGACGATTCCGGCCCCGACCGGAGTGGATCCGGCCGGTCGATCACGGGCCAGGGTGAGTATGAGCACGGTTATTCCGATACAAGCCGCGATGACCAAGGCACAGACCAGTGCGATCCGTTGGCGCTGTTGGCGCTCCTCCCGGAGGACTCTCCGGCTGACCGTACCGTTCGATACTACCGGCCCGGCAATTTCCGCCGTCACCGGAGATCCGGCACCAGACGGCGCTGGGGGCGAGGGGATGACCACCTGGGTGGTTTCGTCCTCGGTCAGCGCTATCCGTTCGCTCATCTCCCCGTAGCGTACAGACCCCGGAGCCGAATGCAACGGATCACCGGGTCAGGGATCAATCCGTCAACCGGCAGCCCGACCTCGAGCCGGGCCCGGAGCTCGGTACTGGAAACGTCGAACGGCTCCACCGGGACCCTCACCGTCTGCCATCCGGCGGGTGGCTCAACCACCTCCACCCCCGGTCGGTCGACCACCGCCAGGGTGGCGTTTTGCCGCAACACCGGCTCATCCTTCCAGGTGGGAAGGTCGGCGACCACGTCAGCCCCGATGACCACGATCAGCTGGCTGGACGGATCCTGGCGGTGCAACTCGTTGACCGTGTCCACCGTGTAGGACGGTCCACCCCGGTCGATCTCGATTCGGCTTGGCTCCAGTCCGGTCCGGCCCTCGGTAGCCGCCTCCACCATGGCGTAGCGGTCCTCCGCCGGCGTTACCGATCGGGTCCCCTCCTTCTGCCAGGGTTCGTTGGCCACCACCAACAACAACCGGTCGAGTCGGAGCGTGCGGAACACCGTCTCGGCAGCTTCGAGATGACCGCGGTGAATCGGGTCGAAGGTCCCCCCGAAGATTCCGATGCGGGCAGATTCGCCAACCACCTCAGGTGCCGGCGAGTGCGGCCACCACCGGCGCGAAGGCTTCCATCTCGGCTTCGTGCACCACGATGTAAGAAAACCCGAACGTCTCCCGCCGTTGACGGAGGCTCTCGATGATTTCATCGGTGGTCCCGATCATGGTGAGGGGGGATCCCTCGACTTCCTCGGGAGTCAGGGACATCATCCCGGCCAACTGCTCGATCGCCTCGCGCCGGTTGGGGACGATCTGGACGACGAAGGTCAAACACTGCAGCTCGATCTGGTCGAAACGCGCTCCGGCAGCCTGGCGGATCCACTCCACCCGCTGGTGGTAGTACTCGGCGGTGGTGGTGGCAACTACCTCGCGGCCGACGTAGCCGGCGGCCAGGCTCGGATTGACCCCGACGATGTCGGCTTCCCGGGCGGCAATCCCGAGCACCCGCTTCCCGCCACCGCCGATGAGAATCAACGGATGAGGGCGGCGGTGGGGAGTGGGCGTCCCTTTCGCCCCCGCCACCTGATAATGCTCGCCCTTGAAGTCGGTCGTCTCGTCGGCCCACAGCGACTTCATGATCGCCAGGCCCTCCGCCATCCGGCTGATACGAACCCCCGGGGCGTCCTCGGCGATCCCCGACTGGTCGTAGTCGGCAGTCATCCAACCGGCGCCCAGCCCGAACTCCACCCGGCCTTCGGACATCAGGTCCAGAGTGGCGATCTCCTTGGCCAGTACCACCGGGTGGCGGTAGTCGTTGTCGAACACCAGCGACCCGACTCGCAGCGTCGAGGTGGCCTCGGCAGCCACCGTGAGGGCCACCAGGGGCCCGTACTGGTCCTCGAAGTGGTCGGGGATGAAGAGCGTCGAGTAGCCGAGGTCCTCGATTTTGCGGGCCAGATTCCGCCACGACGCCCCAGAATCAGCCTTCGACAACTGGAGAGCGAATCGAAATGGATGCATGTTCTGATCCTAGGTCCGGAGGCCTTACGCTGGTACCGTGCCGATCGAACCGCAATCGCCACCGTGGGCCCCCGATTCGTGGCGGCGGAAGCCTGCCGCCCAGCAGCCGGTATGGCCCGATGACGCCGAGTTGAAGCGTGTCCATTCCCAGCTGTCGTCGCTCCCGCCCCTGGTCTTTGCCGGCGAAGCCCGCCAGCTGACCCGGGCCCTGGGGGAGGCAGCCGACGGTCGGGCATTTCTGTTGCAGGCGGGCGACTGCGCCGAGTCGTTTACCGAGTTCACCGCCGACGGGATCAGGGACAAGCTCAAAGTCATCCTCCAGATGGCGGTCGTCCTGACCTACGGGGCGGGGGTGCCGGTGGTGAAGCTGGGAAGGATCGCCGGACAGTTCGCCAAGCCGAGGTCATCGCCCACCGAACAGGTCGGCGATCAGATCCTCGACTCCTTCCGGGGGCACATGGTCAATGACGACCTGCCCACCCCCGCCGCCCGGGTCCCCGATCCCAACCGGCTCATCGCCGCCTACCAGCAGTCGGTGTCCACCCTCAATCTGCTGCGAGCGTTCACCAAAGGTGGGTTCGCAGATCTCAGCCAGGTCCACGCCTGGAACCAGGAGTTCGTGGCGTCGTCGGCGGAAGGACAACGGTTCGAGGCTATCGCCGAGGGCATCGATCGGGCGCTCCGGTTCATGTCCGCCTGCGGCATCAAGTTGACGAGCGAGGACACCCTCCACGAGGTGGATTTCTGGACCAGCCACGACGCGCTGATTCTCGACTACGAAGAAGCGCTGACCCGGCGCGACTCTCTCACCGACGACTGGTACGACTGTTCGGCTCACATGTTGTGGGTGGGTGAGCGGACCCGGCAACTCGACGGGGCCCACTGTGAATTCCTCTCCGGGATCCACAATCCGGTGGGCTCCAAGCTCGGTCCCAATGCCACTGCCGACGATGTCATCGCCCTGTGTGAAATGCTCAACCCGGATCGGATGCCGGGCCGGTTGACCTTGATCACCCGCTTCGGAGCCGGCGCCATCGAGGGCGGGCTGCCCCCGCTGCTCCGGGCGGCCCAAGAGGAGAACCACCCGGTGCTGTGGGTGTGCGACCCGATGCACGGGAACACCTTTACCGTCGAGGGTGGTCGGAAGACCCGACGCTTCGACGACATCTTCGCCGAGCTCAAGGGATTCTTTGCCGCCCACCGCGAGACGGGAACCTGGCCGGGCGGAGTCCATCTTGAGTTGACCGGGGATGATGTCACCGAGTGTCTGGGCGGGGTCGAGGACATTGTGGAGGGGCAACTCGATCAGCGCTACATCACCACCTGCGATCCCAGATTGAACGCCCGGCAATCACTTGACCTGGCATTCAACGTCGCTGAGCTACTGAGAACCTGACCGGCCCGACACCGGATGAACAGGGGGTCATTGACCGCCACGGTCGTGACCACCAGAATGGTGCGGTCTCCGGGGGGGCAGGAATTGGCAGCCAACTTCCACCACCATCCGATTGGTCGGCGCGCTCTCCCGGATGAACTGACCGTCACCGTCCGCCCCGTCCACCACCGTGAGAAACAACGGAGAACCTTCACCTGATGATCTTTGCCACCAGTCAGCACCCTGCTCCAGCCAGGCGCACGCTCATTCGGCGGTTCCGGGGGTCGCGACGAGCGGCCGTCACCACGCTGACCGGCGTGATCTGCCTGTTGGGGGCGGTGGTCATCCCGGCAGTCACGGTTGCACCTCCGCCGGCGGCGGCGGCAACCAACAACGTCCCGTCGTACTGGTTGGTGGCGACCGACGGCGGCATCTTCTCCTTCGGTGGGCTTCCCAGCTACGGATCCATGGGTGGTCAACGACTCAACAAACCGATCGTGGGGATGGCGGCGACCCAAAACGGGGGTGGCTACTGGATGGTGGCCAGCGACGGTGGCATCTTCTCGTTCGGCAACGCTTCCTTCCACGGCTCGATGGGCGGCCAACCCCTCAACAAGCCGATCGTCGGCATGGCCTCCACCCCCGACGGTGGCGGTTACTGGTTGGTGGCATCCGACGGCGGCATCTTCTCTTTCGGTGACGCAACGTTCCACGGTTCGACCGGTGCCATCCGGCTCAACCAACCGGTGGTCGCCATGGCGCCTACCGGTGATGGCGGTGGCTACTGGATGGTGGCCAGCGACGGTGGCATCTTCGCCTTCGGCGATGCCTCTTTCCATGGATCCACCGGTGCCATCCGGCTCAACCGACCGGTGGTGTCGATGACCCCTTCCGCGGGTGGCGGCGGCTACTGGCTGGTGGCATCCGACGGTGGCATCTTCGCTTTCGGCAACGCTCCCTACTATGGCTCCGCTGGGGGTGAAACCCTCTCCCGGCCGATCGTCGCCATCCAGTCCACTCCCAACGGCAACGGGTACTGGATGACCGACACCGCCGGCCTGGTCTTCAACTTCGGCTCGGCCGGTTATTTCGGATCGGCTCCTCCGAACCTGAACGCTCCGATCATCGGCCTGACCGGGGGGATGGGTAACGGCGGCTTCGGGACGAATCCGAATTTTTCGTCAGGCTCCTACGGTTATGACATCTCGAAATTCCAGTGCGGGAGCCTGCCGCCCCCGCCCCATCAGATCGGTGTCGTCGAAGTGACCGGCGCTTCCTACTCGTTCACCAACCCGTGCATGGCCACCGAAGCGGCCTGGGCCGGGGCCGGGCTCAATCTGTACATCTATCTCACCTACGGGATGGCGACCACCGGGGCCGCCATCTGCAACGGGTTCGACCAGGACGCCTGTTACGCCGGCTACGGCGCCAGCCAGTACGCCTTCAACCAGGCCAAAGCGGCCGGGGTCAACACTTCGGTGACCTGGTGGCTCGATGTCGAAAGCGACCCCTCATGGTCGTCCGACACCAGTGCCAATGCCGTCTTCGTCCAGGGGGCGGTGGAAGGGCTGAGGGCCCTGGGGGTCAACAACGTCGGCATCTATACCAGCGTCCTCAGCTGGCCGGGGATCGTCGGCGCCTACCAACCCCAGTTGCCGCTGTGGGCCGCCTGGTACACGAACAGTCCCCAGCAGAACTGCGCCACCGCCTATTCGTACGCCTCGGCGAATGGGAGCCACCTCCCCTCCGGCGGGGTCTGGATGACCCAGTACAGCGACAACGCCAACGGCTACGACGGCGACTACGCCTGCTGAGCCGCCAGTGGATGCAACGATCCCGCCGGGCCGCGAGCGCTCAGGTGGCCGGCGTCGTTGTAGCCCAAGAGGCGCCAGCGGCCCCCCTCGACTTCCCAGGTGGTGAGCGAGGCGTGCTGGGTGCGGAGCTGCAACCGGGCTCCGTCCCGACCACCCACCAGCGGGAGCATCGACAGCAGGGACGCCTCGATCACCCCAGCGTGGCAGGCCACCACCACCAGGCCACCGGGGTGCCGGGCCACCACACCTTCGAGGGCATCGGCCACCCGGAGGACGAAACTGGTCCAGCTCTCCCCGCCCGGGGCGATCGGCTCATCGGGGTGCTCGTCCCAGTTGGGACCCTGGAACTTGGCGCTGAACTCCTCCCAGGTGAGTCCGTCGGCCTCCCCGGGGTGGAGCTCACAGAGACCGCATTCGGTCGTCAGCGTCGGGGGTGGACCTAAGGTCCCGTCGGACCCGACGGATCCCAGTGCCGGGGCCAACAACTCCGCCGTCTGTATGGCTCGAGGCAACAGGCTGGCATAGAGGGCGTCGGCACCTTGGAGCTCCCCGGTCATCGCCAACCGCTCGCCGAGCGCCTTCACCTGGCGTACTCCGCCGGCGGTGAGACCGGTGCAGCCCTTGATCCCCCCGCAGATCCCTGAGACATTGCACTCCGCCTCGCCGTGGCGGACCAGGACCAGGCGGGTGGTCATAGAAGGCGCGGTCGGGGCCATGGTGCGGATGCCGTCGGGAGGCGCGCTGTTCTGCCTGTCGGCCGGGTCAGCCGAGTCAGCCGAGTCAGTTGGGGCGGTCGGGTCAGTTGGGGCGGTCGGGGCGGCCGGGGCGGCCGGGGCGGTCGGGTCAGTTGGGGCGGTCGGGGCGGTCGGGGCGGCGACCAGACCCTCGAAACCGCCGCCCGCCTCAGGAGCCATCAGGCCAGCTCCCCGACGAATCGCTCGAGCTGCCGCAGGGTGCGGCACTCGATGACGCTGTCGCAGTGGACGCCGTACTCGCCCACGATCGAGTCTCCCGAATTCCAGTAGGCCTCGGGCTCGGGGTTCAGCCAGTAGACGCGCCGGGCCCGATCCCTCAGCTCCTTCACCACCCAGGCTTGCGAGGCGTGGTAGTTGTTCCGGGCATCGCCGAGGAGGAGCACGCTGGTCCGGGGATTGATCTCCTCGCCCCAGCGCTCCCAGAACACGGTCAGGGCGTGTCCGTAGTCGGAGTGGCCGTCAACCCAGATCACGTCGGCCTCGGTGTTGATGCGGTGGACCGCATCCGCCGGATCATCGGCGCGCTCGAAGAACCTGGTGACCTCGTCGATGCCGTCGATGAACACGAAGCTGCGCACCTTGGAGAACTGGGAGCTGATGGCATGAACCAGATGCAAGGTGAACCGGGCAAACGACGCCACCGACCCGGAGATGTCGGCGATGACCACGATCTCCGGCTTGGCCGGGCGGGGGTAGCGGAACTTCGGATCCAGGGGCACCCCACCGGTCGACAGAGAGTGACGGACCGTGCTGCGAAAGTCGAGCGGCCCCTTGCGCCCGTGACGTCGCTTCCGGGCCAACCGGACGGCCAGCTTGCGGGACAGCGGTTGCAGCGCCTTGCGGAGGAGCACCATCTCTTCCCGGGTGGCGTGCATCACGTCGACATCCTCGGGGAGCGGCTTGCGCAGGGACTTGGCCAATGCCTCGCTCCCCCGGTCGGCCACCAGTCGCCGGCGGATCTCGTTCTCGATCTCGCGGCGGAGCTGATCAATGCGGGATTGGAACTCGTCGCGCAGCAGGCGCTCCTCCAGGGCGGTGAAGGTGACCTGGCCCCCGGGGTGCCCATCCGACTCGGTGCCCGATACCCCGACGGCCGGTGGCGAAGTGGATCCCGCCCGGGCGTCGTCGAGCAGGCGGTCGAGGATCCCATCCAGATCGAGGTTCCTCAGCGTGCGGTAGAGGTAGTAGGTCCCGCCCACCGGCCGGCCCGGCTCCATGCCGGCGTACCGGGCCACCGCATGGCGGGCCACCGCGGCGATCATGGCGTTGTTGGAACCGAGAAGGGCCTTGTAGAGGAGCTCGGCCAACTCCTCGGAGGTCATCCCCTCCTGCCCGCCACCGCCGCCCCGGCCCTGTCCCTTGCCGGTGCCCCGGCCGGCGAGTCGGGCCGCCTGGTTCTCGTCGGACTCGTCGGCATCGGCCTTGGTGTCGAGCTCGGTGTCGCCGATCCGGTATTCCGGCCCCCGCAGGGAGAAGTAGATCTCGAAGGTCGTCTCGTAGGCTCTCCAGTGGGTCGACGATTTCACCAGGCTGGCCCCCAGGGCGTACTTCAGCCCTTCCCGGTCCTCCAGTGGGATATGCCGCATGGCCTCGGCGGCGTCGAGGTGCTCGGTCAGGGACACCGGAATGCCCGCGGCGCGAAGCTCGGCCACGAAGCCGGTGAGAAGATCGAGCACGACGGGCGTCCCGGATTCAGAATCAGTCAGAGAGCTCGACGCCGGCCAATTCCTTGGCGGCCCGGTCGATGTCCGATCGGTACTTGAGCAGGATGTTGAGCGTGTCCCGGGCGCGTTCGGCATCGATCGACTCCACCCCGAGCACCACCAGGGTGCGGGCCCAGTCGAGCGTCTCGGATACCGACGGAAGCTTCTTCAGCTCCAGCGTGCGCAGCGAGCGGACGATGCGGGCGACCTGGTCGGCCAACGCCGCGCTGATCCCCGGCACCCGGGTCTCGATGATGGCCCGCTCCCGGTCCAGCTGGGGATAGTCGATGTGGAGGTAGAGGCAACGGCGCTTGAGCGCCTCCGACAGTTCGCGGGTGTTGTTCGAGGTGAGGAAGACCAGCGGGATCTGGGTGGCCCGGACGGTACCCAGCTCCGGGATCGACACCTGGTACTCGGAGAGGATCTCGAGGAGGAGGGCTTCAGTCTCCAGCTCCACCCGGTCGACCTCGTCGATGAGCAGCACCACCGGGTCGGGGGAGCGGATGGCTTCGAGCAGCGGCCGGGCCAGCAAGAACTCCTCGGAGAAGATGTCGTCTTCCAGCTGCTGCCAGGCCTCGTCGGCCCCCGCCTGAATCCGCAGCAATTGCTTCTTGTAGTTCCACTCGTACAGCGCCTTGGACTCGTCGAGCCCTTCGTAGCACTGCAACCGGATCAAACGGCAGCCGGTCAGCCGGGCCACCGACTTGGCCAACTCGGTCTTCCCGGTCCCGGCCGGTCCCTCGACCAGGACCGGCTTGGCCAGCCGGTCGGCTAGGTACACGACGCCGGCAATGCCTTCGTCGGCCAGATAGTCGACCCCGGCCAGTCCCTCGCGCACCGCGGCGATCGAATCGAACCGGGGCTCGCCGGCCACCGGAAACCCGGTGGTGATGACGCTGCCGGCATCGGCAGCTTTGGCGGCTGAGGAGGCGGGCGAAGCGGCGGAGGCGCTCATGACCGCACCTGACCGTCGCCCTGCACGATGTATTTCACACAGGTCAGCGCCCGGATACCCATCGGCCCCCGGGCATGGAGTTTCTGGGTGGAGATCCCGATCTCCGCGCCCAGCCCGAACTCCTCTCCGTCCACGAACCGGGTGGAGGCGTTGACCAGCACCGCGGCGGCATCGACCTCCGTGGTGAACCGGGTGGCTGTTGCGAGGTCACGGGTGATGATTGCCTCCGAATGTCCTGAGCCGAATCGAGCGATGTGGTCGATGGCGCCGTCGAGATCGTCCACCACCGCGACGGCCATCTTCAAATTGAGGAACTCGGTGGCGTAGTCCTCTTGGGTGGCGATCCCAGCCGAGGGAAGCAGATCCCGGGTGGCGGGGTCCCCCACCAACTCCACTTCCGGCAGCACCGAGCCGAGATCGGCCAGGAACTCGGCCGCCACCTGCCGGTGCACCAGGAGGGTCTCGGCCGCGTTGCACACCCCCGGGCGATGGGTTTTGGCGTTGCGGACGATCGAGCGGGCCATCGGCAGGTCGGCGGCGGCGTCCACGTAGACGTGGCAGTTTCCGGCCCCGTCCAAGACATACGGCACGGTGGCGTGTTCCTTGATGGCCGCCACCAGCGCCGGGCCCCCCCTCGGGATCAGGCAGTCGATCATCCCCTCGAGGCGCATGAAGGCCACCGCCGACTCGTGGCTGGTGTCCGCCACCAGACCGACCGCATCCTCGGGCAGTCCCGCCTTCTCCAGGCCGAGGCGGAGCAGTCCGGCGATGACGGCATTGGTGCCGACCGCCGACGATGATCCTCGCAGCAGCACCGCGTTGCCGGACTTGAGGCACAGGCCTGCCGCGTCGCTGGTCACGTTGGGACGGTTCTCGTAGATGATCCCGATCACCCCGAGCGGCACCCGCACCCGCTGGATCCGGAGGCCATTGGGTCGGACCCAGCCGTCGACGATCTCGCCGACCGGATCGGCCAGCCCGGCCACCTGGCGCAGGCCGTGGGCCATGCCCGCCACCCGGGAGGGGTCGAGACGGAGCCGGTCGACGGTGGACGCCTCGGCCCCGGTTGCTTCGAACCGGATCACGTCTTCGGCGTTGGTGGTGAGGATCCGGTCGGACTCCTGCTCGATGAGGTCGGCGGCCCGGTAGATGGCTTCATTGCGGACCGCTGCTGACGACCGGGCCAGCACCCGCGAGGCGGCATTGGCCCGTTGTGCGAGGTCCACCAGGGTGGATTGAGGGCTTCCGTTCACCGGCACAGCGTACTTGCGGGGGGAGAGGAGGCCATCCCGACCAGGTACGGAGCCCGGGCCATCACACCCGGGTCGGCGCCCTCCGGGACCGATTCACCGGCCGGGGGTCATACCAGAACCACCAGGTCGTCACGGTGGACGACCTCAGGCGTCAGGTTTTCGGGGAGTTCGGAGGAACGATGCCCGGCCCAGGTGGCAACCACCGAGGCCGGATGGCGGACCAGGCCCTTGGCGAAGACTTCCCCGTCGGGACCGGCGATCTCGACCGCCTCGTCCGCGCCGAACTCGCCGACCACCGATACCACCCCGGCGGGGAGCAGCGAGGTGCCCCGCTCGACCAGGGCCCGGCGGGCGCCCTCGTCGACCAGCACGGTGCCGGTGGCACCGATGGCGAAGGCGATCCACAGCTTGCGGGCCGGGAGGCGGCGGTCCCTCGGCCGGAACCGGGTTCCCACCCCCGGGGCTCCCGAGGTCACCGCGTCCAACACGTCGGGGTGGGACGCGTCGGCGATCACCGCCTCCACCCCCGACCACACCGCGATCTTGGCCGCCGCCAGCTTGGAGCCCATCCCCCCGCTCCCGACCGAGCTGCCCGGTCCTCCGGCGATCCGCTCCAGTTCGTTGTCGATCTCGACCACCTCGGCGATGAGCGATGCCTCTGAGGTTCGTCTCGGGTCGTCGGTGAACAGTCCGCCGGTGTCGGTCAGCAGGATCAGGAGGTCGGCACCGACCAGGTGGGCGACCAGGGCGGCCAACCGGTCGTTGTCGCCGAACCTGATCTCCTCGTCGGCCACCGCGTCGTTCTCGTTCACCACCGGGACCACCCCGAGCTCGAGCAGGCGGGCGAGGGTCTGGCGGGCATGCAGGTACTGGCTCCGATGGACGAAATCGAGCGGCGCCAGCAGCACCTGGCCGGCGATCAGGTCACAGGCGCCGAGGGCGTCGCTCCATACCGTCATCAGGCGGTGCTGGCCGATGGCGGCCACCGCCTGCAGGGTGGCCAGATCGGACGGACGGGGGGTGCCGGGCGACAGGATGGTCCACCCGGCGGCGATGGCACCGGAGGTGACCACCACCACCCGGTCTCCCGCTTTCCGGACCCGGCCGACCTCGTCGGCCAGCTTGGCCACCGCGTCGGCATCGATCCCTCCCCCGCTGTTGGTGACCGACGACGAGCCGACCTTGACGACCACCGTCCGCGCCGGTACCACCGAAGCCTGAGGGGCGCCGCTCACGACGAACGTCGCCGGCGGCTCGATGGGACTCCGGTGAACTCCGGCTGGTCCCGGTACCAGATGAAGGAGATCTCCCCGATACGGACCTCGTCGCCATCCCGGGCCCCGGCCCGGGCCAGGGCCCGGTCGACACCGATCTTGCGCAAGCGGTCCTGGATGTAGTCAGCGGCTTCGTCGGTGGTCACGTCGTTGAGCGCCACCGCCCGCTCCACCACTTTGCCGAACACTTCGTAGACGCCCTCGCCGATCCGCTCCACACTGAAGCCCTCCGGGAGCGGACGATGGATCACGATGTTGCCGGTGGCCCCGGGCTCCTCGGCCCGGGCTTCGGCCACCATCGTCCCCAAGGTGCCGACCAGCGACGAGATGCCGAGCCCGGTCACCGCCGAGATCACCAGGTTCGGCTGGAAGACCCCTCCACTCCCGAACAGGGCGGCGACGTCGGACAGATCGGCGATGCCGGCGGCGTCAGCCTTCGAGCCGACCACGATGCGGGGCCGGTCGAGGAGCTCGGGCTGGTACCGGCCGAGCTCGTCGATGAGCACCCGGTACTGCTCGGACGGGGGGACGCCGGTGACCGGGTCGAGCTCGATGAGCACCACCAGGACCCGCGCCCGGGTGATGTGCCGCAAGAACTGGTGGCCGAGTCCCTTCCCCTCCGCGGCCCCTTCCACCAGGCCGGGGATGTCCGCCATGGTGAAGTTCGAGTCGTCGTCGCAGCGCACCACCCCGAGATGGGGTTCGAGGGTGGTGAAGGGGTAGTCGGCGACCTTGGGCTTGGCCGCCGAGATCCTCGAGATCAGGGTGCTCTTGCCGACGTTGGGGAATCCCACCAGCGCCACATCGGCAACCAGCGCCAATTCGAGGTCGTACCACTGCTCGTGGCCCTTTTCCCCCTGTTCGGCGAAGGCCGGCGCCCGGCGCCGGTTGGTGAGGAAACTGGCATTGCCCCGGCCACCCCGGCCGCCCTCGGCCGCCAGCCACCGGTCACCGGGACCGACCAGGTCGGCCAGCAGCTTCCCTTCGGCGGTCCGGGCCCGGGTTCCGACCGGGACCGGCACCTCGAGGTCCGCTCCCCGGGCCCCGTGCTTCTTCTTGCCCCCGCCGTGGCCGCCGTCGCCGCCCTTGCGGTAGGGGTGGTCGCGGAATCCCAACAGCGAGGACTGGTTGGTGGTGGCCACCAGCCAGACGTCGCCGCCCCGTCCCCCGTCGCCCCCGTCGGGACCTCCCTTGTCCACGTGCGCCTCGCGCCGAAAGGCGACCGCGCCGGCCCCGCCGTCTCCCGCCTTCACATGGAGTTGGGCCTCATCGACGAATCCGGACACCCCGCGATCCTACCGATCGACGGCTGGTCGACCCGACGGCCGCCCTGTTCAGGCTCGGCTTTTGACCGGGGCCCGGAGGTTCAGACGGCTTCGAGCAGGGTGGGGCGCAGCCGGGCGACAGCCTCGGACACTCCGAGGTGCTCGGCCAGCCCGTCGTACGACCCGTACTCGGAACGGAGCGCTTCGAGCAGGTTCGCCATTGTCTCCGGCGCCACCTGGATGATGGCCGGAGCCATCTTGGTGACGATCTCCACTGAATCCGGGTACTCGCCCTTGAGCCTCTCGAACAACAGCACCATGGCCGGCGCGCTGAGGGCGTAGTCCTCCACGATCGTCTCGTCGGGCACCCCGAGGAACGCCAGGATGAGTGCCGACAGCACCCCGGTGCGATCCTTGCCCGCACTGCAGTGGACCACGGCAGGAAGGGCGCCGCCATCTGCGAGCACCTTGATGGCCTGGGCCAGCACCGCGCCGCGCCCTACCACCAGGTCGAAATAGTGGGACGCCACATACGACGCCTCATCCCAGGCGGCAAGTTCCTCCGGTGACGGGAGGACATCCGACAAGGGAAGGCTGTGATATTGCACCGGCACCTCGTCCACCGGGAACGAGCCGCGCTGCTCGCCCTCGTCGACGGTGCGGAGATCGATCACCGTGGCCAGGCCCATGTCCCGAAGCTGCGCTCGATCATCCGGACTGAGGCGGTTCAGACCGTCGGCGCGGAACAGCCGGCGCCAACGGGTCTGATGGCCATCCACGGTGTGATAGCCGCCGAGGTCGCGGAAGTTCACGCAACCATCGAGCATCACCTTCCGGGTGGGAGGAACCGTCGTCGTCATCGCTCGACCCGTTCGCCGGTCAACGAACTCGTCCCGACGGATACGAATGGTCAGGCGTCAGTGATGACGTCGACCAGTTTGCGGCCTTTTCGGCTGGCGAACTGGACGGTGCCGGCAGTCAGGGCGAACAATGTATCGTCG
>Ga0307374_10009987_pt1 | contig 13873 bp, 15 predicted proteins | sample OX3MG_FD_202532 | JGI IMG/M metagenome (GOLD analysis project Ga0307374, IMG submission 202532) | Soil microbial communities from Risofladan, Vaasa, Finland - OX-3 | ecosystem: Environmental > Terrestrial > Soil > Coastal area > Acid sulfate soil | place: Finland: Risofladan, Vaasa | collected... | reverse complement strand
CATTGCACGCACCCTGTCTTCCGGGCCGGTACCCAGCGTGCAACGACAACGGGACTGGGGGCATGCTGAGCGCACGTTTCTGTGCCGGGATGCTGCCCAAACCCGCTGTTGGGCGGAGCGGGAGTCCAGGGAATAATGCATCAGGGATGTCTTACGGAGGTATCGAGGACAACACTTGACGGATGAGGGTGGCGTCAACTTGATGGTCGCTGTTTTCACCCAAACCGGCCGCCGGTGTCTCCCCAGTTGTTGTCAAAAAAATTCAGGTATCCACTAGCCGGGAATTTTGATCGAAGGCGCCCTGAATGTTAACAAGCAAAAAACCCAGGCAGGACAGTTGCCTACCTGGGTTTGTTTACAAAAAGGACCGAGGTATACCCTAAAATGGGATATCGTCGTCGCTGAAATCCGTGTTTTTAGCGGCCGGGGCTGAAGCTTTCGGTTCGGGTTCCCGCGAGCTCTCGGTATCAGCCCGATCCGGATTGCCGGCGCCGGCGCGCGACCCGAGCATCTGCATGTTGTCTGCGATGATCTCGGTGGAGTAATGGGTCTGGCCTTCCTTTTCGTAGGTGCGGGTGCGCAGACGACCCTCGATATAGACCTGCGCGCCTTTCTTTAGGTATTCACCGGCGACCTCCGCCAGGCGATTATAGAAGGTGATGCGGTGCCACTCGGTGCGCTCCTTCTGCTCGCCGCTCTCCTTGTCCTTCCAGGACTCGCTGGTGGCGATGCGGATATTGGTGACCGCGCTGCCTGAAGGCATGTACCGGGTTTCCGGGTCCGCGCCCAGGTTCCCCACCAGAATGACTTTATTAACGCCGCGTGCCATGGCTGATTCCTCGCTGTAAGTAGGCAAAAGTTAGAGGTACATTGCAATTGTTAGACGCAAATGGCAATTATTAGCCGCCATATTTATCACCAACCCTTGCTACTTGCCCGCATGGCCAAATACTCTGGAATCCCGACTCTAGCGGATCGGCTAATGCCGCTAACTGCCAAAAATGTTTGAAAATGGGCAAAAAAACCGCTGATAGCGACGGATGTTACTTCAAGAAATAACTTCACCACTGTCCGGTCGTCTTGAGACACAATTCCCATAAAGCCTTTACTGCTGCGGTTCTTTGAGGTTTTGTAAGTGGTGCCGATTCCTACTTCCATCCAAAAACATCACCTTGAGAAATCAATGGGTTACAAACCAAAAACAGCTCATTTTCAAATCCTCCGAACAGCAGTGAAATAACTTAGCGTTGTTCCCGCCGGAGACAGCAATTAGCCAGCCCTATTTCACAATGCATATTTTCGCATTGTTTGAGAGGATCCGAAAGCTAAAGCAGGTCTTAAATTATAGGCTAACCAAATCAAGAGCACGCACTGTGGATGGTGGCTTGGAATGCCCCTGCTAGCGGGACAGGTTCGAGACAAAATCCCAATCTTCATCAAATTTAGTGCACGTCTAAACTGTCCGAATTAGATGATGGTAACGAAAGTCAGGTTCAACTGCTTGACAGTTATAGTAGGTTCCGCTATAGTTAACCAATATGGGCATTAAACCACAAGCTAAAGCGATTCTCAAAAACCTAGCTGAGCTGGGCAAAAGCGTCCATCTTCCATGGCCGACCATTGGTCAGTTGCTTGATCAGGTTGATCGAAACGATTACTGGGCCATGGAAGGGGCGAAATCATTCACTGAATGGCTACAACAACATGCCGTACGGTCTGGTATGGGCATAGCTATTTTATGGCGCATTTTGTCGGCGACCCGTTTCTATCGTGTCCTCCAGAAGAGGTACCCGGAACTGGGTCTGATGCCTCTGGACTCCATACCCTCTAACGTGACTCCCGATCACTTGGAGCAATTGTCGAAGCTCTCGCGGGTCATGTCTCGCGCTGAATTCAAGGCGCAGCTCCAGCAAGTCCTGAAGGGGAAGATCTCACGCACGCAGTTACGTAATACGTGGCGGGCTTTCCGACCCGTCTTGGACGGACGCACCGCACGCGGTCGCAACCAGCCTGTACCGAGGGCAAACCCCAGAGATCCAGAACAATTTCACAGCCTTATCGAGGCCCGAATTTATCAGGCGATTGCAAGAACAGGGACGGCCTGGACGGGAATTAAGAAACCCGCTTTATATCGGCTGCTTGTGCAAAGTGGTCCTTACCAGATTTCCGGGTCACCACGGCAACACATTTTTGATGCCGTGGCCGTGATGCAGGAGACCCTAAAAAGCGGGATACAAATCCACGGACTCGAATTCACGAGCATCCGGTGGCATTGGCATCTCAAGGCGAAAGAGCTTGAGTTCTACCTGCCATTCTGTGATTACATGTGGGTAGCAATCTGTGAGACGCCATCCGAAAAGGAGTTGGCCATGCTTACACCTGAAATTGGAATTCTCGTCGCCCGCGATAACCGCGTGGACACCATCCGTTCCGCTCAACACGTGGCTGGCGATCCCGCTAAACGCGAAATGATGCTGCGCGGCGTATTGGCGCGGGCGCTGCGTACCTGATTCATTTTGGACCTTTAAGTATAGCGAACCTTAGTTTACCGTTAATCGGAGACTCGATATGCGAAAGATCAGACAGGTATCGCAACTGCACCACGGTGAAAGGCGCAAGTTCGGTTTGGATGCCGCCGGCATGCGCGCATTGCAAACCGGCACATCGGGGATATGCAATGTGCGGTCAATTTTGCGATTCAGTCTTCATCAGGCCGCGCGGACTCCACAGCCGCCCAAGAAGCGGCATTTCCTGGGTGCAGGCGCATTTGAACTAGCCGAACTACTCCGCTGGCAATTTGATCTCGTTCCTCAAGTGCCTGAATGCGTTCTGATGACTCGCAGACGTCCCGAGATGGAGCAACGCAATTGAGACGCCGCCGACCAACATCTGATGCTCAAGTCGAGAGATGGATCGCACGCGGCTTCGGTCAAGGAATCGGTATCACGTATAAACCCTGGTTTAAGGTTCGCGATGTACCGTCTCGCGGACGTGCCAAGCGTGTCCGTGGCATCGTCGTTCCGCGTATCCATCATCTATTGTCAGGCGGTGAATATAACCACTTTTTATTCGCCGAATTCCAACCAGATGTCATCGACATTCGCGAACATATCGCACTGTTACCACGATCCGAGACCCTCGAAATAGCCCAAGCGCTCGGAATCCGACATCCAATATACCCTACTACAAAGATCCCGGTCGTCATGAGGAGTGATCTTGCCCTGACGAAAACCACATCAAACGGGAGCCGTGAACTCGTACTCTGCATCATCCCCGCTAGTAACCTCACGCCTGGTACGCGTGGACTTCGTCGCACGGTCGAGAAACTCAAGATTGAGCGGGCCTATTGGGAGAGGAGATGCGTTGTGTGGCGACTCGCGACGGAGCACGAACTCGATCCGACACTCATCGCCAATCTGGACCGCCTGCGCATGTGGGTAGCAGCTCTCGAAGTGCCAGATAATCCATTGTTGGTCGAGCGTGTCGTGAAACTTATCGCACTCAAGGAGTATTGCGGCGGTTCGGTCCGTCAAACAATCGAGTATCTCGCAGGAGGATTGAGTGAATCTTTCGAGGTTGCATATACCCACTTAGCTCGAGCAATCTGGTCTCATCGTCTCCCTATCGATCTCTCACGGCCGTTCGAAATGGATTCGCCGCTTTACTGGCACTCCAGCACTCTGGTGACATAAAAACATGCACATAAACATGATCATTGAACCGTGTGAATCGGGTGCTAGTCAGCTCCGTGGTCGCTCTCGCGTATTGCTAATAAACTCTGGAACAGCCCACTTAATCGCGCTAACTAAAGTCCCGAGCGCACCATACCGCGTCGATCTCGACACCCTCGAGATCGATCTCGCTGAAGGTCGGGTCCTCGAGGTAACGAGTGATCCAATTACATCGAAACACCCTGTCACGCGAGAACAATTGTCGCCTTCCGCAGAGGAAACCTACAACAAATACTGGCGATGGTTGAACCCAATTATGCAGCGGTGGCCGACTACTTTGATTTCTGATACAGAAAAGCGAAACCGTGTGCTCCTCAAGCGTGCGGACAAAGTGGGCGTTCGCTTCAGACTCCTTAAAGAGATACTTTTCCGCTACTGGGCTGGTGGATATGAACCACTGGCTATCGCTCCCGCATTCTACTGTCGTGGAGGGAAGGGCGTCACGCAAGCGTCTGGGTCCAAGCGAAGAGGGCGTCGGGCGTCTACCTACGGTCATGTCAGTAATGTTCTATCAGTCGACTGCCGAGAATCTCTGGAAAAAGGCATCCGCCGCTTCATCAAGTCTGAGGGCCGACAAATCGATGAAGCGTACGAATTAACCATAAGAAACTACTTCACAGATTCAGATAATCAGAAAAATACAAACCCTATTGGGCTGACCTCAAATCAACCATCACGGTGGCAGTTCGATCGTGCGCTACGGCGGCTACGCACCCAGGGTGAGATCAAGTCGCGACGCCCTTCAGCCCGCCGTGGCCCACGTGTACGGACTGGTACAGCACGGGACGGCGTATTCGGACCGGGTGTGCGGTACGAGGTGGATTTCACAACATTGCCGATTGACCTTATCTCGGTGTTCGATAACACATTGCATCTTGGAACACCAGTCTACTACCACGTTCCCGATGTCTATTCGCGTGTGCTGACAGGATTTCATGTGACTCTTGAGAATGGTAGCTGGGCTGCTGCCCGTCTTGCACTTGCGCATTCATTTACACCAAAGGTCGAAGCGTGTCGGGATATTGGCATCGAAATCAAAACAGAGGACTGGCCCTGTAACCATTTACCTCAGGTGATAAGCGCAGACCGCGGTGAGTTCGCAGGTGATGCGGCAGACACGCTCCCCGACGAACTAGGTGTCAGCCTTGATCTCGAACCCCCCTACAAGCCTGATGGTAAATCGATTGTTGAACGGCTCAATCGTTACATCAAGGAAGGCAGGCTAAAGACACTGCCAGGCGCGCGCTTGTTCAATACACGGGGCAAACGAGTCAGGGCGCGCTATCCTTGCGTAACGCTACCTGCTGTGCGTCGCGCGTTGACATCCATCGTCATCCAGCTCAATCACGACCCCGTACCAGCAGACAAGATCCCCGCGCTGATGATACAAGACGGTTGGAAAACTGCATCACGACTCGATATTTGGCGGTGGGGGATGCAACGACTCATGGGTGGTGGACGCACACGTGACCCGCGCTCCGTCTACTTTGCATTGCTAAAGAAAGCAGCCGCCAAAATCCGGCATGACGGGCTCTACTTCAAAGGTTTTCGCTACATGTCTGCAGGACTACGTGATAGCGGACTGCTCGAAAAAGCTTTGCACAATGGCGCTTTTGAAGTTCCAATTCGCTACGACGATTACATCGCTGCACGCGTGTGGCTCTTCGACAAATCACAAAACGATTGGGATCTACTCGAACTCATCGATCGCGACATCATTAAAGCCGAGGCAAGCTTCGAGGAGGCTGTCCTGTTAGGCAAGCACCGTATCGCTATTCGGTCCGCGACGTTCGTAGCGAACTCCGAGAAGAAAGCGCACTTTGACCAGATTGTTAAGGAAGAAGCGGAGGATGCGGCTCAGACGGTTAACAAAGATTCACCGAGACGCGGAGCGAACAACAAGGGCCGATTGCGCAAAAACCGGAGAACGGAAAAAGCCATCGGGCGCAGCGAGCACACACATACAGTGATCGAATCGTTCGCAGAAGCAGCAGTCAGAGCACACGCGCCAAAGAAATTACGAGCGATTTATGAGGCTGGGATACGGACCGGAGATACTCGTAGAGCAAGGCTGCTCGCCTTATCGCGCGATAGCATACTCAAACCCACGAGAAAGGAGCAGAAATGACAGAAGTACCTGCAAACTATCGAACACCGATTGCTCATGAGCATCGTGGTAATCCACTCATCGAAGCACTCTCTCCGCTCGACGAAACGGAAGCCGAACTGACAGAGCTTTTTACTGTTCGTCCCCGCTTTGATCCATCCGAACGTGACCATCCCGTGCGGGTGAGAATCTGTTATGTCGAACGCATCAACTCACTATGTATTCCTTTTGAGCACGTGTTCAATCTGGAGTCGACGCTGAACGCGAAAATCCGCCGCGGCTACTTGTGGCGGAACCCACTGAACGCGGCAGTTCAAGGTTGGCTCCACGATGAAGTTAATGATCCACGCCTCCTAATCGCAGAACGCCGGGCTAATGCCTCGGTGCTCTTTATTTCTGGGGTTTCCGGCGCCGGCAAGACGACCGCGATAGAGGCTGTACTTCGTTCGCTTGGACCCCAGGTCATCCGCCATACGAGCTACCTTAGTTCGGTACTTTCTGAGCGGCAAATTGTCTGGATCAAGATTAACTGCCCAGAAGATGCGAGCCTGAAGGGCGTGTGCCACGCCATCTTTGCATTCATAGACGAACTCCTGGGTGACACGGACTTTGCCGTGCAGTATGAAGATCCACGCCTCGCACGTCGGGTGCTCGTATTGGGCATTCGACGCATTGTTGCGACCTACCATGTAGGTGCGATTATTATCGATGAGATTCAAAATCTCGCCATTGGTGCCAGCGGTGGTTCAAACGAGGTCTTGGGATTTTTCCTGAACCTGCGCGATGAACTCGGAATTCCAATAATACTCGTCGGAACCTATGCTGCACTGCGTCTCTTTTCGGGTAAGTTCCGATTGGGGCGTCGGCTTGCTGAAGGTGGCGAGACTGAGATCGCAATTCCCAGATGTGCCGATGATCCAAATTGGATACTCCTATGTGAGTCACTTTGGAAGTTCCAATGGGTCAAGAATCCAGTACCTCTGAGCGAAGAAATTATTCAAATAATGTTCGATCTTTGTGCCGGTATCAACGGATTAGGTGTAACGCTCTTCAGCATCGCTCAAAAAGAAGCCATCTTGAACGAGGTCGAACGAGTTAATGCCGTCTACTTAGAGTACATTTGGAATCTTCGGATGCGCGAACTCTCGCCTGCGATCGCCGCACTTCGATCTGGGAATCCAGAATTGCTCAGCAAATTCGACGATCTATATCGAAACGCGCTTCTGACCATTACTGCGCTTTCTACACGGCCATTATCCCCATCAACACAAAAGTCATCCATCGATGGATCAACCTCAGATGACATGCCAATTCAAGTGGCACGTGGAAAATGTCGCCATCGTACTCCGAAGACACCGATTACGCCTGACGCATTAGACATTCTCTTGGAGGACGGCGGCTATAAGAAAATTGTACAGAAAGGACTTACGGGTAATGCGGCCTCAGTTTTATAGTACTGTTTCAACGTTCCCCCTCCCGTATCCTGGTGAAACGATCTATAGCCTTGTCGTGAGATATCACATACGCAGTGGCAATGCATCATTCAAGCGGTCCGTTGTTCAGATCCTGAACAATCCGCGACCGCGCAGCTTGGGCAAAGAAACTGGGGCCTTCCATGCTGCCCTGACGTGTACACTACCTGCGAATCACCCGCTAAAGAAATTAGAGCACCTGCTCTACAACCACACGACACTTCCGTTCCACCTCTACTTTGATCAATCTCGAGTGCGCAATCTCTCGAACATTGTAGAACAAGTGCAACACGGAAAAGCACTTTGGTTTGTGATTAGTCGAGGATCTTATAATGTGAGAAAGGGTTCCCTTACACCACGATTTTGCCTCGAGTGTGTACGAGCAGATAGAACAGCTTTCGGAGTGTCCTACTGGCACCGAGAACATCAAGTGCGCGGTGTTGCCGTGTGCGCAATCCATGGGACCGTGCTAGTGCACACCAGTACAACCGATGGCTTTCGTTACTCAGGAATGTTACCGTCGAAATTACTTTCTATTAACGCCCCATTGGTCGAAGTCGAGCGGCCTGATTTTATCGCTAGACATATCAACTCGATGCAATGGATTTCGCAACAAGTATCCTATATTCTCGACCGTCCCATGCGAACCATCGCGAACAATGTGGCCGACGTCCTACTGCAGCAAGCGGCCTTGTTGGGTCATACACACGGTAGCCAAATAGATGGACAGTGCGTAAGTACAGCACTCATGGAGCGTTTCGGTGAAGACTTCTGTAATTGGCTAGGGGCATCAATTAATTTCAAATATAATACGCATTTATGGTTTCGCGATGTATTTCGTCGAGTTAACCGTCAATCGATAGACCCCTTGAAAGCACTGCTGTTAGTTGGGGTGTATTTCCGCTCTGTGGGTGATCTAGAAAATACTCTCAGCCATGCCGCTATAAACCCCGATGACCCACCGGTCTCGAATCATCTCGTCCAAAAACATGCCCTCTCGCAATCTCAGATCGAGAAAGTACTAGTTGATTGCGACTTCAACTTATACCGAGCCGCGAAGTCTCTTGGGCTCTCGCGCAGTAAGTTATGTACGGCAATCATCGCTACCGGCGCTCGATGCGAGATCCGAAAAGCCGCGAACACGCGCTTCGGCAGCGACGTGATGAAACGGATTATCGCGATGTTAAAAAACGGGAGTACACGAAGTAATGTAATGAAGAATTTTAGTTGCTCTTATTCGCTCATCGATAGTTTGGTCGTCTACGACCCGACGCTTCGATCGACTCTCAGGTGGCAACGAAAGAATAAAAGATGTGCCATTCACAGGGCAGCAGTTGAGACATTTCTGCGTGAACATCCGCATGCCTCACGCACGGACATTCGTTCCGAAGTACCAACTTCAATTGAATGGCTAACGACTCACGATCGGGAGTGGCTAAAATCGAAGCTCCCTGCACGTCGTCGCCCACAAGCTTATCAACGGAGCAGGCACCGACTCGACTGGACTACAATAGATCGAGCGCTCACAGTTCGCGTACAAGATGCTGCTATTAGCCTGTTTGCACGGCATCCTCCGGTTCGCGTGACCGCCACTGCCTTGCTGACGTCGATTGGTGAAATTCACCGCTTAGTTTTGCTGAAAAGCACACTTCCAATGACAAAACTGACAATTCTCTCCCTCCAAGAGGACCTGCCGACGTACCACAAACGACGGCTTTCCGCGGCCATTGCCAATCTGGCTAAATCAGGTCACAAAATCACCCTGATTAGCCTTTTCGCGGCTAGTGGAGTCTCCGTGGCAAGAATATGCGCACAGGCAGAGTTCATCGCCTCAGAAGCGGACCGCTTAGGAGTCCCGTTCTCACCCCAAGCGTCCAAGAAAATTTGCTCGAAGGGTGCGATTCCGACTCCGAGGAAGCAGCATCGCCGCGTTGACGTACAACAATTGACTGACGAGACGCCAAACCCAATGTAATATCAAATTACATTTAATAAATGCCCACTTTAGCAGCTCTAACTTATTGATTTCACTAGGGACAGTTTGTGACTAACAAATGCCTAACCACATCTTGAATGTGTTGAATTCCCGCCTGCCGGGTCCCTGGCGCAAGTGCGAGCTATTTTACGGGAAAAAACCTGGCGAGGCCGCTTCCAATACGCCGGGTACACGCAACAAATTCCCTGCCAGTAGGTGCCTGATTCGACCTCGCTCATCCCATAACAGTACAACTCGCAGGTCGACCCAGCTGCCGCAGGTTTTGCACTCCAGAGAGCCAAATCATACCACTCGGGTACCCTATAACTATCGCCTAACTATCACCGCTGATACTGCCCAAAATGGCGGCATGACCAATCAAAAAATTAGCGCAGGCAAGATACCCGACACTCATCATGCCTTGTTCAGATACCAGGTTACGGTGCGCTGCAGTCCGACCTCGAGCGTAACCCGCGGATTCCATCCCAGTTGCGTATTTATCTTCGTTATATTCATCGCATAACGCTGGTCATGGCCTGGGCGATCGTTTACAAATTTTATCAGCGATTTGTAGCCACCCGACCGAGCTATTGGACGCATCTCATTCAGTATTTCGCAAATACGGCCAACCAGTTTGATATTGTTGATCTCTGATTCTCCGCCGATATTATAAGTTTCGCCAATAACGCCATCCTGGAGAATACGGTCGATCGCCTCACAATGGTCTTCTACAAACAGCCAATCGCGAACATTGTTGCCGTCGCCATAAACAGGAATGGGCCGGCCGGCGAGCGCGTTGGTGATGACCACCGGAATCAACTTCTCCGGGTATTGATAAGGGCCATAGTTATTGGAGCAATTGCTCAGCGTGACCGGTAGACCATAGGTCCTGTGATAGGCCCTCACCAGATGATCAGACGCCGCCTTGCTTGCAGAATACGGTGAACTCGGGTCATAGGGTGTGGTTTCAGTAAATGCCGGATCGTCCATATGCAACGAACCATAAACTTCATCCGTGGAAACATGATGGAAACGTGATGGTCCGAACCAAGCCTTGTTATCCAGCCAGGCGTGCTTTGCGGTCTTCAACAGCACATGGGTTCCGACAACGTTGGTCTCGATGAAGGCGTCCGGGCCGGTGATCGAGCGGTCCACATGGGATTCCGCGGCGAAGTGCACAATGGTGTTGAACTGTTCTTCTTCAAACAATGTGTTGACCAGTGAATCGTCACAGATATTCCCGTGCACAAAGCGAAACGTGGGATGCGCCTTGACGGGTTCCAGATTGGCCTGGTTGCCAGCATAAGTAAGCGCATCCAGAACGACGATACGGTCCTGCGGGTGCTGTTTCACCCAGTAGTGCACAAAGTTAGTGCCGATGAATCCGGCACCGCCGGTGACCAGTAAGTTACGCATGCACTAGTTCCATCAGCATGGCTCTCAGATTCATGCGCCAGTGCTCCGGATGCTGTCCGGTCACGGCAACGGTTGTGTGTTTTTCCAATACGCTGTAGGCAGGACGTCGTGCAGGCAACGGATACTCTTCCGTAGTGATCGGCCGGATGGGGATGGACTTTTTGAGTAAGCCCAGTGTCATGGCTTCCTCCTGAATGGCTACGGCAAAATCGTACCAACTGGCTACGCCAGCATCGCTCCAGTGATAGATGCCCCTTATATCCGGTCGCTGGACCAGCGCCCAGACAAGACCTGCAAGGGATTTGCCCCAGGTAGGCGTGCCCACCTGATCAGCAATCACCGCCAGCGAATCCTTCGCCCGCGCCAGCCGCAAGATGGTGTTCACGAAATTGTGGCGTTCCGCGGCATACACCCAGCCGCTGCGTACAATCACCCCCGCATCTCCCAGCACGGCGCGCACTCGCTTCTCGCCCTCCACCTTGCTTGCTCCGTACACACACAGGGGATTGACAGCATCGTCCGGCTGGTAGGGGCGGGATTTCAGGCCATCGAACACGAAATCCGTGGAGATGTGTATCAACCTGGCATTGTTTTGCAACGCGGCTTGCGCCAGGTGTTCTGGGCCGTCGGCATTCACCACAAAAGCCCGGTCGCTCTCAGTTTCAGCCATATCCACGGCGGTGTAGGCCGCCGTATTCACGATCACATGGGGCTGGAATTCCTTCACTAATTTGTAAACAGTCACCGCGTCCGTTATATCCAACTCGGCACGGGTCAGTGCACGCACTTCAGGGCCGCTTGGGGTTGTTTTCAGAAGCGACCGACCAAACTGTCCGGAGGCACCGGTAATCAGTACTCTCATGAATACGTCTCGGCTTCGTGCAGCCGCTTGCCAGCTTTGTCCTTGTCTGATAACAGCAGTGCTTGGCCGGGCGGTAGCGGCCACTCAATATGTAGCTGCGGATCATCCCACGCAAGCGTACGCTCGTGCTGTGGAGCATAGTAATCGGTACATTTGTAAATGAAATCTGCCGTCTCGCTCAGCACCAGAAACCCATGCGCAAAACCCGGCGGTACCCAGAGTAGCAACTGGTTGCCGGCGGAGAGAGCCATACCAACACACTTGCCGAAGGTGCGGGAACTGCGCCGCAGATCAACCGCCACGTCAAACACTTCACCCACGACCACCCGCACCAGTTTTCCCTGGGGTTGCATGATCTGGTAGTGCAGTCCACGCAGGGTATGTTTAGCGGACCGGCTATGATTATCCTGCACAAACCGCCATGGCAGTCCGGCCTCGGCGAACTTGCGCTCCTCCCAGGTCTCCATGAAAAACCCGCGCTCATCGCCGAATACGCGGGGCTTGATCAAGATCACGTCCGGGATGACCGTGGGGATAAATTCCATCACGGCTTGCGCTCGTTGAGCAAGCGAATCAGATAGTCGCCGTAAGCGGTTTTCTTCAAGGATTCCGCCAGATGCAGCAGTTGCCTGGCATCAATAAACCCATTGCCAAAGGCGATCTCTTCCGGGCAGGCCACTTTGAGTCCTTGGCGGTTCTCGATGGTCTCGATAAAATTCGAGGCTTGCAGCAGGGATTCGTGGGTACCGGTATCCAGCCACGCCACACCGCGGCCCAATATCTCGACCCGCAGATCACCCCGCTCGAGATAGGCCTGATTCACATCCGTGATCTCCAGTTCGCCACGAGCTGAAGGCCGGATGCTCTTGGCAATACCGACCACATCATTGTCATAAAAATACAGGCCGGTCACCGCATAATTGGATTTCGGCTTGGCGGGTTTTTCCTCAATCCCTAAAGCCACGCCCCGATTATCGAAATGCACCACACCGTATCGAGCTGGATCCTTCACGTAGTAGGCGAATACCGTGGCACCTTGCCCGAGTCCGGCAGCCGTCTTCAACTGGCCTGACATACCCTGGCCGTAAAATATGTTGTCGCCCAGCACCAGCACAACCGGATCACGGCCTATGAAGCGTTCGCCGATGATAAATGCCTGGGCGAGGCCTTCCGGACTAGGCTGCGGCGCATAACTGAATTGCATGCCCCATTGGCTGCCATCGTTCAATAATTCCTGATAGCGTGGCAGATCCTGGGGTGTGGAGATGATCAAGACTTCCCGGACGCCCGCCAGCATGAGCGTGGACAGTGGATAGTAGATCATCGGCTTGTCGTAAACAGGAAGAAGCTGTTTGCTGATGGAACGGGTTATCGGGTACAGACGAGTGCCCGATCCGCCGGCGAGAATGATGCCTTTGTAATTCATATCATCACCACGCACGATAAATTTCGTCAGCAGGCCAATCGCCTGTCGTTATGCGGCTGTTAGAATTCATCTCTACGTGATTGCTCCCGTTAGTCATGCCTCATGCCACTGCTATGACTTCCAAATGTCGCCCCCGTCGTCGACTTACAAGGGTCGCGCACACTAAACTTCTATACATCTCGGACGGCCGCTTCCACCGGACCACTGACTGACTATCACCGCATACACCAGCAATCCAACCGGATCATAAGCACGCTGAGCAGCCATGTAAGGGTCATTCCGCTGTAATCCTGACACAAGTGACATTCGCAAGATTCACATGCCGCCTTCCATGCCACCGGTCGTAATTGTATTACATCGCAAACCAGCTTTCCGGAGAGCGGCCAAGAGCCTTGGCAAAACGCAGCGCCATTTCGAGACTGATCCCGCTGGAACACGTAAGTACGCGATTCAGGGTTGAAGCAGCTATGCCCAGTTTGGCCGCCAGTTCCCGGCCGCTCAGGGTATTGGGTTTCAGATAGACCCCGGTAATAAACTCACCGGCATGTGGGGGTTGTGCATGCTCATCAGTGATAATCCTCGTAATCCAGGACATAGGCGTGTCCGTTCCGTAACTTGAACGCCAGGTGTTTCAGGAAATACATCTTCGCCTTCATTGAATCAATGTAAACACCCCCGGCGCACTGACAGCCGCCTGCCTGTCGAACGTGAACGTGGTCTGGCAGCCTGCTGCATGATTGCGTATGCCGATCAAATAGTCGGAAAAATCTCCGCGGTCGCTTTCGTAAGCCCTGAGTGCCGCCCAAGCCTGATCTGACGAGACCACCACGAGCTCGGCCACACCCAGCAATTGCCTTACCACCAGGGCCACGGCACTTCTTTCA
>Ga0307374_10009986_pt1 | contig 13874 bp, 10 predicted proteins | sample OX3MG_FD_202532 | JGI IMG/M metagenome (GOLD analysis project Ga0307374, IMG submission 202532) | Soil microbial communities from Risofladan, Vaasa, Finland - OX-3 | ecosystem: Environmental > Terrestrial > Soil > Coastal area > Acid sulfate soil | place: Finland: Risofladan, Vaasa | collected... | reverse complement strand
AGTCGCTCGCCGTCAGCGTTGGGCAGAACCAGGTGGTCTTCGAGCTTGGCGAGATAGTCCTCTCCTCCCGGCTGATCGACGGCCAGTTTCCCAATTACCGCCAGCTGCTTCCGGAGTCGGTCGAGCACGAGCTGCGTCTTGCGAGCGCAGAGATAACCGGTGTGGCGCAGCGCATCAGCCTGCTAGCCCAGAAGAACGCCCCTCTGCGTCTCAGCTTTCGCGAGGGCGAGCTCACGGTCTCGGCCCAAACCCCTGACGTTGGCGAGGCCTCAGAGACGATTCCTGTGGCCTTTCACGGCGAGCCCTTTGAGATCGGCTTCAACCCCGAGTTTCTGCGTGACGGACTGGAGAGCGTCGAGTCCGACGAGCTCGTACTGAAGCTGATCAGCCCCCTCCGCCCAGGGCTGATCGAGTCTCCGGATTCTGGCGATTTCGTGTACCTGATAATGCCTATCAGGCTGAACGCGTGAGCTAAGGAGGTCTTGTGCGTGTCGTCAGCATGCAGCTGCGCGACTTCCGCACCTATACCCGCGCCGAAGCCAGCCTCGGTGAGGGCCTCACTGTGGTTCACGGTCCCAACGGGGTGGGCAAGTCGAACCTGCTCGAGGCGCTCTACTTTGGCTGCGCCGGGCGCTCGCCGCGGACCCGTAACGAGCGCGAGCTGGTGCGCTTCGGCGCCCAGGCCACCCGGGTCGTCGTGCAGCTCGCCGAAGGCTCACGCGCGCACGAGCTGAGCGTTGGCTTTGAACCCGGCACGCCCAAGCACATGAGCGCTGACGGAGCTCCTGTTGAGCGCCTGCTCGATGTCGAAATGCGCCCGTTGCTGAGCGTCTTCCTCCCCGATCGCCTCGAGCTGCTCAAGGGCCCGCCCGCCCTGCGCCGTGCTCACCTGGACCAGTTCGTGGCGGCCGTCTGGCCCGCGCGCGCAGCCGGCCGCCGCACCTACTCGAAGGTCCTTTCCCAACGCAACGCCCTCCTCTCGAGCATCCGCGCTGGTCGCTCCTCGCGCGCGAGCATCTCCACCTGGGACCGTCAGCTGGCCCGTCACGCGCTACTGCTGCGCGGGCACCGTGAGGATGCGGTTGCCCTGCTCGCCACGTCGTTTACCGAGCGCGCCTCCCAGCTCGGCCTGACCGGCCCGGCGAGCCTCGACTACCGTCCCCGCTCGCGGGCCGCAGACGAAGGCGAGTTCCTCGCGGAGCTGGGAACGCGTCTGCCTGGGGATCTCGAACGCGGCTTCTCTACCCATGGGCCCCACCGCGATGAGCTCGCCCTGCTGCGCGACGGTCGCGAGCTCCGCCTCTATGGTTCTCAGGGCGAGCAGCGCCTGGCCCTGCTAGCCCTGTTGCTAGCCGAGCGCACGGTGCTTGCCCGCGAACGCCGCCGTACGCCATTGATGTTGCTGGATGACGTTATGAGCGAGCTCGACTCCGAGCGTCGCGAGCTGCTTGCCCGCGAGCTCTCCTGCGGTGGGCAGAGCGTGATCGCTACCACCGACCTAGCCCACGTCCCGGGCGCCAGCGCCGGCGGCGTCACACGGCTGCGCGTCTCTCCGGGTGCGATCCTTCAGGAGGCGCTGGCGGCGTGAGGACTGCCCCGCGAAAACTCTCCACGGTCCTCGAGAGGCTCACGGCCACCCTCGCGCCGGCCACGACCCTCGCCCGCGTGCAGGAAATCTGGGAGGGTGCGGCGGGTCCCGCGATTGCCTGCGCGGCCCAGCCTACGGCCGAGCGCGAGGGCATTCTCACGGTGACCTGCGCCGCCGCGGTTTGGGCTCAGGAGCTCGACCTGATGGCCGCTGAGGTGATCCTGAGCCTGAACGCGGCGCTCGGCGATGAGACGATCCGCGAGCTGCGCTGCCGGACGGGCTGAGCTGCCAAAAGACCGGGTCGCCACGCCCGCCCTGCGAATTAGACGGCCGGGTCCCCAACACAGGCCATTTTTATGGCTATTTGCAGGCATTTATGGCGCCCGTGGAGGCCGGATAAGAGCGCCCTTTGTGCTATTGTTTCCTAAACACTTCTCCCGCCCCGGCCCGTGGTCTTCGGACCCGGGATTCCGGGGCGTTCTCACGTAATCGGAGGCCGATTGGCTACAGGCGTCGACAGCTCTGATCAGAGCTCCAGGAAAGCAAAGAAGGGCGGCGTCAACGACCCGTCGATGACCGACGGTCCGGGCACCTACGACGCACAGGACATCACTGTCCTCGAAGGCCTCGAGGCCGTGCGCAAGCGCCCCGGCATGTACATCGGATCGACCGGCGTGATGGGCCTGCACCATCTCGTCTACGAGGTGGTCGACAACTCCGTTGACGAGGCACTCGCGGGCTACTGCACGAAAGTCTCGGTGATTGTGCACCCGGACAACTCGGTGACGGTCGTTGACGACGGGCGCGGGATCCCCGTCGCGATCATGGAGAAGGAGGGCCTGCCGGCCGTCCAGGTCGTGCTCACCGTCCTTCACTCCGGCGGAAAGTTCGGCGACGGTGGCGGCTACAAGGTCTCCGGCGGCCTGCACGGCGTGGGTGTCTCGGTCGTCAACGCGCTTTCCGAACAGCTGCACGTGGAGATCCGCCGCGACGGCTACGTTCACACCCAGGACTACGCGCGCGGGGCCCCGCAGGGCGAGCTGGCCAGAGGTGAGGCGCTGCCCTCTGGCTCATCCACCGGTACAACTGTCACGTTTCTCCCGGACGCCGACGTCTTCGAGACGCTCGACTTCGACTTCCTCACGCTGGAGGAGCGACTGCGCGAGACAGCCTTTCTCACCCGCGGACTGGAAATCTCGATTGTCGATGAGCGCGCCGAGGGCCACTCGGCGACGTTCCGCTACGAGGGCGGCATCGAGGACTTCGTCTCCTACCTCAACGAGAACAAGGAAACCGTGCACCGCAAGGTCGTCTTCTTCTCCGGCGAGTCAGACGAGGGGGCAGCCGAGATCGCGATGCAGTGGAACTCCTCCTACCAGGAGTCGATCCACTCCTTCGCCAACAACATCTCAACGCGCGAGGGCGGTTCCCACATGTCGGGCTTTCGCTCGGCGCTCACCCGCACGCTGAACAAGTACGCGCGCGATCATGGGCTGCTCAAGGAGAAAGAGGACAACCTCTCCGGCGAGGACGTGCGCGAGGGCCTCACGGCGGTGATCTCCGTCAAGCTGCGCGACCCCCAGTTCGAGGGTCAGACCAAGACCAAGCTCGGCAACCCAGGCATGGCCGGCTTTGTCGAGTCGATCGTCAACACGGGCCTCGGCGAGTTCCTCGAGGAGAACCCCTCAGAGGCGCGCGCGGTGATCATGAAGTCGGTGCAGGCGCAACGCGCCCGCGAGGCGGCGCGCAAGGCACGCGACCTCACGCGGCGCAAGTCGGCCTTGGAGAACTCCACGCTGCCGGGGAAGCTCGCCGACTGCTCGGTCAAGGACCCGTCGCTGGCCGAGCTATTCGTCGTCGAGGGCGACTCCGCCGGCGGCTCGGCCAAGCAGGGCCGCGACCGCAACACCCAGGCCGTGCTGCCGCTGCGCGGCAAGATCCTCAACGTCGAGAAGTCGCGCATCGACAAGGTCCTGCAGAACACGGAGATCCAGGCGCTGATCACGGCGATCGGCACCGGTGTGCGCGACGAGTTCAACATCGAGAACGCGCGCTATCACAAGGTCGTGCTGATGACCGACGCGGACGTCGACGGCGCGCACATCCGCACGCTCGTGCTGACGCTCCTGTTCCGCGAGATGCAGGAGCTGATCGAGGCGGGCTACGTGTACATCGCCAAGCCGCCGCTGTACAAGCTCAAGCAGGGCGCCCGCGAGCGCTACATCGAAAAGGACTCCGAGCTGGAGGAGATCCTGCTCGCGGACAAGTGGGACAAGATCGAGATCTTCGATCGCCACGGAACCCAGCTGAAGCTCACCGAGGCGCGCTGGCAGCGCTTCTCGCGCCTGCTCAAGCAATACGAAGGATGGTCTTCCTCGCTGCGCGCCGCACACGGCCACGACATGGTCCAGTTCCTAGAGGAGTCATCGTTGCTCGGCGAGCAGGTGATGAACGCTGAGGATGCGGTCAAGCTGCTCGAGCGGGCCGGCGTGGTTGGTGAGACGCACGCCACCGAGATGGTCAGCGAGGACAGCGGGGAGATTCGTGTGAAGGCGATCGAGGCGAAGACCGGCTTCGCGCTCACGCATCGCATCAAGCGCGAGCTGTTTGACTCCCAGGAGTATCGCCAGCTGGCGCGCGTCCACGGCCAGCTCGTCGAGCTGGCCGGAACACCGGCCTTCGAGGTCAGCATGGGCGACGCGAACGAGACCGCGCTGTCGTTCGAGGCCCTGCGCGTGGCCGTCATGACCGTCGCACAGAAGGGCATCAAACTGCAGCGCTTCAAGGGCCTCGGCGAGATGAACGCCGAACAGCTGGGCGAAACCACGATGGCTCCCGCCACGCGTACGCTCGCGCAGGTCACGCTTGAGGACGCATTCGCCGCCGACCGCATCTTCTCGATGCTGATGGGCGATCAGGTCGAGCCCAGACGCGCATTTATCGAGGACAACGCCCGCGCCGTCGCCAATCTCGACGTATGAGGAACTACGCGCCGATATGCGCCGAGCATGAGGAGGCATAGTGGCAGCCACTGACGTGATCGGCGGCGGCAACGTCGAACCGCGAGCGCTCGAGGAGGAGATGCGCACGGCGTATCTCGACTACGCGATGAGCGTGATCGTCGGCCGCGCGCTGCCGGACGTACGCGATGGTCTGAAGCCGGTGCACCGCCGCGTGCTGTACGCGATGAACGAGCTCGGGCTTGGCCCGACCCGCTCTTACGCCAAGTGCGCCAAGATCGTCGGGGAGGTGATGGGCAACTATCACCCTCACGGCGACTCGGCGATCTACGACGCGCTCGTGCGCATGGCGCAGGAGTTCTCGATGCGCAACGAGCTCGTTGACGGCCAGGGCAACTTCGGCTCCGTCGACGATGACCCAGCCGCCGCGATGCGCTACACAGAGGCCCGTCTGGCGCGGATCGCGACCGAGATGCTGCGCGACCTCGACATGGACACGGTCGACTTCGCGCCCAATTACGACGGCTCCCGGCGCGAACCGCTCGTGCTGCCGGCGCGCTTCCCCAACCTGCTCGTCAACGGCTCCTCAGGCATCGCCGTGGGCATGGCCACCAACATTCCGCCGCACAACCTGCGCGAGGTGATCGGCGCAACGATCGCCTACATCGATGACCGCGACGTCGACCTCGACGGTCTGATGGCACACATCAAAGGGCCTGACTTCCCTACGGGCGGGATCATCCTCGGGCACGGCGGGATCAGGGACGCGTATGAGACAGGCCGCGGGCGCGTGCGTATCCAGGCGCGCGCCCATATCGAGCCGCTCAAGCAGGGCAAGGAGGCGATCGTCGTCACCGAGCTGCCGTTCATGGTCAAGAAGGGCGGCGACGGTGGGCTGATCTCGAAGATCGCCGATCTGGTGCACGAGAAACGAATCTCCGAGATCTCCGACCTGCGCGACGAGTCAGACAAGCGCGGCATGCGTCTGGTAATCGAGCTCAAGCGCGACGCGATCCCCAAGGTCGTGCTGAACAAGCTCTACAAGCACACGCCGATGCAGAGCACGTTTGGCGTGAACATGGTCGCGCTCGTCGACAACGTGCCGCGCACGCTGAACCTGCGTGCGGTGATCCACAACTACGTCGCCCACCAGCGCGAGGTGATCGTCCGGCGGACCAAGCACGAGCTCTCAGAAAAGGAGGCGCGGGCACACATCCTGCAAGGGCTCTTGATCGCCCTCGAGCACCTCGACGCGATCATCGAGCTGATCCGCGCCTCGCGCGATCGCGACGCCGCTCGCGAGCAGCTCGTCGAGCGCTTCGAGCTCAGCCACGTCCAGGCCACGGCGATCCTCGACCTGCGCCTGTCGCAGCTGACGGCGCTGGAGGCGGACAGCATCAAACAGGAGCACGCCGACGTGACCGAGCGGATCGCCGAGCTGCGCGCAATCCTCGGCGACGAGACGCGCGTGCTCGCCGTGATCAAGGAGGAGCTCACGGAGATCAGAGAGCGCTTCGGCGACGAGCGGCGCACGGAGATCAGCCACTCCGAGGACGAGATCGACATCGAGGATCTGATCGCCGACCAGCAGATGGTGATCACGATCACACAGAGCGGTTATGTCAAGTCGCTGCCGCTGGCCACGTATCGCCAGCAGCAGCGCGGCGGGCGCGGAGTGACAGGGATGGACATGAAGGACGGCGACTTCATCGAGCACCTGTTCGTCTGCTCCTCGCACGACTACCTGCTGTTCTTCTCCAATCGCGGCAAGGTCTACCGCTCGAAGGTGTATGAGCTGCCCGAGGCCTCGCGCACCGCCAAGGGCCGTGCGCTCGTCAACATCCTGCCGCTGCGCGAAGGCGAGCGGATCCAGGCGGTCGTCTCCACACGCGACTTCACAGAGACCAAGTACCTCGTGTTCGCGACGAAGTCGGGCACGGTCAAGAAGACCGAGTTTCTCGCCTACAACACGCCGATCAAAGCTGACGGCATCATCGCGATCAAGATCCGCGACGACGACGAGCTCCTGGCGGTCCGCGCCGTCGACCCGAGCGACGAGATCATCATGGTCTCCAAGGCCGGTCTTACCGTGCGCTTCGCCGAGTCCGATGCGCGCGCGATGGGCCGCGACACGACCGGCGTACGCGGGATGGACGTCTCGGATAAGGATCCCGCCCGCCCTAACGAGGTCATCGCAATGGACGTGGCCCGCGACGACATGGACCTGCTGGTCCTCACAGAGAACGGCTATGGCAAGCGGACACAGATCAGCCAATACCGCAAGACCAACCGCGGCGCCAAAGGCGTCAAGACGATCGGCCTGACCGAGAAAAAGGGCGGCCTGGCCGGCGCGCTCGTCGTGCGCGAGCACCAGGAGCTCGTGTTCATCAGCGTCGGCGGCATGGTGCAGCGGACGCCCGCCGGGGGCATCTCCCAGCAGGGCCGCTCGGCGACGGGCGTGCGCCTGATGAACCTCAAGGACGAAGACCTCGCCAGCGCGGTCGCGCTGGTCGTGGAGGCCGTTGAACCCACCGACGAGCTCACGGCCTCAGAGGCGGACGGGCCTTCAAGCGAAGCGCCTGTCGTGGATGGGAATGAGACAGCCGTCACCGGCGAGGAGTAGTGCTCACCCACACCCCTTGCTGAGTGTCACCCCCGTCCGCTACTCTGGCCAGACCAGAGAAAGGAGGTGGTCCTAACGTTGGCTGACAGTTTTTGCGGGACTCTGGAGGTGACCGGCCGCTAGGTCGGAGGAAAGGGTCTAGCCCTCGAGGACCGCACGTCCTTTCGGGGTAGACCAAAGGCTGGACCGCTTAGCGGAATCCAACCGGGACACCCCGAGACGGCCGCCGGTTCTGGTCCCCCCGGCAGACGTTTTTGGCCGTCTCGGTGCTCCAGTCAGGGCAGTTGTGCGGAGGGCGCCTGGACCCCCAGGCGCCCTCCGCTGCTCATGCGGCCTGCGGCAGATATTGCAGCCATGCCGTCGGGATCGTCGGGCTGGCAACGTGGATGAAGATCTCCGCGCGGGGCGTGCGCGGGGCGTGCCGCGGGTGCATCCCCGCCTGCTTGGGAAGCCGGTCGCCCTTACGCCGGTTGCAAGGGGCGCAGGAGGCGACGATGTTCTCCCAGCTCGAGGATCCGCCCTTGGAGCGGGGGATCACGTGATCCACCGTGAGGTTCGAGTGCGAGCCGCAGTACTGGCATGTCCAGCCATCCCGGGCAAACACCGCGCGGCGGGTGATCTTGCGCCGGTGGGCGTCGCGGGGGACGTAGACATAGCTGACCAGACGGATCACGACCGGCCGCGCGAGCGTCGCGTTCTCGGAGTGCAGCTCCCAGCCGCCTCGCTCGAGCAGCTCGGCCTTGTCCTTCAGCAACAGCACCACCGCGCGCCGGACCGTGCACACATTGATCGGCTCATACGTCGCGTTGAGGACGAGCACCCGGCCACTGTCAGGACCGCGCCGCCGGTATTCGGGTGCCGACACGGGTCTACTACGCGTTAGAAGTGGAACGGTGGCATCCACTGCGTGGCGGAGTGTATCGACCCGCCCACCCTAGGCCGCGGGGTAGGACCCGAGCACGCGTACCTCCTCGCAGATCTCGCGCATGCCCGCAACGGCGCCGGTAACCCCCGGCTCGGCTGACAGGCCGCCCTCGAGGTCCACGAAGAACATGTAGTGCCCGAGGCGTTCGCGCCGGGGACGGGACTCGATCTTGGTCAGGTTGATCTCCCGGCGGGCGAGCTCGTTCAGGCAGCGAACGAGCCAGCCCGGACTGTCCGCTCCGGCGCCCCAGAAGACGAGCGATGTCTTCCATTGCCCGCGCGCGCTCGCGTGCAGCGGTGGCGGGGAGGGGTACTCTGAGCGCGAGAGCCAGACGAAGCGTGTCTCGTTGTCGTCCCGGTCCTGCACGCCGTCCCGAATGACCGTGGCGCCGTAAATGTCTGCCGCGAGCCTCGTGCCCAGCGCGGCGAGCCCCTGCCCGGGGCTCGCCACCACTTCTCTGACCGCCTGGGCGGTCGAGCTGGCGGGACGGATGTCCGCGTGTGCGAGCTCGTTGCGCAGGAAGCGTATGCACTGTCCCGGGACCTGTGGGTGAGAGATGACCGTATTTATGTCTTTCAATCCGACCAACTGCGATGCAATCAACGAGTGGGAGACCGTGAGCAGGGTCTCTCCCGCGATCTGCAAGCCAGGTGCCTCATCGGCGAGCAGATCGAGCGTGACGCTGATGGAGCCGTCGAGAGAGTTCTCGATCGGGACGATTGCGAACTCCACGGCTCCATGGCGGAGCGCCATGATCGTGTCGTAGATGCTCGCTTGCGGTACGGGCTCGACGGAGTCCGGGAGGGCACTGGAGAGCAGCGCCTGCTCGCTGAAGGTCCCCTCGGGGCCGAGGTAGCCGACCTTAGAAACTATCCGTGAAGCCCGAGATAGATCCTCAGCGGCCCGTGGGACGCGAGCCGAGGGGTTCTCGGATAGATCCTCAGACCCCATCGCCGCCCGCGGGCGGGGAGAGCGCCGCAAGGCGCACGGCCTCGGCCTCCTCGGGGGAGAGCTCGAGCTCTCCCTGTCCGCCATGCACCTGCTTGGCGTAAACGCGTGCCTGGTCGCGGTGGTGGATACAGGAGAGCACGATCCCCGACTGCTGCTCGTCGAGCAGGGCGATGGATAGGGACTGCTGGCCGGAGAGCTCGTTGTAGGCGTCATAGCGCACGAGCGCCCGGTGAGCGATCGCGCCGCGCAGGGCCGCCTCGACCCCCTCGAGACGCCCATCGAGCCTCAGCGTGACCTCGTCGAGATGTTCGCGCAGGGCCTGGAAGGCCTCCTCCATGGCAGCGGAGTGGGCCACCAGGTCACGCTGAGGATGCTCCCCGAGCACAGTCCGCTGAGCACGGCGCAGGCGCCGCATCGCGAGCATCAGCGCCACGCAACTCATCAGCGCCAGCACCGCCACCACCGCGGCTGCGATTGCGATGATGCCCTGCGTGCCGGTGAGCGTGCTGGCCACCGGCACAACTTAGCCGCTCGTGCCGCGAACGTGCTGCGGATCGCGCCAGCGGGCGATGGCGGCTGGCCTACGCTCCAAAGATCGCCAGGAACGTGCCCTTGTTGTTTTCGAGGTCGTTCTCCCCTGGCACTCCCTCGATGCTCACCTGGATCTTCGAGGCCACACCGAGCGGTACACCGGTGACGGGGATGTCGACGGGGACCGTCTTGCCGGGTTCGGTCTGGGTGATTGCCTTGGAGACCTTGAACTGTTTGCCGCCGGCGGTGATCGTGATGTCGACCTTGACGTTCGTCTCAGGGGATTCGCCGGAGTTTTCGACCTGGACGGTGAAGGCCGGACTGCCGCCGCCTGAGACGTGGTTGAGCGTGGGTTCCGGGGCGAGCGTGTTCGTACCCGCGGCCACGCCCTTCAGCGCGCTGCCATGGTTGCCGGTGACGGCCTGGGAGCCCTGACTGGCTGACTGGCCGGTGAGGCGCGCGAGAACGGTCGCTGCTTCGAGCCAGCCAGTGTTGGGAAGGAAGCGGCTGGAGGCGGTGCTCAGGCTATGGATACCGTTGGCCGCAAGCGTCTGTCCGATCAGCGGCACGACACGCTGGGAGTAGATCACGTCAGAGGCCAGGAAGATCTCCATATCGCCTGCGATCGGCGTGTTCGCCTGCTTGGCCTGCCCGCCGAGCGCGGTGCGCACGAGGCTCGCCACCTTGGCGAGACCTTCGGTGCGCAGGTCGAGCACCAGCAGCAGGTCACGCTGGGCTGCGGTCATCGCGCCGGGCACGCTCAGGCTCTTCGCGCTGGCAGTGAGCCCTTGAGCCTGGATATGCAACTGGTCGAGCTGAACCTCAACATCGAGCGCTGACTTCGAGCTGGCGCTGGCGAGCGCCATAAAGAACGGTTGAGAGACCTGCCGTTCGGATTCCTGCGCGATCCGGCTGACATCCCGGTTGTAGCTTTCCAGGGCCTGTTTTTGCTGGCTTTTCAAACAGCCGTTGACGATCAGCACGATCACGATCAGCAGCACGACGCCGATGCCGGCCGCCATGCGCCGACGCATCATCAGCGTGTGCTGGTCGAGCGGGAGCGATCCCTCACTGTGCTGGGCACGGCGCGGCCGGGGTTGCGCCGGTGTACGCGGCACTCGAGCCTTTGGCCGCGCTGCTGTCTCCTCGCCATCGTCGAAGAACGACAAAGCCAACCGCTCCTTTGCAGGGGATTCGGGAAGGCTCAAGTATGACTGCCGAGATAACTGCCGGCCAGCCCCCCGTGATCCTGCAACTTCTCGGTCAGTGCAGTTTTTCCTGCCGTGGGAGGCAGGGGGCGGGCCTGCAGGCAGCGAACGCAGGAGTCGGTGGAATCGCTCGACACCCTCGTCCACGCCCGGCTAGGGGGCGATTCTCCCCTGCGCAAGCGCCCCCGCGGGCGTATCGTTTCCCCTGCCGCAGGTCCCGGCGCTGCGCAGTCCGGTGCCGAGGAGCTCGTGCTCGGTCGCTACCGCCTGCTGGAGCGTCTCGGGGCCGGTGGCTTCGGGGTGGTGTGGCGCGCGCACGATGAGCTGCTGCACCGCGAGGTTGCGCTCAAGCAGGTCTTCCTCGGGGCAGGCGGGGGTCCGGCCGGCAGCGAGCGCGCCACCCGCGAGGCGCTTGCCAGCGCCCGCTTGGCGCACCCGGCGATCGTCGCCCTGTATGAGGCGTGTGCGGCGGAGGATACGTTCTACCTGATCTCCGAGCTCGTCGACGGGGAGACCCTGGCTGAGCTGATCGCTACCCGCGCGCTCACAGATGAGCAGCTGCTCGAGATCGGGCTCGCGCTGACCGATGCGCTCGCTCACGCACATGCGCGCGGTGTGATCCATCGCGATGTCAAGCCGCAGAACGTGCTCGTGCCCCACAGTCCCAGTGAGCGCGGCGGGGTGGCGAAGCTGACCGATTTCGGTGGCGCGAGGCTCACCGGCGAAGACGCGCTCACGCGCACCGGGGATGTGCTTGGCACGCTCGCCTACATGGCACCCGAGCAGAGCGAGGGAAAGCAGGCCGCCGAGCCCGCCGATTTGTACGCGCTTGCGCTCGTTATGTATGAGGCGCTCGCTGGCTTAAACCCCGTGCGGGGATCGACGCCAGCGGACACGGCGCGGCGGATCGGTGCTTCGATTGAGCCGCTCGAGCGCCGTCGCGGCGATCTTCCCCGCGACCTAACTCGTGCCCTAGATGCGGCGCTCGATCCGGATCCGCGCCGTCGCGGCACCCTGGCTGAACTCCACAACGAGTTCGAATACGCCCTCGAACAGGGCTTGGGCCGGCGGCTTTCCGCACGGCGAAGTAAGGCGGCGGTAGGACCGGACCCGATACCCGAGGCGAGCCCGGATGTTCAGCAAGCACCGGCGCGGAGTCATATCGCGTTGCCGCGTGCGGTATTGGTTGCCGGTGCGCTGGCGGCAGTCGTTTGGCAGGTCTGGGTCGGGCGTCCCGGCGCAGGGTTGTTGTTGCTGGCCGCCGCCGTTCCGCTCACGCTGCTGCCACGCCGCGGCGGACTAGGCTGGCTGGCAGGCGTCCTGGCGCCGGTGCTCGCCTTGGTGGGCCTTGCCGGGGTGTTCCCCGCCGTTGCCGGACAGGCATCGCGCTGGCCGGCGCGCGCAGCCCTCGGCGCGCTGGGCTACTGGTGGATGACACTGGCCGAGCCGCTGGCCGGTAGGCATCTATGGCTCGGGCCATCACCGGGTACGCCTGCGCGCGCGGTGTGGGAGGGGTCGCTGAGCAGCGCAGCCGTGCACGTGATTGGCCCCATGCTGAGCCTTGGCCTGCTGCTCGGGGCAGCGTTGTGGGCGGTGGGCTCTGCGCTGTTGCCGTGGATCGTGCGTGGCCGTAGCGCGGCGCTCGACGTGGTGGCGGCCACGAGCTGGTCCGCTGCAATCGTCGCTGCTGCGCCTGCGCTTGACAGCGGCCTGTCTGCCGAGGCGGGCGGGCATCCCGATCCCCGCGGCGCCGTACTCGGAGCGGTCCTCGGGGGCCTGTTGGCCGTGGCTGCCCGCGCCCTGCGCGGCCCAGTCTGACCGTGTCCCCTTAAAGTGGGGGACCACGCCCGCTTTAAGCGCCGGTCATCCTTGCCATGAGCCTCCTGAAGAACGTCGAGACCACGATCGCCAACCTCGTCGAGGGCTCCTTCGGGCGCCTGTTCCGCTCCGAGGTGCGCCCGATGGAGCTGGCGCGCAAGCTCGCGCGCGAGATGGACGAGCACCGCACGGCGTCGGTGTCGCGGGTGTACGCGCCGAACGAGTACTCGGTGTGGCTCTCGCCGCAGGACCGCGCTCGTTACGAGGGTGTCGAGCAGGAGGTGATCGACGAGCTCTGCGGCTACCTGCTCGAGCATGCACGCCGCGAGGAGCTGATCCTCGCCTCACCGCCACTGGTCTCTTTTCACACCGACGAGCAACTGGCGCTCGGGGAATTCGGTATCCAGGCGCAGCTGGTCCGCCACGAGGAGCAAAGCGACGAGCGCTCCCACCCACCTGCACCGGCTGATCCTCTCCAAGATGAAGAACATGGACAGACGATGATCTACAGCACATCGGCGCGTACCCGTGAGGCGTTGGAGCCAGTCCATGCGCGGCGCGCTGCTCGCGCGCTGCTCGCGGTCTCCGGGCGGCGCTTGATCATTCCGCCTGGAGGCGCCACGATCGGGCGCAGCCGTGCCTGTGACGTCGTCCTGGACGATGCCGGCGCCTCCCGCCGGCACGCCGAGATCCGCCCACACGATGAAGGCTGGACGCTCCAGGACCTCGGCTCCACCAATGGCGTGCTCGTCAACGGGCGCCCGGTTGCACCTCTGCAGCCTTTGCGCCCGGGGGATCGCATCGAGATCGGCTCCACAGAGATCACCTTCGAGCTCGGATGACCACGCTTGAACCCGTATCCGTGGCGCTGAAGTTCGGCTTCCTCGCCGTGCTCTACCTGTTCTTGCTGTGGGTTGCGCGCAGCGCACTGAAGGACCTGCGCGGCGCAGCTCCCACAGCTCCGGGCGCAATTCCGGCCGATGCGACCGGGCTCTATTCGGCGTCGAGCATCGCCAGCGCCGACGTAGCTCACCGGGCCCCCAGGCTGGTGGTGGAGCGTGCGCCCGGGCACGACCCCGGGATGATCTACGACCTCGACGGCGACATCGTGCTCGGCCGCGGCGAGCGCGCGGAGATACGGCTGGAGGACCCGTTCGCTTCCTCGCGCCACGCACGGGTGTACGAGCAGGGCAACATAGTGGCTATCGAGGATCTTCACTCCACCAACGGCACCTACCTCAACGAGGAGCTGCTGCAGAGCGCCCGGCCA
>Ga0307374_10009979_pt1 | contig 13880 bp, 18 predicted proteins | sample OX3MG_FD_202532 | JGI IMG/M metagenome (GOLD analysis project Ga0307374, IMG submission 202532) | Soil microbial communities from Risofladan, Vaasa, Finland - OX-3 | ecosystem: Environmental > Terrestrial > Soil > Coastal area > Acid sulfate soil | place: Finland: Risofladan, Vaasa | collected... | reverse complement strand
TGAGTGATCATCTTCCACCGGAATCCGTGATCACCTTCGACCGGAACACGCACAAAGGTTTCGGGGGCGCCGGCGTGCTGGAGCTGATCGAGGATCACCGGGGCAGCACCTACCGGGCGGTTTACATGGTGCGGTTCGCGACGAAGGTTTTTGTGTTGCACGCATTCCAGAAGAAATCGAAGCGCGGTATTGCTACCCCGAAGCAAGAGATCCGCCTCATTCAAGATCGATTGAAATGGGCTCAGCGACTGTACACCGGCAAAGCCAAGGAGGCATGAGATGAGCACCACACACAAAAAAAGCAGCGGTAACGTCTTCGCCGACCTCGGTCTGCCGAATTCAGAGCAAGAACTTCTGAAGGCAAAGCTCACGATCCAGATTTACAAACTGATCAAGGAACGCGAGCTGACCCAGAGTAAGGCCGCCGAGTTGCTTGGGACCACCCAGGCGCAAGTCTCCGCGCTGATGCGCTGTCGGCCAGTGTCCGTCTCCGTCGGCCGGTTGATGGAGTACCTTACAGTCTTGGGTCAGGACGTGGAAGTCACCGTCAAGCCTGCCCAGACGCGAAACACCGGACATATGTCAGTCGTGGTTCAACCGACCTAGGCGTTCAGCGAGAGACAATCCTTTTCGACGCACTTCATGAGATCCGTCCGCACCTTGTTCCAGCAAACACGAGCGCCCAGGCAGCCGGTGGCCAACCAGTCGCCGCCACGCTTGCGAGCGATATCGCTGTTCAGCGGCGCCGGTGGGTTTTGTGAGGGCGTCCGCCTTGCCGGGTACGAGGTTTTATGTGGAGTAGAGTCCGACCCGAATGCGTGCCGCACGCATGCAGCGAATTTCCCCGAAGTTCCCCTGTTCAAGGGGGACATTGAACGCTTTCTCATTGATGAGCTCGCCGGCGCGCCAGCTCGAGAAGAGCTCGCCCGTGCCGACATCGACCTCGTGTACGGCGGGCCCCCCTGCCAAGGCTTCAGTCAAATTGGCCCCCGGGATCCCAAAGATCCTCGAAATCTTCTGTACCACCAATTTACACGCGTGCTGAGAGCGCTCGCGCCCCGATGTTTTGTTATGGAGAACGTTCCTAATATTCTTTCTATGAGGAACGGCCAATACCGCGATAAAATCATCAGAGAGTTTTGTGAATCTGGTTACAATGGGATTGCGGTAACTACGCTTCTAGCCTCTAATTTTGGCGATGTTATATTTGACAAACCCACACGCTGCATGTAGGATTGTCGCAGTTAACGAGGTGCGGCGATGCCGAGCGTTCTTTCCGAACCCTATTTCACCGACGAGCAAGCGGCTTTCGACCGCCTGGAAGCGATCGTCTGGCCGGATGGGATCGTTTGTCCGCATTGCGGCGTCATCGGCAAGGCCGCCGCGCTCGCCGGCGTCAAGGATAAGAAGGGCCGTGATCGCATCGGCCTGAAGAAGTGCTATGCCTGCCGGAAGCAATTCACCGTGCGTGTCGGGACCGTGTTCGAGGCTAGCCATGTCGCGCTGCATATCTGGTTCCAGGCAGCCTTTCTGATGTGCAGCAGTAAAAAAGGGATCAGCAGCAACCAGCTTCACCGGACGCTCGGCGTCACGCTGAAAACGGCGTGGTTCATGAGCCATCGGCTCCGCGAGGCGATGCGCGTGCTGCAAATAGAGCCGCTCGGTGGGGCCGGCAAGGACGTTGAGGCTGACGAAACCTATATCGGCAACAAGCGCCCGAAGGCGCGCAACGCTCGCGGCTATGCGCACAAGCACGCTGTCGTATCCCTGGTTGAGCGCGGCGGCAAGGTCCGCTCCCAGCATGTCAACGAGGTGAACGCGGCCACGCTGCGCCCGATCCTGAAGGCGCAGATTAATCCGGCATCCTGGCTGAACACCGACGAGAGCGCCGTCTACCGCTCTATCGGTAAGGAGTTCAAATATCACTTCACGGTCGAGCACGGTGCCGGCGAATACGTCCGCGGAGGCGCCCACACCAACACGATCGAAGGCTTTTTCAGCATCTTCAAGCGCGGCATGGTTGGCGTCTACCAGCATTGCAGCTCTGCCCATCTGAAGCGCTACCTCGCCGAGTTCGATTTCCGTTATAATCAGCGCATCGCACTTGGCGTGGATGATACTGAGCGTACGCGCACGGCGCTGGCCGGGATCGTCGGCAAGCGGCTGACCTACAGAGCCGGAGTCAGCCGTTAGGCGGATTTGCGTGTCTTGATTCAGCAAACGCAAAATCTGCGGCAAATAGCAATTTGCGTCGCCGTAGAAGCCCCCACATCTTGGGAACGGCAACGGCGACCAAATCCCGCGAAGGACCGCCAGCGATGGCGGTGCGTCTCCGAAGCCAGAAGGGGCGCTTGCCAAAGCGCCCCTTCGCATTCCGTCAGGCTACCACCCGAAAGGGTAGATCGGGGGCCGCCCCGGTCCCGGCGAACTGCTTCAGTTTGTATCGCTGATCCTCGTAGACAACCGCACCATCGGTCTTTAGGCGGCTCAGCAGCGATGAGACGGATTGCCGGTCAAGATGGATGCCGCGCCTCTGAGCTATCTCAACCGCAATAGCGCCATTGAGGCCAGTGGTGCCAGCTTCGTTTAGAAGGTCTAGCACTGTATCCTTCATTCCCGTGCGCCTCCGGCTCTGCGGAGCCGCTGGCGGGACCGTATCCTCGTCAAACAGCGCGATTGCCATTTCGAGGCCAGCCACCTTGTTGCGCAAAGCCTCTATCTCTCTAAGAAGCTGGTCGCGCTGATGGATCAGGCGTTGCTTCCGTTCCATGTCTTTCTTCCCTGCCATACCACTCTCCCGGCAACGGTGATAAGCTGGTCCGCCCGGAGGGATTCGAACCCTCACCCCGCGAAGGAGCCGAGTGGAAGTCGGCTGCGTCTACCGTTTCGCCACGGGCGGGACCTGCCGAGTCAGGTAATGCGGAGCGCCGATAACGCAAGGGTGGAATTTGCATGACGCAGGATAAACGCAAGCAAGATCAATCAGACCAGGCTAAGCGCTTCATCGAAACCGCTCGCGCGCTCGAATGCGACGAGGACAAGGAGCGGTTTGAGGCGAAGCTGAAGCGGATCGCAACCGCTGCGAACGCGAAGCCGAGACCGGCAGATGCGAAGAAGCAATGAACCCGCTTGGCGATGCATGGCGTGACGCGATTGACGAAAATTATACGTAATTGTGCCATAGCGATCGGCATTGGCACGTTATTTCCTGCCATTTATCCGGGTGCGTACTACTCCAGTATCGTGTCAATGTTCCCTTCTTGGGGCATTTATCTGTGGCCGACATCGATCCTGCTGATGATGACAGATGGTAGAGAAGCAGATTATTTGTTCGTAACGCAGGTCATCGCGATATCTCTTCTCACGAACGCACTCATTTGGCTGATAATCGGCCTACTCTGCACTGGCCTATTTGGTCTGATGCGGCGTTGGGTGCGCGCCTACCGCTAGCGGATGGGTTTGTCAAATATAACATCGCCCTAATTTTGGTGCTCCTCAAGATAGGCGTCGCGTATTCTTTATTGGTCTTCGAGATAATCTTCCATTTGAAAACGATTTTGCCACTGCCTGCTCGAAGTTTCTGACCAACTGCTGATCAGCAGAAACTCCCGCGCGATCTTGCGTTGCAGTTGGGCGTTTTCCCGCGGGTATACGTGCGAGAGCGGCGTGCCAATCACCGCGATCGTGCGGCCCCCGCGGCGATCGCCGTCTCGTGCGCCATCGTGTCCACGCCGGCAGCCAGACCCGAGACAATCGTGAAATCATCGTTTACCAGCGCTTCAACGAGCTGGCGTGTCCGCTTCAGTCCCTCTCTCTTCGGCTCTCTCACCCCGACGACGGCCACCGCGCGCGACGAGGCAAGATCCCACCAGCCCTGATAATAGAGCAACTCGACCGGGTACACGGCATCCCGCAGCTTCTCCGGATATTCGCCCGCACCATGGACCCTGACGCCGAAGCCGTTGATGTCCGCCTCGCGGAAGCGCCGCTGTACGAACGCCGCGCATTCCAACGCCCTCGCGGGCGGCACGAAATCCGAAGGCACGGCATCAGGGCGCGCGGCAAATTTCTCGGACAGAATTTTGAACGACGCGGCCGGATCGTCCCACAGCGCCTCATAGGCGCCGAGCTCCCGCAGCGGCGAGATTGCGCGGGTCTCGAAATCCTGCGGCGTCAGCGCGAGCTCCGGGGACATCGGCACCTCCCTCTGCCGGGTTGCACATCCTGATCGGCATTACCCTTTGAGAACAAATCACGAATTATTACTGGTGCCACGTTTTGGAATCGCCGTCCAGCGTTGTGACGCCCCTCCCTCGCCCCTCCCCTTCATCCTTCGTTCGAGCCCGGGCCACCGGCGCCGAAATAATCGCGCAGCGCCCAGTATATCTCTTCGCGCTCGTCGACCGAGAGATCGGGGTTGCGTAACGCCGCGAGCCAAACGGCAAATTCCGGTGGGTCATCTGCGGAGGGGGTGGCAAATTTGGCGTTGGCCAGTGCCTCATCCGTCAGCGCAGCGGCGACGGCCCAATCCGCGTTGCCGATGCAGGGGTTGCAGTCCGCTTCCCACAAGAGCCGCAGCGCCTCGCGCACGGTGATTGTCTCGCGCATGAACTCACCGGTAGACTACCCCGGCCCTGCCGTCACGTGCAGCTCAAGGCCAGCGCGCCTCTGCAGGTAGCCGAGCACGCTGAAGAGGTTGCGGGCCTGCGGATTGCCGCGCGGGCCGAACATGTGGATCAGGCTCTTCGGCTGCGTGCCGGTCGCCTCGCCGAGTTTCTCGAAGCCGATCGTCGCCTTGATATAGTCGCGCAGGATCGCCTTTCCGGTGTCGACGTCACCGGACAGCATCGTGTCGATCCCTTCGCGCAGCAGCGCCTCGCCAAACGCCGGATCGTCGGCGACGTGCCGCTGTACCAGGCCGTTGAAGCTCCGCGTCGACGACATCCTTGGCGCGCGCACGTCCGGGACCCGGACCACATGCACACATGCACCCGAACCCGGCTGCGGCTCGCCTTCGGCATGCTCGCTGGCCTCGGCCAGGCTCTCGATCAGATCCTTGCCGAACTTGTTCATCACCCTACCCTCTTTCACGGTTTAACCGGCGCTCCGCCCGTCACTCAGCGGTTCAGAGCAGTTGACTTCGGATCACGGCCGGAATCGAGGATCGAAGGGCACGTCATCAGCCGCCAAGGGCGGCCAGCTCGTGATCGATCACGACGCGCAGGGGCGGCAAATCGATCTGCACCGCGTCCCACACATGTTGCGCGGCAACGTCTTCATAATCGTGGCGATAGATGTTGCCCGCGCCCGCCATGTCCTTCCACGCAATCGACGGGTGCCGCGCCTTGAGGTCGTCCGGCAAACGGCGCGACGCTTCGGAGATGATCTCAAGACAGCGCGTTACGGCATAGACCGTGCGCGGATCGTCCCGGAATGTGTCGTAGTCGAAGCCCGCCGCGAAGCTGGCGGCGAGGTCGATGTGATGCGCGATGTCGCGCAGGGCGGCGCTCGCGGCGTTAGAAAGCATAAATGGCGTCGGTCGTCGCGGCGGGGCGAACGTAAGGCTTAAGCCCGTCACGGTTGACGACATCAACCGGGCCGTCGAACAAACCGGCGATGTAGTCTTTCAGTCCGGCGTAGTTGAAGACAGTAACATGGGCCGCAGGATCAAATTCGATCATGATGTCGATGTCACTGTCGCGCCGGTTGTCCCCCCGCGCGCGCGAACCGAACAGCGCGGCGTGACTGACGCCGCGCGCCCGCAAGGCGGCTTCGTTTTCCTTCAGCCTGGCGATAACATCCTGACTATTCATCCTTTTATGATAGCAGAAAGCCCCGTGTTTTGACAACCCGCCGGCGACCCGCCGGCGGGGTCTATCGTTTATTTGCCTGCCGGTCAGCCTCTTACCCGGATTTGGGGCGTCCCTGTCGCTCACTAGGGCAGCAATATACTTGACTTCTGAGTCAAGTATATTGTTGCCCTTTTTTGCGCTGGGAGTCCAAACGGACGGATCCGATCGAATACAAGGCGGGCGCCGTCGAAATTGTCGTGCAGGGTACAAAGTCCGGGATTGCAACGATAAACGATAAGGAGATTCTCGTATATATTTGCTCCATTGCCAGCCAAAAGCTAGCTCGCGGCGAACGGGTTAGTCAAAAATTTCGATTTACGGCGCATGAATTCTTCAGCACTTCTTCAGCGTCACGGGAAAGACGCCCGGCGGCAAGACCTATCAATACTTCGCGTCCGCTCTCGAGCGCCTGCAAGGTACCCAAATCAAGACGAATATCGTCACCGGCGGTCGTCGCGAGCGCACCTGGTTTTCATGGCTCAAGTCGGCACGAATGGAAACAGCCGTATGGAGCAACGGCCAGAAGGCGATGAAGGCAATCGAAGTTGAGCTTTGTGATTGGTTATGGCGGGCCATAGTAGACGACAAGGCTACGCTGACCTCGAGCGACGCCTACTTTTATTTGCCACCGCTGGAGCGCAAGCTATATGAGGTAGGTTACGCAGAATGTGCCGATCACGTAACTGTGGCGATCCCTCTTGAGGAACTTCGTCGGCGCATGAGTGTCACGACTGACTTGCGACATTTCCGGCACAATCTTGCGAAGACGATCACCAAAGGGTCGCTAAAGGGTTTCGTCATCGAGTTCGTCTACCGGGACGATGGTGGGCATCTCGTTCCACCGCAACGCCGCATTCCCTTAGACCGGCTCATTGTCCGGTTCGAACGCCACCCTAACATGCCGTTAATCGACCCTTCGCTGATACGGCCGCGTGAGACCGATGCTGCCGCTCTGGCATCGGAGCCAAGCCAGCTCTTGCCGGGCGCAACGCCGACTTGGTTGGTCGGGTAACCCCCGGACAGCCCTTTGCCACGGGTCGTCGGAAGGTAACCAGGATGAAATTGGAGGTTATGCAAAGACCCAAGACCTAACAACGTGAAAGCCCGCCTTGCCGGGCGGGCTTTCTGCGACTCGTGACGGACGGAGCAGCCGACACCGGGGCGCTTAACAGTCCCTGTGTAGCCGATACGAGCTTCATTTGTCAACGGAAATTGCCGTTTCCGTGACCGGTGGAGGCGTGCCGTCGCGATCCATCCAAGCGGGGGTTTACGATGGATATCGACAACCGCGCCGACGAGGCGCCACGGAGGCGGTTTGTCTCCGCGCCGACCGGGTTCCGGCGGCTCACGCCCGGACTTCTCAAGGTTGACCGCAAGGCGAAGGGTTTTGCGGGCCTGCCCAACGGAGTGAAGACGCCGGGGCAGCTGCTTGCCGCGTTCAAGGCGGCCGCGCCCCGGCTCGGCATCGCGCCGCGCCTGGTACATGCAGTCGATTGGCTGTTCCGCTTTACCCAGCCGCAGGATTGGGAACTGGGCGGACGGCCGATCGTATGGCCGTCGGCCTCGATGCAGCAGGACGCCCTCGGGCTGTCGCCGACGCAGGTCAAGGAAATCAACCACCGCCTGATCGAGCTCGGGCTCCTGACGATGAAGGATTCGCCGAACGGGAAGCGCTATGGGAGGCGCGACCCGAAGGGCCGCATCGTCGAAGCCTACGGCTTCGATCTCTCGCCGCTGGCCGTCCGCCACGCCGAGTTCGTGCGGCTGGCCGAGGAGGGGAGGGCGGAGCGCCAGGTGATGGGCCGGCTACGCCGGCGGGCGACGATCGCGCGCAAAGGGATCATCCAGATCCTCGAGACGGTTGCCGAGTACGGCCTCGCGGGCGAGGAGTGGCGGGTCCTCGACGAGGACGCCGCGGCCCTTACGCGTGCGCTGAAAGGCGTCGAGCGCCCCAACGACATGGAAGCCGGCGTGGTGAGCCTGGAACGCCGGCAAACGGCGGCTCGCGAGCGGCTGGAGGTCCTCCTTAAATTAGTGGATTCCGACCCCAAGCAGCCGGAAATCCGACCCCACCAACATAACTACAAACCAAGCCCAGATCCTCTTCAGGATACCGTAGTGGCATCCAAGATATGTAGCAGGGAAGGCGAGGGGTCTCCTCCATCCTTGCCCATGCCGGAACGGCCAGACCGGTCCGATAAGGCGATGGTGCACGGTATCGCTCCGGACGAGGTCGTGCGTCTGGCACCAAAGCTGAAGCTCTATCTGGGGCGGCCGAGCCCGAGCTGGCCGGAACTTGTCGATGCGGCGGACTGGCTGCGGCATGACCTTGGGGTGTCGAAGCCGCTTTGGGGTGACGCCTGCCTCGCGATGGGCCGGGAATTGGCGGCCGTCGCGCTGGCGATCGTCTCCACCAAGGATCCGGGACATTTCCGCACGACACCCGGGGGCTATTTCCATGGCATGGTTGTCAAAGCCAAGGCCGGCGAGCTCCATCTAGAGCGCACAGTGTGGGCGATGCGCCGCGCCACGATGCCCGAAGGAAACCGCCGCGGCGCCAGGGAAGGGGAACCGGTCCGCCGGTGACGACCTCCGGCCACGGAAACTGCTGCTGCAGCAGTCTTGGTGATCGGAATGAGCGACGGGCACGAGCCACGAAAGCGGCGGGGCAGCTGCTTGTCGTCGCGGCGTACTCCCGTGCCGCAGAGCCGCACCGCGCGCTCGATTTTCTCGCGGCCTAACTGGGATTTGCGGCGGGCGCGGTCGTCGAGGATGGCGTCGCGGCGATCGACGGCAATGCCGTCCACATAAGGGAAAATGCACCTTACGTTGATGCTGATATCGGTCCCCCGGCCGACGCCCCACTCTGCGCTGGCGAAGTCACCAAACCCATCCACCGAAACGACGGCCGTCTCGTCGAACGGCGATACATGAAACGCCGACGACAGGTGCACCAGATGGTGCTCGATATTGTGGAAAGCGCCGCGAAAATGCGTTTCCTTCGCTCATATCCTGCCCGATGCTTGCGACATGCTGTCACAGCATGGCGGTCTTCGCAATCCTGACCAATACAGGTCGCCCGCGAGGGGCCGTGGGCGGCTGATCGATCATAGCGGTCGCCGAGCCTGGGCGGCCAGTTCTTCCCTTCTGCGCGCGGCTGGGGCTGCGGCCCTCGTTGATCGGGGACGGGGTCGCAGCCGTCACCGGTTTACAACTCGACTTGCTCGGAAATGGCGAGCGCGTCATCCACCTCGATGCCCAGGTAACGGACGGTGCTTTCCAACTTCGTATGCCCGAGGAGCAGCTGGACCGCGCGAAGGTTGCCCGTCTTCTTGTAGATCTGCGCCGCCTTTGTCCGGCGCATCGAATGCGTGCCGTAGGCCGAGCTATCCAGCCCGGCACTCTCGACCCAGCCATGAACGACCCGCGCGTATTGCCGCGTCGATAGGTGTGCCTGTGCCGTGAAGCGGCTCGGGAAGAGGTATCGCCCCTTCCTGCGGGCAACCTCGAAAAGCCACGCCTGGATTGCGGCTCGGGTCTGTTCGGTGATTTCGAACTGGACCGGCCGTCCCGTCTTCTTCTGAATGACGGTGGCGCGGTCCCTGACCCGGCCGCCGGCACAGACACGTCGACCTGCAACCGCACGAGATCGCAGCCTCGCAGTTTGCTATCGATGGCGAGGTTGAACATAGCGAGGTCGCGGCCTCGGTGCTCCATCTGAAGCCGGACCCGGATCGACCACACGTCCTTCGGCTTCAACGGTCGCTTCTGCCCGATGAGGCGTCCCTTATTCCAGGGATCGCGCTGCAACGACGGCGATTTGTTACTGTCGAGCATGATCGTCTCCTCGGAACCGACCACACCCTCCCTGCTCCGGTCAGGGGGAGACCGGCTAGGTATTCTATCGCCGGCGGCCGTTTGGGGCGGATACCTGCCCGCGCTTCAATGCCGCAAAGCAGGTCACACCATTCGGATCGAGCCCCTCGCAGCGGCCGACGGCGATGGGTCGTCAAGCCCCGGAGCGGACCGGATTACGGCAAACCCAGACCCGCATCTAGTGTCCTGAACCAGAAGTTCGCGACCTCATTTCAGGCTTCGGTTGGGGCATTGTAGCGGCAGAAGCGCTCGATCGAGGCGAGGATATCGTCGGCTGATTTGGTCCAGCGGAATGGTTTTGGGTCGGTGTTGTGGCGCTCGATGAAGTCGTCGATGGCGGTGTGCAGGGCGTCGATGCTGCGGTGGACACCGCGTCTGATCTGCCGTTCGGTGAGCAAGGCGAAGAACCGCTCGACCTGGTTGAGCCAGGACGAACTGGTCGGGGTGAGATGGACATGCCAGCGCGGCCGGCGCGCCAGCCAGTTGCGGATCAGCGGCGTCTTGTGCGTGGCGTAGTTGTCGATGACGAGATGCACGTCGAGATCGCGCGGCACATTGGCCTCGATCTGGTCGAGGAACTTGCGGAACTCGGTGGCGCGATGGCGCGCGAAGCACTTGCCGATCACCCTGCCGGTGGCAATGTCGAGGGCAGCAAACAGCGAGGTTGTGCCATGGCGGGTGTAGTCGTGGCTGCGCCGCGCCGCCTGGCCGGGGCGCATCGGCAACATCGGCTGGCTGCGGTCGAGGGCCTGGATCTGATGGGGTGGATGGCCCCCTCACGGCACCGCCGTGCCATGCTGGTGGCTGTCGACTCACCGAAGCGAGGAGCCATCCTGATGACAATGACGACGATCGGTCTCGACTTGGCCAAGTACGTCTTTCAGGTTCACGGTGTCGATGCCGAAGGAAATGTGATCGAGAAGCGCCGCCTCCGACGCAACCAGGTAATCGCGTATTTTGCCTCGATCCCGCCCTGCCTGGTCGGCATGGAGGCTTGTGCGACGGCGCACTTCTGGGGGCGCGAGCTCGCCAGGCTCGGGCATGAGGTCCGCCTGATGCCGCCCCAATACGTGAAGGCCTACCTCAAGCGCGGAAAGAACGATGCCGCCGATGCGGCCGCGATTTGCGAGGCGGTTGGCCGCCCGTCCATGCGCTTTGTGCCGATCAAGACGGAAGCACAGCAGGCGGTGCTCGTGATGCATCGCGCTCGAGACCTGCTCGTCAGACAGCGCACACAAGTGATCAACGCGTTTCGGGGACATGCCGCGGAGTTCGGCATCATCGGGGCTCAGGGCCGCTGGAATGTCGATCGCCTCCTGGCCGCCATTCGGGAAGGTCAAGCCGTGCCGGAACCGGCCCGCACAATCGTCGAGATGCTTGCCTCGCAATTGGTTGCGATCAGCGAACGGATCGACGAAATCGATGCCCGGATCCTTGCTTGGCACAAGGCGAACCCCGTCAGTCAGCGTCTTGCGGCTATCCCCGGGATCGGTCCTCTCATTGCCACAGCCATCGCGGCCACCGTGGCTGACCCGGCGGCGTTTCGAAACGCCCGCGAGTTTGCCGCGTGGGTTGGTCTCACCCCTCGACAAAAATCTACCGGCGGCAAGCAGCGGTTGGGACGTATCAGCCGGCAAGGTGACCAGTACATCCGACGGCTGCTGATCATCGGAGCCCAGACGACGCTGTTGCGATCGAAGGCAGCGCGAGCCAACCCATGGATCCAGAGCCTGCTTGCTCGGTGTCCACGGCTCAAAGTGGCGGTAGCCCTTGCCAACAAGACTGCCCGGATCGCCTGGGCCTTGATGGCCAAGGGAGAAAGCTATCGGCCGATGGCCTCGGCATAAATCGAGGGCATCGGTCGGCGGAAACTTGCAAGCGAGAAAGACAGTGATGGAGCGGTCGGGTGCACCGACGGAGCTGGAGAAACCTGGAGAAGTCAGGGGTCTCAAACCCGAGGATTTGATGAGGTTCCAGCCCGCGAACACCCATCGGGGCCGGCGGCCATGCGAGCCGCACGAGTAGGCCGGACACATGACCGCAAGCAACCCGTCTGCCTCAGCACAATCTTCTTTCTTGCGAGTCGGGGGCCATCCACACATGCGACTTCTCGTCAACGCACAGGACGACGGCCTGGGCCGGCGGGGCGAGGTAAAGACCAACCACATCACGGACCTTGGCCACGAAGTCAGGGTCGGTGGAGAGCTTGAAACTCTCCAGGCGATGCGGCTGCAGGCCGAAGGCGCGCCAGATCCGCTGGACCGTGGAGACCGACAGGCCGCAAGCCCGCGACATGCCGCGCGAACTCCAATGTGTGGCATCGGGCGGCACGCTCTCCAGGGTGCGCACGATCACCGCCTCGATCCGCGCATCCTCGATGGTGCGCGGCGCACCCGAGCGGGGCTCATCGCGCAGACCGTCGAGGCGATGCTCGACAAAGCGCTGGCGCCACTTGCCGACCGTCGCCGGATCAACCTGAAGGCGCGCTGCTACCTGCTTGTTCTGCGCGCCCTCGGCGCAGGCCAGTACAATCCGTGCCCGCAGCGCCAAGGCCTGTGCCGTGTTGCGCCGCGCCGCCAGCGATCTCAGTTCCCCGCCTTCCTCCTCGCTCAACGCCAAGGCTGCCAATTGCCGACTCGCCATCGATCCCCCCGGGCCAAAGACCCAGCGAGTCTCGCATCCCTCGACGAATCGGCGATACTGCGAACTTCAGATTCGGGACACTAGCTCTGATTCGGTTAGGCTGGCGACGGCAAGCCCCAATGGCGAGTGGCTGACCTCCTCTACGCAGTTAATTTCGGGTTGAGCTGCCCGCGGATCGTTCTCCGCGACGGGCATTCGTCGTTAGCGCTTGATCCCGGACAGGCCGTTCTGGATCCCGACCGTCGCCCAGGGAGCCCACGGCATGGTGAAGAGCTTGAACCCCTTCTCGACGTAGAAGTTCGGCTCCATCCCGGGCGGGATGAAATACATCGCGGCGACGACGCCGTGCTTCGCGGCGGCCGCCGCGATTTTATCGAGCGCTCGCTGATAGTGGTCGCACTGATAGTCGAGCGGCACCCCCAGCTCGATCGAAAGATCGGACGGGCCGATCAGCATGACGTCGACGCCGGGGACCGAGGCGATGGCATCAAGGTTCTCCAGCGCCTGGTTCGTCTCGATCATCGGCAGGATAACGAGCTCGTTGTTCACGGCATCCATGTAATCGCGGTAATTCTTGAACTCGCCCCACTCGCCGCGCACCCCGGCGTTGCTGCGGTTGCCGAGGGGATAATAGCGGCAAGCGCGCACCGCAGCCTCCGCCTCCGCGCTGGTGTTGACCATCGGCACAATGATTCCGCGTGCCCCGGCGTCAAGCGCGAAGCAAATCTGATAGGCTTGGTTCGCGGCGACGCGCACCAGCGGCGCCGCCTCTTTGCCGCGCATCGTCTCGATCGAGGGCCGCAGCTGCTTGATCTCCCAGGCCGAGTGTTGGGTATCGAACAGCAGGAAGTCGTACCCGGCGTTGGCCAGGATCGACACGTCGATGTCCGGTGTCACGGTGGTCCCGACGACGGTTCTACCTGATTTGATGGCGTCCTTGAGCGCGTTCATCTGGCGTCGATGCCTCCTACGGTAGCTTTAGCGCCGGTTCATCCACCGGTGTGACAGGCGCGTTTGCGCGGCATGATCACGTTGCTCCGGTTTCGCCGCACGTGCAACAGCACGGTCTCGGCAAAGTCGCCGTGCGGGTCGAGCGCCGCGCGGCCGGTAGCGACGTCCTGCCGGATTAGTTAGGTTGCGGTGCCGTTCTGGCAAGCGCGCTGCTTGCTTGTCGCCCCGCTGCAAAGTCACCATGATCCGCGTCGGTTTCGGCCCAAGGGACGGGCCAAATAGACACGACTGGCGGAGATCGAAGCCACATGAAACGCAGCACCGACCGCCTACGGGGGTCGAGCGGGGCGAGGGCGAGGATGCCGGACGCGTGCGCCTCACCTTCCGCTACCGCGCCCGCTCCTGGTCCGTGACACTAGGGTCCGTACTCAATTAGAGGATTGAACGAACCCGCTGCCGCGGGAATGGGGTGAGCGGGTAGAGGAAGGTCTCCCGTCTGAGAGGATTGTGGTTGTCGAAGCCCAACCCTCAAGACAGGAGCCCCCCGATGGCCGAGAT
>Ga0307374_10009978_pt1 | contig 13881 bp, 15 predicted proteins | sample OX3MG_FD_202532 | JGI IMG/M metagenome (GOLD analysis project Ga0307374, IMG submission 202532) | Soil microbial communities from Risofladan, Vaasa, Finland - OX-3 | ecosystem: Environmental > Terrestrial > Soil > Coastal area > Acid sulfate soil | place: Finland: Risofladan, Vaasa | collected... | reverse complement strand
TCTGCGCATCCTAGCGCTGGTTCGGGTGAACCCAAAACTCAAAAACTGTAGCTTAACTCTGCTCCCAATTCGCTCCCATTTACGCTGAAGTCAAACACTTCTAGTACTTTTAGTACTTGCGAGAAGTTCAACTGGTTCGGATCGTCCTGCAGCTTGCCACACCAACAGCAAGCCGAGCACATCGCATTCGACCGGCATAATTCCCATTCTCTGCAATTTTTTTCTCGGAACTGAGAACAAGTTTGCTCACCGAGTCATGCCCATTGATCGGGAGTCCACAATATTACCGTATCTATCAGATGCATAACACCTTAGGTGACGCAAATAATATCGCTTGTACAGGCGGAGTGGAAGTCAATCTGCATACCATGCTTCGACGCGGGTCACCTTGGTCTCCGGCTTAGCTAGTTCATAGCGTGCTGGGAGGAAAGACCGAATTGCACCCTGGCTTTTAGCTCTCCTCGTCCCGGGAGCGATCAATCGTCTAATTGGGACGATGACTTGTGGATCCTGCTGATGCAGGTTTGAGAGGAGCATCAGGTGTCTTCAGCGAGTATACGCGTATATTTTTTGAGTCTGGACCTGGGTTTCGCCAATCCGTTGGATCGGGCATTGGGAACCGAGTTCGACATTCGCGCCTGCCAAACAGCTCAATTCAATCGACTGACCAACTTTCGAGAATGGTGCGAAGTTGTTCTGCGCTCGGCGAGCGTTCAGGGCGACTACGAATCCGGCCTGCGTGTGCTGGACGAAATTCGCAAGTCGCCATTCTGCCCTCCAATCGTGGCTCTTTGTGACGAAGGGAACCACTCGGTCATCTTCAGAGCGATCGAGCGCGGCGCATACGACACGATTACGAATCCGCCAAACATGATGGAACTCCGCTTGGTCTTGCGCCGCGCTTATAAATCTCACGCGGCAGAGCACGAAGTGCAGCGCCTGAAATCGAGCGCTCAAGGGGCAGGAAGGCTCCACGAGCTTCTTGGGATCTCACTGCCCATGCAGGAATTGTTCGCCCTTGCGCAAAAGATTGCCCCTTGCGACGTCAACGTGCTGATCACCGGAGAAACAGGCACGGGCAAAGAACTGCTCGCCCGAGCGATTCACCACCTGAGCGCTCGAAGCGCGCGCCCCCAGTTCGCCTTCTCCTGTGCCAATTTGCCGGAATCCCTGATTGAAGACGAATTGTTCGGGCACGAGAAAGGGGCGTTCACCGGGGCCTTCACCCAGCGTGTCGGCCGGATCGAGGCTGCGGACCGCTCCACGTTGTTTCTGGACGAAATCGGCGACCTCAGTCTGGGATTACAACCCAAGTTGCTGCGCGTTTTGCAGGAGCGCAGTTTCGAGCGCTTGGGAGGCAACAACAACGTCAAGGTCGACATTCGGGTGATCTGCGCGACAAATCAAAACCTTGCCGAACTCGTGCAACAGGGAAAATTTCGTGAGGATTTATATTACCGCCTGAACGTCGTCCAAATGCACCTGCCTGCTTTGCGAGAACGGCGCGACGACATTCGCCTGCTGGCGCAACATTTTCTGGAACAATCCTCCGAAATGTTCAAGAAAAGGGCCAAGAAATTCTCGCGGGCGGCTCTGGACGCGGTCGAGGAATATTCCTGGCCAGGGAACGTTCGCGAATTGTCGAATGCCGTGCAACGCGCCGTGGTTCTGTCCGAAAGCCAGACTGTGGAAATTTGGCACTTGCCAATGGCAATGCACAAGGGCTTCGACACGCCGCGGATCAATCGATCCTATGAAGAAGCCGTTCGGGAATTCAAGCGCAGGCTTATTCTTCGGACTTTGCGTGAGTGTGGATGGCACAAGGCGGAAAGCGCGCGAACGCTCGGAGTTGCTCGCGGATATTTGCATCGTCTTATTAATCAACTAGGGATTCAGGAAATCGAGGAGGAAATTGCTGAAGAGGTTCGCACTCCAGCACCTCCTCCGACACGAATTATGTAGTTTCGTTGACTTGGCGTAGATGCGTGACGTTGAAGTAGAATTCGGCCTTTTGCAACCGCTAACCGGAGCGAATCCTGCGAGCGGCGTCAGTCTACCCTCACTCCGAGAAGCTCAAAAATTTAAGGACGGCCGATGGGTCGTCCCGACTTTCGAATGTCTGCGAAAGTTAGTCAAATTGAAAGAGCCGAGGGTGCAGGAATGGACCCAGAAATGCACCGTAACGTTAGGGAATATGGCGAACCGAGCAAAGTGTATCCGAATGGTGACGAGAACCAAGGCCGTTGGCATCGATCTCGAAAAGGTGAGGCAGCAAGCTGGGTTTGTAGGTACAAACCACGAACTCCTGGCGAATAACATAGAGGCCGCGATGAAACGCAAAAAAGAAGCGGGCCAGGCATTGATCATTACCGCATTGGCGCTGGTCGTTCTGTTGGGCTTTGCGGGGTTGGCCGTGGACATGGGCGTAATGCGCTACGAGAAGCGCCTGCAGCAAAACGCGGCGGACGCGGCGGCCATTGCCGGCGCATCGAACCTTAAATTTGGCGGCATCGTATCCGGGGGGCAAGCGGCCTCGGCAACAAACGGGTTTGCGGATAACGCCGGCGGGCAAGTGAGCACCTGCTCTGCCTCTGGCGCGGCAGTCGGCACGACATGCGTTCAGATCAATAATCCGCCGGCTTCAGGCCCGCATACGAATGACCCCAATTATGTGGAAGCCCTGGTATCGGCTGTTCACTCGACCTATTTCATGAAGATTCTGAATATTAATAGTGAAACGATTACAGCGCGCGCGGTGGCTACCAACACCAGTGGCGGACCCTATAGCGGTTGCTTGTATACGCTCGGCCCACCGAGCAACAGCATCGAGGGAATCAATATCAATGGAGCTGCGACGCTGAATGCGACCAGCTGCGGAATTCTGGATAACGGCGACTTCAATACCAAAGGCAATAAGCTGGTCGTCAACGCCCAGAGCTTCGGCGAGTCGGGAAGCACGAATGCCAGCGGCCCCGGCGGCACGGTAACGTGTCAGGCATCTGGCCCTTGCCCGGCACCTGGCATGCCTGCCGCTTCCGACCCGCTGGCGGGTATCGCCCCTCCGTGCACCTCATGCGGGACGGGCACGACCATTAAGATCACGGGGGGCAGTTGCAGCGGTACCGGTTGCGGCAGCGTGAGTTGCTCCGGCGGCGCCTGCACCATTCAGCCAGGGAATTACAGTTCGATTACCATCGGGGGGAGCGGTGGGACGCCGAATGTGACCTTTGCGGCGGGAAATTACATCATTGACGGCGGCGGAAGTAACAATTGCTCGGCGGCCTGCCTGAACGTGCCCGCGAACGCGATCATTTCAGGGAACGGCGTGATGTTCTATTTCACGAACAGCTCCACCGCGAATATCACCGGCACGCCCACCATCAACCTGACAGCGCCAAGCTCCGGAACGTATGCGGGAATTTTGATGTATCAGGACCCTGCCGACACCAACAAGGGGCCAGCTCCCCAAGGCCCGACGCTGGGAGGGAACAGCGGAAGCAGCTACGACGGGGTATTGTATTTTCCGTCGGACGAGCTGACATTTTATGGGAACGCGAACAGCACGAATTGCAGCGATGGGTTCAGCGCCGGCGTCGTCATTGCAAATTCTTTTTCGCTCAGCGGCCATCCCACCGTATGCCTGCAGGGTCAGGGCGGCCTGCCCCCCGGCGTGAACCTGGTCAGCGTTGCCACACTGGTGGAATAGACGATGGAAACGAGCGCGACAACGCCAGCCCGTATGGCAACGAGCAGCCGCAGTCCACGGCGGTGTGGAATTTTGCGGTCGCAGTCCGGCCAAAGCCTGATTGAAGTCGCTTTGCTGTTGCCCCTTCTGCTGACTCTGCTGCTGGGAACCGTTGATCTGGGGCGGTACGCGTATGCCGGCATACTGATTGGGAACGCGGCGCGTGCGGGCACCGCATATGGCGCGCAGAGCTTGACGCTCTCGGTGAACACAGCGGGGATACAAACCGCTGCCGACAACGATTATCAGAATAACGGCCAGAACGCGAGCACGCTTACCGTGAGCTCTTCCGTCTCCTGCGGATGTGACAGCGGGGGAACGGTGACGTCGGCTGCGTGCAGCACGGTCACCAACCCCAGCGCGGGCACATGCGGTTCGGGACACTGGGTAGTGATGGTGTCGGTGACGGCTACCGGAACCTTTAGCGCGCTGTTTAACTATCCGGGGATTCCGAAATCAATCAACATATCGAGGACGTCCACGATGCGGGTGGCGCAACAGTGAGGCCAGGGGACAAATCGATGATCCCGGTGAAGAAATCGATGTTTCGATTGTTGCCTTCCCGGTTGCCTGCCGGATGGGCGGCAACTGGTTTGCGGCAGTTAAAACAGGAATCCGGAAGCGCCCTGATCGAATTTGCCCTCGTCTTTATCATCCTGATGACGCTGCTGTTTGGAATCATGGGTTTTGCCCATGCGATTTATGCCTATCATTTCGTATCCAACGCGGCGCGAGAGGCGACGCGATACGCGGCCGTGAGGGGTTCCACTTGCGGCGATGATGGGAGCTGCACGGCGGCGAATTCCGCCTCTGGCACTGCAGGCCCTACTTCGCCCGCCGATCTCAGCGCTTACGTTAAGAGCATCACGCCACTGGGCATTGATACCGATCCCAGCAAGCTCACGGCGACGCTCAGCTATCCGGTGCAGGCAGATAGTCCGACGATTTGCAGCACGACACAAAACGAGCCCGGTTGTACGGTCCAAGTGACGATCAGCTACCAATTTAATTTCATTTTTCCCTTGATCAGCACCGCCACGGTGCCGCTATCGAGCAGTTCCGAGATGGTGATCGCTCACTAGGCTGAGGCACGCTCGTATTGAAGGGCTTGAGGCATGGTTCAGCTAGAGCCGGTCTTGTCCTGCACGAGTTCCGGCCCGGCTGAAACTGCATCTCGCTACATTCTTCTGAGAAACCGTCCGCGTATCACTTGCGCAGCAAAACCTCCTCGCAGCATTGCGTCACCAAAACAGAAGTGCGATCGGCGAAAAACGTGCACTAGGGGTGACGTTCTAACAGCGAGGCACTGCTTGGGGGTCAGGAAATGCCGCACGTACGTTGGAAACAGAGGATTTAGCAGAATATTTCGGCGCGAGTGAGACTGGCGTCCGACATGCACTTTGGTGGAGCGCACGGCAGAATGCCTGCGGAGCATGTAATGGGATGCGCCAACTTGGGCATGTCTGGATGTGACACCGCTGGAAACGGACGGAGCAAACGCGGCACCGCGTGGAGCTGCGGGAGGTTTATCAGGTGCGTTTAGTGCATCAGTAATCATCAGAGGAAATGCGAATCTTATAAGTATTGTATTAGTCAAGAGAGATCCCTGACAGGCTCGGAGGACGGAACGAGCTCGCGAACTCGTTCCGCAGGTGTTTTTCCTTTGAGTGCGAGATGTGGTCGATCCTCGTTGTATTCGGTTTCCCATTTCTTGAGTTTTCGAGCCAAATCCCTTTTATGTTTGAAATGCCTCCCCTGATAGAACTCCTGAGAGTCGGTCTTGTGGCTTCGCTCGACCTTCCCGTTCACCTCCGGGCAGCCCGGAGGGATGTGTTTGTGGGAAATGCGGAGGTCGGAAAGATGCCAGGTGAACTGAGGCCCGAATGAAGAGCCGTTGTCGGTCTGGATTCTCTGAATGGCGAAAGGAAAATGGTCTCGGACTTCCTGAAGGAAGTCGATGGCCGTCTTGGTGTTGTCGTGATCGTAGATGCGTAGGACGCGAAATCGGGTCGCTTCGTCAATAGCCGTGAATTGATAAAAGCGCTGACGCGCTCTTCCTACACGGGGAACAAACTTCACATCGAGCTGCACAGAGCGGCCTGGAACCTGGAGCGGTGCGTCCGCTGGTTTTGGACCGGGCCGATACTTTTTCAGTGAAATCCGGCCGACGTGATGACGATGAAAGATCTTCAGAATTGTCGTTGGTGACACGTAAGCATGGTAGTGCCGCTGCAGATACAGACTGACTCGAACAGCGCCGTAACGCCGCTCCTCCCGAATACGAAGGATCAGCGAGACGATCTCGGGCGGAATACGAAATCGGATATTGTGAGGTCTCCGGGACATGTCCCGGAGACCGGCTACTCCGTGCTTCTCGTAGCGCTGCTTCCAGATATAGAAGAGCGCCCGCGAGACTCCAAAAAACCGGCAGGTCTGACTGACGTTGCCGCTCAAACGCTGCGCATGCTGCAGCATGCGCAACCTGGCCTTCACCTTCCTTGCCTGGATCTGTTCGTAAGCCGGATTCTTCATCCCGAACCTCCTGTGGTGGCTTGTGAGAATAACCCACCTGTCCGGGATGTCTATTAGCAGCTACATGACAATCCGAGTTACTACCTGAAATATTGACTGTGAGTGTTATCATCCTGCCGTGAAATGAATGCTGGGCTACCCGCCCAGATGCCGAGTTGCTCTCGTGAATAGCAGGGGCGTTAACTCTTAATTCGATACGTGCAGAAGCGAGACCGGAGGAGGATGTGGGAACCAACCTGTTTGTGGAAGGAATGCCAGCCCCAATCGTTTTGTCAGTGAGTCTCCGACGCGAAGATCACAGCTTTCGTGAAGTAGCGGAGGTCTCGAATGCTCTTGCCGATATCGATACATTTCTACGCAGTTCCTGGGCTAAATTGTGGCCCGAATACGACCTACAACGGCATAGAGATGTGTTGGTTTTGCAGTTTCGCGTTGAATCACCGCCGTTCTTTCAAATCTTCGCGGACCCCGCATGGCTTGCCGTATTTCTGCTAGTGCTTACTGGATATAAGCAGGGCAAGGAGTCTCTGGCCGAAATGAGTTCGGATGCTATAAAGATCGCGTCGACAATCAAGGGTCTTACAGTTCGAGAACTCGAATTGTTAAATATCGCAGTGCACCTGTCGTTGGCTCGAATGATGGAACAAGGGGAAAAGCAGGGCATGAAGACAGCGCGGGTGTTTAGTCGAGCAAGGAAGAGATTGCTCGGTGAGACCGAGGAGCGTCCCGTAATTGTGGTCAAAGATATCGTGAACAAATATAATGTGTGGTAAGGGTACAAGAAGTTAGTTTTGAAGCGCACACACTCATATTTCGGAATGTCGAGAGTTAAGACACTCGGTCCATCAAGCGACCACAACGATCCGCAAAAGCAGATCGAGAGGAATCGAACTAGATTCGGCAATCGCCCGAGGGTAACTAACCGTGAGTTCACATGAAACTACGCCTGGAGTCTTCATTATCGAATCGACAAAACTCATAGACGAAGAAGAGGACCGCCAGGAAGGAAAAGCGCTTCAAGCTGTATTGAAGCTTGCGAAACGGCCAGTCCTTTATCGATACATCAGAACCGAAAAAGAATTGAAGAAGATGCTAATCCAGTTTCACGGCACCCGCTTCCGGTATCTTCATCTTGCGTGTCATGGCAATGACAAAGAAATTGGACTGACGTTTGACGATATCCGACTCACCAGACTTGCCCAGATTGTGCGTCCATTTATGCACCATAGACGTTTATTTATCTCCGCGTGTGAAAGCGCACACAGTTCCTTAGCAGTTCCGCTGTTGAGTGCAAGCAAGTGTTATTCAGTGGTTGGACCTGCAAATGAAATTCCGTTCCGTGATGCCGTTATCGCCTGGGCGTCGTTTTATACCCTCATGTCAAAACAAAATCCCACGGCGATGAAACGTGCAGAGATCCAAGAGACTATGCAACGAGTTTGCGATCTCTTCCGAGTTTCTTTTAACGCGTTTTCCCGAGATGGCAATTGGCAGATCACTGAAAAAATTCGCCCTCGCAAGCGAAGCGAGACCTGAGCGGGGAAGCATCCGTGGGCATTCGACGCTTCTGCTTCATTGGGTGAATGATATCCCCGGCCTAGGGGGGCAAGCCCCCCACCTCTCCGAATCACGCTATACGGCTCAATCGAGCAAGGTACTCCCCCTGTGGCAAACTTGACACAAATTCTCCCAGGAAAGTTCTAAAATCGTCCCCTTGGGCGCACCATTCCTTCTCCCCACTTCATTCCATCACGCAGGGCGATACCCATCTTGTGCTTTAGACCTTTTCCGCTGGAGCAGAGGCCAGGCGCCGATAAACGCCGCCGATAAGAGCCGGCGGCGTTTATCGGGAGTTGGAGGCACTGGTGTTCACTACTGGACTTCCAGCCGGGCGCTACTTCACCTGCGTCGTCATCGGCTTGCTCTTGTCGACAATAAGTATGGCCAAGCCTTGGACGGCGGTCTTGCCGGGATTGGCCGCTTGGTGGACTTGTCCCTCAACTACCGAGAAGGTATCGCCGGTTTGATAGGTGGCCGTTGGCTTGCCTCGGCGCTCCATCGTCCAGGGGCCCTTCATTACGTATTCGATCAGCGTGCCGGGGTGCGTGTGCCATCCTTCAGTTCCGCCGGGTTGCACGGTGGTCTTGATCATCACCGCCTCCCATCCCGGCATGGACAGATCCTGCCGCATGAGTACCTTGCGCTCCACGCCGTGGGGCTCCTGCTTTTGCGCTTGGGCCACCGCGGGCGCCCAGGTGGCGGCGAAAATGATGACGGCAATCGCGGCGAACGTCACAGCGAAAGCCGCGGAACGTATGTGTTTCTGCACGTAGTCCTCCTCGATAGTTTCTGTGGTTAGTCTCTTATCAGTCCTCAAACATGTTGCTATGAACTCTGAAATCCGCATAAGTGTACACCTAGTTTTATGGTCTTACGTCAAATCCTGACGAGTCACACAATCGGCAACCCGCTTTTTCTGCAGGTTCAACCCAGGAACGAACGCACACTGCGGCGGTTTTGGCACAAATTCCGCTAGAAACCATCTCGTAAATGTGCATTGTGGGTCGCGGCTTCAGCCGCGACATTAAAACCATAGCAAGAGCCGGGTTTTAGCCCCTGAGGCGCGGAGCAAGCGCCGCCTGCTGCTGCGATGATGCGGCGATTATCGCAATGTGTTCTCTTCTGTACAGAAACACTCTTTGCTAACGACTAGTATCGGAACCTAAGAATCATCGGCCCGTAATCCGGGAGCAGGAGATAACAATATGGAAGCCGCGAAAACCGACAAGTGTGCACATCCAGTTTGTTCATGTAGGACAACCACAGGCAAGTATTGCAGCGCCCAATGCGAGGCGATGGAAAAAACGCCGGACATCGATTGCCGATGCGAGCACAACGGATGCAAAGGCCACACGCGCTAGAGATCGATTCATCACTGTTTGAAATTTCGTCTCGAATGCTGAAGAGGAGAAATATGAATAAGATTAAGTCGTCAGTAGCCTTGCTTGCCCTGTTCGCCGCGGGGGCCCTGGCCGGATGCTCCGGGACGGTTGTGAAGTCTCCCGACGTTTCCGACAGCGTCCGCACATCGCTCGATCAGGCAGGCTTTAAAAATGTCTCGGTCAGCCAGGATCGTGACAAGGGAGTGGTAACACTGGGAGGGGAAGTGGGAAGTGATAGCGACAAGATGCAAGCCGAGAACCTTACAAAGTCTCTGGCCGGCACGCAGGTTGTCGCGGATCAGATTGCCGTGATTCCCCCGGGGCTCGAAAAAGAAACAAAAGCCGTAAACTCGGACCTGGACGACGGCATTGAGAAGAACCTGGACGCCGCGCTGATTCAGGGCAAGATGAATAAGACGGTGAATTACGATGTGAAGAGCGGTGTAGTCACGCTGACCGGGGTAGTGAACTCGGAAAACACGCGCGCGCGCGCCGGGAGAGTGGCGACCGGAGTGCCAAACGTTCAGCAAGTGGTGAATGATCTGCAGATCAAGAATCAGAAAGCCAGTTCGTCACAGTAGGAACTGCAGAGTTGATTTATGTCAGAGGACGGAGGGCGGCCGTGTTTTCGGGTTGCTCTCCCGTAAGCGAGCAAGCTGAGTTCCCTGCGAAAATTGCGACAGCTGACTCGGGAAAGGGATGCCATGTCATTCGGCCTTTACTCGATTGGTTTTGCAATCGTGATCGGCGGCCTGATCTATACCGCATACTTGCTGCACATGCCGGCACACTGGATTGCGGCGGGCGCGGTCGTGCTTTTGGGGGTCGGGATTCTGACAGGTGTAATGGCGACGCGTCAGAAGGATCGAGTGGGATAACGGCATTATCAGAATCTGACTCTCGGCGGGTGGGCCAGACTTTCGCAATTTTCCTTTTGCCGTGCGCTCACGGCTGGATGCTAGCACTCTAGTACATCATCCCTGAGGGAACGGTTTAGCGTTTCCGGCCTCGCGGTTTTCGAGGGTCGGAGGGTGTGGTTTTGTTTTTTTTTGAGATAATCTGGATTCAGTCTCTATATCGCGCACTCGTCCCCTTCGCACCACACGACCGAAATGAGCACCCCGCACAGGCTGAAGCGTGTACTACCTAAACCCACCCAATAGCACAGGCTTCAGCCTGTGTGCCTTTGCATTTGAAAATACCAAAAAACCAAACAGGCTGAAGCCTGTTCTACCAATGCCGGGCGGGTGGCGCAGCCTTTGAACGTGAATTTTAAAGTGCTGGGCCCATTGGTTTGAATGTGGTCCGGCTTTAGAGCCCTCTGGAACAGAAAATGCCGCACCCGGTCACAATGTTCACGCCAAAATTCCAGTTTTCAAAAGAACCGTGAAAAACTGAGGCACCCGAAAATTAAAAATCATAGCCCGGGCATACATCCTGTTCCGATGGCAAATTCGACCTGTCTTTTCTCCTGTCCAGAACAGAGAAAATATTGGGCGCACAAGTCGCTCGTCCAGATCGGAAATTCCGGCTTACAATGAAAGCGAAAGACCGCCCATCACGGGGATACCCATGCGCAAACGTTCATGGAACTGGTCAACGATTCAAGAGGCATTGCGCTGGAGAGGCCCCTACATCTCTTTCCTGTTAGGCCTGCGTGAAATCCTTCGTCCGGTCGTGTACTGGCACGTGTTTTGCATTTTCGAAATTGACCTGATCCACCAGCCTGATCCCAAACCGTTTGCGGATAGAAAAGTCGACGTAAAGATCTATGCGGGCGCGGGGGATATCGAAACAGCGGAAGGTGAGATTGTTTCGATGGGGCAACTCGAACCGGAAGAGGTCCGTTCCCGATTCAGCCGAGGCGACAAGGCGGCCATCGCCTACGTGGACGGCGAACCGGCCGGTTACGCATGGATGAGCTTCACCAGCGGCGCGGTGGAGCTTGCCTTCGAAGTCACCTGGATCGCCGGTCCGGGCGAGTCAATCCGTTATGATTACTTCGTCCTCCCCAAGTGGCGCGGTCTAAGAATTTTCAGTTGTCTGAACTCAGCCATACTCTCCTGCGCGCGTGGTCTGGGCATTCTTCGGACGTTCAGCTCGATCAGCACGGTCAACAGGCAGTCGATGAGCCTGGCGAAACATGACCGGAGAACGCCGGCCATGAAGGTGACTCTCGTCCATGTTCGCGCTTTGCATTGGATGTTTCAAAAAACTACTGGTGCCCCGTTTGAATCGCGCTTCTTGAAACCGGAACATAACCCACGCTACAGAACAGCGGACCAAAGGGGTTAGCGCGATCGGGGCAGTACCCGCTCGAATCGCTGGCAATTCCCCGGCCTGCGGAAAGGGAGCAGGTAGAACAGGCTTCAGCCTGCTTGATTTTGAATCGGCTGAGATCCAAACGGGGTGAAGACAGTTCGGGTTTGGTTTTGAAAAGACCGAAAAGCAAACAGGCTGAAGCCAGTTCTACCTGGGGTTGCCGATCATTGCCGCAAATTAGAAGGGGCAATCGTTGAAGCGGGTCCGGCAATATTTCCATGTGCTCCACTCGTCCGCGTAGCCGGCGCGAATGCGGTGCAGGGACCAGGCTGTGCTGCAGGGAACGTTGTAGGCGCAGGCATCGGACACTTCGGGGTGCCAGGCTTTATTGATCTGCCAGATGCCGCGGCTTTCTCCGCCGTCGCCGGTCGCTTCGGGCTGCTGGTGGGACTCGTGCGTGACGATCCACTCCGCCACGCGAGGGTTTACTCCCGCGGTTCTGGCGGCGCGTTGCACATAGGCGCGAACGGCAAACCTCCGGCGCGAAATAGGATACGAGATTACCCGCACGCTGGCCGGCGCGGCAGCGGCGGGAATCGAGCTTGCTTCCACCGGATAGGGTTTGCGGGCCGTATGGGTGCGCAGTGTCCAAACGATGGCCAGGATGTAGATCGTCAGGAGAATTTTGTGAAACCAGGGATTTGATTTTTTCAATGTCCACTCCTAGGGCTAAGTTCGCGTGGCAATCTTCTTGTGCACCGGCGCAATATACATGAAAGCGAACAAAAGGCGAAGATAATTCTGCAGCCGCGTTCGCGGCTGGCACGCCCGCACACTGTGGTTTTGTTAACTCCTTATATTTCAATGAGGTGAGAGTGTGACGGCAGTCGGGAGGGTAATAGCTCGATTCGAAATCTCCGGATTGGAAATCATTCGACGCGAGGGTTTTTAGGTGGCGATGCCTTTTTGAAATGCGACACGCCGTTGGGGCCTGGCCGCGACGGCTTCGGGTGTTTCGACCGCGTTTGGGCAGCCAGGCCCGGTTGAAAAATCCGCCCGCAGGGCGAATGCGTTTTTCCAGTTTTCCTATGCGCTTTTGGCGGTTGCGCCGGCCAGATGCGCGGTCATGGTGATTTCCGCTTTGAGCAGGCGTGAAATGGGGCAGCCGGCTTTGGCGTTGGCAGCGGCTTTTTCAAAAGCCGCCGGATCGGCGCCGGAAATGCGCGCGGTAACGTCGAGATGAATTTTAGTGACGGTAAAACCGGCTTCCAGCTTTTCCAGCGTCAGGGCAGCGGTGGTTTCCAGGCTTTCCGGAATCATGCCCGCGTTGGTGAGCTGGCCTGAAAGGGCCATCGTGAAGCAGCCGGCATGCGCCGCGGCGATCAACTCTTCGGGATTGGTACCGCGCCCGTTTTCAAAGCGCGTGGAAAAAGAGTATTGAGCGTTGGACAGGACTCCGCTTTCGGTGGAGACCGTGCCTTTGCCTTCCTTCAGGGAACCGTTCCAGACGGCCGATGCTTTGCGAATCATAAGCGTATACCCTCCTTCGAAATTTGATGAATCCAATAGGCGTATGGCTACACTACCTCATTGCCGGCAAGAAGAATAGTTGGCCGCGCGCCGCCCGGGTCTTTCGCCGCCGCTCTTTCCTCTTTTTTTCCGCTTACGGAATCAGAACGATCTTTCCCGCCGCGCCTCCGGCGATAATTTCCTTGTGCGCGCGCGCCGCTTCGCCGAGCGGCAATTCTTTGCCGACAACGGGGCGCAACGAACCGTTTTCGAGCGCGGCTTCGACGCCCGCCGCCACTTCCACCCCGTCCGCGTCGGAAATGCCCCACAGAACGAAGCCGGTCACCGAGGAACGGCGCGCCATCAGGTCGCGCGGCGTGATGGTGACGTCGCCGCGACTGCCCACAACGATCACGCGGCCGGATCGCGCGAGCAGCTTGAGATCGGCGGCCAGATTCACGTTGGCCAGCATTTCGATGACGATGTCGACGCCGCGGCCGCCGGTGGCTTCCAGAATTGCGTCCTGATATCCGGCGCTGCGGTGGTTGAACACGTGGTGCGCGCCCTCGCTTCGGACCAGTTCGAGGCCTTTATCGGTGCCCGCCGTGCCGATCACCGTCAATCCCATCGCGCGGGCGATTTGCACGGCGGCGATTCCCACGCCGCCGCTGGCGCCATGCACCAGCAGGGTTTCCGAGGCGCGCGCCCTGGCGTGATGGTACAGCGCGTGGTAGGCCGTGCTGCAGGCGACGTACACGCCCGCGCCCTGCGTGAATGAAACACGCTCCGGAAGCCGGTGCACCTGCGAATCCAGGGCGAGGGCGAATTCCGCATACGTGCCGGTGATCGGATGGCCGACGTAGACGCGGTCGCCCGGCTTATATCGCGTGA
>Ga0307374_10009976_pt1 | contig 13884 bp, 10 predicted proteins | sample OX3MG_FD_202532 | JGI IMG/M metagenome (GOLD analysis project Ga0307374, IMG submission 202532) | Soil microbial communities from Risofladan, Vaasa, Finland - OX-3 | ecosystem: Environmental > Terrestrial > Soil > Coastal area > Acid sulfate soil | place: Finland: Risofladan, Vaasa | collected... | reverse complement strand
ACCCGCCGCCTTGACGCCCAGCAGAAGGCCCCCGACCGCAAGTTGGACGACCTCTGCCCGCAGTGCGGCAAGCAACTCGTGGTCAAACAGGGCCGCTTTGGCGAGTTCACCGCCTGCAGTGGCTACCCCGAATGCCGCTACATCAAGCAAAACCTGGTGCCGGACTTCAAATGTCCGCAGTGCCACGAGGGCGACATCGCGGAAAAGCGCTCCAAGCGCGGCAAGACCTTCTATGGCTGCACCCGCTATCCCAAGTGCGACTTCAGCCTCTGGCAACGCCCCGTCCCCGAGGCCTGCCCCAAGTGCCACCACCCCTACCTGCTGAAGAAGTTCCTCAAGGCGGGGCCCGTGATCGCCTGCCCCAACGACGCCTGCGACTATGAGCGGGAAGCGCCGGTGGAAGAAGGGGCATCCATGGGCCAGAGGCCCTGACGGATGGGCACACCACAGCGTTGCGCGATCTGCTCGGCGAGCGCCTGAAAATCCCGGCGCGCCGATTGAGCTGCCTGATAGTGTGAGCCCATGGCCCCGTCCGCCGGTTTCAGGTGGAACATCGGTTTGCGGCTCTCCTGGGCCATGGGGATGAGACTCCGGTAGTGCTTAAGTTGGGCGAGGCAGTTGGGGTCGTCCTTGACCGTTGGCGATGCGCCGGGCTGCTGGCCTAGAACTGAAGTCGCGTATTCGGCAGGGACCTGATCGATCCAGCGCTCGTAGGCCTTGACCGGCCTGTCCAGGCGAACCGAGTGTTGCTGGACCACATAGCCCACCGGCTGGATGGAGCCTGGTGGCAACTGAAAATCCAATTTGCCGCCGGCCTCGCGCCGCTTCGTCCAGTCGCTGCGCCAACTGCGCAGTTTGGGGCCGAGGTTGCGAAGCCCTTGCAAGGAAAAAAGATCTGGTGACAAGGGGACGACCACGTAATCAGCGGCAATCAGGGCGGCGCGGTTGATCGCGCCCAGGTTGGGACCCAAATCCATGAGAACGACATCGGACCCGTGGCGGTTCGCGCTGTTCTGCATGATGCGCCAGAAGGCGGTCGTGACCCGAAACGCCCTTTCTTGCTCGTCGCCGCCCAAGCATTTGGGCCAGGTTTCCGATAGTTGGTCCTCAAACGTGGACAAGGCCAAATCTCCGGCCAAAAGCCCAAGTGCATCGGTAATGCTTTCGAGCCCGGGGTCGGCGATGTCCCCCGTTCCCCGCAATAGCGGCCGGACCGCGCCAAACATCGTGCTCGGGTGGCTATTCGCCGGCCAAAGCTCCATCAATCGGTCATCGTCGAGGAATGCCGCCGTCAGGTTTGCTTGGGGATCGAGATCGCTGGCGATGACACGCAGGCCCAAATCCTGGTACATCCAGGCGAGGTGGTAGACGAGCGTGGTCTTGCCGACCCCGCCTTTGTTGTTGAAGAAGGCGACGATCGTGGCGTTCATTGGGCGCTCCTAACCGTGACCTGAACGTGGGATGCTTGCACATCGAATTCAGGTGGAGGATTGCGGTTTTTCTTCAACTCCGCCCGCGCCGTCTCGATGCCAATGCCAAACCGCTGGACGAATCCTAAATCCTTCATGACCGCGGCAAGATTAGGATTCCGGTAATCGGTCAATCCCTGGCCAAAGTTCTCAGGCGTGACTACACCGTAGGGGCCACCGGGATTTTGGATCTCGACGCGGTCTTGGAACCAGCGCACGCGAATCGGGGCGTTGCTGGATTCATAGTTCCGGTGCATGACGGCATTGCGCAGCAATTGCTGGAGCGCGGCGATTGGATAGTCGGGGCGTTGAAGTTCGCGGTCGGCTGCGGTGATGTTGGAGGCCGTCCGAATCTGAATTTTGAGCAATTCCTCCGCACGCCCAATCAGTTCCGGCACCGGGCCAAGGATTTCCTGCTGATCGAGAATCGGATCGGTGAGCGCGGTTCCGTCCAGCCGGAGAAATTGGATATAGGCGCCAGGCACAAACGCGGTCGGATCCTTGCCCAGACTCAGAACGCCCAGGGCCGTCGGAACGCTCTCGGGTGGAGCGCTGGCCAAACGCATCCCCGCTAACTTCTGGGCGATGGGGCGGGCGTCGGGTTCCGAGTTCGGGAGCAGCGCGGGGAGCCCTTCGAAGTTCAGATCTTCCAGGCTCGCCGATGGCAAGGGACGAGCATCAAAAGGCAAGTCGTGAGCGCGTCGTCTTTCACTGAGCAACGCCTCTTGTTGGGGAGAAGCTACTTGATTGGTGGGGCCGACCCGTACTAGAACCCGGCCCTTGTATCGGACCGGAGGCGCCACGGCCGGCGACACCCGGACCACCGCCACTTCACAGCCGTTGAGCGTGTGCTTTTGGACCGCCAAGCTGGGAAACGGTTGGATGGCGCCATCAGACGCCATGTTGCTCAGGCGCTTCAGAAGATCGTCGCTAATCGGAAGCTGCGCGCATTCGCCATTGTCTCTCGTCCCCACAAAAATGACTCCGGGACTGCGGTGGTCCGGCAGGTCGTTGGCCAAAGCGCAGATCGCCTCCCGGATGCTTTCGCCATTCCCGAGCGCCGACTTGCGCTCAACCCGATCCGATTCCAAGTCGGCGTAGATGTGCTGTAGCTCGGTCAAATCCATTGGCTCCATGGTAGCGCGGCCAGCGGGAGCGGCGTCGGAAGGAATCGCCTGTCTTTCCGTGCTAATGTGGGTTTGCAGCTGGCCTCGAGTGGCTGGCGCCAGATGTCAAAATCTGTATCGGCGGGCGGGGTTGGGAATCTCAGCCGTCGGGGCGGATACCATTGGCCCGCCACCATTTGGAATAGTTTGATTGTATTCAGGAGGATAGCTGCATGAAGAAGACGCTTAGTCTCGTGACCATGATCGCGAGCTTCGGTTTGTTTACGCTGGCTTTCGCGGCTCCGACCACGGTGCGGGGCTACATTATGGATCAGAAGTGTTCGACCAACGCCGCCATGAAGGGCAATGTGGCCTGCGCGCAGTCGTGCGTCGCCAAGGGTAGCCCGGCTGTGCTGGTGGTGGATGGCAAGGCCGGCAGGATCCTGACCATCTCCAACCAGGAGGCCGTCAAGGCGGTGATCGGCGAGCACGTGTCGGTAACCGGCAACATCGCCGCTGGTGCGATCACAGTGACTGCGGCCAAGGTGGCTCCGGTGCGCAAGGCACGTGCCAAAAAGTCGGCGGCCTAAGACTCCCGCAGATTGATCGTCAGATCGGGGCAGGCGCTCAGCGCCTGCCCCTTTTTTGATGGACTATTCCGCTGCGAGCGCAGCGGTGGGGCGAGCGGGCCCCGCCGCGGGCATAAGCGGGCGGGCGAAGCCCGGGCGCCCGCGCCAAGCTTTGATACCCCGATAACTATTAATCATTGGACGGGTTGGCCCGCCGCTGGGGAGAATGAATCAGGAGATCCCATGGCTACCGCAATCAGCACCCCGTCTTCTTCCGGACCCTCCGCCGCCCCGGCTACCGCCACCGGGGCGCGCCTGCTCTGCGAAGCGCTGGTGCGCGAGGGCGTGGATACCATCTTCGGCTACCCCGGCGGCGCCGTCCTGCCCATTTATGACGAGTTGACCAAGATGGAACGGGAACTGCGCCACATTCTGGTGCGGCACGAGCAGGGCGCGGTGCATATGGCCGAGGGGTACGCCCGCTCGACCGGCAAATGCGGCGTGGCGCTGGTGACCTCGGGGCCGGGCGCCACCAACGCCATTACTGGCATCGCCAACGCCATGATGGACTCGACCCCGCTGGTGGTGATCTCCGGCCAGGTGCCCCGCGCGTTGCTGGGCAGCGATGCCTTCCAGGAGACCGACATGATCGGCCTCACCCGCTCCTGCACCAAGGAGAGCTTCGCGGTCATGTCGGCCGCCGACATCGCCGTGACCGTAAGAGAGGCGTTTCACATCGCGACCACGGGCCGCCCCGGACCTGTTGTCATCGACATTCCCAAGGACGTGTGCCAGGAGCAGGGGCCGTGGGTGTTTCCGCGGACCGTGCACCTGCCCGGCTACCGCCCCCCGGTGTTCCGCGATCAGGAAGGGCTGCGGAAGGCCGCCGAATTGCTGGTCAATGCCCAGCGCCCGGTGGTGTACTTGGGCGGTGGCGTGGTGCACTCCGGCGCCGCGGCCGAGTTGGCCGCCGTGATCGAGCGTCTGCACCTGCCCGCCACCCCCACCCTCATGGGCTTGGGCGCGGTGCCGGCAGGGCATCCGTTGTGTTTGGGCATGTTGGGCATGCACGGAGCGTATGCCGCCAATAAAGCGGTGTCCGAGTCCGACTTGCTGTTCGCCGTGGGCGCGCGCTTCGACGACCGCGTGACCGGCAAGCTGTCGGCATTTGCGCCGCACGCCACCATCGTGCACATCGACATCGACTCCTCCTCGTTCCACAAGAACGTCCGCGCCGATCTCACCCTGCTGGGTGACGTTCGCACCGTGCTCGCCGAGTTGCTGCCGCTCCTGCCCACGCCATCGAAGGCCGAGCCCGTTGAGCGCCGGCTCGCGCCTTGGTGGGACCAGATCCGGGCGTGGCAGGCGTTTGCGCCCTTCCGCTACGAAGATCATTCCGAGGAGATCAAGCCGCAGCGGCTCTGCCAGGAGTTCAACCGCCTCACCAAGGGCGAGGCCATCGTGGCCACCGACGTCGGCCAGCACCAGATGTGGCTGGCGCAGTACTATCAGTTCCGCGACGGGCGCCAGTCGATCACCTCCGGCGGATTGGGGACGATGGGTTTTGGGATGCCGGCGGCGCTGGGGGCGCAGATCGCGTTTCCCGATCGCCAGGTGGTGGCGTTTGTGGGCGATGGCGGTTTCCAGATGACCTGCCAGGAACTGACCACCGCCGTCGCCTACCAGACCAACCTCAAAATCATCATCATGAACAACCGCTCGCTGGGAATGGTCCGGCAATGGCAGAAGCTGTTCTACGACAAGCGCTTCATCGCCGTCGATCTGACCCAGGCGCCGGACTTCGTGAAGCTTGCCGAAGCCTACGGGGCCACCGGCCTGCGCGCCACCCACGCCAGCGAGCTCGTTCCGGTGCTGGAAAAAGGCTTGGCCACGCCGGGCGTGGTGGTGATGGAGATTGTCGTAACCACCGACGAGAGCGTGTTTCCGATGATTCCGGCGGGCGGCGCGGCCGCGGATATGGTGTTAGGCTGAAGGTTACCCCCATGCGACATCGTTTCTCGATTGTGGTTGAAAACAAGGCGGGGGTGTTGGCGCGCATCCTTGGTGTGCTCAGCGCCCGCGGCATGAACGTGGAATCGCTGGAGGTGGACGAAAACAGTGAAATCGCCACCCAGCACGCCGGTGGCACCGCGGTCGCCACCGGGCTGGCGCTGATCACGCTGATCACCGTGGGCGAGGAGTCCACGGTGGAGCGGGTTGCGCAGAAGATCGGTCAGCAGGTTCGAGTACTGAGTGTGAAGAGGGAGATAGCATGAAGGTTTTCTACGACAAGGACGCAGATCTGAGCCAAGTGCGTGGGTTGCGCGTGGCCGTGTTGGGCTATGGTTCGCAGGGTAGCGCCCAGTCGCGCAACCTGCGCGACTCCGGCTGCAACGTGGTCATTGGTTTGCGTCCCGGTAGTCCCAGCGCGGAGCGGGCGAAGGCTGACGGTTTCCAAGTGCTGCCCACCGCCGAGGCGGTCGCGGCCAGCGATCTGGTGATGATGCTGGTGCCCGATGAAAAGGCCCCCAAGATCTACCAGGAATCGGTGGGGCCCAATCTGAAACCGGGTGCGTTCCTGGCGTTTTCCCACGGCTTTGGCGTGCACTTCAAATACATCCAGCCGCCGGCCAACATCAACGTGTTCCTGGTCGCGCCCAAGAGCCCTGGACATCTGGTGCGCACCGAGTACGAGCGCGGCGCCGGCGTGCCCTGCCTGTTGGCGGTCGAGCAGGATCCCAGCGGTACAACCCGCGCCGTGGGGATGGCCTACGCCTCCGCCATTGGCGGCGGCCGGGCGGGCATCATCGAGACCACGTTCCGCGAAGAGACCGAGACGGATTTGTTTGGCGAACAGGCGGTGCTGTGCGGCGGCGTGAGCGCGCTGATTCAAGCCGGCTACGAGACGCTGGTCGAAGCGGGCTATGCGCCGGAGATGGCCTACTTCGAGTGCCTGCACGAGATGAAGCTGATCGTCGACCTGTTCTACAAGGGTGGCATCTCGAACATGCGGCACGAGGTCTCCAATACGGCCCAGTACGGCGACCTCACGCGCGGACCGCGGCTGATCACTCCTGAGGTGCGGGCCACCATGAAGCAGGTGTTGAACGAAATCCAGTCGGGTGCGTTCGCTAGGGAATGGATGGGCGATCACGACTCCGGCGGGAAGAAATTCCGCGAATTGGCAGAGAAGGGCGACCAGCATCCCATCGAGGCGGTGGGACGGAAGCTGCGCGCCATGATGCCGTTTTTGCAGAACCCAGCCGCCAAGGCGGTGCAACCGAAGGCCGCCGCGGCTCCCGAGCCTGCGGGCGCGACTGGGCGTTGAGCGCGGGGGAGGGGGCGGGGCTGGCGGAAGAATCGGCCCAAGTGCCTAGCGCCGCGATCAACGCCGTGACCAGCGCGGAGATCGCCGCGGCCGGAGCGCGCATCGCGCCCTACATCCACCGCACGCCGCTGGTGCGCAGCGTCACGCTCAGCCGCCGCTTGGGGACCAACGTCTATCTCAAGCTTGAAATCCTGCAAAAGACGGGCGCGTTCAAGGCGCGGGGGGCCTTCAGCAAGCTGACGGCGCTGCCGCCCGGCAGCCGCGTGGTGGCCGCCAGCGGCGGCAACCACGGCCAGGCGGTGGCCTACGCCGCCGGCATCCTGGGCATGCCGGCGCGCATCGTCATGCCGCGCACCACCGCGGCCAATTACCTCAACGCCACCCGCGACTACGGCGCCGAGGTGCTGCTCACCGAAAACATCGGCGCCGCCTTCGCCTTGGGCGAAGAAGCGGCCTCCGGCGGCTGGGTGCGCGTGCACCCCTTCGACGATCGGGACGTCATCGCCGGGCAGGGCACCGTCGGCCTGGAGATCCTCGAAGACTTGCCCCAGGTCACCGACGTGATCTGCAGCATCGGCGGCGGCGGGCTGGCCGCCGGGTTGGGCACCGTCATCAAGGCGGCCAAGCCCAGCGCACGGGTCTGGGGCGCGGAGACCGCGGGCGCCGACTGCATGTCGCGCGCGCTGGCGGCGGGCCGGGTGGTGACCATGGACAAGATCACCTCCATCGCCAAGACGCTGGGCCCGCCTTCGGTGTGCCCCATCACCTTGGCGGCGGCGCAGAAGCTGCTGGAAAAAGTCGAGGTGGTCACCGACGTGGAAGCGGTGCGCGCGCTCTACTTTTTATTGGAGCGCTGCAAAGTGCTTACCGAGCCGGCGGCTTCCTGCACCTTGGCGGCCGCTGAACACCTCAAAGACAACTTTGGTCCCGACGATCACCTGGTGCTGGTGTTGTGCGGCGGCAACCTCTCGATGGCCGACCTGCACAGCTACAGCGCCATTGTCCCGGTGGGACAACATTAGGTAAAATCGAAAGCCATGCCGCAAGCGCCCAACGCTCCTGACGTTCCTCTTGATCCCCGCCACCGTAGCCACATCATGCTGGACGGCACCGAACGCGCCGCCGCCCGCTCCTATTTCTATGCGCTCGGCCTCCATGATGCCGACTTGAAGCGCCCGATCATCGGCATCGCCAACACCTGGATCGAGTCCATGCCCTGTAACGTGCATCTGCGCGTGCTTGCCGAGCACGTCAAGCAGAGCATCCGTGCCGCCGGTGGCGTCCCGTTTGAGTTCAACACCATCGCCATCAGCGATGGCATCACCATGGGGACTGCGGGCATGAAGGCCTCGCTGGTGAGCCGCGAGGTCATTGCCGATTCGGTCGAGTTGGCCGGCGGCGCCTATCACTTCGACGCCATCGTCGGCTTGGTGGGCTGCGACAAGACGATCCCGGGCATGGTCATGGGCCTGATTCGGCTGGACGTGCCTTCGCTGGTGCTCTACGGCGGCTCGATCATGCCCGGCCGCTATAAGGGCAAAGACATCACCGTGCAGGATGTGTTCGAGGCGGTGGGGTCGGTCGAGGCCGGGCGCATGCCGCGCGAGGAACTGGCTGCCATCGAACATGCCGCCTGCCCCGGCGCGGGCGCCTGCGGCGGCCAGTACACCGCCAATACCATGGCCGGCGTGCTGGATTTCCTCGGCATCGCGCCCTTTGGCGAAGGCGGCATTCCCGCCACCGATCCGGACAAACTGGCCGCTGCCGGCCGTTGCGGCACGCTCATCCTGGACGTCTTGAAGCGCGGCCTGCGCCCATCGCAGATTCTGAGCCGCAAGGCGCTGGAGAATGCCATCACTTCGGTGGTGGCCACCGGCGGGTCCACCAACGGCGTGCTGCATCTTTTAGCCATCGCGCGCGAGGCCGGGCTCGAGTTGGAGATGGAAGACTTCCACCGCATCAGCCAGCGCACCCCGCTGCTGACCGATCTCAAGCCCTCGGGCCGCTTCACCGCCGTCGACATGCACACCGCGGGCGGCACGGCGCTGCTCGCCCAGCGTTTGCTGGAGTTAGGAAAACTGCACGGCGACGCGCCCACGGTCACCGGTAAGACGATCGCCGAAATTGCCCAGGCCGCCAAGGAAACACCCGGCCAGGAGGTGGTCCGCCCCGCCGGACAACCTTTCCGCCCGACGGGCGGGTATGAGATCCTGCGCGGCAACCTGGCGCCGGAAGGTTGCGTGGTCAAGGTCTCAGGCAAGGAGAAACGCTTCCACCAAGGCCCGGCCCGCGTTTACGATGGCGAAGAAGCGGCCATGGCCGCCTGCGCCGCCAACCAGATCAAGGCGGGCGACGTGGTGGTGATCCGTTACGAGGGCCCCAAGGGCGGTCCCGGCATGCGTGAAATGCTGGGCGTCACTGCGGCGCTGGTGGGCGCCGGCCTCGGCCCCGAGATCGCACTCCTCACCGATGGACGTTTTAGCGGCGCCACGCGCGGCTTGATGGCCGGCCATGTCGCTCCCGAGGCCGCTGTCGGCGGCCCCATCGCTCTGGTGCGCGAGGGCGATCAAGTCACCTTCGATCTGGATGCCCGTGAACTCCGCCTTGGAGTCCCCGCCGCCGAGCTGGACCAGCGCCGTACCCTATGGACGCCGCCTCCCGCCCCCACCCACGGCGCCCTGGCCAAATACGCCGCCCTGGTGCGCTCCGCCTCCCAAGGCGCCACCACCGGCGTCCACGTTGGCGCCAACCCGTCGTAGTATCATAAGGAAAGCGCGGTTCCTCCCGCGTTCCCCTAATAGCTAGCAGCCAATAGCTCATAGCTATTCTTCTTTTTATGCTTTCCGTCTCCAGCCTCACCATGCGCTTTGGCGCCAAGATCCTGTTCGAGGACGTCTCGACCAGCTTCATCCCCGGCCGCCGTTATGGCCTCACCGGGCCCAACGGCGCCGGCAAAACCACCTTCATGAACCTGCTCTCCGGCGAGACCGAGCCCACGCTGGGCAACGTCGTGCGCCCGCCCAAAATGAGCGTGCTCAGCCAGAATCAGTTCGCCTATGACGCCTATCGCGTGATCGACACGGTGATCATGGGCAACAAGCGTCTGTGGGCTGCCATGGAGGCGCGGGAGGCCATCTACGCCAAGCCCGAGATGACTGACGAGGATGGCATGCGGCTGGGCGAACTCGAAGGCATCGTGGGTGAGGAGGACGGCTACGCCGCCGAGAGCGATGCCGCCATCCTGCTCCAGGGCCTCGATATCCCCGACGAAATTCACGAACGCCCCATGAGCGAGTTGCAGGGTGGACAGAAGGTCCGCGTTCTGCTCGCCCAGGCGCTGTTCGGCCATCCCGACGCCCTTTTACTCGATGAGCCCACCAACCACCTCGATCTCGACTCCATCGATTGGCTGGTCGATTTCCTCAGCCGCTACGACGGCGCGCTGATCGTGATCTCCCACGACCGCCACTTCCTCAACAGCGTCTGCACCCACATCGCCGACATCGACTACCAAACCATCATCACCTACACCGGCGGCTACGACGACATGGTGATGGCCAAGACCCAGATTCGCTCCCAGGTGGAGTCGCAGAACGCGCAGCGCGAAAAGAAGATCGCTCAGCTCAACGAGTTCATCGCCCGCTTCGCCGCCGGCACGCGTTCCAGCCAGGTGCAGTCGCGGCGCAAGGAGGTGGAGCGGCTGCAGGTCACCGATCTGGCGCGCTCCAACATCGCCCGCCCCTTCATCAAGTTCGAGATGCTGCGCCCTTCGGGCAAGCACGTGCTCGAGATTGAAGGCGTGGAGAAGGCCTACGACGGCAAGCGCGTGCTGCGCGGCTTCACCGCCAGCGTGGGGCGCGGCGAGAAGATCGCCATCATGGGCCGCAATGGCTCCGGTAAGACCACGCTCTTGAACGCCCTGCTCACCGGCTGCGACACCGTGCCCGAGGCGGTGCTGCGCGGAACCAGCGGCTACGGCGGCGCCTTCCGGGACGCGGGCAAGGTCACCTGGGGCCACGAAGCCCAGGTCGGCTACTTCGCCCAGGATCACCGCTCCCTGATTACCCCCGGCACGACCGTGTTCGAGTGGCTGTACCAGTGGGATCCGGCCGCCTCGCAGGAGCAGATCCGCGGCTTGCTGGGCCAGATGCTGTTCCAGCGCGAGGAGGCCACCAAGAAGACCGAGGTGCTCTCCGGCGGCGAGGCCGCCCGCCTCCTGTTCTGCATGTTGATGCTGAAAAAGCCCAACGTGCTGGTGCTCGACGAGCCCACCAACCACCTCGATCTGGAGTCCATCAGCGCCCTGAACATCGCCCTGCAGCGCTACACCGGCACCGTGCTGCTGGTCAGCCATGACCATGATCTCGTGGATGAAGTAGCGACCCGCATCTGGCGGGTGGGCGAGAGTTCCAAAAACGGTGGCATCGAAGATTTCCAGGGCGGCCTCGCCGAGTTTCAGGCCGTGGCCGCCACCGTCTGAGGCAGAGCGCGATAGAGGCAGAGCGCGATAATAGATCCATGGGACGCTGGGCGCGAATTGTCATCATTGCGGTGCTGGCGGCGGGCATCGGTTATCTGGTCTGGCGCGGGGCGCAGCCGGGATCGGCAGCGCCGGCTTTTGTGCTCCACGATCAAAACGGGCAACTGACCTCGCTGGCGCAGTTCCGCGGCAAGGTGGTGGCGCTCACCTTCCTCGATCCGGAGTGCCAACAGATCTGCCCGCTCACCTCGGAAACGCTGCTGCGCGCCTTGCAGGCGCTGGGGCCGGCCGCGGCCAACGTCCAGCTCCTCGGCGTGAACGTCAATGTGGCCGACTCCAGCCTGGCCGACTTGCAGGCCTACACCCACGAGCACGGCATGGATCGTCTGGGTCCACGCTGGCGTTTTTTGAGCGGGACGCCGGCGCAGCTCCAGCGCGTGTGGGCCGCGTACAACATTCATGTGGCCGTCGTGAATGGCGACGTTCAGCACGAGGCCGAAGTGATCTTGATCGATCCCGCCGGCCGCGAGCGGACGGTCGAACCCACGCTCATGAGCTACGGCGTGGTGAGCAGTGAAGCCCAAATCATGGCGCGGGACATGAATCGCCTGCTGCCGGAGCCGGGGGCGGTACAAACGGTGGTGAACGCCGGAGACCAGGCGTCCATTCCACTGGCCAGTTTTGATCTCGTCGATTTCGAAAAGTCTGGCCCGCCGGTGCAATTCGGCGCCGGGCACGCCCATTTGGCCGTGTTTTTTGCGAGCTGGCAGGCCCCGGCGCCGGAGTTGGCGCAGGATTTGGCGCCGCTCGGCGCCTACGCCGCCGCGGCCCGACAAGGGCATTGGCCGTTACCGGTTGCCGTCGATGAGCTCAGCACCGAGCCCGCGCCCGAGCGCGCCCAGGAGGGGCTCACCGCCTTGGGGGCGGCCGCGCACGTTCCTATAGTTGCCGACGAGACCGGCCAGTTGGCCGACGACCTCCAAGTCGGCGATCTGCCTTGGTATGTGCTGACCTCGCCCGCGGGCGCAGTGGTCTGGACCCACGACGGATGGCTCTCGGCCGACGCCTTGAACCACGCTGTCGCCACTGCCCTCAGCTCCACTTCGAGCGCTACTGCGCCCCGCTCATAACGACCACATCCTGGCGGCGGTTGCGGGGCGTGACCTTGAGCTGGGTGAGCCGGCCATCTTGTACATGCCCCTCGACCGTGGTGTTGCCGGGGGCGTGCAGCTTGAAGTCGGCGGTCCAATCCGAGGGCCAGGCGGGCAGCAAGCGGATGGTCGATCCATTGGTCTGCATCAGCATCAGCTCCAGCGTCATCATACCGGTGCCGCCGTTATCGAGATCAGGGGTCCAGTCGTGGCCGGCTTTCCAGAACCAGGAAAAACGCTGCTGGCCGTAGTCGGTGAATTCGGCGCTGGCGGCCTTTTCGGCGGGTGCCGTCAGCCCCAGCACGGCCGCTTGCGGACCATCCTGGCCCCAGCAGGTGTCTTGCGGGAACAGCCGCGCGGCAAAGGTATCCCGCGCCAGCTTCAGGCCGGGCTTGCCGACGCCGTAGAGTTCATAGGGGAAGTCAACGTAGTCCTCCGGGTTCTCGACATTGCTGGTTTTGGGATAGGCGGCCGCCGGCAGGATGACGGGCGTGCCGTCGGCATCGCCCACGCCCAGCGGCGGGATTTTGCCGTGCGCGGTGTGCCCGGTGGCGATGGGCGGAAGATCGCGCAGCACGCGCGTCCATGTTGTCCGCTCCGCGCTGGTGCTCAACGCCGCCGGCAGCGCCAGCAAACGGGGTAGGATCGCCTTCAAGCCGGCGATATCGGGCGTGGGGTTGACGGCGGTGAGCTGGTAGGTTTCCAGCGACTGCACCGGCGCCATGTGAATTTTGCCCGCTGCGTCCCGCGGCCATTGCTGGTCGTAGTAGGTCACAATCGCGCTGGCAAAGGGCACCAGGTCCTGACGGGCGAAGGCCACATCCTGGGTCACGGCGTACTCATCGAGCATCTGGTCGGCGACCTCCAGTGCGCCCTGCGTGTGGTAGCGCATGTAGCGGCTCGCGACTTCATCGCCAGGATGATCCCAGCCGAAATCGTTGACGTTGGGCAGCCCCCAGAAGTTCATGGTCTCGATGAAGGCGGCGCCGGCGTGGTGATCGTAAATCTGTGTGCGTGCCGTGGCTAGTGGCAGAGCATTCAAGTAAAGATTGAACCAGGGTTGGACCAAGTCCCAATCCCCGGTGGCGAGCAGCGGCCAGTACAGCAGGCGGTTGTTCTGGTTCCAATAAGAGTCGCCCCACTTGCGGAAGTCCGGCCCGTGGTTGGCGGCGGTTGAGTCTTTTGAATCCGGGCCGGCGGGCATGTCATGGCCGACGGTGAACAGCCCGCCGTTGAATTTCACCGGGTAGGCTCCCCGTGACGAGGCGGCCATCATGTAGCGCTGCATGGCGAAGCCTTGCGACACGCGCTGGGCGTCGGTGCTGCCGGTAACCCGGATCCAGCTCCGGTTCCAGAACGCCTGCCACCAACGCGCACTGGCCAATCGCGCCGCGCCGATCTTCACGCTCTCGACCTGTTGTACCAATCCCGACAGGCTCGACTGCCACGCCGCAGCCGAGCTGGCGCGCGCTTGCGTCAGGGCAATCAGATCGACCCGCAGCCTGCGTTGCGGCTGCTTTGAGACCAGAACGCGCGGGCCTTGGTTCACCAGCCCCGGGCCTAGCAGTGCCGCTCCAAACGTCCGGTGCAACAGCGGGTCAGGGAAGCGCCCGAGCAGTGTCTCCAAATGCTCCTGCCGCAGGACCATGGGATAGACGCTGGCCTGGTTAAAGTGATACCAGACCACCTCGTGCCCGGACGCTGGCGCCACCGTATCGGCCTCGAAGTCCACCGGCACGGCGTGCGTGCCGAACTGAAAAAGTCCGCCCTTGTCCGGCGAT
>Ga0307374_10009969_pt1 | contig 13889 bp, 18 predicted proteins | sample OX3MG_FD_202532 | JGI IMG/M metagenome (GOLD analysis project Ga0307374, IMG submission 202532) | Soil microbial communities from Risofladan, Vaasa, Finland - OX-3 | ecosystem: Environmental > Terrestrial > Soil > Coastal area > Acid sulfate soil | place: Finland: Risofladan, Vaasa | collected... | reverse complement strand
AGGCACGCAGGACCAGTACGATCTCACCGTCATCTAGGCCTTGTTTGCCGTCCGTGCCACAGGCGAGGAACTCATCGCGTGCGAGCTGGGCTAGAGCATACGCTGTGTCGATCTCGTCGAATTGGGCAACGGGGCTCCGGCGCAGCCTATCCATCAGGTCGGCGTCTAGTGTGGATCGGAAGCGCTTCCATGGGTCAAGACCTTGTAGGTCCCAGCCCGCAATCTCTTCTTCACGAAAGAAGTCACTGGAGTACATACACCATCTCCGTGATGCCAGGACCATTTTGGGACGGGCCCGGGATCGAGACGAACTCGCGCGCGAGTGGCCTGCACTATAGCGAGCGCCGGCTCTGGTCTAGCGGCTCAGTTCTGGGTTCACGGTCCATGGAGAGCGGAGGACCGCCCGGGCAGCCCACTCGGACCAATGCTTGGCACTTCCGAGCGACGGGCAGGATTAGCCCCTTGCGAACGGCAGGATCGTGCGTGCCCAGGAAGCACGGGGGGGAATTCGACGAGGCTGAGATGACCAGAGCCTCGCTCCGGCAGTGGGAGGCAGAACAGGGCCAAGAGAAGGAGGAACTCCTCTGCCCTGTCTGGGCGTCGGTGGTCGCAGCCGAGCGTCAGGGGTACCTCTCGACCCCACACGGGCTGGCACATTCCTCAGCCATCTTGGGATCGGGTGCGTCAACTCCGAGAAGACATTCAGACACTGCAGGCCGACCTAGACCGGGAGCTGGACATGCTAGAAGGGGAGTGACCCTGGCTTCCTGGGTAGCTAACTACCTTCGGGCGTGCACACTCGGAGCGGCCACGGGCCTGCGTCAGTCGGAAGCGCAAGACTGGAATCCTTTAGCGTTTACGGATCAGCTGTGTCTTGCCTCCTCGAAGCGCCACAGAAAGTACATATCGGACAGCTCAACACTAGCCTTCGCATCCAGTCGACCGTGAAGTGCATGGATGAAGCCAGCCAGCATGCCAGCCACCCCTACCTCAAACAGAGCAGGTAACCCAGCAAATGCACCCACGACCGTCGGAAGCATCGCGAGACCTGCAGTCGCTTCAGCTTTGCGTCGTAACGTTCTCCCGGCCGTCTCAAGCTTATCGGAGATCTCCCGCAGGGCAGGTGCTACTACATCTAGCTCAATCGCCCTGGTTGCCTCTGCCACATCCCCGTTTGCTGCCAGTCTTGCCGTCAAGGCGAGCTTTAGGGCGGTGCGGAACCGCTCGCATTCCCCACGGTACTTCTCTCGAATTCGAATGATTTCCTCGAATGGAATGCCATCAAGAACCGGCAAATGTAGTTCTAGTGCCGCATGTTCCGCGGATAAACTACCTCCCAGTCGGGCGAGGAGAATCTGATGAAGGGGAATCCGAGTTCCAAGTGGTACCTGAAGCTGCCTGGCACAGGCAAGGTCGGACACTAGGTGTGCTAGGTGATTGTCGATTATGGCTCCAGCGATGTCCCTTTTCTTAGGTATCCCAACCTGAGGTCTTGGAACCGATCCCCACTCCGTGTGAGTAAGAATCTCCAGGTTGTCGAATATGTACTCCCAATGATCGCGGACCGGACTCAGGCGCCGAACTTTGCCCGTGGCTGCCAATGCTTCGATTCCGTCCTGCCGCCCATCCAGTATTGCCGCTAGGCCCGACGCTGTCGCAATGTCGCTGTAGTGAAGTTGGCAAGGAGGCGGCTTTTGAACAAACTCGACGATTTCAGCGGCGCCAAGAGCGCGGATGCTGAGTAAGGTACCCACGTGGGTGAGCACAGTGCGGTCGACGAACGAGGAACCTGGGCTCCTTAGTCCCCGCATGTAGGTATAGGCCTGCGGGCCCGCCACGAGAACCTGGTCGAAGTAGTGGAGAACACGAGCAAAGAGAAGCCCGATTTGCTCCTGCTGGCACTTTGGATCGAGGCAGTCAAGCTCCCCCGACAAGTCCAGCCCACGCCCAGCCAGTACGCCGAACCCGCCCTGGTTGGGCTGTGGCATCGGTTGAGTCATCGCGCACGCAGCCAGTTCCTTGAGGCGTAGAATTCCCGCTCCGTTGGGGCCAAGAGCCCGGCGGGCGTCCTCGACAGTCTCAATCGCGAGATCATCAATCCATTCATGAAGGAAGAGCGACGCAGCCATGCTGCTACCTCCTACGTATCAGCGACGAGATATCGCGGGTGATGTTACCTCCGCGCTTGGGGGGCTAGTCAAGTCCCATCGATTGGTGTAAAAGCGGGCGGAACTCGGGGATAGATTCATCAGGCTGCTAACCCGGCAGTCAGGGGGTTGGTCAGCCGGGCCATGGACTGTTGGGAGAAGTGGCAGCGTCCGTCCTGCCACTCGTTGTGCTCGCCACTCGTTGTCTGCCCTGTCGGTCTCTGCAATGGGCCGAATCCGATAGGTCCGCGCCACCATCTTCATGCCACTGTCGGGGCACCTAGGGTCGGCTGGCACTAGCTCAGATCTCGCCAAGTACCACCTGCGACCCGGACTCTCTCAGACAGAGTTGGGCTCACTCGGCTGGAGTCATGGACAAACGTTGTACGTCAAGCACACCGACCAGAAACTCTTCGAGATGGTGGTCGTTTACGACAAACAGAGTTCGCTTAGTGACACCTGTTTGTCCACTACCACGACCAACTGTATATCCCAGATAATCTGGCATTCCGAATTCCACGGTCGCCCACTTGCTTGGTTCGCTCAAGACGAGGCTATCGGGAGTCATCTCGCCGTCGACCACACGATCGGCTGGAATAGCTCCAACGTAAATGTGCGCTGTCGTGACGATGGTCGGAACGTACAGAATGTGAGCAACTGACGAAAGTCTGAAGTACTCTATGCCTTCCACGACTTTAGGCGCAGTGGCCTCTAATGCGCGCGTGCCATGTGCAGCCTGTTTGAGCGGCGCGTAAATTCGCTGCGCCTGGTCGCGATTGAGCTGGTTCAGTTCCGCGTTAGCCTCAAGCCAATTGACGCAATAGTCGAAGTCACCGCCACTTTGGTAGCCGAGTTGAGGAAATGTCAGGCTCCGGGTAACGGCCAACTGATTGCCCTGCGCCGGGAGCCGTGTCGAGTAGAAGAAGGTGGGCCATTTCGGCGACTGTCTTTGATTCGTAAGGAAGATCCAGTTCGTGATCCTCGCGCTAGCACGTTTGCATTCGATGACAAGGCAAACCAGTAAATCGGCGGACCGGGCTGGATGCACTGCGATGATGTCGCTGGTGCCGTGGAGGCCGAGGAGAGGACCGTTGGTTGGAGGATGCGTGAACGGAACCTCGACGGCGACTTGATAGCCGTCGACTAGAGCGATCCTGTGCGCGCAAGCGTGCTGAAAGGGGAAGCCGCTCTCGTTCAGCAAGGTCAGTACCCGACCGGGGTCAATCGTCATCCTGGCCCTAGTAAAGCACGGCATGAGCTGTCGGGCGGCACCCGGGTATGGGGCTCACGTGAATTAGGAGGACCTCCACACCCTTAATCGTCGCGGTACCGCCTAGATCGAGCCACACGGCCGCCCTCAGACGCGCCGATGGCCCACTTCGAACCTGCGCAGACGCAGAGTGGTCAGGGGCTGGGTGGCGGGATTTGGGGTGGGTCACCATAGACCGACTTGATCTCAGTGAGGAGCAAGCTCCCCAGCCCTAGGACGCCGAGGGCGTACCTCTTAGCGTCAGAGCGTTTGTCGACCCGGTGGCCGCTGCGATTGCGAAGTGCTAGCGCAAAACCTCTACCTAGCTGCTGCCACCCCTGCTGCTCGCTCGATGAATCTCCGAGCAGAAACTGGTCAGGCGCCAGAGCCGCATTGAACACATTCACGCTCCCCGTGATAGTCGACGGCAGCTGCGCCCAGACTCTCAACTTGTCCTCGACAAACACCGCGGTGTTCAGCGCCACCTTGTCCCAATCCCCAGCGTCAATAAGCACCTGAACATGTCCCCAGAGTTCGGGATCTATAGCAGCGTCATCGACGGGGTTCGGCTCCGGCGCCTTCCGGCTCAACTCCCACCGTAGACTCTCAATTATTTCGACCGCCTCTTGTTTGGAGCGGACGAAGTTGTTGTTGAGCCGAAGTTGGTTGGCAGGCGGGCTCCAGTCCAGCCCGTTGAACTGAATTGCCAGTGCGCTCTTGCCTCCAGCAAGCTCAGTTATCCCGGCGTTCATGCGATGCCGCCAGACATTGAAGCCGGCTTGACGAGCGCTCATCAGGCTGGTCAGCATCGCAGCCAGCTCATCGAGCTCCTTTCCCGTGGCTTCCGTGTTCATGTTCAAAGAACTGACCTACTCCCCATGCGACACCAAGCCGACACCATCGCGGCCGACGATAGCCTACCGCCTGACCGGGTCCAGTTCGGACTCGCGACCTGATCGGCACTCGATCTCCACCCTGAAGGTCTTAGGGGGCCGTCCCCAGACGGGGCCTACCTCTTCGCCAGAGACAGCGGGAGGGAGCCAGGAGCTGGGTCTGTGCTACTTCCACGCCCTACGCTTTACCCCCCTAAATGACGGACGGAGAGGGATTCGAACCTCCCGGGCGATTGGCCTTAAGACCCGCCGCAACTGACGGGATGTGGCAGGTAACGGAAGATCATGGAAGGCGTCTCACTCAACCAGGTCGGCCCGGACGGGGCCCGGGTGATCGGCGGTTGTGTAAGCCAGTATTTGGCATGTGCACCCGGCCCGAGGCGCGGTCTGACTCATGCGCCTGATTGGCCTCCAAAGCTCCACAGGAGATCAGTCCGGTCCGATTTTGGCGCTGGCGCAGACCACCGGATCACAGGTGCACCTGTCCGGTCCCCGTTTGTCAGTCCTGATCACCTGGATCAGTTCAAGGGGGTCCGGTCAATGGCAAGGAACTGGTCGACGACCACAGCGCCAAGCGCGCCGCCGCCGAGCTCACCCGCGACTGAATTCAGCGGTCCCCCGGTGGCCATCGCCAAACCAGAGACCCGTCACGCCCGGGCACTGCTCAGGGCCCGGCTCGGCCACTCTCACAGCCACCGATGCGAGCCGCCCCACCAGACCCCTCAGCGCGCACCCGCTGCTACACGGCCCGCCACGATGCCCATCGCCAACCTGCTCCCGACGCCTACTTCCGCCTCACGCAATCCTGCCATTACATGGTTGTCAAACAACGCGAGCGCTAACAACTGGCTGATCCCGCCGATCGGTCCTCTTGGCGGACCCTGGGCGGTCGTCCGACCGTCTCTGCGCCTCAACTGGAGGCGCTTTCTGGCGCTTCCGCTGGGGGCGGTGGCCGGAGCCGGAGCCGCTCTCGTGATGGCGGTGTTCTACCGAGCAGGGCAGCCTCTGCCGGAGGCCGTGGGTCTCCTCGTGGGCGGTTTGGGTGTGGCTCCAGAGCTGTATCGGCCCGCTTCTCTGGACCTTCCTATATGTGGATGACCATTAGGTGGGGGAGAAGGAGCTCTGGCGGTTTCGGAGGGTGGCGACCACTGACCTCGCCTTTCTCGTGCGGGAGAGAGGTGGCGTGGTGTCGAGTGGTGGCTGTTTCGCCGGCACGCGGCATCCTCCGTGGCGCCGTCTCCGGCTGCGTTGGAGCCGGGAACAACTGGACGCGATGGCCGACACGCTGGGATGGAGGGTCTTTGGCGTCTGGCCGAGAGAGGGTGGGGCCGAAGCATCCTGGCAGGATCTGGGAGACGATTCCTTCCCGCTACCGCTCTTTCGCGACGAGTAGGACACCTACCTGGTCTGAGCCAGGACCAGGATGGGATGCCGTGGCCCTTCCCCGGATGGTGAGAGGAGGGAGTCACAGGGGGATAGGAGGACAGGAGATGGACCTGGCCGACAGCCGCGCGCCGGAAGTAGCGCCGCAGGTAGAGCGTTAGCCTTCCAAGCCGAATGTCGCGAGTTCGAGTCTCGTCTCCCGCTCCGTTACCCTTTTCAGGGGCTGATCCGATCTCACCCCACAGTCTCGTACGGCGGCTCAACGGAGGATACTGACTTGGACCTGAGATTGCGCGGGTACACCGCTCTGGTGGCGGGGTCCACATCCGGACTGGGGGCGGCCGTCGCAGCCGCCCTGAGCACCGAGGGAGCCAACGTCGTCATCGGGGGGCGTCGCAAGACCCTGGCTGAGGAGCTCGCCAGCACTCTGCCCAGTGCGATCGGGCTGGCGCTCGACATGGCTGACCCCACTTCGATCGAGGGGGCGGTGGCCACCGCCGAGCATGCATTCGGTGAAATCGACATTGTGGTACTCAACACCGGGGGACCGCCGCCCGCCGCTGCGGCCGGGCTTTCGGAGACGATGCTGACCTCTGGGCTGGAGACCCTGCTGTTGATGCAGATTCACCTGGTCACGCGCGTGTTGCCAGGAATGCGGTCTCGGCGCTGGGGACGAGTGCTCGCCATCGGTTCCAGCGGAGTGCAGGAGCCGCTGGCGGATCTGGCTATCTCCAATGTTGCCCGCGGTGCCCTGGCGGCCTACCTCAAGACGCTCTCGGCTGAGGTGGCAGCGGACGGCGTGACCGTCAACATGGTGCTGCCGGGGCGCATCGACACGGAGCGGGTGACGGCCCTGGACCGGCTTCGAGCCGAGCGGCAGGGCATTGACGTCGAGGCCGCCCGGCGGCAGTCGGAGGAGGCGATCCCGGCGGGACGGTATGGCACTCCCGCTGAATTCGGTGCCGTGGCCTGCTTCCTGTGCTCGGGGCAGGCATCGTATGTGACCGGGGCGCAGCTCAGAGTGGATGGAGGCTTGGCCCGTGGCTTCTGAAAGACCCGAACTCGGAGCTGTGCACGATGGTTCAGCTGAGGTTCCGGTGCTGAGCACGCCGCAAGCGGGGCCGATCCTGGTGTGCAACCTGGACCCTGCCTTCCCAGGCGATGCCATGGATCTGCTCGGGGCGGAGCCCTATGCGCGCTTGAGCGAGGCGTTCGCCCGGGTCGCCCAGCAGGGGACATCGGTCGTGCGAGGCCGCATGGCGCCGCCCTACCGACATCCGCCCAAGATCTGGGGCATCGGGTTGAACTATCAGGACCACGCTAAGGATCTGTCAGCACCGACCCCGGATGAGCCGGCGTCGTTCATGAAGGCCAACCACACCATAATTGGGCCTGACGATCCCATCATTCTGCCGTGGCAGAGCCAGCGGGTCACCGCAGAGGCGGAGCTCGGGGTCGTCATCGGTCGCTACTGCCGCAACGTCTCCGAGCAGGATGCGCTGAGCTATGTGTTCGGGGTCTGCCCGATCCTGGATCAGACCGCCGAGGACATTCTGCGGCGCAACCCACGCTTTCTCACCAGGGCCAAGAACTTTCCGACCTTCTTCTCCTTTGGGCCAACCGTCATCCCCATGGCGACCGTCCTGGCGGGGTACCCGTCGCTGGCGGAGATCGAGGTGAGCACCGTTCTGAACGGCGAGGTTCTGCGCACCAACGTGGTGGGCAACATGATCTTCCAGGTGGCCATGTTGATCAGCTTCCACAGTCACGTGATGCCCCTGTTCCCCGGCGACATCATCTCCACCGGCACCCCAGGGGCAGTCCCCATTGAGGACGGAGATGTGGTGGAGTGCCGCCTGGGGACGCTGGCAACCTTGCGCAATCCGGTGATCCGGGATCCGATGTCCGGGGACGCCGATCCATCTACCCATGTTCACAGTGGAGGTTGACTGGAGTGAACTCGAAAGGCGGGCACGCGGGAGCGGTGGAGCAGAGGGATCTCTCGACCCCTTGGGTGGTGCAGGCGGGGGGGGAGAGGGTGCGGACGATTCGCGGCCTCACCCACTTCCTAGGGCAGCGTTACCTTTGCGGCCCGGCCGCGACCTTCTCCTGCGCCCCCAATGACAACCTCGCGGTCCATGTGGCTCTCTACGGTGCCGAGCCGGGCAGTATTCTTATTGGTGATGGCGGAGGAACGACGAACTTCGGTCTCTTCGGTGAGTTGATGGCGACCGAGGCGGTGGCTCGGAGCCTCGGCGGGTTGGTGATAGAGGGCACGGTACGGGATCTGGCGGACCTGGATCGGCTGGGCCTGCCGGTCCTCTGTGCAGGGGCCGCCCCGGCCCAATGCGCCAAGACGACCTTGGTGTCAGTGGGCCAGCCGGTCGAGGTGGGTGGCGTCTTGGTGCGCCCCGGCGATCAGATAATCGCCGATCGTGATGGCGCCGCAGTGGTGCCGTCGGGGCTTTGGGGGGAGGTCATGGCAGCCGCTCTGGCCCTAGCCGACCGGGAGGCGGACTATCTGCGGCGACTCCGCGCGGGTGAGCGACTGGCCGACATTCTTGCCCTCAATCTGAGCGGCGGAGTCGAGCGCCCAAGCCGGTGACACGGGAGGCGATCTCCTCTCCGATTGCTAGGCATGCGGTGGCGGCCGGAGAGGGGCGTTGAGCACATTCACCACCGAGCCCTGTCTGATCAACCTGAAGTCGTCCAGGAGGGTTCCGTCTGGGGCCACCGCGTGGGCCCTGACCCCGGAGGGACCGGGCATTAGGTCCCGATGCGTTACTCCTGGAAGGTAGGCTGCCACCGCCCGCGCATACGAACGCTTGGAGAGGTCCCGCCAGGTCTCTCCAAGCGCCGTCTTGAAGTAGCGTCCAGCTAGGCGGCGCATGCCCGTATACCCCAGCAGGGAGGTGATGTAGCCGACGCTGACATCTCGGCGCCGGTAGCCCTCGCGTGCCAGCGCCAGCACCGCGTTGGGACCGGCGGTGACTCTGACCGGTCCCCGTTTGTCAGTCCAGAGCGGGTGAGAGTTTCTGGTTGTTGAAAGCGGCCGCGAAGACCGCCGGCGGTTGAAGTCCCAGCGAGCGGTGGGGACGGGATAGATGGTGCTTCGCACCTGTTCCGCCAGGGACGGCGCCAGCTCATAGTAGTCACCTCGGAATGCGATTATCCTAAGGCCCGTTTCCAGCCCGGCGCTGCGCGCCAGCAGTTCCGCCTGTAACCCCGCGCAGTTGACCAGCCAGCGACCCTCCACAGGTCCCGTGGCGGAGGCGGTTCGCACCCAGGAGCCTTCTTCCCGAATCGAGGTTACGCCTCTGCCCAGCGCGAACTGGACGTCGAGTTGGCGCAGCCTGCGCTTCAGGGCCAGGGCCACCAGGCGGTAGTCCAGCAGCGCGGTCTCGGGCACCCACAGCCCCAGCAGACCGCGAGCCGCCGGTTCGTGCTCCTGGATGCCCTGGTGATCGAGGAGCTCCAGCCCATGCAGCCCGTTGGCGGCCCCTCGGGCCGCCAACGCGCGCAGCCGCACGGTCTCCTCCGGACGAACCGCCGCCACCAGCTTGCCGCTCAAGAGAACTGGTATGCGCTCGGCGGCGACGAACTCCCAGCGCTAGCCCACGGTGAGCGCGATCACGGGCACCGCCAGACCACCCAGCAGGAAGGCCAGCGGCACCGCTGCCTGCTTGATGCCGAAGGCCAGTCCCTGGTGGCCCGGTTCGATGCGCCGCGCCAGGAAGAGGTTGGAGGCTGTCTGTGCCGAGGCGCTGGCGGCCCCAGCCAGGATCAGAGCCGCGGCAAGCTCGGGCCAGGACTGGACCAGAGTCGCGATGACGGCCATGGCTAGGGCGCTGGCAGCGGTGGAGTAGCGCAGCATCCGAACTCGGCTGAACTGCTCGGCCAGGCTCCCGGAGGGGATTGCGAACAGGGCGCTGGCAGCGAAGGAGGCGCCCACCACCAGGCCCAGCTGGGCGGGACTGAAGTGCAGGGTAGAGCGCATCTGGACGGCCAGGGTTCCCACCATGAAGGTGGGCAGGGTGACTGCCGTGACCGCCGCCACGGCCGACCACAGGTCGCGGCCGTGGCCGGAGTGGCCAACCCGGAGGTCGTCAGTGCTGGGGCTAGCAGATGGATCCGCTGGGACCTATTGGTACCTGCCCGCCGCGCCCGAATTAATGGAACTGGCGGCCGCCCACCTGGACGGCCAGTTCGGAGGACGACTATGATCGCGCTCGCCCCAACGCTGCAGGGGTTCTTCACCGACCGGCTCTTCGGCCAACGCCAGGCCAGCCCGCACACCGTCGCCGCTTACCGTGACACCTTCCGGCTCTTGCTTGGATTCGCCGCCGGCCGGACTGGCAAACAGCCTTGCGACCTTGACATCGGCGATCTCGACGCTCCCCTTGTGGCTGCGTTCTTGGACCACCTTGAACGCGACCGGCACAATGGTGTCCGCACTCGGAACAACCGGCTCGCGGCTGCCCATTCACTGTTCGGCTATGCGGCGTTGCTGCACCCCGAACACGCGGCGTCGATCCAAAGGGTCCTCGCCATCCCGTCCAAGCGCTTCGAGCGCAACCTCGTCACCTTCCTCACCGAAGCCGAGGTCGACGCATTCCTGGCCGCCTGCGACCGGGCCACCTGGACCGGCCGACGCGACCACGCCCTGCTCGTGCTTGCCGTCCAGACCGGCCTGCGGATCTCTGAGCTCACCGCCCTGACCTGTGGAGACCTGCTCCTCGGCACCGGAGCTCACGTCCACTGCCTAGGCAAGGGGCGCAAGGAGCGGCGAACGCCCCTCGTGCCCTTGACCGTCCGCGTTCTCCGAGTCTGGCTCGCCGAATGCCAGGGCTCCGCGCCTACACCGCTGTTCCCAACGATCACTGGCAAGCAACTCAGCCGTGACGCCATCGAGCACCGAGTCGCTCACTACGTCTCGAGAGCCAGCGAGACCTGCCCATCGATCCTAACCAAACATGTGACGGCCCACACCCTCCGCCACACGGCGGCTATGCGGTTGCTGTTGTCTGGGGTCGACGTGACGGTCATCGCCCTGTGGCTGGGCCACGAACAGGTGTCCACTACCAACATCTACCTGCACGCCGACATGTCGCAGAAGCAGCGGGCGATCGCGCAGACCACCCCGCCGAACACGAAACCCGGTCGGTATCGCCCCCAAGACCCGGTCCTCGCCTTCCTCGCGGCCCTCTGATTACGCCGACCTTCAGACCCCCAGTCGAGTTCGCGAGAGGTCATTCATCGGCATAATCCAGACGTCGGCATAATCGCAGCGGATGAACTTGGGAACGCCGCGCTGCCCGGCGGCCGAGTCCAGGATCACCACGACGTCGTGCGCGGTGATCGACCTGGCCACCTTGCCACTCACGCTCTCCCGGGTTGAACTCGTCGCACATCGAGAGGACCTTGAAGGGCCTGCCATCGGCGGTGGTGTCGAAGAGAAAGTCCAGCGCCCACACGTGGTTCGAGTGTTGCGCGGACAAGCGCTCGGATCCAGCGGTGCTGGTCCCCACCCGTGATCGCTTCGGCGGTGCTGCTGGGACCCGAAGCCCCTCGTCGCGCCACAGCCGCTGAACCCGCTTGCGGTTCACCGGCCAGCCGTCCAGCCGCAACCGCCCCCACACTCGCTTGTAGCCCCAACGCGGCTGTTCCCGAGCCAGCCGGCGCAGTTGGCGCCGCAGACGCTCCTCCTGGCACGTGGCGACCGGGCTGCGCCATCGCTGTGTGGTCCGGTGCAGCCCAACCGCCCGGCACGCCCGTCGTTGCGAGACTCCAAACGCCTGCTCCAGATGCAGGACGGCGTCTCGTCGGCGGGCCGGCCTAGAATTTTCCCCGCGCCACTTCCTTGAGCATCTCGTTGTCCAAAGACAGGTCTGCCACCATCCGCTTCAGCCGCCCATTCTCGTCCCGCAGCCGGCGCAGCACCTTGGCCTCGTCCGTCCTCATTCCGCCGTACTGGCTCCGCCACCGCCCCAGCGTGGCCTCCGACACCTCCAGCGCCTTGGCGACCTCGGCCAAGCTCGCCCCAGCTCCGCTGAGCCGGTCTGCCTCCCGCAGCTTCCGCACGATCTGATCCGGTGTGTGCTTCCTGCCTTTCAACTCGGTCCTCCTTGCCCGTTAGGGCCAGATTGGACCACACACCACTTGGACCAGTCTCAGTGGGTCCGGACACGCCCATCTGACTTCCCACGTCCGTTCATCTCGGGCTCATGGCCTTGGCCTTCCCCGAGCTACCCGCCCAGTGATCAGCTGGCGGGTAGCCGTGGGATCTCCCGGTTCTCGCGCATGGAGATTCCGCGCATGCACAGGTTCTCAGACCGCGCGGGGTCCGCTGGCGGCTCGCGCGTAGCGCCGCCAGCGGTGTTGCCTTCCGCCTAGGTTGACGACGTCGGCACCCCGGAATGGTTAGCGCGGCTCAATGGCTGGCCTGCGTGTACCCCTGTCAACGCTTCGTCCTCACTCTCGCGGGTGCTGACGCATGACTCGGTGCCATCGTGGGTCGCTAGCCCGTCGACGTAGAGCGCTTCCATCTCCTTCTCCATGCCGGTTTATCCCGACGCACCAGCGCCTCCTCCCTGACCCCCTCCACCACCGCTCCTGCCAGCCCCAGCCCCTTGGCCCATACTCGGCATTGACGCGCTGCTCCTCGACCCCCAGCTGATCTCGGCTTTCACTACGCAGAGATCGTAGGGATCTGGGGCGGTGCGTCCCTTGTCGATCCCCTCAAGCCACCCACGGAAACGTCAGTAGACCCCTAAAAGTCACTCTAGGAGCGGGTCGCTGAAACCACCCCACCCCATCGTCCCGCAACCTGTCACCCATCGCAAGTTCTCGTATGGACGCTGCACTAGCGCGCTCCTTTCGCTCGTGCTCCCGACCAAACTATGCTCTTGTACGTCACGGACTCTGTCGTCGGATCCACAGTCTGAGCGGCTGCCAAGCGTAGTACGTCAAATCCCTTCACAGATATCGTGGGCGAGGTCGGAAATCCAACAGCATGCTTCGCCACTAACAGCCTTGTCAGGATTTTTGTCGTTATACCGGGAATTGCCGCATGAATAATGCTCACTGCTGATGCTGGGTGAGCATGCATGTAACTCAGTGCTTCCCCGATAGCCCTGTACATCCTCTCGACGACGGCCTTATGGGTAGTCGCATAGGCCTTCGTTGTAAAAAGAGCCGAATAGTCAGAGCCTGCATAGCGCGAATATCCGCCGCTCCACAAGTCACAGAGCATAATGGCGTATCCATCAGCGACACCAATATCTCCGTACGGCAGCCCTACTGAAGCAACATCCACCTCGCCGGTTTTGAGAGCTAGCAAAATAGATGGGTATGACGGAATTGCGGTCCAAGTGTACGTACTCGGGTCCAAGCCATACTGAGCAGCGACAGCATTGAAGTCGAGTTGCAACGTGCCTCCTATGTCAAGGGTCGCCATTTTAAGAGATTTACCTTTCATCCGCGAAAACATCTCTTCGAGCGACATCCCACTCGTAATTCCCAACTTGTGAGCCGTTGCTGAACTCATAATAAACTGCTGATCGACTTGGTTATTTATTGCCGCTACGAGCAAAGGGTGCTCACCGAGTACCTGGTACTTTAGAAGTGGAGGTGCGGTTCCTATGCCAAACTGCGCAGCTCCGGTCATCACTGCCGGATCTGTCGCGGTATCGCCCGCGTCGTAAGCAAGGGACACGTCCAGTCCGTTGTCTGCGAAGAACCCCTTGCCTTCAGCCACGTTTGAGACCGCGAAGGCGAGTAGCCCTGTGGACTCGGCTAGTGTTACTGGAGTGAGATGTTTAGACACCACTGTCTTGGCCGGCACCGTATTTGAGGCTGTAGCGCCACACCCTGCTACAATTACCGATAAGGCAAGGAAGCCCAGAGTAGCCTTCAACCTTGTCTTGAAACCGAACCCGGTAAATGGCGAAGACCTTTTCACTTCTCTCTCCTTATGTGACTTCTCTCTGTGCGTCATCAACCCGAAACCCAATCCGGTAAGTCGCGAAGACCTTTTCACTTTTCCCCCTTTATGTGCCTCATATGGCCGTAAATGAAATCGACACCGCCTGTCAGAAGCACCGCGAACACCGTCAGAACGAGGAGCGCGGCATAAACTCCCGAAATATTTAGCTGTGACGCACTGAATAGAACCAGATAACCGAGACCTTGGCTAGAGACTATAAACTCGCCAACTAT
>Ga0307374_10009967_pt1 | contig 13889 bp, 12 predicted proteins | sample OX3MG_FD_202532 | JGI IMG/M metagenome (GOLD analysis project Ga0307374, IMG submission 202532) | Soil microbial communities from Risofladan, Vaasa, Finland - OX-3 | ecosystem: Environmental > Terrestrial > Soil > Coastal area > Acid sulfate soil | place: Finland: Risofladan, Vaasa | collected... | reverse complement strand
ACTACAGCTTCACAGTGGCGGCCCGGAACAACCCGAGGTTCAACTCGGTCTCGATCCGGGTCGACCAGATCAATGCGGCGGTCCACGTCTGGCACCTCAGCCCGTTGCTGGGCGAGGGCATGCGGTTCTACAACCTTCCCCAGTACATCTCCGTGACAGCCCCGCCCAACGTCCTGATCGACAATCTGGCCTCCACCGGCATCGTGGGCTCGCTGGCCTTCTTCTACCTGGTCTTCGTGACCATGCGCACCATGGGTCGGCTCCCGCGGGCGTTCGGCACGCTGGGGCTGGTGATTCTCTTCGGACACTACGTCGACGGCCTCTTCGACATCTTCTGGATCGGGGCCAACATGATCCCCCCGTTGGTGATCGTGGGGATGTCGCTGGGGATGGCCGACGCCGACACCTGGGACCGAGGCGGGACGCCCGTAGCCCCGGCCCGGACCGCCACACCGGAACGGGCCCGCCGGCCGGCGACAGGATCGTGGTGGTCGACGGGACGGATGCTCCGATGGGCCCGGTCGGCCCTGGGCGACCTGTGCCGACCGGTGGAGCGGTTCCGTCCCGCGGCCGTCCCCCCGTGACCTCACCGCGCATCGTGCTCAACGCCCTTCCACTGGATGCCCGGGGCGGTGGGGTCAGCACCTACATCCACGAGCTGCTGGCGGCCTTGGTCCCCGAGGTGGATGCCGAGCTGGTCGCCGCCGTCCGACCCCGCGGCCGTTCCGAGCTCCCCGACGGGGTGACCGCGGTGGTGGCGCGGGAGTCGCGCGGTGTGGCGCGGGCCCTGACCGGTGCATTCGGGTTCGGGTCGGGCGACCTGTTCCACGGCCTCGACGTCGACCTACCCCTCCGGGGGTCCGTTCCCACCGTCTCGACCGTCCACGACATGGCGATCTTCGACACCCCCTGGGCCTTCCCCCGTTTCCGGGTGGCCGGCGAGCGGGTGCTGGTCCGCCACGCCCTCCGCCGGGCCGACGTGATCGTGGCCGTCTCCGCGTTCACCGCCGAACGGGTGCGCGCGCTGGTGGGACGGACGGCCGTGGTGGTGCATTCGGCTCCGGGGCGGGGCATGACGCCGGCACCGGCCGAGGAGGTGGACCGGGCCAGGTCGTTCTACCGGCTGCCGGAGCAGTTCGTCCTCCACGTGGGCAACATCGAGCCCCGCAAGGACATCGCCACCCTGGCCGGGGCGTGCCGGCTGGCCGGCGTCCCCCTGGTGCTGACCGGTCATGCCCTGTGGGGGCATCGGGCTCCGGAGGGAGTGGTGCAGATCGGGCACGTCCCGGCATCGGACCTCCCCCCGCTGTACGGGGCCGCCACCCTGGTCGGCTACGCCTCGCGCTACGAGGGTTTCGGGCTTCCGCCCGTGGAAGCCATGGCGTGCGGGGCCGCGGTGGTCAGCACGCCGGTGCCGTCCGTGGTCGAGGTGGTCGGTGACGGTGTCGCCACCTTCCGTCCCGGAGACGTGAGGGGACTGGCCCGGACCGTGCGGGACCTGCTGGGGGACGAGTCCCGCCGGAGCGATCTGGCCCGGAGGGGATTCGAACGGGTGAAGGTCCTCAGCTGGGAGAACACGGCCCGGGGCACCGCCGACGCCTACCGGTCGCTCGGCCTGGCGGTCTGATCCCCTCGGGCCCGGATGCCCGCACTTCAGGTGGGGACCGGACCTGCCGATATCAGGGCGTGCGGTCGGTGCGGAATGTCGGGCGACGTAGGGCCGAAGTGCCCCGTCATGAGGGACCGGTCACCGCCTCCAGCCTGCTGGCCCGCCCCGACCGGGAGGCCGTCCCGTCGGCCGGCAACGGAGAGATCACCGTCCCGGTGGCCCTGCTGTCCGACCTCAACGACCCCCGCCTGATCATCACGGCCGACTACGTGGGACCGGACCGCCGACTACTGCATCGACGGGAGTGGCGATCGCTGGAGAGGGAGCGGAACCGATACCTGGCGTGGCGACCGGGCACCGCCCGGCCTCGGGGCCGCGTCGGCGGCACGACCGCGTTTCGGGTCCGCCACATGACCGCGGCGGTGCTGCTGACGGCGATCACCGCGGTGCCCCTCACCCTGCTGGTGTCCCACTGGGCCGCCCCGACGCCCCCCGGCTCGCCGGCATCCCCCGCCACGCACCTGGTGCCGCACCACCCGTCGGGCACGCCGTTCGGCCCGTGACCACCCGCTCCGAGCGGCTGAGCCAGCCTCCGCGGAAGTGCCGATCCGGTCCTCTGGTCGGGTGTCGCCGGCGACCGGGCACCGGGTAGCCGGCTTCAGGTCCGTCCGGATTCTGCCGATCAACTGGCATGGCGTCGATCGTCACCCAAGAGGATTCTGCCCCCGTCCGGGGCACGGGACCGGCGCGCCCGGGGACCCCGACCCGTCCCGCGGAGCCGGTGGAGGCGCCGGCTACCGAGGAGCCGCTGCCCTCCGAGCTCCTGGCCGACCTCGAGGATGGATCCCTCGTCCTCTCGCCGGACTACATCGGCTCCGATCGACGCGCCCGGGGCCTCTGGAGGCGCCTGCGCCGGGCCACCTTCTCACAGCGCCGCACCCTCCTCCGGCTCGAGGGCCTGGTGGTGGCGCTGGTGGTCATCGTGGTGGTGGCCTCGGTGCTCCTCGTGGGCACGCCGTCCGCGCCCCGCGGGGGGACGGCCAACGCCGCCGACCGGTCGGCCCGAGCCCCCGGGGCGGCCCCATCGGCCCCGGCTCCGGTCACCGCCACTCCGGCGACCATCCCGGCGACCACGGCACCGGCTCCGGTCACCACCACTCCGGTGTCCACCCCGGTCGTCGCTCCGACGACGCCGCCCGCCCCGCCGGCGACCACCCCACCGGCGCCGACTGCCGCGCTCACCCCGTCCCAGCTGGGCGCCCAGGCCCTCACCCTGGTCCGCTACCCGTGGCAGAGCATCCCGGGCTACTCCATCCAGTTCCAACCCATCTCGGACGCCCCGTCCGCGGGCTTCTACGGGAACACCACCTTCACGTGGGGCCAGACCGGGGGGACGTCGGTGCTCTACGTCTACCCCGGTGAGACCGTCGAGCGGCTGGCCGGCATCACCGCGTTCGAGATCGCCCACGAGGTCGACGCCGCCGCCGTGCAGCCCCAGGGGGGGGAGGCCCGGATCGAGGACATCCTGGGTATCCATCCGGCCAGCTGGGCGCCGAACTGCGACTGTGCCGAGCAGGGCTTCCTGTCCGGCTGGTACGCGGCTGCCTTCTCCAACTACTGGTCCCCCGGTGTGGGGGACTGGAGCCAGGTCGCACCGATGCCCACCGGTGCGACGCTGGCCGCCATCCAGCCATGGCTGAGCCCGAGCATCCCCTGAGATCCCGAGAACCTCATGCACCCCGACATCCACTCCGAGCCTTCACCGCACTCCGAGGTCACGTCCCGCCCGGGCACGGTGGCAGGCCATGCCGGTGCACGACCATGACCCGGGTCGCCCTGCTCCCGAGCTCCTACCCGCCGGCCCTGGGCGGCGTCGAGGAGTTGACCCGCCATCTGGCCCTGGCCCTGGTCGATGCAGGTGACGAGGTGGAGGTGTGGACGCCCCACGGGGACGACGCCCAACCGGAGACCGTCGAGGTGCGCGACGATCTGATCGTCCGGCGCTTCCCGATGCCCCTCCCGGCCGTCAAGTGGTCGTCCCTGTACCGCTCCGCCACCATCGGTCCCCGGACCCTCTTCTCGCTCCGGAACGCCGTGGACGCCTTCCGTCCCGACGTGCTGAACGTCGTCTGTTTCGGCCCCAACGGGGCCTACGCCACCACCCTGGCCCGGTTCACCGGGCTTCCCCTGGTCGTCTCGCTCCACGGCGAGACGGTGATGGACGACGCGGACATCTTCGAGACATCTCGCGTCCTGCGGAGGGCGCTCCGCCGGGGCCTCCGTGCCGCCGCCGCCGTGACCGCATGCTCGGCGTTCACGCTGGCCGACGCCGAGCGGCGATTCGGACTTGCCCCGGGGCGTGGCTCCGTGATCCCCAGTGGCGTCGACCTGGCCGGGGTCCACTCGGCCGGAGCCGACGGGGTGGACGACCCACCGTCCACCGGATCCGAGGGCCAGCGGGCGCCCGGTCACCTCCCGGCGGCCGGCCGGCCGTACGTGCTCGCCCTGGGAAGGGTGGTGCACAAGAAGGGATTCGACCTCCTGGTGGAGGCCTACGCCGGCATCGGCGAGTCGAGGCGGACCGCCGATCTGGTCGTGGGGGGCACGGGTCCGGCCCTGGAGGAGCTACGGTCACGTGCCGAAACGCTGGGCCTGCGGGAGTCGGTGCACTTTCCCGGGCGGCTCAGCCGCAGCCAGGTGACCCGGTACATGGCCGGCGCCGACCTGTTCGTCCTGCCCAGCCGCGTCGAGCCGTTCGGCATCGTCATCCTCGAAGCGTGGCGCGCCGGGGTGGCGGTGGTGGCCACCGACCGGGGTGGGCCGCCCGAACTCGTACGCGACGGGGTGGACGGGGTCCTGGTCGACCCGTTCGACACCACCTCGTTCACCGAGGCGATCGAGGGGATCCTGACGGACGACACCCGACGCAGTGCCGTGGCCGCGGCCGGGCGGGCCAGGGTGGCCGAGTTCGCGTGGCCGGTGGTCGTGGAGCGGTACCGCTCCCTGTACGCCTCGGTGACGGCGTCCCGGGAGGCAGCCGGCGGGCCGGATCACGGTCTCAGCGTCCCCCATCAGGGAGAATCGGTGTCATGAGCGCCCCGTCCTCAGCGGTCCTCGGGGCCACGGCAGAGGAACTCGCCTCATCGGCCCGCTCCGCGCTCGGCGACCGGGTCACCGGTGCGGGGGGTCGGGGGCCCGCGGGTCGCTCCCCGGCCGCGCCGCCCGGGCTCCGGGTCGGGGTGGACCTGGTGCCCGTGGCCGACGTGGCAGCGTCGGTGGAGCGGATGGGTCGGCGCTACCTCTACCGGATCTTCACGGCCCACGAACGCGCCTGTGCCCGGATCGGCAACATGGACCGGCCCCCGACCCGGTCCATCTACTCGGCACAGGTCCTGGCCGCCCGGTTCGCGGCCAAGGAGGCCGTCGTGAAGGCACTCCGTCCGCACGGTGCGCGACCCGAGTGGCGGAGCATCGAGGTGCATCGGACGGACGGCGGCTGGTGCGAGCTGCGGCTCACCGGTCTGGCCGCCGACCTGGCCGCCGAGGCCGGCATCTCCGAGCTGTCGGTGAGCATCACGCACGAGCCGATGCTGGCTGCGGCGTGCGTCGTCGGAGTGAGCAGCGGTCACGTCCCGGCCGGACGTCGGACGTCACCCCCGGACAGGAGAGGGCTGTAGCAATGGACGAAACCATTCGAGAGGTGCTGAGCGAGCACGGCCGCCTGGCCGTGGATGCCGGCTCCATCGACGAGCACACTGACCTCTTCGCCGCCGGGATGACCTCCCACGCCAGCGTGAACGTGATGCTGGCCCTCGAGGACGCCTTCGACATCGAGTTCTCCGAACGGATGCTTCGCAAGTCCACGTTCGAATCGATCGCCGCCATTCGGGCCGGCGTCGCCGAGATGCAGGGCGGGTGAGCGGAACATGACCAGCACCGTCCACGAGAGCATCACGGTGGCCGACTCCGCAGGGGTGGCCGACATGATGGCCCGCATCGCCGATCAGGTGGCCGCCCCGGCCGCCGACGAGGTGGACCTGCAGGGGAGGTTCCCCTCCGAGACCATCAGCGCCCTCAGGTCCGAGGGTCTCCTCTCCGCATTGGTCCCGAGGTCGTTGGGCGGGATGGGCGCGTCGTACTCCGAGGTGTCGAGGGGCCTGGTGGCCCTGGGCAAGGAGTGCGCGTCCAGCGCCATGGTGACGGCCATGCACCACATTCAGGTGGCGAGCCTGGTGCGTCACGGCCGGAACGACCTGTTGCGCAACTACCTGGTGGAGCTGGTCGACCGTCAGTACCTCCTGGCCTCGGCCACCACCGAGGTGGGGACGGGCGGGGACGTCGGCAGCAGCGTGTGCGCCGTCGACGTGGCCGGCGGCACGTTCCACCTCGAGAAGCAGGCGCCGGTCATCTCGTACGGTCGGTTCGCCGACGGGATCCTGGCCACGGCGCGCCGGTCCGCCGACAGCCCGGAGAACGACCAGGTGCTGGCGTTGTGCCGGCCCCCCGAGCTCGTGCTGGAGCAGGTCGGGGAGTGGAACGCGCTCGGGTTCAGGGGTACCTGCAGTCCCGGGTTCGTCCTACGGGCCGGTGGTGACGCCGACGCCATCCTCGACGACGCCTACGCGGACATCTCCAGCCAGACCATGCTGCCCGTGGCCCACCTGCTGTGGAGCTCGCTGTGGCTCGGGATCGCCACCTCGGCCACCGACCGTGCCCGACGGTTCGTCCAGGCCGAGGCCCGCAAGCGTCCGGGGACGACCCCGGCCTGGTTCGGGGTGAGGTGAGCCGATTCGAAGCGGCCCAGGACGACCCGGAAACCCTGTCGTCGTTGGGCTTTGCCATCTCCATGAACTCGCTGAAGGTGTCCGCCTCGACCCTGGTGGTCGACGTGGTCCGCCAGTGCATGGTCATCTGCGGTCTGGCCGCGTACCGGATGGACACCCCCTACAGCCTGGGCCGCCACCTCCGCGACTCGATGGGAGCGTCGCTGATGGTCAACAACGACCGGATCATGGGCAACAACGCCCAGATGCTGCTGGTCCACCGGGGCGAGTGAGGAGCGAGCAATGAGCCAGATGACCAATGAGTCCACCCCTTCGGCCGACGCGACGAACGGCACCGGGGCCGGTGATCAGGGTGCTGATGCCTGGGCGCCGTTTCGCCACGAGCTCCTGTCGGCCGGCCTGCTCGTACCGACCGGGGTGGACGGCCTCTACGGCCGGTCGGGCACCTACGAGGCGATCGCCGAGGCCATGGATCGCCTGGTCATGCGGGTCGGAGCCGATCAGGACGCGACCTCGGTGCGCTTCCCTCCGGTGATGCCGTGGGCCACGTTCGAGAAGAACGGCTACCTCGAGTCGTTCCCCGACCAGATGGGCTCGGTGCACACCTTCGGCGGGGACGAGCGCCAGCATGCCGAGCTCCTCCGACGGACGGAGGCCCATGAGGACCGGGGCCCGATGCTCGAGACCACCGACATGGTGCTGTGCCCCGCCGTCTGCCATCCGCTCTACCCGACCATGGGTGGCGTCCTCCCCGAGGGCGGCCGGCGGGTCGAGGTCTACGGATACTGCTTCCGGCATGAGCCGAGCACCGATCCTTTCCGCATGCAGGCCTTCCGTCAGCACGACTACGTCTACCTCGGGACTCCCGAGGGGGCGAGGGCCCACCGTGACATGTGGATCGAGCGGGGTCTGGAGGTCCTGTCCGGCCTGTTGCTCCCGGTGTCCTCGGTGGTCGCCAACGATCCGTTCTTCGGCCGGCCCGGTCGGATGCTGGCCGCAAACCAACGCATCGAGGAGCTCAAGTTCGAGATCGTCACACCGGTCTACGCCACCGAGCGCGAGACGGCCATCTCCTCGTCCAACTGTCATCTCGACCACTTCGGCCGGCCTTTCGGAATCGAGACACACGACGGTGAGGTGGCGCACACGGCGTGCTTCGGCTTCGGCGTCGACCGCATCACGTTGGCGCTCCTCCACCGCCACGGACCCGATCCGGACCGGTGGTCGGCGCAGGTCCGGAACCGACTGTGGCCCTGATCCGTCCGTCCCTGGCCCACCACCGATGACCGTCGCCCTCCTGCCCCTCGCCGCCGATCGGTACCAGCCCCACGAGCTGCACTCCGTGGAGCGGTGCTGGAGCGAGACCAACTGCTACGTCGACGTGTGGATCGAGGTGCTCCACGCGCTGGGGCTGGATCCGGTGGCCGCCGCCGCCTTCACGCTCAGCGCCGACTTCGAGGGCGACCAGTGGACCTTCTTCAAGTTCCCGATCGAGGACCTGCGCACCCTGTTCGGACTGGAAGTGTCCGAGCTCAACGTGTGGAGGCCGGTGGTGGACCACGTCGACGAGCAGCTGCAGCTCGGCCGCCTGTGCACCGTCGAGGTGGATGCGTGGTTCCTTCCCGACACCCGGGGGGTGTCCTACGGGACGGCCCACGTCAAGACCACCATCGTTCCCCAGTTGCTCGATCGGGCCGGAAGGCGCGTGGGCTACTTCCACAACGCCGGCTACTTCGAGTTGGAGGGCGACGACTTCGACGGCGCCTTCCGACTGGGGGACCACGCCGAGGCGGCCGGGCTGCCGCCCTACGTGGAGGTGATCCGGATCGACCGCATCCGCCGGGACGATCCCGGGCTGGTGGCCGGGGTGGTGGGTCTGACCGGCGACCACCTGGCCCGCCGCCCCACCGACAACCCCATCGTGAGGCTGGGTGAGCGCCTTGTCCACGACCTCCCGTGGTTGGCCGGTCAGGATCTCGAGACCTTCCACCTCTACTCGTTCGGGATGTGCCGACAGTGTGGAGCGACCGCCGAACTGGCCTCGACGTTCGTGGAGTGGCTGAACCGATGGGATCGGCCGGGCACCGAACCGGCGGCTGCCGAGTTCGCCGAGTTGGCCATGGGGGCCAAATCGCTCCAGTTCGCACTGGCCCGCGTGGTGCGAGGTCGCCAGGTCGACCTGGCCGGCCTGCTCGGGGCCATGGCCGAGCACTGGGACGCCGGCATGGCCATGCTGGTCGGCCGCTATGGCAGCTGACGACGACCTGCTGGACGGGTTCGGGTGGGAGTGCGCGTCCACCCCCCCCGCCGCGGCGGCCGAGCCCCACGCCCTCTCCTCGCTCCCCGTGCGGTGGATCCCGGCCCCGGTCCCGGGGACGGTGGCGGGGGCGTTGCGCCGGGCCGGGGTGCCCGAGCGGACCTCCACCGAGCTCGACGGTGAGGACTGGTGGTTCCGCTGTCACTTCACGTCGGCCGTCACCCCTGGTGGAGGCGCCGACCGGGCCGGCGAGCCGGATGGTGGTGGCACCGGTCCGTGGCTCTTGGAGCTCCAGGGACTGGCCACCATCGCCGACGTGTGGCTGAACGGTGACCACCTGGCGCGTTCGGAGGACATGTTCACCCCGGTCCGCCTGCGCCTGGTGTCACTGGCCGCCGAGAACGAACTCGTGATCCGGTTCTCCGCCCTCTCCGAGCGGTTGGCCACCCGACGCCCACGGCCGCGGTGGAAGACGAACGGGGCCTCCCACCAGAACCTCCGATGGCTCCGGACCACCCTCCTCGGCCGGCAGCCCGGCTGGGTGGTGACCCCGGCACCTGTCGGGCCGTGGCGTCCGGTCCGCCTCGTCCCGTGGTCGTCCTACCAGGTGCTCGACCGCCGGCTGGTCACGTCCTGCCATTCCGCCGACGACGGGACGACCAGGGGCACGGTCGCGCTGGACCTCACGGTGACGGCCGCCCTCGGAACCGATGGCCCCCCGCCGGAGGCCGTCCTCGAGGTCGGTGGGGTCGGGGTGCCGCTCGCGGTGCGGTCCGCCGGAGACCGCCTCCACCTCTCCGGCTCCGCCTCCGTCGACGACGTCAAACGGTGGTGGCCGCACACCCACGGGCCCCAGCCCCTGTACCCACTGGTCGTGTGGCTCGGCGCCGCCCGTCTCGAGCTCGGAGCGGTCGGGTTCCGCACCCTCCACGTGGACACCGACGACGGCGGGTTCCGCATGAGCGTCAACGGGACGCCGGTGTTCTGCCGGGGCGGCTGCTGGTACCCGATCGACCCTGTGACCTACAACGCCCCCGACGAGGAGCTTCGCCGGACGCTCGCCCTGGCCAGGGAGGCCGGGATGAACATGGTCCGGATCCCCGGCGGAACGGTCTACGAGGACGAGGCGTTCTTCTCGCTGTGCGACAGCCTCGGGCTGATGGTGTGGCAGGACGCCATGTTCGCCTTCCTGGACCCCCCCGACGATCCGGCGTTCACCGAGACGGTGACCGAGGAGCTGACCGGCGTGCTGGCGGCCGCGGCGTCCCATCCCTCGTTGAGCGTGGTCTGCGGCGGGCAGGAGCTGGAGGAGCAGCCGGCCATGTTCGGCCTGTCCCGTGACCGGTGGTCGTCCCCGATGACGGGTCACGTCATCGCCGGGCTGGCCCGCCGGCTCGCCCCGGGGGTCCCGTACCTCACCTCCTCGCCGAGCGGCGGGTCCCTCCCGTTCCAGACGGACCGGGGTGTGAGCCACTACACCGGCGTCGGTGTCTTCCTCCGGCCGCTCGACGACCTCCGCCGGTCGGACGTGAGGTTCGTGAGCGAGGGTCTGGCCTTCGCCGTGCCGCCCGAGAGGTGCACCGTCGACGGGGCGTGCGGGGGGGCCCGCCGCAGTGGGCACGACCCCGAGTGGAAGCGGGCCGTCCACCACGACACCGGCGGCTCGTGGGACCTCGAGGACGTGCGTGACCACTATGTGGAGGCGCTGTTCGGCGAGTCTCCGGCCGTGCTCCGCAGGGACGACCCCGAGCGGGCCCTCGACCTCGGCCGGGCCGCGGTCGCCTGCGTGATGGAAGCGGCCATGGCCGAGTGGCGGCGCCCAGGGTCGCGCTGTGCCGGCTTCCTGCTGGTGGGCCTCCGCGACCTGCGCGCCGGGGCCGGGTGGGGGGTGGTCGACGCCCTCGGGCGCCCCAAGGCCCCGTGGTTCGCCTTGGCCCGGGCCTCCCAGCCGGTGGCGTTGCTCATGACCGACGAGGGGTTGAACGGGCTGGCGCTGCACCTGGTGAACGACGGCCCCGACGAGGTGGTCGGAGAGGTCCGGGTCGAGGTGTACTCGGCGGAGCACCGCATCGACGAGGGACAGCGCCCCGTCACCGTCCCGCCCAGGTCCGGGATCGACCTGTTGGCCGAGGACCTGTTCGACGGGTTCCGCGATCTCACCTATTCCTACCGTTTCGGTCCACGGAGCGCCGAGGTGGTGGTGGCCCGCCTGGTCGACGGGTCCGGGGACGTCTTGGCCACCGGGAGGTTCCTTCCCGACGGCCCGCGCCGTCCCCTCCGGGGCGAACTCGGCCTTCAGGCCATCGTCCAACCGGTCGATGAACAGTCATGGTCTCTGTCCGTCGCCACCCGCCGGTTTGCCGAGTTCGTCTCGGTCGACGTGCCGGGCTTCAGGCCGGACGACTCGTGGTTCCATCTGGAACCGGGGGGGTCCGTGTCCATCGGGCTGCACCCCGACGGCACGGGGCCGGACACCCCCAAAGGCCAGGTCCGGGCCCTCAATTCGGACGAGGTGGCCAGGATCTCGCCGTAGCCCCTTCCGGCCTCGCGACCGGTGGACCCATGGGGAGCGCCGGGTCCGGGTGGGACGGCGGTGCGGGTCGGAGGGCAAGGTTTCGGTGACGTCGGACCCGCACCCGTCGAGCGACGCTCCCGGCTCGATGGAGCACCCGCTGGCCACCGGCCCAGGACGGGGCAGGCCGGCGGGCATGGCAGTGCTGGGCAGCGAGTCCCCCCTGCGACTGCAGGATGCGCCGGACGTCGTCGCGCCGGACCGCCGGGGGGCCCCTGAAGCCGGAGGCCACCGTGGCGTGGCGGAGCGGACCCGCCGGCACACCCTGCGCCGCCTGATGCTGGCCGACGTCATCGGGTTGGCCCTGGCGGCGCTCCTCGGCCCACTGGTCGTCTCGGCCCTCTCGGACAACGCGAACGGCTCGGTGGGCCTGAACGGGGCCGTGTACCTCTTCGGCCTCGCCATGATCCCGGTGTTCGTTTCGGTCTTCGCCGTCTACGGCCTGTACCGGGGGACGGCGCGCCGCATCTCGACCAGCGTCTTCTCCGACCTCCGGAACATCATGCACGCCCTGATCATCAGCGGCTTCGTCTACGCCGTGGCGACCGACGCGGCGAAGCGGGCCCTCGGCATCGACCAGGTCACCGTGGCCAAGATCGCCGCCATGTGCGTCCTGGGGGTGGTCACCGTCCCGCTGGCCCGCGTGGTGGCCTTCGGTCTGCTCGGTCGGGCCTCGCAGCGCTCCGTCCCGGTGATCGTGGTGGGGACCGGCAAGCTGGCCCAGACGGTGGCCAATCACCTGCGGGCCCACTCCACTGTGGACTTCGTCGGATTCGTCGACGACAACCCACTCGGGAACAACGACGTCCTCGGCGAGCTGGACCAGCTGCCCGACCTCTGCCGGGAGTACCGGGTGGCCAGGGTGGTGGTCTGCTTCTCGAGGACGCACCCCGAACGCACCACCGAAATGCTGAAGACACTCACCGGGCACGTGGGGGTGTCCATCGTGCCGCGGTACTACGAGCTGATCACGGCGCGGTCCCATGTCGAGGACCTGTCCGGGCTGCCCATGCTGGACATCGCGCCGGCCTCCCTCAGCGCCGGCGCCCGGTTCCTCAAGCGGACCTTCGACATCGCGGTGTCCTCGCTGGTGCTGCTCGTGGTGTCTCCGGTCATCCTGGTGATGGCCGTCCTGATCAAGGCCACCAGCGCCGGCCCGGTGTTCTTCCGGCAGGTCCGCACGGGCCGGGGCGAGCGACCCTTCTCGATGATGAAGTTCCGCACCATGTACCACGATGCCGAGTCGCGCCGGCACGAGCTCGAGCACCTCAACGAGATGGACGGCCCGCTGTTCAAGGTGCGTGACGATCCCCGGGTCACCCGGGTGGGCCGCTTCCTGCGCCGGACCAGCCTCGACGAGATCCCACAGCTCATCAACGTGTGGACGGGGGACATGTCGCTCGTGGGCCCCCGTCCCTTCGTGGTGGCCGAGTCCATGAAGATCGAAGGCTGGGCCCGCAAGCGGTTCGAGGCCCGGCCCGGCATGACCGGGCTCTGGCAGGTCTCGGGCCGGAACGAGCTCTCTCACCTCGAACTGTGCCGGCTGGACTATCTCTACGTGGCCTCGTGGTCGTTCTGGTGGGACATGCAGATCCTCTGGCAGACCCCGGCCACGGTGTTCCGCGGTCGGGGCGCCTCCTGACCGGCCCCGGCCCGGCCCCGGGGATCAGAGCGCCCGGCGCTCCTCGGACACCACGTCGTCGACCCTCCTGACGAACCGGTCGACCGAGTACCGTCCGGCATGGTCCCGGAGCTCCCCGGCGTTCCAGCGCGTCCGCGACATGTCCGCGAGGGCGCGTGCGATGAGTTGCGGCTCCGGCCGGTCGAAGAACACCCCGGTGGTCCCCTCCACCGTGGTGTCCAGGAACCCACCCCAACGGAGGGCGGCGGTGGGCTTGCCGAAGCCGGCCGCTTCCACCGGCGTGAGCCCGAAGTCCTCGTGCGACGCGGCCACCAGGCCCGCACATGCCCGGTAGAGCCACCGGAGCTCGGCGTCTCCGACCGGACCCAGCAGCGTGACGTTGGGAGGGGCGGAGGCGCGGATGGATGCGGCCAGCGGGCCGGACCCCACCACCACCAGCCGCTGGGAGGGCAGGAGGCCGAAGGCCGCCGTGACCGCTTCCACGTTCTTGTAGGCCAGAAGCCTCGAGACGCACAGGAAGAAGCCGGGCTCGAGTCCGGGGACCTCCGCGTCGTCCCCGTCCGGGTCGACCTCGACCGGTGGCGGCACCACCTCGGCGTCGATTCCGTAGCGGTCGGCCACCCTCTGGCGGACCGCCGTGGAGTTGACCAGGTAGCGGTGGGCGGAGGAGGCGGCCCTCCGGTCCCATCGGCGCAGGGAGGGTGCCAGCACGGAAAGCGCGGCAGCCGGCAGCCGACGGGTCCCCTCGACGTAGCGCTCGGCCTGGTAGAGCCAGCGGGCCGGCGTGTGGCAGTAGACGACCTTCCTCCCGGTCACGCGAGCGCCGTGGGACCATCCGCTGGAGGAGCAGATGGTCACCTCGGCGTCGACCAGGAGCCGCGAGAACGCCGGGGCCAGCAGTGGGAGGGCCAGTCGGTGGTGGGATCGCAGGAGGCCGATCCGGTCGACGGGGAGAGTGTGGACGTCCAGCCCGGCGAAGTCGGGGAACGTGCCCTCGGGGTCGTAGAGCGACGTGTGGAGGGGTG
>Ga0307374_10009966_pt1 | contig 13891 bp, 7 predicted proteins | sample OX3MG_FD_202532 | JGI IMG/M metagenome (GOLD analysis project Ga0307374, IMG submission 202532) | Soil microbial communities from Risofladan, Vaasa, Finland - OX-3 | ecosystem: Environmental > Terrestrial > Soil > Coastal area > Acid sulfate soil | place: Finland: Risofladan, Vaasa | collected... | reverse complement strand
GCCGCGGCCAAAAGCTCGGCCGACAACTCCTGGATGCTGATCAGTGCCGCGCTGGTCCTGCTGATGACGGGGCCGGGGCTGGCCCTGTTTTATGGCGGGCTGGTCCGGAAAAAGAACGTGCTCGCAACCATGATGCAGAGCTTCGCCATGATTTCCCTGGTCACGATTATCTGGGGAATCTTTGGATACAGTCTGGCATTCAGTCCGGGGAACAGTTTTATCGGCGGATTCGATTATATATTTCTGCGGGGCGTGGGCAGCGCACCGAATCCCGCCTACGCGGCGACGATTCCGCAACAGACGTTCATGATTTATCAGCTCATGTTCGCCATCATCACGCCTGCGCTGATCGCCGGAGCTTTCGCCGAACGGATGAAGTTCAAGGCCATGCTCATCTTCACGGCTCTTTGGACCATCATCGTGTACAGCCCGATGGCGCACATGGTGTGGGGCGAGGGTGGATTGTTGAACGCGGCTTTAGGCGGCCCGATTCCCACGCTGGATTTTGCGGGCGGAACCGTGGTGCACGTGACCTCGGGCGTTTCCGCGCTCGTCTGTGCAATCTACCTTGGCAAGCGGCTGGGCTACCCGCAGGTAGCCGTGCCGCCGCATAGCGTGGTTTTGAGTTTTGTCGGCGCGTGCCTGCTGTGGGTCGGCTGGTTTGGCTTCAACGCTGGCAGCGCTCTTTCCTCCGGCAGTCTGGCGACCAGCGCTTTTGTGGCCACGCATTTTGCCGCTGCTGCCGCCACGGCGAGTTGGTGCCTGGCGGAATGGTGGCGCAACGGAAAGCCCAGCGTATTGGGGGCAATTTCCGGCGCCGTGGCCGGGCTGGTGGCGATTACTCCGGCGGCGGGATTTGTCCGTCCGATGGCGGCGTTGGCCATTGGCTTCATCGCGGGCATTGTGTGTTACCTGATGGTAGCCGCGGTCAAGCCCCGCATGGGCTATGATGATTCGCTGGACGCTTTCGGGGTGCATGGCGCCGGCGGAACGATCGGGGCGATCCTTACGGGCGTTTTTGCCGTCAGTGCCGTGAACCCTATTTTGAAGGATGCCAAGGGCAATGTGATTGCTTCCGGCCTGCTAGAGGGGAATGCGCATCAACTCCTGAACCAGCTGGCGGGTGTTGCGATTGCCTGGATTTTGGGAATCGTGGGCACACTGGCGATCTTGTTTGTCGTGGATAAATGGGTTGGCCTCCGCGTTTCACCGGAGCAAGAAAATCAGGGGCTGGACCTTTCGCAGCACGGAGAGGAAGGATATAACTGGGAGGCTTCGTAGCGTCATCCTCCGCATGGGGGCGGGGCTTCCCGGGAGGCGAAGTTTTTTTGAAGAAAACTTCGGTCCGGCGCAACGCCTGGGAGAGAAATCAAAAACGCGGGAATGCCCACACCACCCCCATTGACCAGCGAACTCAAGGATTTATACGACGGCGAATCCTTGCGGTTGCAGCGCGAATTCCTCGCCACCAGGGACGGATTGAACTACCTGCGCGGGCGGTCCGCGCTGGTCGATTCGATTGTCCTCCGGCTCGCCGGGCCTTATCTTTCTTCCGAGCAGGCTTCTGAGCAGGCCTTGATTCCGGACGCGGCGCTGATCGCCGTCGGGGATTTTGGCAGGCAATCGCTTTTCCCCACTTCGGATGTTGATCTTCTATTCATTTTTGCGACCGAATTTGCAACCGAACATGCAATCCAAGACGCTTCAGAACAATCCGCGCAGGCCATCCAGAAATTTTCCCAACAATTGCGCGGCCTTGGTTTGCAGCCGGCAATTACGGCAAAACCATTGTCCCAGTGGGCCCAATTCGATTCCGAAAACGCCGAGCCGGTACTGTCCCTGCTCGATGCCCGTTTCCTCGCCGGCGATCGCGAGCTGTTCTCTGGCCTCCGCAACCGCCTGATTCCCGAGGTTATGGCCAGGGAGTCGCAGGTTCTGGTGGAACGCCTGGCGGAGACGACCCGGAACCGGCATCGCCAATTCGCCGATACGGTGTTTCATCTGGAGCCAAACGTTCAGGATGGCCCCGGCGGTTATCAGGACTACGTGATGGCGCGCTGGCTGGCGGTGATGTCCCGCATGGAAAAGCAGCAGGGCTGGCCTGAGGCGGACAAGTATTTTTCTCCGGCGGCGCAAGCCACAATGGACGCGGCGTTCGCTTTTTTTGCCTCCTTGCGGGTCTTTCTTCACTTCCGCCACAAACGGGACGACAATTTGCTGACCTGGGCGGCGCAGGATGAAGCGGCTGCCGAAAAAATCGGCGCTCGCGGCGCCCACATCAGCAACACAACCGACTGGATGCGAATCTATTTTGGGCATGCACGCGCCGTGGAGCACATTTCCAGCCAGCTCCTGGAAGAAATGCCCGCCGCGCAATCCATGTTTTACAGGCAACTGGAGACCTGGCGCACCGGATTTTCTGACGCGGACTTTTCCGTGGTCGATGGATTGATGTTTTTTCAGAAGCCGGAAAACCTATCCGATCCCGATCTATTCTTCCGCACCTTCCGCCTGATTGCGCAGCGCGGGTTCAAGCTCAGTCCCACGGCCGAGCATCAGCTGGAGCAGGCCCGGCCGGCTCTGGCGGGCCATCTCCCCCCGGGGAGCAGCGTGTGGCGCTTTTTCCAGGAAATATTGCCGGAGCCGCACGCGGCCGATGGGCTGCGCGCCATGCACTCCCTGCATTTGCTAACGATGTTTTTGCCGGAGTTTCAGGGAATCGATGCGCTGGCCGTGCGCGAGGTTTCTCACCGCTTTACGGTGGATGAACATACGATCCGGGCCATTGAAAATTTGCACCTTCTGCGCCAATCCAAGCTCAAACGGGACGAACGCTATGCCGAAATCCTCGGCGAGCTGGACCAACCGGAGCTGCTCTATCTGGCCATCCTGCTGCATGACACGGGCAAAGCCGTTTCGGCGCAGGATCACATCCCGGCAAGCATGGCCATCGCCCAGGGCTGCCTCGAACGTTTCCAGCTCCCCGAAGACGGCAGGGAAACCGTTTTATTCCTCATCGAACGCCACCTGGAAATGGCGGCGACGCTGCGCAGGGACATTTTCGATCCGCGCACTGTGGCGCAGTTTGCCGAAAATGTCGGCACCCCGGACCGCCTGAAGATGCTCTGCCTGTTCACCTATGCGGACATCCAGGCTGTCAATCCGGAAGCCCTGACGCCCTGGAAGGCGGAAGACCTCTGGCAGTTTTTCATTGGGACGGCCAATTTTCTGAACCGCAGCGTGGATGAGCGGGTTCACGCCGACGAGGACGACGAAGTTTTGAATCATCTGCGCACGCTGGCCGCCGCGGCGGGAAAGAAACTGCAAACGTTTCTCGACGGATTGCCCCGGCGCTATCTGCGCACCCATCCGGTGGATGAAATTCTGCGCCACTTCGAACTGGCAAACCGGCTGGGGCAGGATCCCGTGCAGCTGGCGCTCAAACGCAGCCGCCACTGGTACGAACTGACCGTCGTGACCAAGGACCGCCCGCGCCTTTTTGCCACTGTTGCCGGGGCGCTGGCCGCCTGCGGGATGAACATCGGGAAAGCGGGCGCCTTCTCCAACGCCAGCGGTACCGTTGTGGACATCTTTTCTTTCACGGACCGGTTCCGAACGCTGGAGATGAACCTCCCGGCATGGGAGCGCTTCAAAAACACGGTCCACGACGTGCTTTCCGGCAAGCGCGACTTGAAGCGGATGCTCCGCGAACGCCTTGAGATGGAAGGGGAAAAATCCGTAAACCTCTCCGGGGCGCCGCAAATTCAATTCGACAATGAATGTTCGGGGCACAGCACGCTGATTGAAATCGTCACGCCGGACCGGCCCGGCCTGCTGTACCGCATCAGTTCTGTCTTTTCCGAGCAGAATTGCAACATCGACATTGCTCTGATCGACACCGAAGGACAGACCGCCATCGACGTTTTCTACCTCACGACGGACGGCGGCAAGCTCGCCCCAGAGCGCCAGGAGCGCCTGCGCCAGTCCCTAGTGAAAGAACTTTCCAGGGTGTAAGCCGCTCCCGGAGGTCTCAGCCATTTCGACGCGCTGGAAACGATCACAAGCGCATTGCAGGGGAAAACGCGCGCAGGACGGGTAATTTCTCCCCCGCTTGAGCGCGATTCACACCGATGTGCGGACCGCGCGCGTTGCGTCTATGGTATTTTACGAAGGATGGTTTGCGTCAAACGCGCCAGCATGCGTGCGGCAGGTCTGTGCGTTCCACGCTTCATGCCAGACTTTGGCCGATCATGCGGCAGAGGGTATACCGGTGACTGACCAGCACACCCTCTGCTGTCCGGTATTCTTTGGAGGCTGATCTGGTAAGAGAAAGCGAACCCCGTCTTCTTGCCGAGGCATCGGTGCTGGGAGTCGTGGGCGCACTGGCCGCACAGCTGTTCATGTGGTCCCTGCGCATTTCCGAGCACTTGTTCCTGTTCTGGTTCGCCGGTTACCATCCCCCAGGATTGCCCGAAGATGGTGGCGTTCTGAAACAAGTGATCGGCCCCCATGGACTCTGGCTGATCCCCTTGGCGACCACCGTGGGGGGGCTCATCTCAGGGCTATTGGTCTACAACATCGCGCCTGAGGCGGAAGGCCATGGAACCGACACCGTCGTTAAAGCCTTTCACCGCACCGGGGGATTTATCAGGGCGCGGGTGGCCCCGCTCAAGCTGGTCGCCTCTGCGATCACGATAGGGTCGGGCGGGGCAGCCGGCCGGGAAGGGCCCATCGCTTTGATCGGTGCCGGCGTGGGGTCGATCTATGCAACCTTTCTGGGCCATCGGCGTGACGAAGAACGCAACATCCTTCTTCTCATGGGCATGGCTGCGGGTCTGTCGGCCATATTTCGCTCTCCCATCGGTGCGGCATTCTTCGCCGTTGAAGTGCTGTATGGAAGCATGGAATTTGAGTCCGGCGCTCTGCTCTACACGTTGCTGGCGTCCATCGTCGCTTATGGCGTCAATGGTTTTTTTGTCGGTTGGCAACCCCTGTTCTTTTTTCCTTCCGGCCAGATTACCCTTCACCCCTGGAGTTATGCATGGTTCGGCGTTCTGGGAGGATTGAGCGGCCTGATTGCGACACTTTTGCCTGTTTCGTTTTATCGGCTTCGCGACGCGTTTCGAGCCCTGCCAGTTCCTGCCTCTCTGAATCCCGCGATTGGGGGATTCGGGGTGGGCCTGATCGCCATGAAATTTCCGCAGATACTAGGGGGCGGATACGGATGGATTCAAGAGGCGATCTATGGCCACCTGGCTATCCAACTATTGGGAATTCTGGTCCTCCTGAAAATTCTCGCATTTGCCTTGACGGTATCCTCCGGGGGCTCGGGAGGGGTCTTTGCCCCCACCCTTTTTGTTGGAGCCATGCTGGGCGGATTCGTTGCCTCGCTGGCGCATCTTCCCACGGCCACTTTTGTAGTTGTGGGAATGGTGGCGGTGTTCGGGGCGGCAGCCCGCGTTCCCATCGCTGCGCTGGTTATGGTCACGGAAATGACCGGGGGGTACCAACTGCTGCCTGCCGCGGGTTTTGCGGTTTTGCTCAGCTACCTGGTTCAAACGCAGTTGTCTGCTCATCTGAAATACAACAGCTTGTACGAGGCCCAGGTTCTGGGGCGGTCTCAATCCCCGGCCCGGTACCAGGACAATGTGCAGCTGGCGCTCAGCGTACTTGGAAAGCGGCAGCTGCCGAAGAGCGCAAAGATCGGCCACATTGACCTGGTTACACTTCTGGATTCCGGGCTGGCGGTCAATTTGCCCGGCCGCAGACGGTTGAACGTGGGAGTTCTGCATCCGCAGAGCGCTTTAGTGGGAAAGACGATACAGGCCTGCTATGAGATGGCCGGGTCCGCCGCATTGGAAATTGTCGCTATTTTGCGGGGAACCAACGTAGTCCTTCCCGCACGAGATACCGTATTGCAGGAAAATGACCGCTTGCTGATCATCGGTTCCACCAAGGCGGAGACTCGCCTGACCGAGCATTTAACCCCCGTGGCGACGCCTGCAGCGTCCGCGCAACCTTCACCGGCTGCGGGCGCCAGAAACCCGGCGAAAAAGTGAGGGAATTTATTTCTCCAGAGTCCAATACGGAGGGGACTCGTAGTATTTGTGGAGGCGAAGCTCGTACGTGCGGCTCACCGGTTGATTCGGATTCCATGGGGGACTGTTCTTGATTGTCTCCCGCGACATGTTCACCTGCATTTTTCTGTCTGCCCAGTTCATGCGCTTGATCCACTGCGGCCGGAGCAGCACCCTTTTCCCCGGCCACCAATTTCGCGTGTCTACAATGGCATAACGAATCTGCCAGCTCTCGTCGTCGAACAGGAAGTCCTCGACATGTCCGATTTCGCCGTCTCGCGCGAGGACGTGGTAGCCGGTGACCTCACGGGCGCTTCGCAGATGCACATCGCGGGAGTCCTTCTTTTTGCGCGTTTTGGGTTTCTTCACCCGCGGTTCCTGAGCCAGCAGGTGCGGGTGTGACGACGATCCCCAGATGCCGGTGCCTTCCCAATAGTATGGCCATCCGTAATGATCGTGGTATTCGATTTCGTGCTGGCGCGAAACCGGTTTGTGCAGATCGAAGCTGGGACTGCTGTCGACCTGCCTCCAGGTCAGATTCACCCAGATGTGCAGCGACCGCAACGCGGGTTGTCGCAAGGAGAGCGGGGAAATTAGAACTTTGTGATCGGATAAAAAGCCGCCCGTTTCAACCACGATGTACCGGATCGTCCAGGTCTGGTCGTCGAAATACAGGTCGTGAACCAGGCCGATGTCCGCATCGGTTGCGGCGATTGTGAAATCCTTCAGATCTTTTGTTCTTCGCAGACTCATCGCGTCGCCTTTCACCTTGGCCGGATGTTTCCCGGCACTTCTAATTTATCACCTTCGGATGTACACGGCATTGCCAAGGCGAAATTTTCGCGGTCCCTCCGTTTGAAATTTGGCCCCTCCGCTGCGAAGCGCGCGCGGCGCGGTGGCCTCCTGAAGATGTTCCAGGGCGGGGCGCTTGCGTAAAACGCACACACATTCGATCTGTAATCACAATCCAGTGAAACGTTTTCGGCGTATAGTAGTCATATAGTGTAGAGAGTTGTGAAATGACTATTATGCTTGGAGGACGACAATGTTTGAGAAGCGACCCCAGGACCTGAAATACTCGGACGTGACTCCCCGCGAGGTCTATCTGAATCGCCGCAAGTTATTAATTGGAATGGGGATAGCGGGAGGGGTGGCCCTGGCTGGCGGGGGCGTGGCAAGCCTTATGACCCCTTCGGCGCGAACGTTTGCTTCCACGAAGCTCCCGGGCGTTGTTCCCGGACCTTACAGCACCACCGAAAAGGTCACGCCGGAGCAGATCGTCACGACCTACAATAATTACTACGAATTCGGCACGGAAAAGGACGACCCCTCAAAGAACGCGCAGAAGTTCGTGACCTCGCCGTGGAGCGTCTCGGTGGGGGGCGAAGTAGCGAAGCCGCGCAAATTTTCGATGGACGAAATCCTGAAGCTTGCGCCCTTGGAAGAGCGCATCTACCGGCATCGCTGCGTGGAGGCGTGGTCCATCGTGGTGCCCTGGATTGGGTTCTCGTTCAACAAGCTGGCAAAGCTCGTCGAGCCTACATCGAAGGCGCGCTATGTGGCTTTTCAAACCTATTTCAATAAGACGCAGATGCCATTGTGGTACCGTGCGGGAATTCAACTTCCCTACGTGGAAGGTCTGAGGATGGATGAAGCGATGCATCCCCTGACGCTTCTGACCGTTGGAATGTACGGGGAAACGCTTCCCAACCAGGACGGAGCGCCGGTTCGCATGGTGATCCCCTGGAAATACGGATTCAAGAGCATAAAATCCCTCGTAAAAATCACGTTCGTCAAGGATCAGCCGCCCACGACCTGGAACATGACCAATTCACACGAATATGGCTTTTATTCCAACGTAAATCCCCACGTGGACCACCCTCGCTGGAGCCAGGCCAAGGAAGTTCGCCTGCCCGGATTCTTCAAGAACCGGGCAACGCTGATGTTCAACGGTTACTCGGACCAGGTGGCCAGCATGTACGCCGGCATGGACCTGAGAAAATATTTCTAAGCGGAAATAAATGATGAATTCCATTCTGACTAGCAAATGGGCGAAGGTGGTCCTATTTCTGGTCTGCCTGATCCCGGCGGGAATGCTGATCCGGGACTTTTTTACCGGTGGGCTGGGCGGAAATCCCACGCAATTCCTGGAACATGCCACCGGGGATTGGACATTGCGTTTTCTGGCCATCACGCTGTCGGTTTCGCCGCTGCGGAAGATTTTCCGCCTGCCGCAATTGATCCGCTTCCGACGCATGTTGGGGCTTTTTGCGTTTTTTTACGTCTGCTGTCACTTCACCATCTACCTCTGCCTTGACCAGGTACTGGATTTTCACAGCGTGTTGAAGGACGTGATTAAGCGCCCGTTCATCACGGTTGGGTTCACCGGCTTCGTCCTGATGATCCCTCTGGCGATCACCTCCACGGCGGGTTGGATTCGCCGCCTGGGCGGCAGGAGGTGGCGGATGCTGCATCGAGCGATCTACCTGAGCGCCGTGGCAGGCGTGGTCCACTACTACTGGATGGTGAAGTCCGACGTCCACTTACCACTTGAATATGCAGGAGTTATCTCGGTTTTGTTGGGCTGGCGCCTGTTCGATTGGTATACCAACCACGCTCCCCGCACAGCCACGGCCGAAGCGGCGCACAAGGAAACGTCGTCGCCCGCGGCAGAATAACCCTGCCGCCAGTTTGCCTTTCCTCAGCACCCCCAGCTAGAATTGAGCGTCCTGGCAATTACTCGGAAGGGCGCTGATTTCCCCCATGTCTCAATCGCACTCCAGTCGACCGGAAAAAATCGGATTGCCCTATTGGCTGGACCGTGTTCTGGAAGAACATTCGAAACTCGGCAGGGAATTGTCTCCCAAGCCGGTGCATGACCTGCGTGTTGCCTTGCGGCGCTGCATCCTGATTGCCGACGTGATGCGGGATGTGGACCCTGGCGGCGACTGGAAAGCGATGCGGAAAGCGGCGCGGCGGATCTTTCAACGGCTGGGCGGCTTGCGCGATACGCAGGTCCTGGCGGAATGGATCGAAAAACTTCGCTCGTCGGACGACGCATCCGCCGATTTGCTCCTGGAGTCGCTGAAAGCAAGGCAAGTAAAAGACAGGGCCGCCGCGCAGGACGCTTTAAACGAATTCGACAGGAGGCAATGGCGGGCATGGACGAAAGAGCTGTCGAATCATTACCGCCATGTCGCTTCCAATCGCTCCGCGTGCGAGTCCCTCGTTTTTGAAATTTGGGAAAATCTTCGGGACCTGCACCGCATCGCGCAGAAGAGTCGCAGCCGCATCGCGTACCACCGCTTGCGTGTGGGACTGAAGAAGTTTCGATACGCGGCCGAGAATTTTTTGCCCTCCATGTATTCCGGTTGGTCGCCCGACTTGAAGCTCCTGCAGGATATGCTGGGAGAAGTCCACGACCTCAGTGTCCTGGAACAGGCGATCGCGAAAGACAGGCGCCTCTCCAGCGAAACGGCGCGCGCCGCCTGGATCAGCAGGCTGCAGCAAGAGCGCGACTCCCGGATCCGGCAATACCGCTCCAGGATGGCCGGGAAATCCTCTCCGCTCAGTGTTTGGCGCGAAGGTTTTCCTCCGGAAAGGGAATTGCGGGCGGCGGGATTGTCGCGGCTGGCGGAATGGGGCTATTTCCTGACCCCCGATTTCCAGCGTGTCCGCCGGGTCGCGCGATTGTCCCTGCAACTTTATGACGGCCTGGCGAATCGCGGATGGATGGATCACGATTCCCACATCCAGGGGCGCCTGATCCTGCATGCGGCCGCGCTGCTGCAGGAAGTGGGCCGCTTCAAGGCGGGCAAAGGGCATCACAAGCAATCCTACCGCATGATCCGCAAGATTGCGCCGCCGCCGGGATGGTCGAAAAAAGATCTGGAACTTGTCGCCTTGATCGCGCGGTTTCACCGGCGCGCGCTGCCTCGCCTGGATCACAAGATTTTAAGCAGGCACGAAATTTCGCTGCGCCATTCGCTGGTCCTGCTGGCCGCGATTTTGCGGTTTGCGAATGCGTTTCACGCGAAACCCTACCGCGCCGTCCGCCGATTGGAAGTGGAGGAAAGTTCGGGAGTCATTATCGTGCGCGCCGACGGTTTTCCGGATCGGGAACCGCTCACTGCGAAATTATCGGTGGCCAGGCGCTTGATGGAATTTGCTTGCCACCGCGCGGTGCACATTCTTGCGCCGGGAACGCGCATGATGTCGCCGCGAATCGTGCGGCCCGTGACACGCAGCAGCGTTGCATGACGGCCGGCGAATTCGAGACGAGGCGCAAAGCGGCCGGAGCGTTTCCGAGTTCGCTAGAACGCGAGCCGCAGCGAAAACTGCATGATTCGCGGATCGTTCGCGCCGGAGATCGTCCCGAAATTTGACGGCGTCTCCGTGAAGATCCGGTTGGGCTGCTTGAAATTCGGGTGGTTGAAAAAGTTGAACATGTCCGCGCGGAACTGCAGTTGGATGCCTTCCCGTAATGAAAAATCCTTCTGAAACGTAGCGTCGAAATTGTTGAGGCCCGGCCCGGTCACTGTGTCGCGCCCTGCCGTGCCGTAGGCGAGCGCCGCGGGCATGGCGAAGCAGGACGTAGTGAACCACTCTGCCGTCGTTTTCGGGCCGTTGTTCGGGTCGCACACATAATCCGGCCGTTGCGACTGGACGGGCTGGCCGTTGTTGGCGTTATCGGTGGAGAGATTGACCGTGAACGGCGACCCGCTTTCCAGCGTATAAATCCCGCCAACCTGCCAGTCCGCCAGGACAGCGTGAATCCAACCCTCTGAGTGTTTCAGCAAGGGAAGCTGGTACAGGAAACTGCTCACGAAACGATGACGGTGGTCGAAATCCGACAGGCCCTTCTCCGCGGCCATATTATTGGGGTCTTGGGGCAGGTTCGTGCCGGCATTGTTCGCTCCGGGGTTGGACGCGTCATCGAGCGCTTTGGACCAGGTGTAATTCGTATCGATGGTCAAGCCGCGCCAGGCGCGCTGCGTCAGAGTCAGCGTCAAAGCATTGTATTTTTCCCAGCCATCCCATGTGACGGAGGTGAATCCGCTCATTTGAGGAATGGGGCGAACGTGCAGCGGGTCCGAGCTGAGCAAACCCGCCGGATAAAGGTTCTGCACGGTCAAATTATCGGCATGGACGGTGTACGACCCGATGTACTGCGCCTGCACGGATGTGGATGGGGAAATCGTGCGTTGCATCGAAAAATTCCAGACATTGTTATACTCGACCTTGAAATCGTGCTTGATGTTGTTCGCGCTGACAGTGCCCGTGGCCGAGGCCGCCAGGATGTTTTCGGTCGTGCAGGGAGAGGTCGCGCACGCCGCGTTTGCGTTGGCCACCGTTTTTGCAAAGTAGAAGGGCAAATTCAGCGCGGCGTTCTGGATGATGCTGTAGGCCGCCTGGTTGGTATAAATTCCGAAGCCCGAGCGGATCACGGTTTTGTGATCCGGCAAACTCCATGCCAGTCCGATCCTTGGCGCCAGCCGCAAGGGACGCGCGGCGAGCAGGCTGCGATCCCATCCCGCCTGCGCCGACGTTACGTAGGGAATCGGTATGTTCGATAACAGGGCCGTGGCGTCGGGCGAGATTTGGCCCCGGTTGTCGCTGGCGATGACAAATTGCCCGCCCGGAACAACCGTGTTCACCACGGCCATGTTGTTATTCACGTCCGTGACGTTCTGGTTGTATTCGTAGCGCAGCCCGATGTCCAGCTTGAGGCTGGGCAGAATCTGCCAGCCATCCTGAATATACAGGTGAATCCAGTTGGTTCGGCCCAGCAGGGCGCCGCGGCCTCCCACGCCCACCTGCCCTTGCGTTGGAGTTCCGAGCAGAAAATCCCCCAGGGCGTTACCCGTATAATTCCCGGTGAACTGGAACAGGCCCCTGGCGTTGTTGGCGTTCACCGGCTCAAAATTCAGGTGGAAGAAGTAAACGCCGAATTTCAGGGTATGCGTTCCATGGTGCCAGATGGCGTTGTCATACAGTTCGTAGTCGCTGTCCTTGCGCGAAACATATTGTGTGGGTTCGCCCATGGTGGTGTACCCGGTGACCGATGCCTGCGGATATCCCGTATCCAGGACATTCGTGGTGACCCCCTGGAGTCCCGTGTTTCCGGCGAAATCGGTTCCGGCATTGGGGCTGCTTTGCCCTCCGCCCACCCACATCCAGCCAAACCGCAGTTCATTCAGCCAGGATGGGCTGAACACATGGACCCAGGTAGCGGCGAGGTTGTCCGTGTGCGTGCGCAAGTTATAGCCAAAGCCCGGCAAGAGCGTCTCGTTGAGTGCGCCGGACCCAAAAGGGTCGAACTGGTTCGCGTCGAACACGGACCCGCGAACAAATACGCTGTCGGCGTTGCTGAAGGTATGGTCGATGCGGGCGTTGTACTGGTTGATGCTGGCCGTGGACAGGTCGGTCGCCAGCAGGTTGTTGGTCAAGCCCGGCAGATTGGCATGCGGGAATTTTGCCATAATGGCGGCCGCCACGGGATCGACGGCCGGAATCGTATCGTTGGCGAAAGCGGTCTGCGTGTCCGGATTCATGACGGTAATGCCCGTCCCCTGAAAAATTCCCATACGTTCCGCGTCGGTGGGCACCGTAAACAGCTGGGTCTGGGATTTGCGAGTGCGCTGCCCTTCGTAGTTGAGGAAGAAAAACGTTTTGTTCTTTTGAATGGGCCCGCCAATCGATCCGCCGAACTGGTTCTGTTTGAAAGGCGGGATGGGGCGAGCGGGGGAATTGAAGAAGTTTTTCGCGTCGAATATGTTGTTGCGGAGAAATTCGAACAGGCTGCCGTGGAAGGCGTTGCTCCCCGATTTGGTGATGACATTGATCACGCCGCCCGACTTCCCGCCGTACTCGGCGTTGTACGAAGTCTGATCGACGCTGAATTCCTGAATGTCGTCCACCGACGGGCTTAATACGAGATTGTTGTAGTACTCGTCGGTTACGCTCACGCCATCCACCAGGTACAGGTTGTGCCCACCGCGCTGGCCAAGAATGCCGAAGGTTTGTCCGGTCTGCTGCAGCGCCCCGCCGCGCGTTCCGGAGGGCGCATGCGTGATTCCCGGCGTTAATCCGACCAGATCGATGAACTGGCGTCCTTTCAACGGGAGGTTGACGACTTGTCCCTGTTGGATGACGCTCTGAATCGCGGCGGATTCCAATTGCAGCAGATTGGCGGCTGCGCTGACGGTTACGGTTTCGCTCTGATCGCCCAGCGCGAGCGAATACGATTCCCGCAAGTGTCCTCCGGCGTGTACAGCGACGCCGGCCTGCACGCTCTGCTTGAATCCCTCAGCGTTCACGGTGATGCGGTAGACGCCGACGGGAAGCTGGCTCAGCAGGAACTCGCCGGAAGAATTCGTCACGGCCCGATATTTCAATTGCGTGGCTGTTTGAATGGCCTCTAGCCGGGCGTTGACGACGATCGCTCCCGACGGGTCCTTGACCGTGCCGCTGATTTCCCCCGAGTTCATCTGGCCCAACGCCGGCATGGCGCACAGCATCAGAACGCCGGCCAGAAAAACCGCCTTTTCTATGCGGCTCAGGAATCGCTTCCGGGAACAAGCGCGGTTGCGCGCTGGCGGTTCGTGCGGCAGGTGATCCGGCCCGCGGTGATCGCTCCCTACCATGCTCGTTTTCTCCTATCCGTTTTTGTGAACAGTTCGCGCACAGAAATCATCCGGCCCGCCGCCGCGCTGAGGTCGACGCCCGCGGTAAATGTTCCCAGACGTCCGGTTGCATCCCGTTGAATTAACGGTAATTTATCGGGATTCAATGAACTGGAAACTACATCGGAT
>Ga0307374_10009964_pt1 | contig 13892 bp, 7 predicted proteins | sample OX3MG_FD_202532 | JGI IMG/M metagenome (GOLD analysis project Ga0307374, IMG submission 202532) | Soil microbial communities from Risofladan, Vaasa, Finland - OX-3 | ecosystem: Environmental > Terrestrial > Soil > Coastal area > Acid sulfate soil | place: Finland: Risofladan, Vaasa | collected... | reverse complement strand
TATGGATCAATGACATCGTTCTGGCATATGAAAGAACAGTGAGTCCGGCCAGACCGAGCCTCCGCCGGATCACTCTCAGATGAATACAGCGTGGAAGTCTCACTTCGCTGATTTTGACAGATACAGCGGGCTCCAGAATTAATAAATCGGATTCAGAGTTGCGGGTTGGACCATGAGATTGCTGATCTATTCACACGACACCTTTGGTCTTGGCAACATTCGCAGGATTCTGGCGCTCTGCAAGCATCTGCAGGAGTCCTGCCCGGATATTTCAATGCTCATCGTTTCCGGCTCGCCCATGCTGCACAGTTTCCGCATCCCGGAAGAGATGGACTACATCAAACTTCCCTGCCTGAAGCGGAGCGAGGCTGGCGACCTGAAGGTACGAACGCTCGACATGGAATTGACGGACGCGGTCAAGCTGCGGAGCGAAATTATCCACGCCGCCGTGGAGAACTTCAAGCCTGATGTTCTGCTGGTGGATAAGAAGCCGGCGGGCCTGGCAGGAGAACTGATCGCCTCGCTGCGCTACTTAAAGGTGTACTCGCCGGCAGCCCGTATTCTCCTGGTCCTGCGGGATATCCTGGACCGCCCCGAGATCACCATCAACAACTGGAGGCGGCAGGCGTTTTACGAAACGATCGAACTCTACTATGACCGCGTCCTGATCTTTGGCGATTCCCGTATTTTCGATGCGGTCAAGGAGTACCAGATTCCGGGAATGATCCAAAACCGGGTGAGTTTTTGCGGCTATATCGGAAGAAAGTTGGAACACGGGAGCCGGGAGAGCCTGCGGAAAGAACTAAACGTCAGCGAGCATGAGAAGCTCGTACTCGTCACCACCGGAGGTGGCGAGGATGGATACCATCTGATCGACACCTACCTCACTGCAGTGCAGCGGGAGTTGCAGGTGACCGATACTCGGACCGTGGTGATAACGGGGCCGGAGTTGGACGCATCGCGCCGCCAGAAGTTGCGGGACCGTGCCCGCACCTCAAACAGCGTCCAATTGCTCGAATTCACCAGCCACATGATGAGTTATCTGGCGGCAGCGGATGTTGTGGTTTCCATGGCCGGCTACAACACGGTGTGCGAGCTTCTTTCGCTGGGCAAAAGGGCTGTCCTCGTCCCGCGGGTGGTTCCGGTAGAAGAGCAATTGATTCGGGCCCAACTCCTCTCGGACAGGTCTTTGTTCCAAATGATTCATCCTGGCCAGCTCAACCCGAAGCGTCTGATGCAGGCGGTAAAATCTCAACTCGACTCCCTCGGCACGCCTCTGAACACGGAAGGGATCATTGACCTGAACGGCCTGCAGTATTTCACCCGAATGGTCCAATCGTGGGCGGCCGCAAACAATTCCGATATTCCAGCCGGGATGTATCATCGCACCCCGGTACAACAAGCGTGAGACATGTCACAGACAAACGGACAACGTAAAGTCGCCTATCTGGTGAAAACCTTTCCCAAGTTTTCGGAAACATTCATTCTGAATGAGATTCTCGAACTGGAAAGACAGGGAGTGAAGCTCCACATCTTTTCACTGAAAACTCCGGTTGATGAGCACAACCACCAGGCGGTTGAAAAGGTTCAGGCCCAGGTCACCTACATTCCGGTCATTCAGTCCGATAGCGATCTGGATGATCGATACCGGGTCTTGTGGCAAAACATTCTGCTATTTTTCTCCAGCCCTCGCCGCTACTTCGTGACCGTGATCACGTTGTTCCGGCGATGGGAGAGCATCTGCCCGTCGCCAGGAAAGTTCTGGAGCTACGTCAAGACCGCAGTGGCATTCCTGCTGCGGCGGCACTATAGCTCACCCTCATCAAGGAAACTTCGAAAACTTCTGCAAGCCGGATTCATAGCAAGGACCGTCCTGCACGAAGACATTCAGCATCTTCACGCGCACTTTGCCAATATTCCCACCTCCGTTGCGGAACTGGTGTCCCTATTGACCGGTGTTCCCTACAGCTTTACCGCCCACGCCAAGGACATCTATCTGACCGAGGCGCGGGAATTAGACCGGAAAATTGCAGGAGCTGCATTCGTCCTGACGTGTACCGGCTTTAACCGCAATCACCTTCAGAGCATTTCCTCGAACTCCACACCGATTATTCTGGCCCACCATGGGATTGATCTCGAATTTTTCGACTCGGGCTCGTGGAATGGCGACGCTTGCGACATCCCACCCCTGATCCTCGGGGTCGGCAGGCTGTGCGAGAAGAAGGGGTTCGGCTATCTGGTTCAAGCTTGCAGCCTGCTCAAAGCCAGGGGCCTCGACTTCCACTGCGCCATTGTGGGCTACGGCCCCGGCAAAGACGATCTCAAACAGCAAATCGCCCAGCTCGGCCTCAAAACCCAGGTCAGCCTTCCCGGCAAGATGACTCAGCATGAACTGCTTGAGGTCTACCACCGGGCCAGTATTTTCGCTTTGCCATGCCAGGTGACCGATGACGGCGACCGGGACGGAATTCCCAACGTGCTGATCGAAGCAATGGCGCTCCGGCTCCCGGTTGTGTCAACCGACATCTCCGGGATCAGCGAACTGGTTGACCACATGGAAAACGGCATTCTGGTGAAGCAGAAGGATTCCGGCGAGCTGGCGCAAGCCATCGAGTTCCTGCTCCAGCGGCCGGAATTACGGTTGAAGTTTGGGATCAAGGGAAGGGAGAAAGTGCTGAGGCATTTTTCTCTGGAACGCAATGTTTGTATCGTTCGAGACAGACTGATGGGCGTCGACCGGCACAAGACACCGCCAAAAGAAGGTTCCGCCCAGGGGCTGGAGGTCAAGCCGTGCGCGTGATGTTTTACTGCCAGCACGTGCTGGGCATCGGGCATTGGGTAAGAAGCGCCAGTATCGTGCGTGCGCTGGCCTCCCATGCCCAGGTATTGCTGGTGAATGGCGGCGGCGAGGTTGCAGGGTTTTCCTTTCCCTCCCAGGTGGAGATGGCCAGCCTTCCGCCTCTCCAGACCGACGCCGATTTTTCGGCTCTTGAGACCCGCAGTTCCACCGAGACCGTTGATGAAATCCAGCAGCAGAGAAAGCGGATGCTGCTCGGGCTGTTTGAAAGATTTCAGCCTGACTTACTGGTGATTGAGTTGTTCCCCTTCGGGCGCAAACGTTTTGCCTTTGAGCTGATTCCGCTGCTGGACCGGGCGCGCGCGGTTTCCAGCCGGCCCAAGATTGTCTGCAGTCTTCGCGACATCCTGGTCTCCAAGAAGGACCAGCAAGCCTACGAAGAGCGGGTGTGCCGGATTGTCAAAAGTTATTTTGACTTGATCCTGGTGCACGGTGATCCCTCCTTCGTACAGCTTCAGGAGACTTTTTCCCGGGCCGGACAGCTTCCCTGCCCGCTTTACTACACGGGCTATGTCACGCAGCCCGCCACTCACAACGGCGGGCGGGTTCGCACGATGCCGGCGCACGAGGCCGGGGAATTGAATCCCGCGGCGCCGATTCTGGCGAGCATCGGCAGCGGGCGTTATCGCAATGGGCACCGCCTGTTGAAATCGGTCCTGCAAGCGGCCGCTGAACTGCACGGCCGGCTGCCCAATCCCTTTCACCTTTATGCCGGGCCGTATATTCCCGACGACGTCTTTGCAAACTTGCGGCAAGCCGCCACCCTGCCAAACGTCTGCCTGGAAAAGTTCACGCCCGGTTTTCAAGCCCTCATGGAACAAGCGTCGCTATCGATCAGCATGGGAGGCTATAACACGGTCATGAATGTGCTCCGCACGGGAGTTCGGGCTTTGATTTTTCCTTACCCATCGAATGACGACCAGGAACAAATGATCCGCGCCCGCAAGCTCCAGGAGCGGGGAGTGATTGGATTGATCCACCCCGCAGATCTTGAATCCGGCGCGCTCACGGGCCGCATTCTGGAAGCTTTGCAAAGCCAGCCCAGCCCGATCCGCTTGAGGCTGGACGGAGCCGAGACCTCCTCCGCCATGCTCGACAGCTTTTACCGCTCCACGGCGCTGCAAAGCGTGTCGAAAACTGAAAGGGTGGTTGAATGAGGAAACCGAAGAAGGCGCGTGAAATCATCCCCACCACAGTGAAGCTCGTCAGAGCTTTCTGGCCGCAGATTGCAGAGCAGAAACGCGTGCTTTGGCTGCCCGTAATCACGCTGGTGATCTCGATCTTTCTGCACGTTCTCGAACCCTGGCCCTTGAAGTTTATCTACAACATTATCTTTCGCGCTGGAGCTCACCGTCACCTGCACCGCCTGCCGTTTTTCCATACGCGCGATATGCGGACGCAACTCATCATCATGGCCGTGGCCCTGATTGTGATTCCCGGGCTTGCCTCCGTCGACGATTATTTCAGCACCGTCTTCATGGCGCTGGCAGCCTCGGAAATTCTGGCCAGAGTTCGCAGCCGCGTCTTTTTGCACCTGGAAAACCTCTCGATGGGATTCCACTTCGGGAAAAGAACGGGTGATCTGATCACCCGGGTTACCACGGATTTGGACCGCGTGCGCGACGTGCTGGTGACAGCCGCGCTCCCCTTGATCACGAACGTTTTGACGGTCTTGGCCATGATCGGGGTCATGTTCTGGATGAATTGGCGGCTGACCCTCATGGCTCTGGCAGCTTTTCCTGTGTTCATCATCCTTATTTCGCGCGTGACTCGCAGCGTGAAAATCGCCGCCAAGACACAACGACAGCGGGAAGCGGCGGTGGCTTCCACCACCATGGAGACGCTTGGATCCATCGCCGTCGTGCAGGCTTTTTCCCTTCAGGAATATTTTTACCACGCATTCACCGCGCACAATGAGCAAAGCTTCCAGGAGGCAGCTCGCGTCCAAAGGCTTTCGGCCGGCCTGAGCCGCGCCACTGAAATTCTGGGAACCATCGTGACCGCAGTGGTTCTGTGGATCGGAGCCCAGTGGGTTATCGCGGGGCAGATCAGCCCTGGCGAATTGATTGTGTTTGTGAGCTATCTGCGCAAGGCTTTCCGCCCCATGCGGCAGCTGGCCCGCAACTCAGGCCAGATCGCCAAGGCCCTGGCTTCCGGCGACCGGGTGCTTGATCTGCTCGAAACCAAGCCGGACATCACCGACAGTCCCCATGCAGTGGAGGCAAGCGGCATTCAGGGTAATGTCCGGTTTGAGAATGTGTCGTTTGGCTATCAGCCGGACTCCCTTGTGCTTCACGACATCAGTTTCGAGTTCAAGGCCGGCCAGCATATCGGCCTGGTCGGGCCTTCCGGGAGTGGCAAATCCACTTTGGCCAGCTTGCTCATGAGGTTCTATGACCCTTCCGAGGGGCGAATATTGCTCGACGGCCGTGATCTGCGCGATTACACAGCGAATTCCCTGCGGTCCAACTTTGCCATCGTCTTCCAGGAAAGCGTCCTCTATTCGGCGAGCGTACGGGAAAATATTGGCTATGGGTCGCTGGGCGCCAGTATCGAGGAGATTCAAGAGGCGGCAAAAGTCGCCAATGCGGATGTCTTCATCCGGCAGTTGGCTCAAGGTTATGACACCATTCTGGGCGAACGCGGGGCGACCCTTTCGGGCGGCGAGCGCCAGCGCGTAGCCGTTGCCCGGGCCGCGCTCCGCAAGTCGCCGCTTCTCATTCTTGATGAGCCTACAAGCAGCCTGGACAACCGGGGCGACCAGGCGGTCAGCCAGGCCCTGGAACGCCTCAGCCAGGCGCGCACGACCCTTTGGATCGCTCATGAGCTCTCGATCATGCGGGAAATGGACCTCATCCTTTACCTCGAACAAGGCCGCATCATGGAGCGTGGAACTCACGACGATCTGATGGCCCAGGGCGGGCGCTACGCCGCCATGTATGAGGCGAAAACAACGAACCTGGATTCTCTCTATGCTCTTGAAAATTGAAATTGATCTCAACCAAACCTTCAGGCGGATGGCCCTCGCGCTGCTTCTGTTTTGGGCGCCGGCGCTTGCCTGCGCCCAGACCGCTGCGCCTGGAGCCGTCGCGGGGCATGTCAGCGGCCCTCGCGGCATCCCCGTGCCCGGAGTGACGGTCCTCCTTGTGGAGCGCCCAACAGGCCGGGAACTGAAAACCTGGACGGACAGAGCCGGGAATTACACCTTTAAAGGGATTGTTCCTGGAACCTATTCCGTGGAGTTTAACCTGATGGGTTTCAGCCCCGCCGTTCGGGGCGGCATCCTTGTAAATTCCGCGGGGACCTCGCGTGCAAACGTGGCTCTGAAATTCTCAAGTTCCAATTCCAAGGTTTCCGCCGCCCGTGCTGCTACCGCAAAAGGCAAGTCCGCAACCGTGTCCGAGGGAAACCCGGCTGCCCAATCGGGCGTCCCCGCCCGGGGACATCACCATGCCATCAAGCCGGCGAAGATTCGCCTTTCCAAGAATAAGATTCCCGGCAAGATGAACGAGCCGCACACGGAATATGCGATCGATCAATCCGCGAGCGCGGCCAATTCCTTCCTGCTTTCGGGGAACCTGGTGAGGGCCACAGACCCCGCGAAGGTTCAGGCACAGTACCGCCAGCGCGTGGCGGAGTTCCACGCCAAATCCAAGCCGACCGCGCTCCGCGCCGGGTCCAAGAATGCCAGCATGCCCGGACTGGTGGGCGGCCACTGGGCCAGCCGTCCCTCGAAAGTGAATGCCGTCCGCGGAAATCTCTCCGAGGAATTCTCCAATTCGGCCCTGGACGCAAATCCCTACCCGCTAAATACGTCGCGTTCCCGGCAGATTGCGTCTTACTTCCAGCACTTTTCATTTTCTTTAGGCGGCCCGGTGGTGCTGCCGCATGTTTACGACGGGCGTGGCAAGACCAGCTTTTACCTTCACTATAACGTGCAGCGAATGACTCGCCCTTTCGACCTCTATTCCACGGTGCCCACGCTCGCTGAGCGCAACGGCGATTTCTCCCAAACTGCCATTCCGGCTGGTCCGTTCGCTGGCACGACACCCATCCTTTACGATCCGCAGAGCAATCCACTTGGACCCCGGCAGCCCTTTGCCGGCAATCAAATTCCCGGTTCCCGTATCAGCCCCGTTGCCGCCGGGCTGCTGGATTACATTCCGCCGCCCAATCTGCCCGGCAGCGTGCAAAATTTCCACTTGCAGCAAAGTCTTCCCTCCGCGCATGACCGTGTCATGGCACGGATCATGCACCAGTTCTCCCGCCGTGACAGCTTAAGCGCCTTTTACTACTTCAACTCCAGCCGCTCCAAGTCCGTCCACGATTATCCCGGACTTGATCAAAACCTGTCGCTGCGAGGACAAGACCTGGACCTGTCGGAAACGCATACGATGAATCCGTTCACGGTAAACGCTTTCACCGCCAGTTTTAACCGGGAAAGAATCCATACGCTGAATCCCTTCGCATTCAGCCAGAACATTGCGGGCGATCTGGGGGTCCAGGGTATTTCTCAAATCCCCATGGATTGGGGCATTCCGTGGATCAGCTTCACTAATTTCAACCACCTCAATGACGTGATCCCTTCTCTGATCCGCAACCAAACCTTTCATCTCGCGGACACCGTGGTGATGAACCGCGGCGCCCACAATTTGAAGCTTGGGTTTCAATTCGCCGACGTGCAACTCAATACCCTGACGGACCCGAACGCCCGCGGCACGTTCATTTTCAGCGGCTATTCCACAAGCGATTTTACGGCGGGCGGCTCTCCGGTTGGAGGGACAGGCTTCGACTTTGCAGATTTTCTGCTGGGCTTGCCGCAAACCACTTCCGTGCGTTACGGAACGAGCAGCAATTACTTCCGTTCACGGGATTTCGCCGGCTTTGTGCAGGATGACTGGAAAGCCTCCCCGCGCCTTACGGTGGCGGCCGGATTGCGTTACGAATATTCCAGCCCCTTCCGTGAGAAATACGGCCATCTTTCGAACCTCGCAGTCGGACAAGGCTTTAGCACTGCGACCGTCGTCACCGGCCAGTCACAGGGGTCCTATCCCGCTTCCCTGATATACGGCGACCTGCATGACTTTTCTCCACGGATCGGGATCGCCTTTCGGCCCTGGGCCAGGCGGAGTCTGGTGATTCGTGCCGGGTACGGAATGTTTTATGACCAGTCCATCTATCAACGGCTGGTTTCCTATCTGGCAAACCAGCCACCCTTCGCCCAGGCAAGTACGCAGGTCACCAGTCCGTCGTCCGTCCTGACCCTGGCCAACGGCTTTCCGTCTTCAGGCCAGAGGCCGCTGCGCAACACCTATGCGGTGGACCCGCATTACCTCACGCCCTATGCGCAAACCTGGAACTTTATGCTGGAAGAGGAAATCTCTCCAAACCTGATTGCCACCCTTAGTTACATCGGTACGCGCGGGACCCATTTGAATTTGTTGCTTGCGCCCAACAGCGCGGCGCCCGGTTCCGTGAGCGGCGGCTTGCGGTTGGCGAATGCCTCGCCCTTCATTTACGACACATCCGGAGCTTCGTCCGTTTATCAATCGCTGCAAGGCAGCCTGCGGCGCCAGTTTCACAGTGGTTTTTCTTTCGATATCAATTACACCTATTCCAAAGCCATGGATAACGCAGCTTCCGTGGGTGGCTATGGAAACGTCGTGGCGCAGAACCCTTTCAACCTGGCTGCGGAGTGGGGACTTTCCGGCTTCAACTCCACACACCAGCTGCTGATCAACGATGTTTACGACCTTCCTTTTGGGCCGCACCACCGCTTTTTGAATCACGGAGGCATCCTGACCCGGATCTTTGGCAACTGGCAGATCAGCGGCGTGACGACTTATCAGTCTGGCTTTCCGTACACGGCCTACATTCTGGGCAACATCAGCAACAATGTGGCGGGGGCCGCGCCGTTTTCCTCGTTGCGCGCGCAAGCCACCGGTGCCGCCGCGGCTATCGCAGGCTCCGGGCAAAGCACGCTGCAATTTTTCAATCCGGCCGCATTTACACTGCCCCCGGCCGGCCTTTACGGCAATGCCGGCCGGAACACGATTCCGGGTCCGGACTTGCTCAATTTCAACGCTTCTCTGGACCGTTTCCTGACGTTTTCCGAACAGAGAAACATCACCGGCGACTTCCGCGTTGAAGCAGACAATGTTCTTAACAACCCGAATTTCAGCGGTCTCGGCACGGTGGTGAACGCCGCGACCTACGGCCGAATCACCAGCGTGCTGCCGATGCGCTCGCTGCAAATTTCCTTCCGGCTGCAATTCTAGCAGGCAGCGGAGCACGTGTCCGGAAAGGCGGGTTGGACGCCGGGCGGGAATGCGGCGCACGGTTCACCCAAGAGTTTCCATCTGGAAGAAAAGGGATGATGACAACAAGATCAGAGGGAAATCCAAATTATGTTCGCGGGCGCAAATTTCGCCGGCATTCAGCGGGCCGTCTGTGCATCGCTTCCGCTTTGGCTCTTGCGGCCGCAGGATGGCTCCTTTGCGCGCGGCGGTCGCGCGCATGGCCGTCGCCCGCCGCCGCATCCCCGCCGCCGCAGACTTTGGGCTATTCAAACCAATCGCAGCCCTACGTGCTGAAGACTGAGAGCAACGAAGTGCAGGTTGACGTTCGAGTCACCGACCGGAGGGGAAACCTGGTGACGAACCTGAAATCCTCCGATTTTCACGTGTTCGAGGACGGCGTGAAACAACCGCTCACGTCTTTCAGCCTCGATGACGTTCAAAAGCTGCAGGCGGCCCAGGCTTCCTCTGGAGTCCCGGCCACAATCGATTTGGGCAAACTTTCTCCTGGTCAGCCAACCGCTCGCGCCACCGAAAATCACCGGCTGATCGTTTTGTTCTTCGATCTAACTTCCATGCCCGTTGCCGATGCGATGCGCTCCCTCAACGCTGCCGGACAATTTGCAAAAAGCCAGATGACCCCCGCAGATTTGGTGGCCGTGGTCACCTATGCCACTCGCCTGCAAGTGGTGCAGGACTTCACCAATAGCCGGGCGGCAATTGCAAGAGCTCTTCATTCGATCCAGACCGGCGAATCCGCTGAACTCAGTCAGACCGGTGCGGAAGGCGAGACGGGAACCACCAACAGCATGGGGCGGACGGTGGTCAACCAGGACGTCGCGGACTCATTTACGCCGGACGAAACCGAATTCAATATTTTCAATAGCGATGAGAAACTTGCCGCCCTGCAATCCCTCGCCGAAATGCTCCAGGTCTTGCCGGGCCGCAAGTCGGTGATCCATTTCTCAAGCGGAATGGAGCGCACCGGCCTTGAGAACCAGGCGCAACTGCGCGCCACCGAAAGCGCCACCAACCGCGCTGATGTCTCCATCTACACCATGGACACCCGCGGTCTGGTGGCCTTGCCGCCCGGAGGAGACGCCAGCATGGCGGCACCATCCGGCACGGCAATTTATACGAATCAGGCCATCGCGTCGAATGTTACAAAGTTACACGGGGGGCGCGAAACGCTGGCTGCGCTTTCGAGCGATACGGGCGGACGGACCTTTTATGATATGAATAATTTTGCTCCGGCCTTCCGCCAGGTGCAGAACGACAGTTCCGTTTACTACCTGCTGGCCTACTCGCCTTCCAACACCACGGCCGACGGGCGGTTCCGGCGAATCCGGGTGGAGGTTGACCGGCCCGGCTTGAAAGTCGAAGCCCGCCCCGGTTATTTCGCGCCCAAGAGCTACCGGCAGTTCAGCCGGGAAGATAAGAACCTGCAACTGCGGCAGGCGCTTGACCAGGACACTCCCTTTCTCGATCTTCCCATGGCCGTTCAGGCTTCCTATTTTCTTGAAGACGGCCATCATTACACGGTCATGCTGGCGGCCAAGATACCCGGCTCCGTCCTCTCGTCCCTCGGCAAAAAACGCCGCCCGCAAACGGAGTTCGACTTTGTCTGGCGCGTCAAGGACAAGAATGGGCGCACGGCCGGATTCTTGCGTGACACCTTGCGTATGAAAATCAGTAACCAGGAGTACGAGAAAATCCTGAAGAGCAATGTCCTGTATCAGGGCCACCTCACTTTGCCGCCTGGAACTTATGACCTGAAAGTGGTCGCCCGTGAAAACGGCAGTGGCAAGATGGGCTCGTTTGAATCATCCCTGAATCTTCCGGCGCTCCAACCGGGTGATTTGAACCTCAGTTCGGTCGTCATTTCGAACCAGGCCGCCACGGTGGCAGCGGGGAAGGAACAGCAGGAGTCCGGCAAGCACGGCGGGCGCTCCCGTGCAATTCTGACGGTCGGTCGCAAGGATCTGCTTCCCAGTGTGACAAATGTTTTCAGACGGGACCAGGCCCTTTACGTATATTTCGAGTCGTACGATCCCGGGACGAACCACCATGCCGTCGCTTCTTTGAATTCCGAGCCGCCTTCATTTGCGCTTATCTTCTTTCGCCGCGGCGTCATGGTTTCTGAGACGGGTCCGTTTCGCGCGAGCATCCTGGGAAAACAGGCCGGTTGGGACCAATATTTCGCTGACGTTCCTCTACAGGATTTTCCTGCCGGCCGTTATCGGCTGCAGGTTAACGTGATGGACCCTTCGGCTAATGCTGCGGTGTTTGATGAGGTTCCTTTTGCCATCATGCCCTCCCCGGCGCCGGGAGGGACGAAGTAGAAAGCGGGCGCGGGGATCAGACCTTTATGCAAAATACACTTGTGACCGGTTGTGCGGGCTTTATTGGATTTCACCTTTCCAGGCGTCTGCTTGAGGAGGGCAGGCAGGTCATTGGGGTGGACAGCCTCAACGAGTACTATGACCCAGACTTGAAGCTGGCGCGCCTTTCACAACTGACGGCACAACCCGGGTTCCGCTTTCTCAAGCTCGACCTTACTTCCGGCAAGGAAACCGAACGCCTCTTCCTCGATCACGCATTTGATTGTGTGGTCCACCTGGCTGCCCAGGCCGGAGTACGGTACTCGCTCACCCATCCGCAGGCCTATGTGCAGTCCAACCTGGTCGGCTTCTCCAATCTTTTGGAGGGTTGCCGCCATGGAAGCGTAAACCATCTGGTCTTCGCCTCTTCCAGTTCCGTTTACGGCTCGACCACCCAGATGCCATTCTCAACTCGCCAAAACGTAGACCATCCTGTCAGTCTGTACGCCGCCACGAAAAAAGCCAATGAATTGATGGCTCATGCTTACGCCCACCTCTATCGAATCCCCTCCACCGGCCTTCGCTTTTTCACAGTGTACGGGCCCTGGGGCCGGCCAGACATGGCCCTGTTTCTGTTTACCAAAGCCATCCTTGAGGGCCGGGAAATTGAGGTCTTCAATTGCGGCAGGATGCGGCGCGACTTCACTTACGTTGATGATATTGTGGAAGGTGTTGTCCGTGTGATGGCGAAAATTCCGCAGCCCGACCCCAACTGGAACAGCCGCCATCCCGACAGTGACACAAGCAATGCACCCTACCGAATCTACAACATTGGAAACAGCCGTCCCGTGGAGTTGATCACCTTGATTGAACTCCTCGAAGCCCGGCTCGGGAAGAAGGCCCAAAAGCTTCTGCTCCCCATGCAGCCTGGCGACGTGCCGGCCACATTTGCCGACGTGTATGACTTGGTTCGCGACTTCGATTTTATGCCTCGAATCTCCATCGAGGAAGGCATGGACCGGTTCGTCGAATGGTATCGCGGCTACTACCGGGTTTAGCAGTTCGTGATGAAAATCAAATCGGGCGGCGAGAACGTTTCCGGGCGTTCCGGATGCTGAGGGCCGGGCCGACTTGGGCGCTGTCTATTCGTATTCGGGTCTTCGCGATATGGCCATCCGCGAGGACAGGAAATCCTTGTTCATCTCCCCCTCCCATCAGGGAGCCTGTATAACGGTGGGAAGATGAGGCATGGCTCTCCCGATTTTCCTTTTGACCGAACGGTGCTGCCCTGTGTTGTCATCGTGTCAGTCCAGCCGGTGGGCCCGTTGGGCGTAAGGTCTAAGCCGTTGCCGGCCCGCCACTCTGGTAAGATTAAGTTGCTATGATGCCATCAATCGATTTCGCCTCTGCACCCTTCCTGGTGATCTGGGAGACCACCCAGGCCTGTGACCTTGCCTGCATGCACTGTCGTGCATCGGCCCAGCCCTTGCGCCATCCCGAAGAACTGACGACCGCGGAGGGTTTCAAGCTGCTGGCTGAGACCGCCGGGATGGGCACAGGGGTTTTTGTTCTCAGTGGCGGCGATCCTGCCAAACGCCCCGACTTGCTGGACCTGGTGCGCGAAGGGAAGCGGCTTGGCCTCCGCATGGGCACCGTGCCGGCCGCAACTCCCACTCTGTCCGCCGAGCTTGTTCGCGATCTAAAAGAAGCAGGGCTTGACCAGATGGCGCTGAGCCTTGACTATCCTCGCGCCGACCTCCACGATGGTTTCCGTTGCGTCAAAGGGGCCTTTGATAAAACCCTGGAAGCAGCGCAATGGGCGCACCAGTACGGCCTGCCCCTGCAGATCAACACGACGCTCTGGGCGGGTTCGGCGCCCTATCTCTCAGAGATGGCCGAGCTGGTTGAGCGGCTTGAAGCGGTCTTCTGGGAGGTGTTCTTCCTGGTTCCGGTTGGGCGTGGAGAAGTCCTGGACGGAATCGAAGCGCGCCGCTGCGAGGAGTTGTTTGCCATCCTTTACGAAGTCCAGAAGAGATCGCACTTTATCCTGAAGGTGACCGAGGCGCCGCACTATCGCCGCTACGTGGCGCAACGTGAGGCCGAAGGCCAGACGGCACGGCCCTCGGGACAGCACATTCCCCGTGGCATGGTGTCGATGCCGGAAATGCTGCGGCGGTCCGAAGGCCCGGGGCACACGATCGGGTTTGCGCCTCACGGAGTTAATGCGGGCAAGGGCTTTGTCTTTGTTTCCCACCTGGGCGAAGTCTATCCGAGCGGTTTCCTGCCGAAGTCAGCAGGCAACGTGCGATCGCAGGGTTTGGCCGAGATCTATCGTGATGCTCCGCTGATGCGCGAGCTGCGCGACCCCGAAGCCCTGCACGGCCGGTGCCGCCAGTGCGAATATCGCACCATTTGCGG
>Ga0307374_10009962_pt1 | contig 13893 bp, 12 predicted proteins | sample OX3MG_FD_202532 | JGI IMG/M metagenome (GOLD analysis project Ga0307374, IMG submission 202532) | Soil microbial communities from Risofladan, Vaasa, Finland - OX-3 | ecosystem: Environmental > Terrestrial > Soil > Coastal area > Acid sulfate soil | place: Finland: Risofladan, Vaasa | collected... | reverse complement strand
ATCTCCGCGCTACGGAAAACCCGCACAAAACGCTCGGCCAGAGGGCGGGCGTCCTGCCAGTAGCCGGTGTTGAAGGCGGGCTGGCCGCAGCAGGTCTGCGCCTCGGGGAAGTCCAAGGCATAGCCGAGGCGGCGCAAGACGCGCGCCATGTCGAGGCCGACCTCGGGGGCCAGTTGGTCGACAAAGCAGGGGATGAACATGGCCACTTTTTTCATCGGCTGATTCTATCGTCGTTGCGCCAAGCGCGGTCAAGAATAAACGTGGAGTGAATTCGAGCTGACGAACGATTGCAGTCCGGGGTAGCGAGTGTAAGAATGAGTCCGCGCGCCTGACGCGCAGCTACACACAGGGAGATTTTATCGTGGAAAAGACCGGCGAGCCAGCCGCCGTGTTTGACAGTTTCCAGCTTTGGAAAGAGTACGAGGGGGTCGCAATGCATTTCAACGACCTGATCATTAGACTCCGGAGCCAATCGTTAGGCGCTGTCGGCGCATTTGCTGCGCTCGCCGCAGTCATCGCACGGAATGACACCACAGCCGAGTTGCGGTGGGGTCTTCTCACGGGAGCTTTTGCTTTGCTGATGGTGTTCTGGTGCGCCGTGTGGATTCTCGACCTTGGATACTATGACCGACTTCTTGCGGGCGCGGTGGACGCGCTGGTGATAATAGAGTCCGAGAGTGTGGGTTCGAAGTTCGTTGACCGGATTGACTTGAGTACAAAAATTGAGGCCCGTGTGAAGTCGTGCAGCGTTCGCCACAAGGGCCACCGCCGTACTTTCTATGTCGTGGTTTTTCTTGGGCTTCTTGCGGGTTTCGCGGTGTCAGCTTATCAGCTGCATACCGACGCTAGGAAACAAGCGCATGTAGCCGCTTTGCAGCAGACGACGCTCGCGCTAGTTCTGCCTCATGGGATCAATACATGTATTCCCGCCGTCTGGTTCCCCCACATATCCGCGTAACCTGCAAGCCAGAAACTGATTCACTATTAAAAGTCGGTATGCTTGTCCTTCATGCGAACATGAGTTCCGTGAGTCTATTTCCGGCGTTTCTGAAGATTGCGGGGCGGCGGTGCCTCGTGGTGGGGGCGGGCGCCGTGGGCGAGGAAAAGATGGAAGGCTTGTTCCGCGCCGGGGCGGAGGTGCGGGTGGTGGCTCCGCATGCGACGCGGCGAGTGCGCACATGGGCGCGCGAGGGGAAAATTCGATGGGAGGCGCGCAAATTCCGGGCGGCGGACCTGCGAGGGGTATTCCTAGTAGTGGCGGCAACGTCGTCGGCAAAGCTGCACGAACAAATTTACAAGCAGGCGCAACAACGAGGCGTGCTATGCAACGTGGTGGACGATCCGCCGCACTGCGATTTTTATTACGGGTCGGTGGTTCGCCGAGGCTCGCTGCAGATCGCCATTTCGACGGGCGGGCATAGTCCCGCACTGGCGCAGCGGCTGCGAAAGCAGCTCGAGGAGCAGTTCGGTCCGGAATACGAGCCGTGGCTCGCGGAACTGGGGAGAGAGCGAGAGAAACTGTTCGCCCGGAAGACCGAGCCCGAGCGCCGCAAACGGCTCCTGCACGAGCTGGCGAGCAAGCTCTCCTTTGAAGAGTTTCTGCGAAACAGGGAGAAGCGCGCGCCGGGAAAGCCCCGGATGTAGTCTCGATCGCATAGGCAAGCCGGAGCGGATACCAGCGTCTTCCGCGGCGCGCGGACATCCAATAAGCGGGCAATAAGCTGGTGTGCGTTCGAAGCGCGGATGGCAGGGCTTGGCAATGTCGACGGGGAATCCACATCGAGTGGTGATCATTGGCGGGGGCTTCGGCGGCCTGAGCGCGGCGCAACACCTGAAAAGCGCGCCGGCGCAAGTGACGCTCCTCGATCGCCGCAATTACCACTTATTTCAGCCGCTGCTCTACCAAGTGGCTACGGGCTCGCTTTCCCCCGCGAATATTGCCTCGCCCATGCGCACCATTCTGAAGCGGCAGAAGAATACGCGGGTGCTTCTGGCCGAGGCGACAGGCATCAACGCGGCCAACCGGCGGGTGATTCTGAGCGACGGTGCGATGGAATACGACACGCTCGTGGTCGCGACGGGCTCGATCCATCAGTACTTCGGGCACGACGAGTGGGAGAAATTCGCGCCCGGCTTGAAGACGGTGGACGACGCCACGCACATGCGGCGGCGGATTCTGCTGGCGTTCGAGGCGGCCGAGCGCGAGACGGACGCGGCGAAGCGGCGCGCGTGGATGACATTCGTAATCGTGGGAGGCGGCCCAACGGGCGCGGAACTGGCCGGGGCGCTGGGCGAAATTGCCAACGACACGCTGCGCAACGATTTTCGCGACATGGACCCGTCGCAGGCGCGGATCATTCTGGTGGAGGGCACCGATCGCGTGCTCCCGTCGTACCCGCCGAAGCTTTCGGAAGCGGCGTGCGGAATGCTGAGGCGCTTGAGCGTGACGATCCGCACGCGGACGCTGGTGACGGACATCCGCGAGCAATCGGTGACGATCCGGGAAGGCGAGCAGACCGAGGATGTTCCCACGCACACGATTCTGTGGAGCGCCGGCGTGCTGGCGTCGCCGCTCGGACGAATGCTGGCCCAGGGAACGGGCGCGCCGCTCGACAAGGCCGGGCGCATCGTGGTGGAACCGGACCTGACCGTGCCGGGGCATCCGGAGATTTTTGTGATTGGCGACCTGGCGAACTACAGCCACCAGACCGGCAAGCCGCTGCCGGGCGTCGCGCAACCGGCCATTCAGGAAGGGCGGTACGTCGCAAGAGCGATCGACCGCCGGTTACGCGGAAAGAAGAGGGCGGGCGCATTTCACTACAGGAACAAGGGAAACCTGGCAACCATCGGACGGGGCGCCGCGGTGGCGGATTTGAATTGGCTGCAACTGTCTGGCGTGCCTGCGTGGCTGATCTGGATCTTCGTCCACCTGCTCTATATCGTGCAGTTCCAGAACCGCTTGCTGGTGCTGTTGCAATGGGGCTGGCTCTATATTACCTACGACCGGTCGGCGCGCCTGATCACCGGCAAGAGCCCGCTGCCCTTCGATTTGTGACTCGCGTGCATCAATGGACGACGCACAGGAAGCGCCACCGCCGCGCTCGGAAACCCTAAAAGTCGCTCGACTGGCGCGCAACGACTTCCTCTCGCGGCGCCTATCTCGCGCGAGCCTTCGCGTTCCGCGCCTCCTATCGGCTGTAGCCTGTACGCAGGAAGCCTTATCAGCCCATTCACCACTGAACGCCCGGATAGAGGCTGGGCAAGCGGGTGCCGCGAAGCGCGTACTGGTTGCAGTGCATGTGCCAGATCGTTTGCGGCGGGTCCGTCTGTGTTACTTCGTATAAATCCGCCTGCTGCGACGGCGTTGCCGCTTCATCGAATTGAACGTTGCTGTTTTTCAGCAGGTCCGCGTTGCCGCCAAAGAAGGAGAAAGCCGGCGCGGGCTTGTCGTGAAACACGATCGTCGCGGTTTTTGCGGTTTCGTCGATCTTCAACGCCACGACCGAGCTATACGGACACTGCGGCAACCCCAAGCTCTGGCAGGTCTGGCCCGGCGGGTATACGCGATCGTCGCCGTTGTCGAAAACGCCCATCGAAAACTGCCCGGTGGTATTCGGGCTGAAAAACGACGGCCCATGTTGCGCGTAAAACCAATCGGTCGGGTCGGTTCCACCTTGCAGCGCGAAATCGCCCTGATATCCGAGATGCCACAGGATGTCACCCGCTCCCTTTCCATTATTGTAGTCGAGTTTCAGCAGCCAGCTTTGGTGACGCATGGACAGGATGAGATTGCCGTCGTCCGGCGAATACAAAATGGCGTTGCTGTGAGTCCAGTCGGGAAAGAGGTAAGGGCGCCGGTTGATGTCCAAGTGATCGAATGCGTTCCAGACCCAAACGGGATTCCAATTGGTGTCCAGGTCGACCAGGATGTCGCCCAATACCGTCGTGGTTCCCGCCAAGCCCGGCAGATTGCTGAATTGTTTGGTGATGCTTGCCAGCACGATGAAGTGCCCGTTGGGGAGGGGGAGAATGTCGTGATGGAAATCCTGCGCCGTCACGGAAAAACCCGCCGATGCGAGCCTGGCGTTGAAATTGCCGATGTTCAACTCGCGGATGGTGTTTCCGGCCAGATCGATTTCGCGGATCAAATTGATTCCGCCCGGCCGAACCTGACCGTAGAACAACGCGGAAGTGTTGGGAGCGAACAAGAGGATAAAGTGGCCGTTCGGAAGCAGCTTGATGACCTGCACGTACGATCCCGGCGAATTCCCGCCCGTGTACGACCAGATGATATTTCCGTCAAGATCGCTCGCAAAGGGCGTGGCCGGCAGCAAGCTGACGAGCTCCACGCCGGCCTGAGGTGTCATTCCCGGCGTCGTATTCGCCCGCACCATGGCCTGCAAGCCTGCCGGAAGCCCTCCCGTGACAAACGTGTGATCGGCGTCAAGAAAATTGGAGCCATCCGCCAGCGCAACGCTGGCTCTCATGTGATACGTCGCGTTCGCGAGCATTCCGCCCACGAGGATGCTCACCGGCCCTCCTTCCGCCGGCGCCGGCTGCGTCCACGTAGTGAATCGGTAGTTCGTATCGGGGCCAAATTGAATGGCCACGCTCGCGCCCGCCGGCACGGTAATTGTATACACCGCTACTTGGGGATTGTTCGTCGGTGTGACGGGCCCGGAAACAACCACGCTGACGCTGGCTTGGGCGCTTTTGCTGGGATCGGCGCGGCTCGTCGCTGCAACTTGCACCGAGGCCGCCGAGCTGGGCGCGGTGTAAAGGCCTTGCGCGTCGATCGTGCCAACCGTGGCGTTCCCTCCGGGGATGTTGTCCACCGACCAAATCACGCCCGCGCTGCTGCCCGTCACCGTGGCCGTGAATTGCACGGTTTGGTCCCCTCCGGCCGTCGCGGAATTCGGAGAGATGGAAACGGTCACGCTGCTTTGCGCGCACCCGCTCAGGAAAAAAGCGAATGCGAAGAGGAGGAAAAGAATGCCGGAGGCGAGCTTCTGGCGCATGTTGTTAATTGAAATGATCCTAAAATGTACACGGACCCGGTAAATCTCACAACTCCCGCTCCTCGGAAGAATTCTCCCCGTGAATCGCAGCCCGCTTCTCGGCCGCTACCGCTCTCGCCCAACTCGCGACGATCGGCCGTGCCGCCGCCGTGGCGGACTCGAACCGGCTGCGCCTCGCGGGCATCCCGGGTGGCTGATCTGGATTTTCGCCCACTTGCTGTACATCGTGCAATTCCAGAACCCCTTGCTCGTCCTGCTGCAGTGGGGCTGGCTCTATCTCACCTGCGACCGGTCGGCGCGTCTGATCACCGGCAAGAGCCCGCTGTCTTTGGATTTGCAGGCCCGCGGTGCGGCGCACAGAAGAGATGCGCGAGCGTGGAACGAACAGAATTGGCCGCACTGGTGGCCGTTCCGCGAGGAGAATTCATTTGCGCGGATGATCCTGCGGGCTCACTTCAGGATGGCGCCGGAAAAGAGAGCGGGCGGCGAAGGCGCAGGCAGGGCGGGAACTCGACCAGATGCGCCGGATGTGGCAACATGATGGCATCGGCAGGCGAGGAGGGACTTTAGCCATGGCGAAGGCAACGTTTGCGGCAGGGTGCTTCTGGGGCGTCGAGGATGCGTTCCGGCAGGTCCGGGGCGTGACTTCGGCGACGGTGGGCTATACGGGAGGCACGAAAGCGAATCCTTCTTACAAAGATGTGTGCACGGGCACGACCGGGCACGCCGAAGCGCTGGAAGTGGAATTCGATCCCAAGGAAGTGTCGTATCTCGAGCTTCTGGCAACTTTCTGGAAGAGCCACGATCCGACGACGCTGAACCGGCAAGGGCCCGACGTTGGCACGCAATACCGGTCCGCCATTTTCTTTCACGACGCCGAGCAGGAAGCGGAGGCGCGAGACTCGAAAGCCACGCTGGAAAAGGCGGGCATTTTTAAGAGACCGATTGTGACGGCGATCGAGCCGGCATCCACGTTCTATCGAGCCGAGGAATACCATCAGCAGTACCTAGAAAAGCAGGGAATCCGGTCCTGCCACGCGCGGTAGCAAGGCAATAGGCTAGGTTTGGCAAGGCGACGGCTTGTCTAGGGTTAACGGTTGCCCACACGATATCTTGAGCTTGGCACTGTGATGTGAGCCGACAAAGAAGAGGGCCTGCCGGTTCCGAAATGAGACGGGGGCCACACAATCCCATGTGCTGCCATGCTAAGCTGGGCGTTTGGTTTGACGGTAAGCTGCACTATCATGTATTATCGGTGGGTTTTGGATGAAACGGGCGGCCCATGCCGAGCATCATATAGGTGTGTCGGCGGGTATAGGGCAATACGGGTGCGGGCGGCAGAGGCCAGGAAAAGTTTCAAAGATCATCTCATCATCCGTTCCAATGCAACTTATACAAGGACAGGCCGGGGTGTACGACACCGGCCAATTTACATTTATGAACAAGCGCCTGCTCGCCGCTAAGCCTCACCCAGGGAGGAAATAGCGTGACGGTTGCACTCGAGGAGAAATACGACCAGGTACGGCAGCTCATCGCGATGGGCAAGGAGCGCGGCTACCTGCTCTACGATGAGGTGAACGATATCCTGCCGCCTGAGGTGCATTCGTCGGATGAAATCGACGACCTGCTCTCGACGTTCGAGCGCTACGGGATCGATGTGTACGAGGATCTGTCGAGCGCGAAGGCGGCGCTGGCGGCCGCCGATTCCGCCGAGCCGCTGGAAGTGAAGGAAGAGCCGACGGCGTCGGAAGACGGCGAGCTGGACCTGACTCCCGGAACACTCGAGAAAACGAACGATCCGGTGCGGATGTACCTGCGCGAAATGGGCACCGTGCCGCTGCTGACGCGCGAGGGCGAAGTGGCCATCGCGAAGCGGATCGAGCGCGGGCAGTTGCTGGTGCTCAAGACCATCACGCGCGCCCCGCTGATTCTGAAGGAACTCCTGCAGGTGGGCGAAGACCTGCGGAACGGTTCGCGGTCGATCAAGGAAATCGTCCAGTTCGACGACGAAGAGCTGACCGAAGAAAAGATCGAAGCAAAAACCAGGGACACGCTGAAGCAGATCGACAAAGTAGCGAAGCTCTACCTGGTGGCCATGAAGCAGGCGGCCAAGCTGCAGCGCATCCCGCGGTCGAAGAAGTGGCCCTATCTGCACGCCCGCTACGAGCTGGGCCGCACCCGCGTGGAAATGTCGACACGCATGCGCGAACTCGATTTCAACCTGCTCGAAAAGAAGCGACTGATCGACAAGATCCACCAAACCGTGGAGCGGGTTCATTTCCTGGAACGCGAGATCGTGAAGCTCGATCGCCGCGTGGATGCGTCGAAGGCCGAGGTGCAGGCCGAGGCCCGCAAGGATTTGAAGGCCCGGCGGCAGGAACTGGAGGAAATCGAAGTCGCGAGCGAAGTGAGCTCGACGGAGCTGAAGCGCGGGCTACAGGTGATCCTTCGGGGCGAAGCCGAAGCGGAGCAGGCGAAAAAAGAGCTGATCGAAGCGAACCTGCGCCTGGTGGTCTCCATCGCGAAAAAATACACGAACCGCGGCTTGCAGTTTCTCGACCTGATTCAGGAAGGCAACATCGGCCTGATGAAGGCGGTGGACAAATTCGAATGGCGCCGCGGATACAAGTTCTCGACGTATGCCACCTGGTGGATCCGCCAGGCCATCACCCGCGCGATCGCCGACCAGGCGCGCACGATCCGCATTCCAGTACACATGATCGAAACGATCAACAAGCTGGTGCGGACGCAACGGCAACTGGTGCAGGAACTGGGCCGGGAGCCCACGTCGGAAGAAATCGCCAAGCGCATGGATATTCCCGTGGCGAAGGTACGCAAGATCCTGAAGATCGCGCAGGAGCCGATTTCGCTCGAAACTCCGATCGGCGAAGAGGAAGATTCGCATCTGGGGGACTTCATCGAGGACAAGGCGGTGGTCTCGCCGTCCGATGCGGTGATCAATCTGAGCCTGAAGGAGCAGACGTCGTCGGTGCTGAAGACGCTCACGCCCCGCGAAGAAAAAGTGATCAAGATGCGGTTCGGGCTGGACGACGGCAGCGAGCACACGCTCGAAGAGGTGGGGCAGTCGTTCGCCGTGACGCGTGAGCGCATCCGGCAGATCGAAGCCAAGGCGTTGCGCAAACTGCGACACCCGTCGCGTTCGCGCAAACTCCGCGCCTTCCTGGAAGGCTCGGCCAACGATTACTAGCCATCTGTTCGGCTGGGCGTCAAGCCACGGTTATTTCGATCCTCAAAAAGGTTCCGGTTGCACGCCGAGGCGCGTATGCCATCGAGAATTCCAGCCTCTTGGAGGAGAATCCATGAAGCGATTGAGCTTTGCCCTCGCCGCATTGCTATTCCTGGCAACCATCGCAGCGGCAGCGCCCGCACCCGCCAAAACGGAAACCGTCCACTACAAGAGCGGCGACGAAACCGTTTCCGCGTATCTGGCGACGCCGGGAACGCCGGGGCGCCATCCCGGATTGGTGGTGATTCACGAGTGGTGGGGGCAAACCCCCTGGGTGAGAGGGGAGGCCGATAAATTCGCCGATCAGGGCTACGTCGCGCTTGCGATCGATCTGTACCGCGGCAAGGTGACCTCCGATCCGAAAGAGGCCGCGGAATTGTCGCGCACGCTTCCACGCGACCGCGCCGTGCAAGACCTCGAGGCGGCCTACAGCTACCTGGCGTCGCGGCCGGACGTCGTCAAATCGAAAATCGGTTCGGTGGGCTGGTGCATGGGCGGCGGATATTCGCTTCAACTGGCGGAACACGAACCGCGCCTGGCGGCCTGCATCGTAAATTACGGCGAGATGCCGACCGATCCTGCGTCGATCCAGGCGATTCACGCGAGGCTGCTCGGAAATTTCGGGGCGGACGACCAGGTGATCAAACCCGCCGAGGTGCACCAGTTTGAGAAGGCGCTGCGGGCGGATGGCAAGTCGATCGACGCGAAGATTTATGATGGCGCGCCGCACGCGTTTGAGAATCCAGGGAACAAGACGGGATATCGGCCGGAGGCCGCGGCGGATTCCTGGACGAGGATGGTCGCTTTCCTGGCGACGACGCTGAAGTAGTTAAGGGTGCGTTTCGCAGTTCACCTTTCAAGGCGGTCCGTCTAACGAGGGCACCCTTGGCCCATGCGCTCGAAAGGGCTTAGCTTTCGCGCGGCGTTCATAACATTCCTGCGGATGGATATGGACGCTGAGTTCATGGGATGAACGCTGGCGGGGTCTCGTTGAGGATGACCTCGTGGTACGTGGCGCAGGCGACGACCTGGCGTTTGGGATTCCGGCGATCGTAGAAAACAGGAACCGTCATACCTTCGTCGATTTTTCGAGTGTAGTCCATTCCGGCGCCGCGATGTTTTTGTCCGGAGTCGTCCTGAAATTCATAAGAGACGGTTGAGGCGCTTCGGCCGCTCCATTTCTGCAACACCTTGCCGGGAACCACCGCGCCGCTTTCCAACAAGCCTCGCTCGCGCGCCAGAGTATGCCACTGTGTCAGCAGAATCAATAAGAGCACCGTGGCGAATCCGGCCATGCCCCATTCCCTGGTTCGGAATCCCGCGAAGGAATGCGCGGCGCTCCAAGCTCGAACCAGCGCCACGAGCATAATGGAGAGAAAGACGAACAGAATGATCAGGATTAAGGAGAGATTGAATTTTCCGCGCCTGGTCATGCGCACCCTGCGCGGAGGAGAAGTCTTCAGGAGCTCCTCATATTGCGGCAGGGACGAAGCGGGCGCACCCGGCGCGGAATCCACCGGTGCAACGGGGGGTTGCAGTGACGGCGCAGGCTGGGCGAGTAATTTTTTCAGGTTGCGCCGGGTAATGGTGTAACTGATTACGAACGCGAGCACGGGGAAGCTGAGAAACACCGCGATCAAGACTCGGTTCTGATGCGTGCCGCCGCCCCGGTAGAAAAGGAGAAAGAGCACGCCCAGCAACAGCAGAAAAATCGCGGGAGCAATCTTCAAGTTTAAGCGGAGCTGGGCCTCGGCTTGTTTCTTCTGCCAGCCGCATCGCGGACAATAGGGCATCTTGGCCGCGTACACCGGCTTGGCGTGGCAAACGGGACAATCTTTTTCTTGTGCACGCATGGACAATGTATACCTCAAATTCTGGCCGGTCCGCACGGGTCCGGCTATGATCTTCGTATGGCGATCAGATTAGACGTGCGAGGGCTTACCGTCGAATTGCCGACGCGGGCGGGCTGGGTGCGGCCGGTGAACGAAGTGTCGTTCGCGCTGGGCGAGGGCGAGACGCTCGGCATCGTCGGCGAATCGGGCTCCGGCAAGACCATGCTGTCACTCGCACTCATGGGGCTGACGCCGCCGGGCGCACGATGCAAGGGCGAGGCGAGGCTGCAGCTACACAGCCGGAACGGCCATCGCGGGAGTGGGGCGCGGGGGGCGCAGAGCGCGAGCAACTTGCTCGTCGCAGGCCCGGGAGAAATGCGTGCGCTGCGCGGCCGCGAAATCGCAATGGTTTTTCAGGAGCCGATGACGGCGCTCGATCCCGTGATGCGCATCGGCGCGCAAATCGCGGAGGCGATTCGCGTACATGAGCCGGGCATAGGCGCAAGGGAGATACGCAGCCGCGTGCTGCAGGCCCTGGAACGCGCCGCAGTGCCCGAGCCGCCGGTGCGCGCGCGCCAGTACCCGCACCAACTCTCCGGCGGATTGCGGCAGCGCGTGATGATTGCCATGGCGCTGGCGGCGGGGCCGGGCGTGCTGATTGCCGACGAGCCGACGACGGCGCTGGACGTGACGGTGCAGAAGCAAATCCTCGATCTTCTCCGAAGATTGCAGCAGGAACTTCAACTGTCGCTGCTTTTCATCACGCACGATCTTGGCGTGGTGGCGCAGGTGGCGGGGCGCGTCGCGGTGATGTATGCCGGACGGATCGTGGAAGAAGGGCCCGTATCGGAAGTGCTGAGGCATCCGCAGCATCCCTACACGGCGGGTCTGCTGCGAGCAGCGCCTCGGCTGGAGCGCGGCAAGCTGGCGCCGATTCCCGGCATGGTTCCTTCGCTCGATGCGCTGCCGCCCGGCTGTGCCTTCGCGCCGCGCTGCCCGCTCCACATTTCCGAATGCGACGCGGCCATGCCCGAGCTGCTTCCTGCCCGCGGCGCCAGTGAAAACCACCGCGCGCGGTGTATCCTAGCTCGATGATTTCTCCAAACGACCGGCGCCAGAAGGATCTTATCCGCGAGCAATTCACGCGCACCGCACAAGCTTTCGGAGATTACGCTATCGCGCACAGGGTGAGAGAAGCGGAGTGGCTGGCGCGCGCCGTCCGAGCGAGCCCCAGCGATTGCGTGGTGGACCTGGCGTGCGAGCCGGGGAGCCTGGCGCTGCGATTCGCGCGGCACGTCCGCTGGGTCTGCGGGCTGGACCTGACGCCGGCGATGCTGGAGCGGGCGCGGCTCTCGGTGAATGCCGAGCGGCTCGCGAACATCGATTTCCTGGTTGGAGATGCGCAAGCGTTGCCATTTGCCGATAGCACGCTCGATATTGCCGTCACGAGCTACAGCTTTCATCACCTGCCGGACCCGGCGCTGGCGCTGCGCGAAATGGCTCGGGTGGTGAAAGGCAGCGGCCGCGTGGGCGTGATCGACATTCGCGCATCGGAAGATGCGCGAACCGCGGAGCTCAACAATCGCATCGAGCGAATTCGCGACGATTCGCACACGCGAACGCTGGCGCGGAGCGAATTCGAGGGGATTTTCGCGGCGAATGGGTTGCGGGTGCTTTCCATCGAGACCGTGGAAGACCTGCGCGAGTTCGACCACTGGATGTACGTCGCCGGGCATGCGCGCGGAGACCACGAGTACGACGAGACGCGGCGGATGGTGGAGGCGACGATCCCGGACGATTCGGCGGGATTCCACCCGCAATTTATTTCCGGAGGCGCCAAGGGCGGAGACAGCGGCGGCGGATGCTCGCTGCACATCGTGAACACCATGATTCTGATCGCAGCCGAGAAAGAGCGGGCGTGAGACCGACAAGGGCGTCTTATTTTTCCAGCGCCCTGCGGGAATACGCGACGCTGCGAATGAAAATGGCCGATGCCATAGGTTTGGCAAACTGATTCCATGAGCGAGGCAGAACAGATACTTGAAGTGCGCGACCTCCGAAAATCGTTTCCTGTTTCAACCGGGGCTCTCACGCACTCCAGCCGCCGCGCGGTGGCCGTGTATGGCGTGAGCTTCGCGATGGAGCGGGGCGAGACGCTGGGGATCGTCGGAGAATCCGGTTGCGGGAAAACGACTCTGGCGCGCCTGCTGATGCGGCTCATCGAACCGGATTCGGGCGAAATTCGGTTTCGGGGACAGGATTGGCTCGAAGCGCGCGGCGCGGATGCACGGGCGCTGCGCCGGCGGATGCAGATGGTATTTCAGGACCCGGTGGCATCGCTCAATCCGCGCATGCGCGTGGGCGCAATTGTGGGCGAGCCGCTGGCGATCCATGAGCCGCGGCTTTCCAGCGGCGAACGGCGACAGCGTACGGCGAAGCTTCTGGAAGAGGTTGGCCTGGGCGGCGAAGAGATTCTCGGCCGCTACCCGCACGAATTTTCGGGAGGACAGCGCCAACGCATCGGAATTGCACGGGCGCTCATCTTGAGGCCGGACCTGGTGATTGCGGACGAGCCTGTTTCGGCACTCGATGTGTCCGTGGGAGCGCAGGTGCTGGAGCTGCTCTCGCGCTTGCAGAGGGAATTTTCGCTCACGTTGATCCTGATTTCGCACAGCCTGCCCGTGGTGGCTCAACTGGCGACTCGCGTGGCGGTGATGCAGGCGGGCCGATTTGTGGAGTGCGGCGAGGTGGATCAGGTGCTTCGAGAGCCGCGACATCCCTACACGCAAGCACTGCTGGCCGCCGTCCCGCAAATTCCCGCAGAGAACGTCTCCTGATACACTCCCTCGGATGCCATTCCAGTTCGAAATTGTAGCCACGGACCCAACCGGCGCGCGGCTGGGGCTCCTGACGACGCCGCACGGCGCGATCGAAACGCCCGCGTTCATGCCCGTGGGCACTGCGGCAACCGTGAAGGGGCAAACGCAAAAGGATCTGGAAGATTTGAACGTGCAGATCCTTCTGGCGAATACGTACCATCTGTATCTGCGCCCGGGCCACGGTCTGATTCGCGAAATGGGCGGGCTGCACGCGTTCATGGCGTGGCCGCGCCCGATCCTCACCGACTCGGGCGGCTTTCAGGTGTTCAGTTTGAGCGATTTCCGCAAGGTGAGCGGCGAGGGAGCCACGTTCCGTTCGCATATTGACGGCTCCGAACATTTTCTTTCACCCGAGAAGGCGCTGGAGATTGAGATCGCGCTCGGCGCGGACATTATCATGGCGCTCGACGAGTGCATCGAAGCGCCGGCGGATGAATCGCGCACGAGAGAAGCGGCCGCGCGCACGCTCGACTGGGCGCGGCGTTCGCGCGAATATTTCGACAGGCACGGCGACGCCGCGCGGCAAATGCTTTTCGGCATCGTGCAGGGCGGCACGCACTCGGGGCTGCGCAGAGAAAACGCCGACGCGCTCGTGGACCTCAATTTCCGGGGCTACGCGATTGGGGGGCTGGCGGTGGGCGAATCGCACAACGTGACTTGCGAGATGGCGGACGTGGTGGCATCGCGTCTGCCGAAAGATCGTCCGCGCTATTTGATGGGAGTGGGAAAGCCGGAACAGATTCCGGACTACGTCCGGCTCGGGATCGACATGATGGATTGCGTGCTGCCCACGCGCAGCGCGCGCCACGGGTGCTTGTTTACGTCACAAGGCCGCGTGCTGATCAAGAATGCCCGGTATGCGCGCGATTCCCGGCCGATCGACGAGAATTGCAAATGCGCGGTCTGCCAGCGGTACT
>Ga0307374_10009961_pt1 | contig 13896 bp, 12 predicted proteins | sample OX3MG_FD_202532 | JGI IMG/M metagenome (GOLD analysis project Ga0307374, IMG submission 202532) | Soil microbial communities from Risofladan, Vaasa, Finland - OX-3 | ecosystem: Environmental > Terrestrial > Soil > Coastal area > Acid sulfate soil | place: Finland: Risofladan, Vaasa | collected... | reverse complement strand
CTGGGCTACGCGACGCTCGGCCAGGTCATCGACAAAGGATGGGTCGAGGATCCGAGCGACCTCTACCGCCTGACCAAAGAGCAGGTGATGGAGCTCGAGGGCTTCGCCGAGAAGTCCGCGCAGAACCTGGTCGAGCGGATCGCCGGCAGTAGGCGGCCTCCGCTGGGCCGATTCCTGTACGCGCTGGGCATCCCGCAGGTGGGCGAAGCGACCGCTGACCTGCTCGCGGCGGATTTTGGGACGGTCGATGGGCTGCGTGATGCCGGCGAGGAGGACCTGAAGAAAGTGGAGGGTGTCGGACCGAGCATGGCGCGAGAGGTCCACGTTTACTTCCACGGGCCCGGCGGGGAGCTGGTCGGCAAGCTGCTCGCCGCCGGGGTCGAGCCGCAGGCGATCGAAGCGGCCGCCGACGGTCCCCTCACGGGCAAGACGTTCGTCTTCACCGGGACGCTCGAGACCATGAGCCGCCCGGATGCCGAGACCCTGGTGCGCAGCCTTGGCGGCAAGGCCGCCTCGAGCGTCAGCGCCAAGACGGACTACCTGGTGGCCGGTCCGGGCGCAGGCTCGAAGCTGGAGAAGGCCCAGAAGCTCAAGCTCGAGATCCTGGACGAGCAGGGCTTCCTGGCCCTTATGCCGAAGTCGAAATGACCTGCCCGGCGTGCGGACTGCAGCTCCCCAGCCAGGCGCTCTTTTGCGCCCGATGCGGGGCCCGGCTGCCTTCGCCCGGGCCTGCGGTCGAGATGTGGGTGTTGGTTGTCTTCGGAGCCGGGGTCGTCGTCACTGCCGCGGCCGCCGTCCTGTACGCGGGTGTAGCGGCTGACCCGACGGTGGCCTCCAGCGGCCTGGATGCGTCGACCGTGCGCACCGGATCGATCCTGATCGCCGCCGCGCTCGGGATCCTGTGCCTTCTGCAGAGCGCCGCCATCACCGGGCTGGTGCGCGGCCGGGAGTGGGGTCGCATCGTGGCCACAGTGGCCTGCGTCATGTGGAGCGCGACGTGCATCGGCCTCCCGGTGGCGATACTCGTCCTGAACACGCTTTGGCGCCGCAAACCGCCTCCCGCCCAGGCGGCGCGCCCACTCTTCTAGACTCGCGCGGTTGCAGACGACCGAAGCGGCGCCCTCCCCGAACCAGGCTTTGACGCCCCGCTGGGTGTGGCCGTTCCTGCTCGGCGGCGCCGTGCTGGCGCTCGTGTGGGGCGTGTTCGTCCTCAGGTTCAAGGCGGAGCCGTCGGCCGTCGGCCGCATCGGGGCGATCGTGATCCTGATCGGAGGAGCATCGATCGGAACGGCCGTGGTCGGAGCCGTCGCCTCGATCGGACTGGTGAGGCACGCCCGCTGGGCTCGATCGGTCGCCTGGTTGGCGTCGGCGCTGATGATCCTGACCTGCGTCAGCTCGTGGGCCGGCCTGGTCGGGGTGGTGGGCCTCGCATCCGGGCGGACGTCCCGGAAAACCTAAGCTAGATCCCGTGCCGCTTTCGAAGGACGAGGTCCGCCATGTCGCCATGCTTGCCCGCATCGGCCTCGAGCCGGGCGACGAAGAGTTCTACGCCGAGCAGCTCAGCGGCATCCTCGCGCACATCGACCGCCTGGAGGAGGTGGACACGGCCGCGATCCCGCCGACGGCGCAGGTCGTCGAGGTCGCCAACCGCCTGCGCGAGGACGAGCCGCGACCCGGCCTCGGGCAGTCCGAGGCCCTGGCCAACGCGCCCGCAGCGGTGGATGGGTCCTTTCGCGTGCCATCCATCCAGGAAGAGGCGTGAGGCGGCTCGTCGGTTCGACGATCGGGGAGCTTGGCAAGCTCCTGCGGGCCCGCGAGGTGTCCACGCGTGAAATCCTCGACGCGCACCTGGGGCGCATCGAAGAGGTGGACGGCCGGGTCAAGGCCTTCCTGCGCCTGACTCCCGAGCTGGCGGCCGAGCAGGCCGACCGCGCGGACCGCGCCTTGAGGTCGGGTGAGGCTGGGCCGCTGACCGGAATCCCCGTCGCCGTCAAGGACGTGCTGTGCGTCCGGGGCGTGGAGACCACCGCTGGCTCGCAGATCCTTCGTGGATTCAAACCTCCTTACACGGGCACCGCCATGACCAGGCTGTTCGACGCGGGCGTGGTGATGCTCGGCGTCACCAACTGCGACGAGTTCGCCATGGGCAGCTCGACCGAGAACTCCAGCTATTTCCCGACCCACAACCCGTGGGCGCTCGAGCGCGTGCCGGGAGGTAGCTCCGGCGGCAGCGCCGCGGCCGTCGCAGCGGGCGAGGCCGTGATCTCGCTTGGCACCGACACCGGCGGATCGATACGCCAGCCGGCGGCCCTGTGTGGTGTGGTCGGGATGAAGCCGACCTATGGGCGGGTAAGCCGTTACGGCCTCATCGCCTTCGCCTCGAGCCTCGACCAGATAGGCCCGTTCGCACGCAGCGTCGACGATGCGGCCCTGACGCTCGCGGCCATGGCCGGTCACGATCCGCTCGACGCGACGTCGTCCGACCGGGCGGGCAACGAGGTGCTGAGCAACTACGGCGGCGAGGTCAAGGGCATGCGTCTCGGCGTGCCGCGCGAGTACTACGACGTCCAGGGCATCGAGCCGGGCGTGAAGGCGGCGGTCGACAGGGCGCTGCAGGTTCTGCGCGACGCGGGCGCCGAGATCGTCGACGTGACGCTGCCGCACACCGACTATGGCCTGGCCGCGTACTACATCATCGCACCGGCGGAGTGCTCGTCCAACCTCGCACGGTTCGACGGCGTGCGATACGGCATGTCGGAGGAAGACGCGGCGAACGTCACCGACGCGTACTCGAAGACGCGCCGCCGGGGCTTCGGGACCGAGGTGCGTCGCCGGATCATGCTCGGCACCTACGCACTGTCGAGCGGCTACTACGACGCGTACTACCTGAAGGCGCAGAAGGTGCGGACGCTGATCAAAGGCGACTTCGACCAGGCATTCAAGCACTGCGACGCCATCGTCAGCGCGACCTCGCCCACGGTGGCGTTCCCGATCGGCTCGCGCACGCAGGACCCGCTGTCCATGTACCTGTGCGACGTGCTCACGCTGGGCGGCAACCTGGCCGGGCTGCCGGGGATCAGCGTGCCGTGCGGCTCCTCGGAGGGACTGCCCGTCGGGCTCCAGATCCTGGCGCCGCAGTGGGGGGAGAACGTCGCCCTGCGCGTGGCGCGCGCGTACGAGACGGCGAGCGGGTTGAAGGCGGAGGTCGCGGCGGTTGGCTAGCCCTGCCTGGGAGGTCGTGATCGGCATGGAGGTGCACGTCCAGCCGAGAACGCGTTCGAAGATGTTCTGCGGTTGTGCGGTCGGCAGGCTCGGCGACGCGCCGAACTCCAACGTGTGTGAGATCTGCCTCGGCATGCCTGGCGTCCTGCCCGTGATCAACAAGGCGGCGGTCGAGGCGTGCCTCAAGACGGCGCTCGCGTTGGGATGCGAGATCCCGCGCCACACCAAGTTCGACCGCAAGAACTACATGTATCCGGATCTCCCGAAGGGTTATCAGATCAGCCAATACGACCTGCCGATGAGCAGCCGCGGCCGCCTGGAGCTCGGCGGCCGCGAGGTGCGCATCCGGCGAGTCCACCTCGAGGAGGACACGGGCAAGCTCATCCACGCCGGCGACAAGCTGCACCGGGCCCTGGAGTCGTACGTCGATCTCAATCGCGCCGGCGTCGCGTTGATGGAGATCGTCAGCGAGCCCGACCTTCGCTCGGCCGATGAGGCGCGCGACTACGCGATGGCGCTCCGCACCCTGCTGCGAACGATCGGGGCGTCCGAAGCCGAGATGGAAAAGGGCCAGATGCGCGCAGAGCCGAACATCTCGATCCGCCGCAAGGGCTCCGACGAGCTGGGCGTGAAGACCGAGTTGAAGAACATCAACTCGTTCCGCGCCCTGCATCGCGCGATCCTCTATGAGGTGCAGCGCCAGACCGAGGTCCTCGAGTCCGGCGGCACAGTCGTGCAGGAGACCCGTGGGTGGTCCGACGCCGAGCAGCGCACCTTCTCGCAGCGGAGCAAGGAGTTTGCCGAGGACTACCGGTACTTCCCCGAACCGGACCTGCCGCCGCTCGAGCTGGACCCGGCATGGATCGAAGAGCTGCGGCGCGCGCTTCCCGAGCTGCCCTCGGCGCGAAACACGAGGCTGGTCTCCAAGCACGGCCTGACGGCCGCGGACGCCTCGCTGATCTCCGCCGACCGCGAGCTCGCAGACCTCTTCGAGGGGGCCGTGAGCGCCGGCGCGCCGGCTCGGCAGACGGCCAACTGGATCGTCGGCGAGGTCGCGCCCACGGGCAAGCTGCCGTCGGCCGAGAACCTGGCCGAGCTGGTCAGATATGTCGACGATGGCGCGATCACCCGCGACCAGGGACGGGAGGTGCTAGTCGAGTCAGTCGAGACCGGGCGCCGCCCGTCCGAGATCGTGACCGAGCACGGCTTCGTCCAGCTGAGCGACGAGGCGGCGCTCCAGGCCATCGCCGAGGCGGTCGTCGCCGCCAACCCGAAGGCGGTGGAGGATTATCGGGCCGGCAAGAAACAGGCCCTCCAGGCCCTGATGGCCGACCTGCGCAAGAGGGCGCCGCAAGCCAACCCGAAGGTGGCGAGCGGACTCCTGCTGAAGCTGCTCGCCTAGCGCGCCATCCGGCGGGACAGCCAGGTGCTGTACAGGAAGAGCGCCACCGCCGCCAGGTAGGCGACCATCGCCACCAGGACGAGAGCGCCGGCGGCGATCTTGGGCACGATCGGGGTGAACCCGATGGCCAGGATCGAAAGGCCCAGGCCGATGGCGGCCCAGCCCTGGAACCGGGCCACCGCCGGCGTCACCTGAGCCAGAGGCCACAGCAGCCGCTCGCGCCACCAGCCTGGGAAGTCTCCCCGCATGAGCAGGTAGGCGCCCCCTCCGAGCAGGGCCCCACCGGCCACGTAGGCCAGGCCCTGCACCACGTACCCCACGGCCGGCCATTCTATCGATAATCGACTTCCCCGCTTGCGGGGAAGCTGGCCTACACCTGCCCGCTGGCGGGGAGGGTGGCCCGGCGCTTCCCCACTTGTGGGGAAGGTGGCGCGCAGCGCCGGATGGGGTGGGACAGTCGGCGGGCGCCGTCCAGTTAGCCTTGATACGTGCCCCTACCGCCCGACCTGCACGTGCACACCGAGTGGTCCTATGACGGCCCGAACGGCGACATGGCCCGAAGCTGTGAACGTGCCATCGAGATCGGGCTCCCCGCCATCGCGTTCACCGACCACGCCGACTTCGTGGTGGTCCAGGAGGGCCAGCACTGCGTCGACATGGTCGGCTACCTCGATTCGATCGAGCGCTGCCGTTCGCGGTTCAAGGGCCTGCGCATCCTGAGCGGGGTCGAGCTCGGTGAGCCGCACTGGTTCCCCCAGGAGACGGCCGACGTCCTCGCCGCCGGCCCGCTCGACCGGGTCCTCGGCTCGATCCACTGCGTCCGCCTGGGTTCGGGCATAGTCGATGCCAGCCAGTTCCGCTCCCGGCCGCCGGAAGACCTCCCGGCCGCGGTGCGGGAGTACTTCCGCGAGACGGTGGCCATGATCGAGAGCCCCCAGCCGTTCGAAGCCCTGACGCACATCGACTACCCCAAGCGCTACTGGCCCGAAGGCGCGCCGCCGTATCGCGAGGAGGACTACGAGGACGAGATCCGCGCCATCCTGTTCGCGGCCAAGCGGCGCGGGCTGGTGCTCGAGGCCAACACCACTCGAGGGGATGGGGGAGAGGCGAGGTTCTGCCCGGGGCTGAAGGTCCTGCGGTGGTGGCACGAGGTGGGCGGCGAGGCGGTCGCGTTCGGCAGCGACGCCCACGACCCCGACAGTGTGGCCGGCGGCTTCGAGGTCGCGATGCGGATCGTCGAGGAGGCGGGGTTCAAGCCGGCGGCGGACCCGATGGCGCTGTGGCGCCGCTGATCCTCAGGCCGACTTCGCCCGCGCACGGCGGGACCTCCGTCGCCCGTGACGAGGGGAAGGTGTGGCTCGTCAACTACGCGCTTCCGGGCGAGGTCGTGGAGGCCGAGCCGCGAGGGCGCCAGGGTGGCGTGGCGGTCGCCGCGGCCACGCGCGTGATCGAGGCTTCGCCCCACCGCGTGGAAGCGCCGTGCCCTTACTTCGGCGGCTGCGGCGGCTGCCAGCTGCAGCACGCCTCGTACCCGCACCAGCTCGAGCTCAAGCGCCAGGTCGTCGAGGAGGCCTGGGCCGGCGCCGGCCTGCGCCTCCCGCCCGACGCCCCGGTGCTCGGGATGGACGAGCCGTGGCGGTACCGCATCAGGGGCGAGTTCGAGGCGGTGGGTGACCCGCGCGGGTGGCGATTCGGCTTCCACCGTCAGCGCTCGCACTCGGTGCTTCCCGTCGACAGCTGCCTCATCCATGACCTTCGCATCGAGCGCGCGCTACCCGCATTCGGGCAGGCCGCAACCGAGCTCGACCTCAAAGGCCTCCAGAACCTGCTGCTCACGATCGAACCGGCCGGTCGGGGGCTGATGTGGCGCCTTCGATTCCACGGCCGCGAGCCGGCGTGGCCCCGTGACCAGCTCGCCCGCCGGGTCGCCGAGCTGCTGCCCGACCAGGTCCTGCTCGATGACTCCATGAGCCTCGAGTTCTGGGATCTCACCTTCCGCGCCCGCAGCGACACCTTCGTGCAGACCAACTATCGGCAGATGCTCGTGCTCTACCGCGCGGCGCTCGACATGCTCGGCGCCCAGCCCGACGAGCGCATCCTCGACCTGTATGCCGGCATCGGGACCCTGTCGGTGGCCGTCGCGCGCGATGCGGCCGGGGTGACTGCCATCGAGGAAAACCCGCATGCCGTCCAGCTCGGCCGGCTCAATGCCAAGATCAACTCCGCGCGTGTCGAGTACCTGCCAGGGAAGGTCGAGACGGTGCTGCGGCAGGTGAGGTTGGGGCAGCACCAGGCGGTGATCCTGGATCCCCCGCGCGCCGGGTGCGAGCCGGCGGCCCTCGCGGAGCTGATCAGGCTGGGCCCGCAGCGACTGGTCTACGTGTCCTGCGAGCCCTCGACGCACGCCCGTGACCTGGTCAGCCTGGTGCGGGGAGGCTACCGGGTGCGCCGAGCGGCGATCGTGGACATGTTTCCGCAGACCTACCACATCGAGAGCGTGGCGCTGCTGGAGAGGGGGTCGGGCTAGGGTCGGTCGAGTCGGTGGGCGAACTTGACGACCACGAGCCGGAGCCGTCCTGGACCCATCGACCTGACCACGGCGGAAAGAATCGGCCTCAGGATCTGCATATCGGGCCAAACGGAACGTGAGCTGGAACGGTTACGCCCGGAGTCAACCGGGGCAGCTTAAGCGAACGGACCCCGGTTATGTCCTGTTGTGGGCAAACTCGGCCAGGCGCCGGACGCCCTCTCGCAGATCGTCGTCGGAGCTGGCGAGGCTGATCCTGACCGCGTTCCGCGCCACCTCGCCGAACGCCGTTCCGGGAGCGACCGAGACGCCTCTCTCGCGCAGGAGGCTGAACGCGAACTCGCGCGCCTGCAGGCCGCTCGGCGCGATGTCGGCCATGCAGTAGAAGGCGCCCGCAGGCTCAGCGATGAAGAGCTCGGCTTCCCGGAGGATGTCGACCACGAGGTCGCGCCGCCGGCGATAGGCCCCGACCATCTCGGCGACGCAGTCCTGGGGACCCCGCAGCGCAGCCTCGGCAGCCACCTGGCTGATGGTCGAGACACAGGAGGAGGTCGATTCGAGCACCTTGGTGGCTGTGTCGATCAGCTCGTCTGAGCCGGTCACATAGCCGATGCGCCACCCCGTCATCGAGTAGGTCTTGGAGAAGGTGAAAACGCTGACGATGCGCGGGTCGTCCGGCGCCAGGTGGGCGGGGCTGGTCCACGAGCCGTCGAACACGATCTGGTCGTAGCACTCGTCGCTCAGCAGCCAGAGGTTGTGGCGCTGGGCGAACTCGATCAGCTCGGCGATCGTCTCGCGCGGGTACACGGCGCCGGTCGGGTTGTTGGGGCTGTTGACGATCAGCACCTTGGTGCGCGCGGTGATCAGCGCTTCGAGGGCGCCCAGTTCGGGCTGAAAACCCGAAGACGCAGGGCAGGGGTAGAACACCGCCCGCGCGCTCGTCCAGGCCATCATCATCCGGTAGTTCGGCCACCCGGGGTCGGGCAGCAGGACCTCATCACCGGGCTCCACGACTGCCGCCAGCACGGCGGCGATCGCCCCGACTCCGCCCGGCCCGATCGAGACCCGCTCGGTCGACGAAGCGATCCCGTTCACGCGGGCGAGCTTGGCGACAAGCTGCTCGCGCAGTGAAAGCATGCCCTGCGTGTGGGTGTAGAAGGTCTTGTGCTCGTCGATTGCTCGCTTGCCCGCCTCGCTGATGTGCGCGGGCGTCGGGAAGTTGGGCTGGCCCACGTCGAGGCGGATCGCCCCTGGAGTGAGGAGCGCCTGGTTCGAGATCTCCCGGATCCCCGAATGGGCGGCTTCGGCGGGCCCGTGGGCGAGGGATGGTCGGGCGGTTCGGGCCATGACCTCAAATCCTAGAGGCCGGGTCGATAGACTATCCGCGGGGTCCGCCAACCCAGCCAAAACGATGCCGCACGCCCCCAAGACCTTTGTCCATCTCCACAACCACACCGAGTACTCGCTGCTCGATGGGGCCAGCCGCATACCCGCCATGGTCGCGCGCGCGGCCGAGCTCGAGATGCCGGCCCTGGCGCTCACCGACCACGGCGTGATGTATGGCGCCATCCACTTCTACAAGGCGTGCGAGGAAGCCGGGATCAAGCCGATCATCGGTTGCGAGGTGTACGTGGCTCCGCGTTCGCGCCTGCTGCGCGAAGGTCGCGTGGACCGCGACCCCAACCACCTCACCCTCCTGGCGGCCAGCCACGAGGGCTACGTCAACCTGATGAAGCTGTGCACGGTCGGCCAGATGGAGGGCATGTACTACAAGCCGCGCATCGACAAGGAGATCCTGGCCGAGCACTCCAAGGGCCTGATCGCGCTTTCCGGATGCTTGCAGGGTGAGGCGGCGAGCCGCATCACGGACGGGGACCTGGAGGGCGCGCGCGAGTCGGTCGCGACGTACCGCGACATCTTCGGCGCGGACCGTTTCCTGCTCGAGGTGCAGCGCCACGGGATCGACAGGCAGGTCGAGGTGAACGTTGCGCTGGCGAAGTTCGGGACGGAGTTCGGCCTGCGGCTGTGCGCGACCAACGATCTCCACTACGTACACCGGCACGACTCGGAGGCACACGACGTTCTGCTCTGCCTTCAGACGGGGGCGCGCTTCAACGATCCCAACCGGTGGCGCTTCTCGACCCAGGAGAACTATTTGAAGACGCCCGAGGAGATGATGGCCGCCTTCGCCGACCTCCCCGACGCGCTCGCCAGCACGCTTGACGTGGCCGACATGGTGGACCTGAAGATCAAGCTAGGGGAGACCCTGCTGCCTCCGTTCGATGTGCCGGATGGCATGACGCCAGACATATACCTCGGCAAGCTCGTCGAGGACGGCATGAGGTGGCGTTTCGGCACGCCTGATGCATCGGTCAGGGAGAGGGCTGCCAGCGAGCTCGACGTGATTCGGCAAACGGGCTACGCGTCGTACTTCCTGATCGTTTGGGACTTCTACAACTTCGCGCGCAAGAGTGGGATCGCGGTCGGGCCGGGTCGTGGCAGCGCGGCCGGCAGTCTCGTGTCGTATTGCCTGGGGATAACCAACCTGGACCCGCTGGAGCACGGCCTGATCTTCGAACGGTTTCTCAACATCGACCGCGTGTCGATGCCCGACATCGACTGCGACTTCTCGGTTGAGGGTCGCGAGCGGGTCATTCGATACGTCTCGCAGAAGTACGGCGCCGATAGGGTGGCGCAGATCGTCACCTTCACCACGATGGCCTCCAAGGCGGCGATCCGCGACGTGGGCCGCGTCCTGGAGGTTCCCCTTCGCGACACCGACCGGCTGGCCAAGCTCGTACCCGTCTGGCAGGGGCGCTCGAAATCGCTGGAAGATGCGATCAAAGAGGTGCCGGAGTTTCGCGAAGCCTACGAGTCGAGCGATGAGCAGAAGCGCCTGATCGATGTGGCCAGAACGCTCGAGGGCGTCTCGCGCAACGTGAGCACTCACGCGGCGGGCGTCGTGATCGCCCCCGAGCCGTTGGTGCGCTATACGCCATTGCAGTTCGGCCCCAAGAGCGACGCCGTGATCACCCAGTACGACATGAAAGCCGTCGGCGACATCGGCCTGCTGAAGATCGACTTCCTCGGTCTGCAGAACCTAGACATCATTGCCACGTGCCTCAGCCTCGTGAAGGAGACCCGCGGCATTGATCTCGACCTCGAAAAGCTCCCGTTCGACGACGCCAAGACCTACGAGCTGCTGTCGTCCGGTGACACGCACGGCGTGTTCCAGCTCGAGGGTGCGGGCATGCGGCGATTGGTCATGGATATGCGGCCGCAGAGCTTTGGTGACGTGTCCGCCGCCGTCGCCCTGTTCCGGCCGGGACCGATGGTCAACATCCCCGCCTTCATCGCCCGCAAGCAGGGTCGTGAGCCGATCGAGTACATGCACGAGCGCCTCGAGCCGATCCTGCGCGAGACCTACGGCGTGATGATCTACCAGGAGCAGGTGATGATGGCCGCCCGCGAGCTCGCGGGCTTCAGCATGAGCGAGGCCGACATCCTTCGCGCCGCGATGGGCAAGAAGGACAAGGTCAAGATGGCCAAGCAGCGGACAAAGTTTGTCGCCGGGGCTGTCGAGCGCGAGATCCCTCCGGCCACCGCCGATGCGTTGTTCGACGGGATCGCGAAGTTCGCTGAGTACGGGTTCAACCGGGCGCACTCGGCCGCGTACGGACTGATCGCGTACCAGACGGCGTACCTGAAGGCCAACTACACCCTCGAGTACATGACCTCTTTGCTGATCCACATGGAGGGATCGGCGGACAAGGTGGCGACGGCCATCGTCGACTGCCGCCTTCGCGGCATCGAGGTTCTGGCGCCCGACATCAACCGCTCGCGCGCCGACTTCTCGATGAGCGAAGGGCGCATTCTGTTCGGCCTGGCCGCGATCAAGAACGTGGGCCAGCACGCGGTTGAAACCATCGTCGCGATGCGCGACGCGGACGGGTCATTCAAGTCGCTCGAGGACCTGTGCGAGCGCACGGCCGCCATCCAGGACGTCAACCGGCGCGTGCTGGAGGCGCTGGTCCAGTCGGGCGCATGCGACACCCTGGGCGAGCGCGCCTGGCTGCTGACCGTCCTGGAGCACTTCATCAACCGGGCGGAGCAAGACCGCAAGGACCGCGATGCCGGCCAGATCAGCATGTACGACCTGATCGGGTCGGAGGAAGAGGACGTGAACAACTTCGGGCTCGGGGTGGACGTCAAGCCGATGCCCGGCGAGGAGAAGCTGCGGCTCGAGAAGGAGCTGCTCGGCCTGTACCTCAGCGATCACCCGCTCCGCCGCATCTCCGCCGAGCTGGCCAGGCTGTCGGACACCCAGGCGGTCGAGGTGACGAGCGCGCTGCAGGAGACCGAGGTGCGAGTGGCGGGCCTGGTGCGTGAGGTGAGGCGGGTCGTGACGCGTAAGGGCCAGATCATGGCCTACGCCACGCTGGAGGACCTGACCGGCACAGTCGACGTCGTGCTGTTTCCGCGGATCTTCGAGCAGACCCGCCTGCTGTTCGAGCCCGACAAGGTCCTGGTCGTGCAGGGCAAGGTGGACGCTCGAGCGGGCAGCACGCGCGCAACTGGCTCGGGGGGCGCTCCGGTCGATCCAGAGCTGGAAGCGGAGGTCGAGACGGCGTCGGTGATCGCCGACATGGCGTGGCTGTGGGACGACCCGGAATGCGTCCCGGTGTCGCGCCGGCAGCTAGTCCACGTCCGAATCCCCAACAGCGACTCTGCGCTGGCGGAGCGGCTCGAAGCGGTGCTCGTCCGCCACCCCGGTGCCGACGAGGTCGTGCTTCACGTCGTGGTCGGGACGCGCGAAGTCGTCGTCAATGCCGATCGCTATCATGTGCTCGCCGGACCGGCCCTAGCCGCCGACATCGACGAACTGGTCGGCTCGTCGGTCACGCGGTTCGAGACCGTGCGGCCCAAGGTGCAGTCGAACGGCAACGGGCGCATGAAACGTGGGTGAGACTGTGAGCGAGGACGAGGCGCCGACCGGTCGTTACATAGTCGTCAAGGCCCTGGAGGACGGCGTGGTCATCATGGGCCTGACACGAGGGAAGGACACCCGATCACACCACTCGGAGAGGCTCGACGCCGGCGAGGTCCTGATCGCCCAGTTCACGGATCTCACGGCGGCCATCAAGGTCCGTGGCAAAGCGGAGATCATGACCGACGTCGGCAAGCTGGAATCCGGGGCTTAGGTCTCCACCGGGAGGCCGGCGGCCCTCCAGGCTTGGAAGCCGCCGATCACGTCCGTGGCATTGACCAACCCGAGGTCATGTAGCGAGGCCGCGGCCAGGCTCGACGAGTAGCCCTCGTTGCAGATCACGATCACGCGCTTTTGGTGGTCCGTTGCCCCTGGGATCCTCCAGGGCGACGCCGGGTCCAGCCGCCATTCCATCACCGTGCGGTCGATCACGAGGGCGCCGGGGATCTCACCCTGCGCCGCCCTCTGCGCGTCGGTCCTCGTGTCGACCAGCAGCGCGCCCTGGGCCATCTCCGCGGCGGCCTGCCCCGGCTCGACCCGGGTTAACCTCCGACGGGCGCGCTCGAGGACCTCGTCGATGCTGGGCATGAAACTGGTCGCCAGTATGTAGCAGATAGAATCGGGGCAGTAGCCCGCCCACGTAGCTCAGGCGGTAGAGCATTTCCTTGGTAAGGAAAAGGTCCCCGGTTCGAATCCGGGCGTGGGCTCCACGACCCTCCTGAGGCTCGATTTCGTATTCGTTTCGAGCCTTTGGGAAGGCAGTGGGAGCCCGCCTGGAAAGGACCGGGAAACGGACCGGAAATTGCCGAGTTAAAAGGTCTGTTTGTGGTCTCTGGCCCAAATGGAGGGCCAACATGCGGGCCACAGTGCGTGTCATCCAGGGCCGTTTAGCGGAGTCCGAGCCACACCGAACGTCGGCGATCGAGGCCGCCTACCAACACTTCCGGCTCGATAAACAGGGAAGCCTGGTCTCGCCCAAGACGCTGCAGCACTACGAGTGGACGATCAGGCCGTTCCTGCGCTGGCTGGACGAGGAGCATCCAGGGGTCCTGCGGTTCGAGCAGCTCAGTGTCGAAATGGTCCGCCAGTACCGGGTCGACATGTCTCACCGTCTGACGACGCGCGGGCGCCTACCCGAGCCGGCGACCTTGAACGACCTGCACCGGCTGCTGATGACGTTCCTTCGCTGGGCCGAGGACGAGGGCTACGCCGTCGACCCGCGGATGCGCCGCCTCAAGGCGCCGAGGGTGCCGCTAAAGGAAGCCACGGTGCTTCACATCGCCCAGCTGCGCGACGTTCTTGCGGCCTGCAGCCCGGAGCGGCCGCAGGAGGAGTTGATCGTACGGATGCTGGTGGGGAGTGGGGTGCGAGCAGCGGAGCTCTGTGGCTTGGCTGTGCGGGGCCCAGACGGCCTGTCTGACCTGATGCTCGACTCGCTAGACCGCGGCCGGGTGGAGCTCCGGGTGCGCTGGGACGCCGGCGCCAAGGGCAAGAAGTCGCGGCGGGTGCCGATCACGCCCAAGCTCGCCGCAGCGATCAAGCGCTACGAAGCGCGTCACCGCGACCACGCTCGGGTGTCGACCATCTTGGTCAACGATCGTGGGTTGTCGTACACGCCGTGGGGCATCGACCAGCTGATGGACCGCCTCGAGAGGCGGATCGGCTTCCACGTGCACGCCCACGCTTTCCGTCACACCTTCGCGACTGTTGCGTGCCAGGCGGGTTGGAACCTGGAACGTCTGCGAGCGGCGATGGGTC
>Ga0307374_10009960_pt1 | contig 13896 bp, 13 predicted proteins | sample OX3MG_FD_202532 | JGI IMG/M metagenome (GOLD analysis project Ga0307374, IMG submission 202532) | Soil microbial communities from Risofladan, Vaasa, Finland - OX-3 | ecosystem: Environmental > Terrestrial > Soil > Coastal area > Acid sulfate soil | place: Finland: Risofladan, Vaasa | collected... | reverse complement strand
TACATCATCGGTCCCTACACGTTCTTGGGCCGACTCTTTGGCCAAGGGCTCACCGAATCGAAGGTCGGCATCGTGATCGCGATGACCTTTGTCGCGTCGCCCTTTCTCATCGTGGCCGCACGCGCCGCGTTCGCGTCGGTGGATCAAGGACTCTTGGACGTGGCCTCGACGCTCGGACACTCTGAGGTTTCGCGCTTCTTGCGGGTGGCGGTGCCCGTGGCCGGGCCGGGCATCCGCGCGGGGATGCTCCTGTCGTGGTTGCGCGCCTTTGGTGAGTACGGGGCCGTGGTCATCCTCGCCTACAACCCGACGTCGCTGCCGATCTACACCTACAACCAGTTCAGTGGCGTCGGGCTGCGCACGACGTTGGCCCCCACGGCGCTCGCCATCGCGGTCGCCGTCGCCGTCGTCTTGATCAGTCGCGTTCGATTCACTCATCGCCCGGCCGCCCTCCCAGAACCGCCCACCGCCAACGCCCCCTCGAAGGTGGCCGCCACGCCCGTGCGCTTTGACATTGACTACCGTCTGGGCACGTTCCATTTGGCGCTCGCCCACGCGTCGAACGTGAACAACGTCGCCGTTCTCGGGCCCTCGGGGTCGGGCAAGTCGGCTCTCTTACGCACTCTGGCGGGCGTGTACGGCGCCGCACCGGGAGAGTTCTGGTGCGGTACGGTGTCGCTGCGTCACGTCCCGGCCGAACACCGACGCGTTGGCTACGTCGCCCAGGGGTTCTCCCTCTTTCCCCACCTGACCGTTTGGCGTCAGCTCCTGTTCGCCAGATCGGCCACGGCGGAGCTAGCGAGTTACTGGCTCGCGCACCTTCACCTCGAGGGACTCGAGACCCGCTACCCCTCAGAACTCTCCGGCGGCCAGCGTCAGCGCGTCGCCCTGGCGCAAGTGCTCTGTAGCTCCCCTCAGATACTTTTGCTCGACGAACCGTTCTCGGCCCTCGACGTGCCCGTGCGCCAAGAGCTGCGCCGCGAACTGCGCCGGCTCCAGCGCGAGACCGGCCTCGCCACTTTGCTCGTGACCCACGACCCCGAGGAGGCGGCGTTCCTCGCCGAAGAGGTGGTCGTCATCAGCGAGGGCCGTGTGCTGCAGTCCGGTCCGAGTCGCGAGGTGTTTTCTCGACCGGCGTCACTTAGCGTCGCGCGGCTGCTCGGCATCTCGAATCTCCACCACGGCACGCTCGTGGCCAATGGATTAATTGAAGCCTACGGCGCGCGCATTGTCACCAACCCCTCGGATCTCGAGGCCGGGACGAACGTGGCGTGGAGCATTCGGCCCGAACGCATCACCGTCTTCACCACGTCAGACATCGCAGAAGCGCCCGCCGACACGCGCCACGAATCCTTGATCGGCACCGTCGTGGACATCGCCGACGTCGGCACCGCGGTGGACCTCTTCATCGCGGTCACCGCCGAACTCGAACTTCAGGTGCGTCGGAGTGATCCGATAGGTCTTCGAGTGGGCGATCAATGCCGCGTGGTGATGGCGCCCGACGCGATCACGTTTTGGCTTGTCGACCTCGAAAGTGTGAACGCGTCCAGCGCGAGCATCTCGACTCGCTAACGCGAATGAGCCGGTCCCCTCTCCGACAAGGACAATCTCCCCGTTGGAACCGACGCCCTAATCTCTCTCGGTAGTCATGGGAGGCGCTAACTCGTCGTGTCTATTTCTTGAAACCAGTTGGACACTTCGGGTTTATGCCGGTTCTCTTCAAGACCTTTGAGCGCTTGTGGCAGGTGATGGTCTTCTTGACTGGTTTGGTCTTGGCGAGCGTGGTAGTCGTCGTAGTGGGTGGCAACGTCGTGGTCGTAGTGGGTGGCAACGTCGTGGTCGTAGTGGGTGGCAACGTCGTCGTCGTAGTGGTGCTCGTCGCCTTGGCCTGGTAAATGAAAGTATCCCCTAAGTCATCCACCGCGGCGCAAAAGGTCGTGGTGGGACAAGACACTCCCACTAGTGCGGCGGAAGCAACGACCGTGGGCGCTCCCCAGGATTGGCCGTTATAGACCAGCGCATCGCCGTTCACCGAGACAGCCACACAGAATGTGGTGGTCGCGCACGAGACTTTTTCCAGTGGTTCACCGGTGAGCGTTACGGCGTTACCCCACGAGCCGTTGGCGTACGTCCAGGAGTATCCGTCAGTGAAACCGGGGGTGACCGCGACGCAAAACGCGGTGTTTGGTGCGCACGACACCGAGTTCGCCGATTCGTTCGCACCGCTAGAGATATCAACCGGTGCTGACCAGCCGTCGCCGTTGTATATCAATAACTGAGGGATTTGCAGGGCGAGGGCGCAAAATGACGACGATGCGCACGAGATGGCACTCTCGACGTAGGTGGCAATGTCTTGGGGCAGCTGGTTCGACCCGATCTGCGTCGTCCAACTGCCGGAGTTGTAAATCGCCCACGTCTCGTATGAGCCCGACCAGATTGCGCCAATGCAATACGACGTCGACGTGCACGAACTCGAGCCGTCGAAGGTCGTGGGTTCTAAACTCCACGACGATCCGTTGTAGACACCTTCGTGGCCGTAGCCGTCGGGGGCGACACAGTAGGTCGTGGTGACGCAGTCGACGGTCCCAAAACTGCCATTTGGGTCGAGACCGGTCACGCCACTCCATGAGCTCCCGTTGTACGTGACCGCGAGCCCACCGCTACCTACCGCGGCGCAGAACGATGACGTGACACACGACACGTCAGAAAAGAATGCGTCGCTGAACGAGGACGACGGCGTCCAGGTCGAGTTCGCGGCCGACGCGGTGCTGCTGAACTCAAGAGTCGGGATGAGCAACGCCAGGACGGCAAGAACAGTAACGAAGTGACGGACTCGACGAATTGATCGAACGGCGCGAGAGAGTGTGGTGAGCAAAATGACGACCTACTTCCCAGTACCAATTAAGAAGGCTTAGATTGTGCTGCGACCCCGAGCGCCATCCTATTGCATTTGAAAGGCGGTACGAGCTCCGCGATTGGTGTCTTCCTTACGTCCCGCGAGTTCTCGAACAATGTATTCAGTATCGAAAAAGCAACGTCCCAGATAGACCATCGGAGATTGCGGCCCCTGGCCCTCCGAGTGGAATACTGCTTCGTCAACCGTTCGCCCATGCTTTGTTGAAGACTATTTCCGGTGGGCTAGCGATTTTCACACATGGAATTCAAAAGTCCGAGGGGATCTCCACACCGACGTTGGTGGCCTTCACGACCGCGTCAACGACCACGCCCGGGGCCAACTTGAGTTCATCGGCGGCCTCACGAGTGATCAACGACACGAACCGATGGGGACCGGCTTGGATCTCGACCTGGGCGACCACAGTGTTCTTCACGACCTTGGTGACAATGCCCACAAAGCGATTACGCGCCGACTGGGCCCGGGGTTGGTTCGACTTCTGGTCGCCGGCCAGTTCGATGGCCAGTGCGGCCAGTGCGGCGCCGTCAAAGTAGCGACGGTCGTCGGACCCCGTCGTGGATTCAATTCGTCCGGCCACGGCCCAGCGCCGTAACGTGTCCACGCTCACCCCGAGGAGTTCGGCGGCCTGGCCGATGCGGTATTTCGCCATTCAACGAGGATAGTGAGTGGCCCGAGCGAGCGTTCGGTCCTAAGCGCGCCCGAGCGTTCGAGTCACCCGCCGATCATGGACATCGAGCGAACCGGCCGCAAGAACTCGGGTTCGTTGATGGCGTGACCGGGAAACTTGGCCCACACGGCCGAACGCAGGAGGTGGGCAATCTCGGCGTCGCTCCCCCCGGCGCGCACGACGTCACGCACCGTGTTCTCGTCGTCGGAGAACAGACAGTTGCGTATCGCGCCGTCGGCCGTGAGGCGCAGTCGGTTACAGGTGCCACAGAACGGTTGGGTCACCGAGGAGATGAGTCCGATCTCGCCTCGCCCGTCGAGGAATCGGAACCGTTCGGCCGGGGCCGGTCCGCCCTCACCGACCGCCTCGAGGGGCCACGCCGCGTTGACGCGATTGAAGACTTCGTGACCTGGCACGAGCCGCGATCGGTCCCACTCGCCTTGGGCGTCTAAGGGCATGAACTCAATGAAGCGCACGATTCGTCCGGTCTGGCGGGCAAACTCCGCGAAGTCGAGAATCTCGTCGTCGTTGGTGTCGCGAAGTAAGACGACGTTGACCTTCAGGGGAGTTAAGCCAACGGCTTCGGCGACGCTCATCGCGTTGAGCACGGTGGCGAGATCGCCACGGCGACGAATCGACTCGAAGCGCTCGGCCCGCAACGAATCACAACTGACGTTGACCCGCGTCAGGCCCGCCGCAACGAGCGCCTCCGCCATACCGGCCAGTTGCATGCCGTTGGTGGTGAGGGCCACATCCTCAAACCCGATCGCCGCGAGCATCGCCACGAGTGTGGGCAGACCTTTTCGAACGAGGGGCTCACCACCGGTAAGGCGAATCGAAGTGACACCTAACTCATGGGCCACTCGAGCGACCCGGGTCATCTCTTCAAAGGTGAGCAGCGCCGTTCGGGGCAAGAACGTCATTCCCTCTTCGGACATGCAGTAGACGCAGCGCAGGTTGCAGCGATCGGTGACCGAGATACGAAGGTCGTTGTGCACCCGACCGTAACGATCAACCAGGGGACCCTCCTCGGGCATGACCAAATCGGTGACGTGACCATTCACCGCGGATCGCCCGTTCGCTCCACCGAGATGGGGACGTACCGACACCGACACGGGAACCGACGGCGGCGCGAACGAACCTCCTCGGGCCGGGTCTGGCGTTTCATTGGTTAGTGCCACGGAACTATTTCCCCCACGGAGTCGACGTCAAGTACGCACTTCTCACCTTCGAGCCGAAAGCTCTGGCTCGTCTGAAGACTACCAGCGAGGTTTTCAAGATCGACGCCCCAGTCACACCACGTCGCCTGCGCGCCCTTGCGCTCACGCGCCACGTCCTCGCTTTGAGGAGCCCGAGTAACATTCCCGACTACAGCAGTTGATCGCTCATTCGAGAGATCAGTTCGCATCGAGTTGAGGTCGCAGTCATGGTGAAAAAGCAGCTTTCACATGTCGACAGCAGCGGCAAGCTACGCATGGTCGACGTCTCAGCCAAGCGTGCGTCGCGTCGAAGCGCGCAGGCGAGATGCGTAGTGATCACCGAGGCCGAGATTCCGGCCCCGGGCACCGCCACCCACGCCCTTGACGTGTTGCACGCGGCGCGCATTGCGGGCATTCAGGCGGCCAAGCAGACAGCAAATCTCATTCCGCTTTGCCATCCTTTGAGTCTCGACGACATCCAAGTCGACATCGCCCAGAACCCCAACGGAGTCAGTATTGAGTCAATGGTCGTGACCGTCCATAACACCGGCGTGGAGATGGAGGCGCTCACCGCGTGTGCGGTCGCGGCGCTCAGCGTCGTCTGTTCGCTGCACGACATCGATCCCTCGGCCCGTATTGAAGACCTCGTCTTACTGCGCAAGACCGGCGGCAAGTCCGGCGATTGGGGAAGGCTGGTCAACCCCCCGGAGTAACCTCCGGCACACACCGTGAAATCGGCTGGTTCGAAGGGCCAAAGGTAGTCCAATGCCACCAATTGGACTACCTCGCGACAGGTATGGTGAATTTTTTCACCGGCCCGCGCGGTCGCGTCGCGGGCCGCACGGCAGAATGGAATCTATTCATGCCACTTCATGTCTGAGGGATGCCCATGTCAACGACGCCTGACGAGGTAACGCCCGTCGAAGACACGAAGCGGGTCAACGTTGGACGGAGGGCCTTTCTCGGTCTCGCGGCCGTCGGAGCGCTCGGGGTTGTCATCGGCAACAAGGTTCAGAACTTTCTCGGCAACGCGGTCGGCTCGGGGCTGGGTGGCTTGTTGCCTTTCGGTGATCGTTTCCGGATCTATTCCATCACCGGCACGTACCCCAAGATCAAAGCGAGTGACTATCGCCTCAAGGTCAGCGGACTGGTGCAACGACCGATGACCTTCACGTTGGCCGACCTCCAAGCGATGCCGGTGACGTCGTTCGTCAAGACCTTCCAGTGCGTGACCGGCTGGAGAGTGCCCGACGTCCACTGGGAGGGCGTGCAGCTCTCGCACATCTTGGATACCGTTGGCGTCAAGCCCGGGGCGGTCGCGCTGACTTTCGAATCCTACGACCACGCCGACTCCGAGAGCCTCACCCTCGACCAGGCCCATTTGCCCGACGTCATCGTGGCCTACTCGATGCTCGGCGCGCCGGTCACCACCGAGCACGGTGGGCCGGTCCGGCTCTACGTCGCGCCGATGTTCGGTTACAAATCGTTGAAGTGGCTCTCGGCCATTCGCGTCGTCAACATCGTGCAACCGGGCTTTTGGGAACATAACGGCTACCCGGTGAACGGGTGGCTCGACGGCACGACCGGTCCCACCAATCCCGATCCCAACCTGACATGACCAGATGGCCCTGACGCACACCACGCCCCGGGCCGCGCTGCGCCTGCTGCGCTTTGACCGCGTCCAGCGCGCCGCCCACTGGTTCAACGCCGCGTTGTTCGGGGTGCTCATGGCGACCGCCATCCCCTTGTACTTCGGCTCGCTCTTCGGCGTCGTCTTGCAACGCCACGTCGTCGAGATGATTCACCTCTGGAGCGGACTGGCCCTGCCGCTGCCGATCGTCGCGTCGTTGCTCGGACCGTGGGGACGCCAGATGCGCCGCGACGTGCGGCGCATCAACTACTGGACGCGCGACGAGATTCGCTGGATGATGTCGTGGGGCCGGTCCCCCCTGAAGGCCGACAAGTTCAACCCCGGCCAGAAGTTGAACGCCATCTTCATTGGCGCTTCCATCGTCGTCCTGTTGGTCACAGGGGCTATGTTGCAGTGGTTCCGATTCTTTCCCGTGCCGTGGCGCACCGGCGCGACGTTCGTCCACGACGTCTTCTCGTGGGTGGTGTTCGCGGTGGTCTTTGGACACATCGTCATGGCCGTGACGCATCGCGAATCACTGAAATCGATCTTTACCGGGCGGATAAGTGACCAGTGGGGGCGCGCCAACGCCGCGCGCTGGGTGGAGGAGCGGCCGCGGGCGGACAAGTTTTAACCGCCCGCCATCGCGCCGATGATGAAGAACGGCTCCGACCCCGTCGCCACCGCGTCGGGCAGCACGGCGTCGGGCGATTCGTGCGACAGATCCTCCTCGCACGCGAAGAAGCGAACGAACGGGCGGCGCTTTTTCGTCACCGGATCACGAATCGTCCCGAGCAGGACCGGGTAACGGGCTTCGAGCGCGTCGATCACCGATCGCTGCGTGAGCTGACCCGGCACGTCGAGTTCGATTTCGCGATGAACTTGCGCGAGCGTCTTCAAATGGGCCGGGAGCACGACCCGGATCATGCCAGCGTTTGGACTTCGACCGACAGCACGGCCGGCAGATCGCGAACGATGGGCTCCCAACTGTCCCCGGCGTTGGCCGAGGCGTACACCTGCCCGCCAGTCGTGCCGAAGTAGACGCCGCAGTCGTCGAGGGCGTCAACGGCCATTGCGTCGCGCAGCACGTCGACGTAGCAGTTCTCCTGGGGCAGTCCCTTCGTCAGTGGCTCCCACTCGTTGCCGCCGCTGCGACTGCGGTACACACGCAACTTTCCGTCGGGCGGGAAGTGCACCGAATCACTCGTGATGGGCACGACGTACACCGTCTCGGGTTCGTGCGCGTGCACGTCAATGGCGAAGCCGAAGTCCGTGGGCAAGTTGCCACTGATCTCAACCCAGTTATCACCGGCGTCGTCGCTGCGCATGACGTCCCAGTGCTTTTGCATGAACAACGTGTCGGGGCGCGAGGCGTGCAACGCGATACGGTGCACGCAGTGACCGACCTCGGCGTCCCCGTCGGGAATGCCTTCGGAGTGCAAGCCCTTGTTCTTCGGGGCCCAACTCACCCCTGCGTCGTCGGAGCGAAAGACGCCCGCCGACGAAATGGCGACCCAGATCCTTTTGGGGTCGCTCGGACTGACGAGAATCGTGTGCAAGCACATGCCACCAGCGCCGGGCTGCCAGGAGGACCCAGACCCGAGCGTGCGCAGTCCCGAGAGTTCGCTCCAACTCTCACCGGCGTCGCTCGATTGAAACAGGGCCGCGTCTTCCACGCCCGCGAGCACGGCGTCGGGGTCGCTGAGGGATGGCTCGAGATGCCAGACTCGGGCGAACTCCCACGGGTGGGGCGTACCGTCGTACCACTGGTGCGTGCCGGTCACGCCGTCGTACTGAAACTGATTGCCAACTGGCGCCCACGTCGCGCCGCCGTCGTTGGAACGTTGGATCACCTGTCCGAACCAACCCGAAGTCTGGGACGCGTAGAGCCGGTTTGGGTCAACGGGCGAGCCCTTGACGTGATAGATCTCCCAGCCCTCAAACATCGGGCCCTTGACGTCCCACTTCTGGCGCTTGCCGTCCGACGTAAGAGTGAACATGCCCTTGCGCGTGCCCACCGACACTCGTACACCGCTCATCTAAGTTCCTTTCGCCTGAAAGGCTCTCGCCTCACCGACCAAGAGTAGTGGCGAGGGCCGCCGTTGTCACGGGTACGAACTGATTTCTCAGCGCGCACGTTGACCTCACCCACCACTAGGAATCAACTCCGCCCGAACCTCCGCTCCGGGGCCGGCGCTCTCGCAGGAGAATGGCCAAGCCGAGCACGAGCACGATAACGCCGACCACTGTCCAGACCTGGTGACCACTCATTCCCGAGCCGTGCATCATATTCGTGCCTTGCGCAATCCACACCAGGCCGACGAGGCAAAAGATGACGCCCACCACTGAACGAATCCGCATAACTAAGTCCGATCTAACCGGGCACCACGCAGTACTTGGAGGCACAACCTAGCACCGCCCGTTTGCGTCGATCCTCGCCCGCAGTGATCCGTGATTGCCTTGACGCATCAGTTACCCTCTGAGTAATCCTTGGGAAGTGATCGGTATGGTTCACACTTACGCGGTTCGATCGATCGTCGTCATGGGCGTATCGGGCTCGGGCAAGAGCACGATCGCCTCGGCTCTCGCGAAGGGGCTCAGCTTTCAGTTCATCGAAGGCGACGCGCTCCACCCTCCCGCGAACGTCGAAAAGATGTCGTTTGGCCGCGCGCTCACCGACGACGATCGAAGGCCTTGGTTAAGGGAGATCGGCCACCAACTCAACGAGGCACTGGCTCACGGCCCTGGTTGCGTCGTCGCGTGCTCGACGTTGAAGCGAAGCTACCGCGACACCCTGCGTTCGGCAGTGCCAGAGACCTTCTTCGTCATGTTGAACGGTCCTTACGCGCTGATCCGCTCGAGGCTCGAAGCGCGACCCCACGCCTTCATGCCCGTCTCACTGCTCGCTTCGCAGTTCGCCGCCCTTGAACCGCTCGGGAATGATGAACGTGGAATGAGTGTCGACGTCTCTTCGCCACCGCAAGCGATCGTCAGCCAGATCGAAACAGAATTGCACCGCGTCGAAAGTTCGTAGCACGGCGCTCGGGGATGAACTCCGATGAGTTCCACCCCGAGCGGCGCAGATCGACTTACTCGTCGGCGATGATTGACCCGACTCGGTCGCCAATGCCGGGATCGCGCGCCACGAGCAACGTCGCGTAGATGATCGCCAGAATCAAGACCCCCAGCGCGATGTACGGATACCAGCTGTACGGCGCGGGCTGGCCGGGCTTGGCCAGGTAGTACAGCGGCACCAGGATCCACACCACCCCAAACGCCGGCAGCACCGCGTGACGGAAGGGCTTGTACAGATCGGGGTGGTACTTCCGGTAGTAAAAGGGCAACGCGACGTTGGATAGTCCGTAGACAATCAGCAAGAGGATGGTCCCGAACGTCGAGGATTCGACGAACATCGCGAGCGCACTCATCGAACCTGAATTGGCGTGCCCCCCAAAGATGTGACCGAGGCCCCAGATCCCAATGATCGCCACGCCCAGGCCCAAGAAGACGAAGAGCGCGTTCACGGGCGTGCGCTTCGTGGAGTGGACCTTGCCGATTACCTGGGGTAGCAGTCCCTCGCGCCCGGCGTTAAAGATGAGGCGCGCTTGAGAGTTCGTTCCAGCGATCAGGGCTCCGAGTGTCGAAGTCATGCCCGCGAGGAAGGCGAAGAAGAGAATGACCGCAAAGCCTTCGCGAGCCACCGAAAGGAACGGCACGGCCGCGCTCGAGAGGGTGCCGACGTTGCCTTTAAAGCCCACCACGGTGGAGAACGCAAAGAACGTGTAGGCCACGAGCATGATGCAGATCGACGTGAACACGGCCCTGGGCACGTTCCTGCGCGGGTCATTTGTCTCTTCGGCGAGTGCTGCTGAGTTTTCCCATCCAATAAAGAGGTAAATCGCCAGCGGGAAACCCGCGGCGAGTCCTTTGAACCCGCCGGTGATGTTCTTGGGTTCAAAGGGACGGAAGTTGATGCTCCCGTGAAACTTCACCAACGTAATGATGCTCACCAGAATCATGATGGCCATCTCAAAAGCGAAGAAGAACCCCGCCAGCCTGGTAGAGATCGAAATGCCGCGCACCATCATGAACACCGCAAAGGCCAAAAAGATCAGGACCCACACCCCCCACGGCACGCTCTGGAGACCGGCGACGTTGTAGTTCTGCAAGATCATCTGGAAGAACCCGCCGACGATGGCGATCACCGACGCCATCGCCGCGATGTACCCAGCGCCAGTGAGAATTGCCGTGGTGACGGCCGTTCGCCCGCCAAAGGTCTTGCCGATAAAGGAGATGAATCCTCCCGTCGAGGGCAGAACCTTGGTGAACTCGGACAAGGTGTTGCCCAGGAACAAGACGGCCACGCCCGCCGCGATGATGGTGAGGGGCGAGGCGAGACCGGCGGTGTAGGCGAGGAAGCCGAAGCCGAAGTAAAAGCTCATCGCCGGACCGATGTTGGCCATCGTCGCGGCGGAGATGTCGAGCAGTCCTAGCGCGCCCTGGCGAAGTCGTTCGTGTTCACCCGGGACGCTTGGTACCTTCGCACCTAGTGACTCTGGCGTAAATGCTTCACTCATCGTTGCCCCCAAAAGAACTACGGCGGAACTGAAATTGATCGCGCCGCTGGCGAAGCTCTTGCATCACCTGGAAAGAAAATAGCGCCGATTGCTGGCGCCAGGAGGATGATGGACACCAAGTCCTTCGAACGTCTCATCAGAACAGCCGCGTGAGCGCAAACTATTCGGGTGGGTTCATGCGCTGAGCGACATTCTTTTCGCCCAGCGACCCCTCGCCCAGATGCTCTTTCACGCTGCGCTGGTCGATTTCAGGGCGATTTTGGGACATCTTGGCCTTCCCCTCAATCGAAAGCACGTCAATTTCAATGCCGACGATCGCCTTTAACTGCTGGTCGCGGTACGTGGGGTCCATATCGTCGACGCGCCACTCAGGGTCACGACCCTCTTCGAACTGGCTCGTGACGGCCCGGACTTGGTCCAATTTCCACTCGGTTTCCTCGTGCAAGGTCAGGCGACCACGGACCTCGGCGGCGACGTAGTTCCACGTCGGCACGACGCCCGGGTTCTCCAGACGGCTCGGATAGTACGTCGGCGACACGTACGCGCTGGCGACCAGAAAGATGGCGAGCACCTCGGCACCACTCTCCACCGATTTCCACCAGGGATTAGCTCTCGCGAGGTGCGACCACAGCGTTTGGCGATCCTCGCTTACGACCACCGGCACAAAGACGCTGAGCAGTCCCTTCGATGTGGGCACGACGAGCATCCCGGCACCGGCGTCCTTCACGATCTGCCACGCGTGGTCCTCGTCGAGCGCGTGCTTGGGGGGGACGTACACGTCACCCATTGTTTCACAGCGTGCGAATCTCGATGTCCTAGACCACGTCCAGTATTGTGTCGAACCCCTCGTAGCCCGGCGCCACGCGGGCCCAGGGATAGGCCGCCTCCATAAGGGTCGCAAGGTCAATCAGGCGGTGGTCGTGGTAGTGCTCGGCCGTGATCTGAAGACCAAAGGGCACGCCCGAAGGCAGATGTCCAAAGGGCAGGCTCAAGGCGGGATGTCCCGTCACGTTCTGCAACGCGGTCAAATAGACCGCGGGCGCGAGTCCGTGCACGTCGGTGTCGGGTCCCATTCGTCCGTCGGCGAGCCAGCCCTCCGCGGCCACGGCGCCGGTGAGGAGTAAACCGTTAGGACTCAACAATTCATCGAGCTTTCGGACGTAGAGGTAACGGCGACGTCGAGCGGCGAGATACTCATCAATCGCGACGCGAAGTCCCGCCCCGAGGAACTCTTGGGTGGCGACGTGGAACGCATCCATTTGCTCATTGACCCAATCGCGGCCTAGCGACGCCACGTGCTCGGCACTCGTAATGGTGAACCAGTCCAGGTCCGGGTCGCCGTCGATGAAGAGCCCCTCCGGTTCGAGCCATCTGACGGACGTGTCGAATCGATCGGCGAACGCGTCGACGGCCTCGTGCAACAGCGCGGCGACCGGGCGACTGAGTGGGCCAAAGGGCGAGGTCCGCTCGGCCGCGAAGAGTTGCATCGGTCGAGTTTTGGAGGGAGACCACTGGTTGAGCAGGGAATTCGGCGGCGACGTGGGGTCACCGGCCACCGGGCCGCGCATGACGTCAAAGAGCAGTCGCAAGTCGTCACACGACGTGGCCAGGGGTCCATCGGTCGAGTAGTCAATCCAATCGGGGGTCGGCCAGCGTCCCACCACGCCGTTGGTGGGCTTGAGTCCCACCAGTCCGCACATCGCCGCGGGAATCCGTACAGATCCGCCCCCGTCCGTCGCGGTGGCCACACCGACCAGGCCGGCCGCGAGTGCGGCGGCCGATCCCCCGCTCGAACCGCCCGGCGAGTAGTCGAGGTTCCAGGGATTGCGCGTGACGCCGGTCAAGAGGTTGGCGGTGAATCCCTCGATCGCGAATTCAGGCAGCGTCGACTTGCCAACGACGATTGCGCCCGCGCCAAGAAGTCGACCCGGCACGACACCGTTGCTCGACGCCGCAGGAGCGTCGCGTAGGGCCAGTGAGCCCTTTCGCGTCGCGTGGCCGGCCAGGTCTTCGAGGTCCTTGATCAACGTCGGTACGCCGGCCAAGGCGCCCTTGATGGATCCCTTTTCGTCAAGGTGACGCGCGGCTCGAAGCGCCTCGTCGTAGGTCTTCTCGGCCAGGACGTTCAAGATCTCGGCGCGCTCCAGGCGTTCGATGGAGGCGGTGACGACGGCGGTGGCGCTGACGCGACGTTTTCGAACGGCCCGGGCGACCGTGCTGATCGGACCACGATGGACGGTCGCCTTAGTCACCGGAACTCAATCACGCGAGGCCCCGATGGAGGGTCAGCACGGTCCCGGCGTTGGTAAATGCCGTAAAAAAACCTCCTCGAGTGAGTGCTTGATTTTCACCTTGATGTCACTCCCCGTTACCTCGGCGATTGGATCGGATCACCGCATCGCACCTAGTGGCCAGGGTAGCGGAGCGAACCCATTTCTTCCTTCGGCACCGCCCAGGCGAATCAGCGCCGCCCCCCAGCTGACGTAGCCAAAAAATCTTGTTTGAAATCTTCCATTAGGTGTTACGCTACGAATCAGGACGTCAAGACCCCGCTTCCTAATCCCCGGACAGTGCGTTCGGTGAGTGAGGAGGGGGTGAGTAGTGGGTCGTTTCGCAAGGCTGCCCCGCTCCGACGCCACTCAGGAAGACTCGAGTTCCGTCCGTGGACCTTCCAACTAACGCCGCACCCGGGCTCGCCATGAATAGTTCGATAATCCCCACCGTGGACACGGTGGACCGCTCGTCGACAGGGATACAAAACCCCCCTTTGATCCCTGTCGACGGCGATGAATTGGATGACGACGTCGAGAAAACGCTCGACGCTTTGCATCAAAGTGCCCGCGTGCTTGATCTATCGGTGCCCCTCAGGGCCTCTCTCGGTGTGACGCCACCGCTCAAGGCCGAGGGGG
>Ga0307374_10009959_pt1 | contig 13897 bp, 10 predicted proteins | sample OX3MG_FD_202532 | JGI IMG/M metagenome (GOLD analysis project Ga0307374, IMG submission 202532) | Soil microbial communities from Risofladan, Vaasa, Finland - OX-3 | ecosystem: Environmental > Terrestrial > Soil > Coastal area > Acid sulfate soil | place: Finland: Risofladan, Vaasa | collected... | reverse complement strand
TCTTCGCGGTCCCGTGATCCATCCGAGATCGGCGTCGAACCTCAGGGCTTGCCACGCCGCGGCGGCAACCACTGCCGCGGCGGCATCCGGTTCTGGCCGGCGCTCGAGGCCGTGCACTTCAATGACATCCGACTCGTCGGCCCTCGACCCGACCGCGACCTCAGGCCGGGGCAAGGTGCGAGAAAGGAACTGGTCCACTTCATTGGCGAACGCGTGAAGATCGGTCTGGCCAGTGGTCCCCGTCACCACTCCGACCGGGCCATACGAGCCGTTCGGGTATCCTCCATCTTCATAATCCTATATCTGAAGGGCGAGGGATGAAATTAGACGTGGCGGCGCGGGGGACCCTCCGGGATGCCGGGCGCGAAGCGCGTCGTCTCGAAGAGGCCGGCTATGACGGGATCTGGGCGGCCGAGACCAGCCATGACCCGTTCTTGACGGTGACACTGGCGGCGGCGGCGACCGGGAAGGTCGACGTCGGAACGGGCATCGCGGTCGCCTTCGCACGCAACCCGATGAGTCTCGCCACTCTCGGCCACGACCTGCAGGTGCTGTCCGAGGGCCGTTTCATCCTCGGGCTTGGCTCCCAGGTGCAGGCACACATCGATCGCCGTTTCTCCATGCCGTGGTCGAAGCCGGCCGCGCGCATGAGGGAAATGGTCGATGCCGTTCACGCCATATGGGCCTGCTGGAACGAAGGTGGGCCGCTCTCGTTCGAAGGTGAGTTCTACCGTCATACGCTCATGCCCCCGTTCTTCAATCCTGGACCCAGCCCCTTCGGCCCGCCGCGCGTGTTCCTGGCCGGCGTGGGGCCCAAGATGATCGAAGTGGCGGGGGAAATGGCCGACGGGTTCCTCTGCCACGGGTTCACCACGGCGTCGTATCTCTCGGCGTCGGTACTGCCGGCGCTCGAGCGGGGCCTGGCCCGCAGGAACCGCACGCGGTCGGACATCGAAGTCACCGCCCCCGGCTTCATCGTGACCGGCCGCGACGAGGAAGAGCTGGCCCGATCGGCCGCAGGCGTTCGCCGCCAGCTCGCCTTTTACGGATCGACGCCGGCCTACCGTCCCGTGCTCGAACATCATGGATGGGGCGACCTCCAGAGCGAACTCCACGAACTGGCCCGCCAGGGAAGATGGGACGAAATGGGCAATCTGATCGAGCCGCAGGTGCTCGAAGCATTTGCCGTGGTCGGCGCCCCGGGCGCGATCGCAGGCCTGGTGGCTGCACGCTACGGCGATGCCGCGGATCGCATCAATGCCTACTCACCCTTTGAGGCCGACGATGAACTCTGGTCAGAAGTGCGCGCGGGGTTTCACGAACGCACTACCTCGGATCGGGCTCGGTGAAGACCCAGCCACCTCTCTTCGAGATCTCCCATCGGCGCGCCGGGGACCTGGCGGTCGAAGACGGCGTGACCCGCCGTACATGGGGCGCGCTCGAGGACCGCACGCGCGCCATTGCCCATGGACTGTCCCAGCAGGTGCCGGGGGAAGGCAGTCACGTCGCACTCGTCGCCACCAACCGGGTCGAGTTCATTGAGATCGCTCTCGGCTGTCTGCGGGCAGGGCTGGTCTACACCCCCCTCAAGACCGGTTGGACCCCGACGGAGATCGCCAACGTGCTCACCGACGCCTCGACCCGCCTGATCGTCACCGACGTCCCTGCGGCGCGGCAGGCCGGGCGCGACGCTGGTCTCCCCGTCATCGACCTCGACCAGGGTTTCGATGCATGGGTCGAGGCCCAATCGCCGGCACCGCTACCCTACGCATTGGCGGGCCGCAAGATGACCTACACATCGGGCACGACCGGACGCCCGAAGGGTGTCGTCTCGAGTTTCCTGGGCCGGCGGCCCTTTGCGGAGTCATTCGCCGCAAGCGCCGGAATGGCCGAACTGACCGGATTGCCGGGCCACGGCGTACACCTGTTCGTCTCACACCTCTTTCATGGCGCCCCACTGACGTTCGGCCTCGGCGCACTGGCACGGGGAGCGACAATCCGCATCGTCCCAAGCTGGAATCCCGAGAACGCGCTGGCCATGCTTGCCGACGGGGTGACGTCGACATCGATGGTGCCCACCATGTTCCGTCGACTCCTGCAATTGCCCGACGAGCTCCGCGCCGCCTTTGATGCTCCGGAGCTCGTCAACGTCCTCCACGGCGGTGAGCCGTGCCCGGTGCCGGTGAAGCGGGCCATGCTCGAATGGTGGGGCCCCCGACTCACGGAGTACTACGGGTTCTCCGAGGGCGGCATGACCATCGCCACCAGCCAGGAGTGGCTGGAGCGACCTGGGACGGTCGGGAAAGCCAGGGACAACCAGCGCCTCCTCATCCTCGACGAGGAGGGCGACGAGGTTCCACCGGGTGTGGACGGGACGATCTACGTGGCCACGGCCGACGGCGTCACGTTCTCCTATCTGAACGACGAGGCGAAGACGGCCGCGGCCCATCGGGGTTCGGCCTTCACGGTGGGAGATGTCGGTCACGTCGACGGCGACGGCTACCTCTTCATTACCGGGAGAGGGTCTGACGTCATCGTCTCCGCCGGGGTCAACATCTACCCGGCCGAGGTCGAATCGGTCTTGAGCGACACGGACGGGTTGACCGACATCGCCATCGTCGGTGCACCCGACGACATACGGGGGGAACAGGTCGCCGCCGTCATCGTCACGCCCGACGCCGGCACGAGCGCCGAGGTCGCGGTCGTGCTGGCCCGTGCGGCCACCGACAGGCTGGCCGGGTACAAGCGACCGCGGCTCTACTTCCACGCCGCAGCCTTGCCGCGCGACCCCACGGGGAAGCTGCTCCGGAACGCCCTGCGTGACCAGGTCGCGGACTGGTGCAGCGCGCCGTCCGCCAGTTCATTGCTGCGCATCGATCCTGCCGCACCGGACCACGTAGTCCCCGAGGTCGCCGACGGGGCGACCGCACCAACGCACAAAAGGATGACCAAGTGAGCGGAATACTCGAGGGAAAGTCGATCGCCGTGACGGGCGCCGGGCGCGGCATCGGCCGGGCCGTGGCGCTGCAATGTGCCGCCGAAGGCGCACACGTGGTCGTCGCCGACTTCGGCGTGGGCATGCACGGCGAGGAGCCGACGAGCGAGGTCGCCGACGCCGTGGTGGAGGAAATTCGAGAGGGTGGCCATCACGCCATCGCCATCGCCGACTCCGTCACCGAGATGGCAGCGGGCGAACGGATCGTGCAGAGCGCGATCGACACGTGGGGACGTATCGACGGGGTCGTGTGCGTCGCGGGCATTCTGCGCGAGCGGATGCTCTTCAACATGTCGGAGGACGACTGGGACGCCGTGATTGCCACGCACCTCAAAGGGACCTTCACCCTCTTCCGTGCCGCGTCGACGGTCATGCGGGCCCAGAAGAGTGGCTCGCTCGTCGGGTTCACCTCCGCCGCCTTCCAGGCCAGTGTGGCCCAGGCCAACTATTCGGCCGCCAAGGGAGGCATCGTTTCGTTGGTGCGCAGCGCCGCCGCCGGACTGAACCGCTATGGCGTCAGGGCCAATGCCGTGGCCCCGATTGCCCGCACGCGGATGATGGCGGAGGTGCCGATGGAACTGCCCGAGACGGGAGAGCCCGAGGACGTCGCCCCCATGGTCACCTACCTTCTCTCCGATCTGGCAACGCATGTCACCGGGCAGATCTACACGGTCGTGGGAGGGAAGATCGCCGTGTGGAACCAGCCCCACGAGGTGCGCGCCATGTACAAGGACGGTCGTTGGACCCCAGAGGAGATCGCACGCCGCCTCGATGCCACCATCGGTCAGGAGCCGATGCCCATACTGGCGCAACTGGAGGCATATCGCCGCGCCGCTGCGGCAGCAGCAGAAACCGGTGTCACCCCGAACGCCTGACCGGCGCTCAACGCGGGAGCTCGATGCCCGCCTTCTCGCGGTCCCACGTCCGGTCGTTGAGCGCGTTCTCCCTCAACGCGAACTTCTGCGTCCGCTGCGTCGAGTCCGTCTTGATCAATTCCTCGACGAACTCGACGTAGCGCGGAATCATGAATCGTGGCATGCGGGTGGCGAGGTAGGCGATGAGCTCTTCGGGAGGCAGCGTGACGCCCGGATGGACGACGACGATGACCTTGACCTCGTCTTCGCTCAGCTCGGACGGGACGCCGATGACGGCGGATTCGGCCACGGCGGGATGCTCGTTGACCGCGCTCTCCACCTCGAACGAGGAGATGTTCTCCCCTCGCCGTCGAATCGCGTCCTTGATCCGGTCGACGAAGAAGTAGTTGCCACTCTCATCACGGGTGAAGCCGTCTCCGCTGTGGAACCACCCGTTGCGCCAGGCCGCCGCCGTCTTCTCGGGCATGTGGAAGTACCCGCTCGTGATGATCCAGGGATCTGTGGTGCGCACCACCATTTCGCCGAACCGGTTGGGCCCCACGTCCTCATCGTCGTCATCGACCAGCTTCACCTCGAAGCCGGGCGGACCGCTCCGGACCCGCCCCACCGTGGTGTGATCTGTGAGCTCCCATCCGCTCTTGAAGGGGTAACCGATCTCGGTCATGCCGAACCCGGTGCAGACCCGGAGGTCGAATCGCCGCTTGAACTCCTCGAACTCTGGGATGACCGGCGCCATCACCACACCGCGCAAGGGGTTTTCCGGATCAGCCGGGCTGGGTGGGAGTCCGAGGATCATGGAGGCCATCGGTCCGACCAGGCCTCCGAAGACACAGTTGTAACTACGGATGTCGTCCCAGTACGCCGAGAGGCTGAACGACTGGCGGAACACGAGCCGGGCCTCGTGGGAGAACGCGGTGGCGATGGCCGCCTTGCCGGAGACGTGGTAGGCGGGATACACGCTGTAGTACCCGTCGTCGGGCGACGGGATGATGTCGTCGGGCAGCATGCCCTTCAGATCCTGCAGGCTGGCCCAGGACACCAGAACGCCCTTCGACGGGCCCGTGGTCCCCGAGGTGTAGATGACCGAGGAGACATCGCGATAGGTCGGGGCCTCCACATCCCCGACGGCCGGCGCGCCGGCCAGGAAGCTCTCCCCGCTGAGCACCCGGAACGGCAACGTCGGCAGGGCGCCCGGGGCGTCGAGCACCACGACGCACTCGAGATTGGGCACGCGGTCGGCCACCTCGACCAGGCGATCACAGAACTGCGCGGAGATCACGAGCAGGCGGGCCTCGGAGTTCTCGATGAGGTAGGCCAACATGGCGCCCCGATAGCCGGTGTTGGCCGGGACCTCGACAGCCTTGAGCCAGCTCAACCCGAGCCACACGGAGTAGGAGGCGAACGAATGGACGACCATTGATGCGACGTGATCGCCGGCCGCCACGCCCGCCCGACGATAGGCCGCCGCCCACCGCATGTTCTCTGCCTGGAGTTCGCCGTAGGTCATCGCCGTGCCGTCGACGCACTGGATGGCAATCCGTGCCGGAGTCGCCGCGGCGCGCCGGGCGATGAGGTTGGGCAGGACCTGATCCTGTTCGAGCATGTTCAGCCCCTCCCGGCGCGACGTTCGCTATGCGCCGGCGCCGGCCACATCGATCACAATCCGGCCCCGTACCGAACCGGCCAGGATCTGTTCCGCCAAGGCCGGGACGCGTGCCAGCGGTTCAGTGGTGGTGACGAGATCAAGCAGGTGACGCGGGACGTCGGTGTCCAGGCGCGCCCAGGCGGCAGCACGGACATCGGTGGGTGTCGACACCGAGTCCACCCCCAACAATCTCACGTTGCGCAGAATGAACGGGAGGACCGTTGTGGGCAGGTCGGAGCCACCAGCCAAGCCACACGCCGCCACTGCGCCACGGTACCGGGTCTGGGCCAACACGGTCGCCAATGTCTGGCTCCCCACCGTGTCGATGGCCGCGCTCCAGCGTTCCTTTTCCAGCGGCCGGCCCGAGTTGGCAGACAGCTCCTCGCGCCCGACAATGGATGACGCGCCGAGCGTTGTGAGGTATTCGGCGATCTCGGGACGTCCCGTCGCCGCCGCCACGCGGTAGCCCAAGCTCGCCAGGAGCATGACGGCGAAGCTCCCCACCCCTCCTCCGGCGCCGGTCACCAACACCTCACCCTCGGTTCCCGGCTCTATCCCGGCATCTTCGAGGGCAAGGATGCACAGCATGGCAGTGAGCCCGCCCGTCCCGATGGCCATGGTCTCACGAAGGGAGAGGCGCTCGGGACGGGGTTGCAGCCACCCGGAACGAACGCGTTGACGCGTCGTATAGCCCCCGGGGTGCGTTTCCGACAGACCCCACCCGGTGACGACGACCTCGTCGCCCGGCGACCATTTGTCCGAGTCGGAGGACCGTACCGTCCCGGCGAGGTCGATGCCGCACACCATGGGGAAGGAACGGATGATGCGACCCTTGCCGGTGACCGCCAGACCGTCTTTGTAGTTGAGGGAGGACCAGCTGACGTCCACCGTGACGTCGCCTTCGGGCAACGAGGACTCCGGCACCTGTTGCAACGACGCCGGGGCATTCTCGGTGGCGACAATGGCGGGAAACGACTCCATCGGACTCCTGTTCTGTGCGGGTGATGTCAGCTGCACCGCAGCTCCTGGCTCGGCCTGAGGCAACGCCTCAGCTCATCACACAATCACACCCTCCTCGTGCAACTCTCTCAGCACAGCGTCGTCGAGGGAAAGATCATTCCGCAAGATCTCGTCGGTGTGCTCGGCGAACCACGGCACCCTCCTGACGGGACCATCGGGCACGCCGGACATCCGGATCGGATTGTTCGGAAAGATCACGGGCTGCGCCCCTCCGTCGGGACGTGCCATTTCGACCAGCATGTCACGGGACAGGAGGTGGGGGTCGCGCACAACTTCGTCATCGCGGAAACATGGTCCGGCGGCGAGACCGGCGTCACCGAGCTGCTGGCAAGCCTCGAGCTTCGTCTTGTCCGCCGCCCATTTCTCGATGGCGGGCCGGATGACGGCGTCGATCGAGTCGTACCAACCCTGCCGGTCCGCCAGACTGGGGTCTGTGATCCACTCCGGATGACCGATCAGGCGGGCCAGGGAGGCGAACTGCTGCACCCGCCCTACCTGAAGGATGAACCACCCGTCGCGGGCCAAGAAGCCGTGCATGATGATCGGAGGGTCAGCACCGCCCGGCATCCCCAGGGACCAGTAATTGGTGATGATGTCGGTCATTGCCACCGTGGAATCGAGCATGGCCACATCGATCTGCTGCCCCAACCCGGTCCGATCACGCTGATAGAGGGCGGCGAGGATGCCGACCGTGGCGAACATGGACGTGCCCATGTCACCGAGGGACCCACCGGGCGCCACCCGTGGCGCTTCCCCGTCCCGGCGTTTCGTCTCGTACAATCCCGACATGGCCTCGACCACTGGTGCATACGCGGGCCAGTGGTGGTACGGCGACGTGTCGTCGTTGCCGAACCCCGAAACCGAGACGTAGATGATCCGCTCGTTGACGGCGTGGACGTCGTCGTATGCCAGTCCGAGTCGACCCAAGGCCCCTCCCTTGAAGTTCTCCGCAAAGACGTCGAAACGGGTCGCCAAGTCGAGCACCAGTTGACGACCCCGCGGGTCCTTCAGGTTGATGGAAATGGATCGCTTGTTGAGATTGTTCCGCAGGTAGGTGGCACCCACCTTCCTGCCCTCGGGATCGGCCATCGCGGGCATCGCAAGCCGGCCCGAGTCCCCGCCGTCGGGTGCTTCGACCTTGACGACCTCGGCCCCCAGCCTCGCCAGGAGCTGCGTGGCAAATGGCAGCGCCTGCATCTGCTCCAACGCCAGGACCCGGACGCCCTCGAGGGGCCGTCCGTGGTTGAGCGCTTCGTCCGTTGCCGTTTCCTCGACCTGCACCACACCTCGTCATCCCGCGCCGCCTCTGCGGTGCCGTCGGTTTACTCTAATCTGTCAATGCTAGGATTATATAGATGAAAGGGATTATCGGCCACGGAGCGTACCTGCCCCGATGGCGCCTCGAGCGAGGGTCGATCGGGGCGACCCTGGGCACCGGGGCCGGGAAGGGCCGCCGATCGGTGGCCTCCTACGACGAGGACACCACCACCATGGCCGTCGAGGCGGCCCGGCTGGCTTTGCGCAGCGCGCCGGGGGCCAGCCCGTCAAGCCTCTGGTTCAGCACCACCACGCCGGCCTACCTCGACAAGACGAATGCAACCACCATCCACGCCGCACTGCGACTGGACCGCCACGTGCTCGCCGCTGATGCCGGCGGCGCAGTTCGATCCGGGGTTGCCGTGCTCCGCTCCGCCCTCGAGGGATCGTCGTCGGCCCTGGTCGTGGCGGCGGATATCCGCGGCGGGCTCGCCGGAGGACCCGATGAATCGGCTGGCGGCGATGGCGCCGCGGCCCTCTTCGTCGGTTCCGAGAACGATGGCCCCGTGGTCGCCGAGTACCTCGGTTCGGCCGGGGCCACCGAGGAATTCCTCGACCGTTGGCGTGCCCCCGGAGACACGGCCTCGAAGGTTTGGGAAGAGCGCTACGGCGAGGGCCGCTATCTCGAGCTCGGCCAAAGTGCCTGGAAGGACGGCCTGAAGGCGGCCGGGATCGCGCCCGAAGAGGTGGCGGATCTGGTCATCGCCAGCCTGCACGGCCGGGCCGTCCGTGCCCTGTCGCGGGGATTGGCCTCCTCGACGACGAACGTCGTGCCCACGCTGGACGGACACATCGGATGTACCGGCGCGGCCCATCCGTTCCTCCTCCTGTCCTCCGCCCTGGAGAACGCGGCGGCCGGAGCCGTGATCGCACTGCTGTGCCTGGCCGACGGGGCCGATGCGTTCTTCTTCCGGGTCAACGCCGCCGAGTCGTCCACACCCCGTGCCCGCACCGTGGCATCCCAGGAGGCCCAGGGCCGGGTCGTCCCCTACGGGAAGTACCTGGCCTGGCGAAACCAACTCCGCGTAGAGCCGCCCCGTCGGCCGGACCCGGCGCGGGTCTCGGCTCCGGCGGCCGGTCGGTCGGCCGATTGGAAGTTCGGCTTTGTGGGTAGCCGCGCGCCGGGGTCGAGCGAGGTGCGGCTGCCCCCCGCCGTTCCGGGCGCGGATCCCGGGGTCATGGCCGATCCCGCGCCGATGGCGGAGGTCCGGGGAACCGTGGTCACGTTCACCGTGGACCGGCTCGCCTACTCCCCGAGCCCACCCATCGTGTTCGCGGTCGTCGATTTCGACGGAGGCGGCCGCCTCCCGATCGAGCTGACTGATGTCGCACCCGACGAGGTGTCCATCGGGACCCGGGTGGAGATGACATTCCGACGCCTGAGCGAGGCGGACGGCATCGTCAACTACTTCTGGAAGGCGCGACCACTGGCCGCTGACGTGAACGAAGGGGACGCATAGTGGGATCGCACGGCATCAAGGACAAGGTCGCCATCGTCGGCATGGGCTGTACCCGGTTCACCGAGCACTGGGACAAGGGGGCGGACCTGCTCGCCGTCGAGGCCGTGAACGATGCGTTCGCCTCGGCCGGGATCGACAAGGCGTCGGTCGATGCGTACTGGCTCGGCACCGCGCTCTCTGGCGCCAGCGGCATGACGCTCTCCAAGCCCCTCGAGCTCACCGGCAAGCCCGTGGTCAGAGTGGAGAACATGTGCGCCACCGGCGCCGAATCCCTCCGACAGGCGGCCTACGCCGTCGCCTGCGGCGCCTACGACGTGGCCGCCGCCGTGGGCGTGGAGAAGGCCAAGGACTCCGGCTACCAGGGACTCAACGCCTTTCCCATCCCCAACGACGGCACGGCTCGAACCCTCACCGCGGCCGCCATGTTCTCCATGGCCGTGCCGGCCTATGCCAAGAAGTACTCGGTCGACCCGGCCGAGATGAAACGCGTGCTCGCCGAAATCGGGTCGAAGAACCACGCCAACGGTGTGCGCAACGAGAGAGCACAGTTCCGCAAGAACGTCTCGGTCGACGAGATCCTCGCCATGCCCACTGTGGCCGGCGAGCTCACGGTGATGGACTGCGCCGGCGTGGCCGACGGCGCAGCTGCCGCAATCGTCGTGCGGGCCGAAGACGCCCACCGCTACACCGACCATCCGATCTATATCAAGGCGCTCTCGTCGGTGGCCGGCGACGGCGGAGGATTGAGCGATCCCGGCTACGACTACACGACGTTCCGTGAGTCTGCGGATTGTGCCCGTGAGGCCTACGCACAGGCAGGCATCACCGATCCCCGGCGCGAGCTTGCCATGGCCCAGGTCCACGATTGCTTCACCATTACCGAGCTGATCCTCTGTGAGGACCTCGGGTTCGCCGAGCGAGGGGCGGCCTGGAAGGACGTCCTCTCGGGAGCATTCGCGATGGACGGTGATCTCCCCGTCAACACCGACGGTGGATTGAAGAGTTTCGGCCACCCGGTCGGAGCCAGCGGACTGCGCATGATCTTCGAGTGTTGGCTCCAGCTGCGCGGCGAGGCCGGCGACAGGCAGTTGGATACGGAACGGGGCTTGGCGCTGACGCACAACCTCGGGGGATATCCGGGCGAAATGGTGTCGTGCATCACCGTGCTCGGCCGGCATCTCGGCTGATCGCGGATTCAACCGCGTCGCCTGGATATGGCCTCCGACGTCCTTCACCTCGATGTGCGCCAACACGTGGCCGTCGTCACCCTGCACCGTCCCGCCGTCCGCAACGCGCTCAACACCTCCCTGATCGACGCCCTGTGGGAGGTCTTGCCCGCGGTCGATGACGACCCCGACGTGCGCGCCATCGTCTTGACGGGCAGTGATCCCGCGTTCTGCAGCGGCCTCGACCTGAGGGAGCTCTCGGGCAGCGGTCAGAACGCGCGACCTCGGCAGCAGCGCGACCAGGTGAGCGCACGAGGCGCGTTGCCACCGGTCATCACGCCGATCGTGGGTGCCATCAATGGAGCCGCCGTGACGGGCGGTTTGGAGATCGCCCTCAACTGCGACGTGCTGGTGGCCTCAGACCGTGCCACCTTCGCCGACACGCACTTGCGCGTCGGCGTCATGCCCGGCGGCGGATTGACCGTGCTGCTCCCTCGCCGCATCGGGATGGGAAGAGCCCTGGAGATGGCACTGACGGGACGGGTGGTCGACGCCGAGGCGGCCCTGCAGTGCGGGCTGGTCGACCGGGTCGTTCCCCACGAGGAGTTGCTCCCGGCGGCCGTCGAACTTGCTGCGGCGATGAGCATGATGCAACCCGAGGCCCTGCGCTATCTGGTCGAGACGTTTCGCCAGGTCGCGGCCATGCCCGAGCTCGCCGGCCGGGACCACGAGCGCGAGCGCGGACACGCCTGGCGCGACGGCGCCATCGACACCGGGGCCGTGGCTGCCGCCAGGGACGACGTCGTGCAACGAGGTCGGCTGGAACACCGCAGACCTCCGCCGTAGCGCCCTACACCAGCAAAGCGGCTCGACCTTGCTGCACCAGGAGGGCCTCGACCGCGTCGGCATCCGCCGGGCCCATCGGACGGTACGCCGTCTCACGTCCGGGTCGCCACCACAGCGGGTCGTCGGTGCGCCAGCGTTGCTCGACGAGGACCCGCTTGAGCACCTTGTTGGTCTGGGTCAACGGAAGCTCGGTCGTGACGCGCACGTAGCGAGGTGTCCATTTCGTGCCGAGATCGGGCTGGAGGGCCAGGAAGCCGGCGAACTCATCGGGATCGAAGGTCGCCCCCTCGCGCACGACGACCGACGCCATGACGTCGTCACCCGAATCCGGGTTGGGAACGCCGTAGACGGCGACCTGCGCCACGTCGTGGTGGCGCAGGATCAGCCGTTCGATCGGCGCCGTGGCCAGGTTCTCACCGTCGACACGGAGCCAGTCGCTGGTGCGCCCGGCGAAGTAAGCGAAGCCATGCGCATCCACATAGGCCAGGTCACCGCTGCGGTACATCCCGCCGCGCATGCGTTCGTGCTCCGCCTCTTCATCGCCGTAGTACCCCAGAAACGCCCCGGCCCCGCGGGTGTTGACCATCTCCCCGATCGCCTCGGCGCCATTGAGCAATCGCCCGTCCCCGTCGAAGCGGGCAATGGCGGCCGGCTCGCCCGTCTCCTGATGCAAGACGGCCACTCCCTCGGGGAGCGGGCCCATCGCATTGGGCGGCGTCTGGGGGGTCCGCAGGATGTTGAGCCCCGACTCGGTGGCTCCGTACCCATCGAACACATGCAGGCCGAAGCGGGCGGAGAACCGCTCCACGTCGGCATGGGTGCTCTCGTTGCCCATGGCGACGCGCAGTGGGTTGGCGGCATCGTCGGGATGCTCGGGTGTGGCCAATACGTACGCCAGTGGCTTCCCGATGTAGTTGAACCAGGTGCAGCCGTAACGCCGCACGTCGCTCAAGAAGGAGGAGGCCGAGAACTTTCGTCGGAGCGCCATGGACGAGCCGGCGACCATGGTGGGACTCCATCCGGCCATCACACACGCCGAGTGGAAGAGGGGCATGGAGAGGTAGGCCCGGTCGTCGCGGGTCAGCTGGAGATGGCCGACCACGGCCGTACCCGGCGTGGTGATCTTGGCGTGGGTGCAACGCACCGCCTTGGGGTTACCACTGGTGCCGGAGGTGAAGATCAACATGAAGAGGTCGTCGGGCCCCAGGTCGACCTCGGGCACCGTTCCGCCCGCCACCGAGGCCAGTTCGGCCGGCCACGCAGGGTCCTCGATGGTGAGGATCCGATCGCTGCGGACGGTGTCACCCACATCGCTGAGGAGCGCCCGGTAGCGCTGCTCGGTGATGATCAGCTGACAATCCGTCTGCGCCACATCACGGGCCAACTCGGGTCCACGGCGCGTCGGATTGAGCCCCACCACGACGGCACCGCTCAGGGCAGCGGCACCCAGCAGCATGACGAAGTCCGGCACGTTGTCGAGAAGGACCCCGATGTGGAAGGGGCCGTCGACCCGCCTGTTGCGCAAGAGGTTGGCCCGGTCCACGCACTCCCGGGCGTACTCGGCCCACGTCCACGAATTGTCTTCGAACACGAGGCATGGCCGTGGATCGTCCAGACGTCCCGAAATCAGCTCACCGAGCACCAACTGGCCGTCCTTTCTCCCCAGGGTCGCACGCCCGCTCACCCCTCGCTGTTCTGCTGCACGACACCGCGGGCCAGAAGGTCGCGCAACGAGTCGTCGTCGAAGCCCCACGACGTCAACATCTCCTCGGTGTCCTGGCCCGGATGACTTCCCGGTCGGGCAATCCTCCCCGGGGTACGGGAAAGGTGCGGCACCGGAGCCACCTGGATCAAGCCACCCACCTTCGCATAGGTCCCGCGGGCCACGTGGTGAGGATGGTTCGGGGCCTCCAACGGGGGCAGGACGGGAGCGAAACACGCGTCGAGGTCCGCGAACGTGGCCACCCATTCGTCCCGGGTACGCGTGCGGACCCGTTCGGCCACCTTGTCCCGCATGGCGGGCCAGGCCGCTTCATCGTGTTGGTCGGGCAGGGTTTCGCCGTCGAATCCCAGACCCTCGAGCATGTCGGCATAGAACGCCGGCTCAATGCCCCCGAACGACACGTAGCCTCCGTCGGCGGTCTCATAGGTGTTGTAGAAGTGCGCGCCTCCGTCCAAGAGGTTGGTCCCCCGTCGCGCCGTCCACCACCCCATCTGCATCGGACCCAGGTTCGCCGTCATCACGTACGCCGCCCCTTCGGTCATGGCGCTGTCGATGACCTGACCTTCGCCCGATCGTGCTCGCTCGAAGAGCGCGGCCATGACCGCGAACGCCAGCAGGACGCCGCCGCCGCCAAAGTCACTGACCAGGTTGAGGGGGTGCACCGGTGGGCGATCAGCCGGGCCGAGTGCTCCCAGCACCCCGGCCGTGGCCAAGTAGTTGATGTCGTGCCCGGCGGCCTGGGCCAGTGGCCCGTCCTGGCCGAAGCCGCTCATCCGGGCATAGACCAGGCCGGGGTTCCGTCCCCGGCACTCGTCGGGCCCCAGGCCGAGTCGCTCCATGACCCCTGGAC
>Ga0307374_10009958_pt1 | contig 13897 bp, 12 predicted proteins | sample OX3MG_FD_202532 | JGI IMG/M metagenome (GOLD analysis project Ga0307374, IMG submission 202532) | Soil microbial communities from Risofladan, Vaasa, Finland - OX-3 | ecosystem: Environmental > Terrestrial > Soil > Coastal area > Acid sulfate soil | place: Finland: Risofladan, Vaasa | collected... | reverse complement strand
GACGCGCATGCGCACACCGTTCTCGCGCCCGACTTCGGGAATCTGTTTGGCGGCGACTTCCTGGTAGCGGGGTTTTATCAGTTTGAGTTTCGCCGGCAGATTTACCCACAACTGGAAACCGGACAGCTGACCGCCGCGCAACTGCGGCATTTCCTCGTGCAGGATGCCGTGGCCCGCCGTCATCCACTGTACGTCGCCTGCCGCGATGCTGCCCGCGTGCCCGAGGGAATCCCTGTGCTCCACCACGCCCGCATGCATGTAGGTCACGGTCTCGATGCCGCGGTGCGGATGCATGGGAAACCCGGCAATGTAGTCGTCGGGATTATCGGAACCGAAATGATCAAACAGCAGAAACGGATCCAGGTAATCCAAGGTGGCAGTGGCAATACTGCGTTTGAGTTTGACTCCCGCACCGTCGGAAACCCGCTGGGGTTCGATGACTGTCGCTACGCTGCGCGCCTGGCTGGTCATGGGTTTGCTTCTCCTGGAGGCATCAACGGAACAGCATGTGGGCACTTTCGGAAAAATCAACCCGGCTTTACCATCCTGCCCGCTGTCTGAGCGTCTCGGCACGCACAGATTCCAGTACAGCCCGGATGCGGGCCTTGGCTTGGGTAAAATTGGGATGACTCACCCCTCCCGCCGGATCATCCTCATCCATATAGACACGCTGGCACATCTCGATCTGCAAAGCCTCGACCTTCTCCATCTGGCCGTAATGTTCGGTGATATAGCCACCCTTGTAGGGGTGGTTGCGCATCAGCGTGTAATGGGATTCCAGAAAACCGCGCTCTGCGGCATCCACCAACCAGGGCGCACAGCTTCGGCCGTCGCGGTCACCCAGGTAAATATGTTCCTTGAGCTCGCCATGCAGCAGGTTGGCGCGGGACGCAACGCTATGGGCATCAATCAGCACCACCCGGCCAAATCGCATGATCTTGGCGTGGATTAACTCCAGCAGTTTGGCATGATAGGGAGTATGCACCAGAGCGCGGCGCCGGGTAATTTCTTCCGCTGACGGCGGCACACGGTAAATATCCTCGCCCTGGAAAGTCTGGAGCGCCACAAACCCGGTTTCAAAGCGGCCCGGATACAGTGGTGCATTATCCGGCGGACGGTTCAGGTCCGCGACAAAGCGGCTATAGGTGGCATAAATGGTCGTGACACCCAGCGCCGGCAGAAAATCATATAAATGATGCAGGTACCAATCGGTCATGGGCAGGCTGCGGATGTAATCGGAGGCGAAATCCGCGGCGATGGCATCAGGAACGCAGGTGCCAGTATGCGGAATGCTCACCAGCAGCGGTATTTCGGGTGCCGACGGTTCACGTATTTCGTAGGGCCTGAGCTGCACGTTCATTGCTCATTGAGACCTGCGACGGCCCGCGCAAATTCGCGGGTACTGATTTCCGCACCCGTCGCCATGCCGTGATCCACCAAGCGTTGGCCGCCCACATACACCGCCGCGATATCCTGCCGGCTGCCGCCGATGATCAGGGCATCCAACACGGTGTTGATATCGTGTCCGAGCCAGGGTGAACCCTGTTCGTCCAATACCACCAGATCGGCGCGCTTGCCCACCGCGATTTCACCCACCGGTTCCGCCAAGGCTGCCGCGCCACCGGCGCAAGCCTGCTGCCAGAGAGTTGCGCCGAGACCCGAGGCGCCGGCAAGTTGGGCGCGCTGCTGCTTCCGCAGGCGCTGACCATATTCCAGCCAACGCAGTTCCTCGACTGCGTCAATGCGGCAGTTGCTGTCGGAGCCAATCGCAAAACGACCTCCCGCACGCACGAACTCTTCCGCCGCAAATAATCCGTCGCCCAGGTAAGCCTCGGTGATGGGGCATAGCACGGCGGTGGCATCCTGCCTGATCATCAGGCGGCGTTCAATCTCAGTGGCGTGCGTCGCGTGCACCAGGTTCCAGCGCTGATTGAGCGTGAGTGTGCGCGCCAGCAGTTCGACGGGGGTTACGCCATACAGCGCCGTGCACTCATCCACTTCCTGCTGTTGCTCGCTCACATGGATATGGATGGGCCGGTGACTGCCGTAGAGCCTGTCCACGGCATCGATAAGCCTTACCAGCATTTCAGGCGCCACCGCCCGCAGGGAATGGGGCGCTATGCCGAGGCGTACGCCTTTGAGCTCCTGCAGCAGATGGCAGTAGTCCTCTATACTGGCGTGCACAAAACGCCGCTGCCCGTCTGTCGGCGGCGTGTTAAAGCCGCCGGTCCGGTAAAACACCGGCAACAGCAGCAGGTGGATGCCCGCCGCGTGCGCCGCGTGCACGATGGCCTGTGCCATTTCCGGACCGGGACGGCCGTCCGGCATATGATGCACATAATGAAATTCAGCGACACTGGTAAATCCGCCGCGCAGCATGTCGAGAAACGCCTCGCGCGCAATCACGAACATATCGGCCGGCGTCACTCGATTGGCAAGGCGGTACATGGCCTCGCGCCAACTCCAGAAGGAATCCCCGCCGTTGAGCATTTCTCCAAAACCGGAAAGCGCGCGCTGGAACGCATGGCTATGAGCGTTGGGCATTCCGGGAATCGCGAAAAAACCATCCACCCGGCCGTTTCCCGGCTCCAGCGCCTCGATCAGGCCGCTGGCGCCAATCACCAATGTCTGGTCACGCTGCAAACCTTCCGGCGTCAGCACATATTTAAAAGTAAGGCGCATCTGCATACCCTTATGCTCTCAGATTCGCGCGCCAGCGACTAGGGACGATCCATGTACGACCTGCTTGTCAAGAATGCCCGCCTTTATCCCATGCATGAGGGAGCAGCCGAAGCGCCCGCGCGGACCCTGGCGGTCAGCGCCGGCCGCATTGCCGCCCTTGGCGTACCCGCGGATGCGCCCGCCACGGAAGTCTTTGATGCGGCCAATCGCGTGGTGCTGCCGGGTTTTGTGGACTGCCATACCCATGCGCTGTATGCCGGCAATCGCCTGGCGGAACATACGCTTAAACTCCAGGGCGCGTCTTACGAGGACCTGGCGCGCGCCGGCGGCGGCATCCAGGCCACCGTAAACGCAGTGCGTGCCGCCAGTGAAGAACAGCTGGTGAGGGAAAGCCTGCCGCGCCTGAGGGCATTGCATGCGGAGGGCGTGACCACCGTTGAAATCAAAAGCGGTTATGGCCTGGACATGGAGAATGAACTCAAAATGTTGCGCGCCATTCGCCAGCTGCGCCGGCAACTGGATATGGATATCGTACCGACTTTCCTGGGTGCACATGCGGTGCCAAGCGGGCGCACGCGCGAAGATTATCTTTCCGATGTCATCAACAACATGCTGCCGGTGGTGGTGCGGGAGAAACTGGCGGAATGCGTGGATATCTTTGCTGAAACCATGGCTTTCACAACCGAGGATCTGCGCCAGCTGTTCATGCGGGCCGCTAAAGCCGGGTTGAAAACCCGTGCCCATAGCGACCAGCTTTCCAATATGGGCGCTACTATAGCGGCCGCAGCCCATGGTGCGTTGTCCTGTGATCACCTGGAATATGCAACCGAAGAAGATGTTCTGGCAATGTATCGCTCCGGAAGCGTCGCGGTCCTGCTGCCTGGGGCATTTTATTTCCTGCGTGAAAACCGCAAACCGCCGATAGCGCTGTTGCGCCGTCACCAGGTTCCCATGGCGGTGGCCACGGACCTGAATCCCGGCTCCTCGCCGATCGTCAGCCTGCTCACGGTGATGCACATGAGCGCCATCACTTTCGGGCTCACGCCCGCAGAAATCCTATTGGGGGTGACTCGCAATGCCGCTCAGGCCCTGGGCCGATCGGATAAAATCGGCAGTCTCACGCCGGGGCGACATGCGGATTTCAGCGTCTGGGACCTGCCGGCACCGGAATTCCTGCTTTACCAGCTGGGCGGACTGAGACCCGATGCAATATTCTTCAAGGGGAACAGAGTATGACCCGTTTGTCACTCACCGGCGCTGATCTCACGCTCAAGATGCTGGTTGAATTCGATGCAGCGCGTCCGCAAGCCATGCTCGCCGACAATGCGCGCCTGCAAATGCAGATGAGTGTGGACTCGGTCCGCCGTGTCATCGAAACGGGACGGGTGTGCTACGGCATCAATACCGGATTCGGTGCCTTGGCCCGGGAACATATTTCCCGCGACCAACTCATTCAGTTGCAGTACAACCTGGTGCGCAGCCATGCTTGCGGCCTTGGCGACCCGCTTTCGCCCGCTATCACTCGCCGCATTCTGCTGCTCAAGGCCAATAGTCTGGCCATAGGCAACTCCGGCATTCGCTCGCTCGTAGTTGACACGCTGCTGGCACTGCTCAATCACGACGTGCTGCCGGTGATACCCGCGAAAGGTTCCGTAGGCGCGTCCGGTGATCTGGCGCCACTCGCCCACATGGCCTTGGCGCTGATCGGCGAGGGTGAGGCTCTGCACCAGGGAAAATTGCTGCGCGGCGCGGCATTGCTCGCCGCTGCGGATACGAAACCGGTGCAACTCGAAGCCAAGGAAGGGCTGGCCTTGCTCAACGGCACCCAGGTGAGTGCGGCGCTCGCCATAGAGGGTCTGTTTCAGGCCCGCAATGCCTTGCTGTCGTCCATCGTGATTGGCGCGCTGACGCTGGAGGCTTTGGCAGGCAGCTACAGCCCCTTTGATGCGCGCATCCACGCGGTCCGCAACCTGCCGGGACAAATTCAGGTGGCGGAATTGTTCCGCAACCTCCTGACCGGCAGCGAAATCTGGCGATCCCACCAAGGCTGCGACCGGGTGCAAGACCCATACGCCTTACGCTGCATGCCGCAGGTATACGGTGCCGTGTGGGATACGCTTGCGCATGCTGCCAAAATATTGGGCAAGGAATGCAACAGCGTTTCAGACAATCCGCTGATCTTCGGCGACGAGGTGCTCTCGGGCGGCAATTTCCATGCGGAACCCCTGGCCTTCGTGGCGGATTTTATGGCCATTGCCGTCACCGAGCTCGGCAACATCTCCGAACGGCGTACCGATCTATTGCTCAAAAAAATCAACCCGCGGCTGGAAATGTTCTTGGCCCGGGAGCCGGGCGTGGAATCGGGCTTCATGATCGCGCATGTGGGAGCTGCAGCCCTGGCCTCGGAAAACAAGACCCTCGCCCACCCCGCCTCCGCGGATACCATCCCCACTTCCGCGGGTCAGGAAGACCACGTGAGCATGGCGCCGTGGGCGGGTTTGAAGCTGCTGCAGATCCTGGAAAACGTGCGCTACATCCTGGCAATAGAGGCACTGGCGGCGGCCGCGGCCATCGATGCTCAACGGCCGCTAAAAACCACAGCTCAATTGGAAGTAGTCCGCGCGCTGCTGTGTCGGCACGCGGCAAACCATGCCGGCGATCGGCGGCTGGATGGCGACATCCGCCAGATTGCCAAGCAACTAAACAACGGTCTACTGGCTGAATGCCTGAACGGGGATGCCGTCAGCCATTTATTATTGGCCTAAGTCGGTATCCAGGGTTCAGGTAATTTTCGGGAATTCCAGCAAAATCACCGGTTTCTGAATTTATGTCATGCCGGCGACATGTTTTGGGATTTTGGCTATAATCAAGCCGTGCCTTGAGCAGACTCTGGATCGGCGGATGTAGTATCGCTGTTGTGTATCTGTTTATGGCGACCTCACGCAACGTGGGGAAGTCTGGGGCCTCTTGTTTTCCCCCTTTGATGAGAGGCCCCTCTTTTTTTATGGCATGCGTCCCGCTTAATGTGCCGTACCTCTAGGAGCCGGGAGCGGTACGCGGTAAACTTGCGGTCAGCCAGATAGAGTTAATCTCCCGGCTGTATCATACATCCTGATCGGAGTCCCCATGCTCAGACTGATCACCCGGTGCGCCGCTGTGCTGTGCGTGCTGCTGTTCCTTACCAGTTGTGGCGGCGGCAGCAGTAATTCACCGTCCCTCAACCTTTATATGGCCGACGCCCCCATAGATGCGGCAAACAGCGTCAACATTACATTGACCGAATTGGATGTAACGGGAGATGCTGGCACGCTGTACTTCCTATTTCCAGGTCCAGTAACGTTCAATTTTTACCAGCTACAAGGCGGTCTCTCGCAATTCCTGATCAGCCAACCTTTGCCGACAGGCCATTACACCTCCATCACCCTGTACTTCGAAGCAGCCCCGGGCACGCTGGATTCAAGTATCACGCTGATTGGTAATGGTAACGTCTATCCGTTGGTTATTCCGGCCGGCGCACCGACCAAGATCACGGTGCCGGTGAATTTCATCGTCTTTCGGAACATAAACGCCAATTACACCGTGGATATGGACTTGCGCAGGTCTATCTATCCTGACCCCAACAATCCGGGACAATACATCCTGCAACCATCGCTGCGAGCTGTAAATAATCTTGACGCCGGCAGCATCACGGGTTCCGTGGCAACAACACTGGTGACGTCTGGCTGCTCCCCCGCCATCTATGTATACAGCGGCAAGGTGACGCCCACGGATGTAAATATCAATGCGCCTTCGGGCACAGTGCAGCCTATCAGTAGTGCTCTGGTGGGTATCAACAGCACCACGGCACAATACAATTTTACCGTTGGCTGGCTGCCGCCGGGACTGTATACCGTGGCCTTCACCTGCCAGGCTGCCCAGGATAACCCGACCACTACCGACAATATCAGCTTCACGTCCGTGACCACCGCCACTGTAAACGCCGGGCAAACCACCTTCGTCAGCTTGAATTGAAGACTGGCAACGCCACCAGCCAAGGGGTAAACCGTTGCCAGGCCCAGGCGTTTAAACCAGGGTAAAATTCAGCGCTAACCGGCTTGAATTTCCGGCTGATACTCGCGGTCTGGGAGGTGTTCTATGCGTCAGCATACCTACAGGTTCCTGGTTTTGTCCCTGATCCTTGCTGCGTTTGCCGGCTGCGTTAGCAGCGGCAATGGCCAGATGCAGCTCTCGCTTACCGATACACCCGCGGACAACGCCACCAGCGTGGTGGTGGATATCGTCAGCGTGCAAGCGATACCTGTGAACGGCAATCCTATTAATTTCAATTTCCAGCAACCCCAGCAAATTGACCTGCTGCAACTGCAACAGGGCATAAGTACCCCGCTCATCGGCAACTGGATACTGCCTGCCGGCCAGTACAAGGGATTGGTACTGACTATCAGCGCCAACGGCAGTGGCACGGATTCGTACATCATTCTCAACGACGGCAGTCAGCACGCCCTGATTGTCCCGCCTCCCTATCCCTGTGGCTTGCCATGTTCTGAATTCACCTACCTGAATATCAACACACCGTTTGCCATCAACAACAGCATGGCCGGTGACTACTTCATAGACTTCGATGCGCGCAAATCCGTGCTCCCGCCGGCCGTGGGTTCCACCGCCTACCAACTGTCACCCATCGGCCGCTTGGTGAACGTTATGGATGCCGGCAACATTATCGGGGTGGTGCCGAATACGCTCATCACCCCTGGCTGCACACCGGCGGTCTATGTGTTTGCCGGCGCCAATGCCGCACCCACCGACATCAACGACAGCGCGCCGCCGGCCGGTCAGCCGCTCACCGAGAGCACCGTGCAGCTCGACAATACGACCGGCGAGTATGAATTTACCGCCGCTTACCTGCCGGCCGGCGAATACACCCTGGCATTCACCTGTCAGGCCGCCCAGGACAACCCTGCCACCGCCGACAATATAGTTTTTACATACACCGGTAACCTACCCGTTATTGCGCAACAGACTGTCAGCACGGTACTGAACAATTCACCATGATTTAATCGGCACGCCGATCCGGAGCACACCCCGCTCAAGGGGGTGGTTTGCTTTCCGGCGGCGCCATTCCAACCCGCTCATAGCGGCGGAATACGCGCCCATAACCGATGACATACAGCACCTGCAACCCCGCAGCCAGGTAAAAGGGCGTAATAAACATGCCGGCGGCAATCATGGGCCCTGCAATACCCGGCCCGATGGATTGCGGCACCTGGAACGCCGCCGCATTCACGCTGGTTGCCAAGCCCCGGCGTTCGTCACGCACCAGCGACACCACTTGCGCCTGGCGTGCGCCCAGGGATGCCCCACTGGATGCGAGCCGCAACATATAAATGATCGCCGCCAACCAGAACCAGGGCATGAGCGGTAGAAGCATTAGCAACAGCACGCCGATACCCCGTGACCACAGCACTGAACTTACCAGGCCATGCCGCTGCGTAAGCCGGCCGGCAAAAATGGAGGTCATGCCGGTGAGCGCGAAAGTAATCGCCATCATCGGCGCGATAGCGCCAGGGCCGATATGGAATTTAAGAGCAAACCAGTATGCAATCAAGGTGCCCGTCAGACCGATGGAAAGGCCGTTGATAGTATTAAGCTGAAATAGTCGCCACAGGATGTGATTCTCGAAACGATGGGCAGGGGTTTTCTTGAATGCGTCCGCGCTCTGGCGCGACCCCGGCTTAGCACGCAGTTCACGTGCGCCACTCAGTAGCCACAGATTCACGCAACCCCCCAGCGCCACGATCATGAATATTGGGCTGTATGCCAACCGCGGACCCAGGGGATGCACCCAAAAGGCCGGCAATATGGCCAGCAGCGCACCCAAGGTCATTCCGAAAAAGCCCGCGGCGGTATTTAAACTGTATATCCAACCGCGATTCACGGGCGGCGCGGCTTCCGCAAGCCAAGCCTGTTCCGCGGGTGCAAACGGGCCAGCGGAACCGTTGCTGCCGCGGCCAAAGCCGCCGATGATAATGGCGAGCAGCAGCACTACCGGGCTGGCGCTCACTAACGGCGCCAAACCGCACACTACCGTGAGACCTTCGTTGTAAAGCAGGAATGGCTTGCGTTTGAAGCTGTCACTGGCAATGCCGATGAGTAAACTCAAGACAGCGGCAATCAAACCCCCGGCGGTCAATGTCAGGCCGATTCCCAGGCCACTCCAGTGCAGGGCATGCAGATACAAGGACAAGTCCGCCACCAGCGCGCCCTGAGCCACGCTGCGCACTGCCCGCGATAGTAGCAAGCGCCGGGTGGTGGGATGCAGCTCATTCAACGCCAGCCACATGTGCGCGACCTTTTAATATCAATTAGCGTGTACACACCAGCACAAAAGGAACCCGGCGCGATGCAGGAAAATCATGAAAGACAGTCTGGCAATTTCAGGAATATCGCCTATGTTGCCGGGCAAAAATGCCGCGGGCCAGTTTTCGGTCAAGCCTTGCTTCAAAACCGGCCGCCGCCCACGAAACGCGTTTTCCAATAAGGGCTATCCAAAAACGCATAGGATACCGGCTGCCCGGTTTCCGGCGCATGCATGAACTCGCCGTTGCCGACATAAATTCCCACGTGCATCTGCACATTGCCGGCAATCTCAAAAAACACCAAGTCCCCGGGGTGCAGATCCTGAAAATTGACGGGATGCGAGGCATACAGCTGCGCATTGGCGGTACGCGGCACCGCCAGACCAGCACGTCTGAAAACATAGTACACCAGCCCGCTACAATCGAATCCGCGTGGAGTATCGCCACCATAAACGTAGGGTACGCCCAGTTGCTGACGCACAAGCCGTACGATTTCGGCAGCGGTTTTTGCCCGAGCCGTACTATACGGCCGGACTTCCGGTCTCTCCGGCCAAGGCGCGCAGGCCGTAAGTGCGCCACCCACCACACCCATGAAAATAAGTACGCTGATTTGACTGTGGATTTTCCACATGAAAATCAGATTATTGCCAATACTTAGGGTGATCAGCGGCGTAGGCGGAGCTTGTGTTGACCCATCTGCAAACTGGCCTCCCGCAGGAAAGGATGGGATTTGGCCAGTTGCATCAGGCTGCGAGCCGCCAACAATCCGGGATCGGCAGGCACAAGCGCAGTACGTAAATCGGTTTCGCCGACTTGAAGAGCTGCCAGCGCTTGCTCGCGCGTCACCGACTCGAAACGCAGCTTTGCGCCGGGGCGCAACTGACCAAGGCGTGGCTGGTCGGCGTGGATAACCACCGCAATCACCGGATAACCGCCGGTGGTGCCGTGATTGGGCAATAGCAGGATGGGCTGCCCATCGCCAGGCACCTGTATTGCGCCGCTCACCATACCCTGTGTTCGCAACTCGCCCAGGTGACTGCGTGGAATTTGCCGGCCCGCCAGGCGTAGGCCGGTCCGGTCGCTGTGGGTACGCACCTGATATTCACTTTCCAGAAAATCTGCCAGGGCACTTGGGGTGAACCATTCCTTATGGGGTCCCGCGATCACCCTTAGCATCACATTATCCGAAAATTCCGGCGGTGCCCGCAGGTACCAACCCTGATTGAGGATATGGGTCTGTACGGATAGAGAATCGCCAGCCCGCAGAGCGGATGGCCCCAAACCCGTAAAAGTATCGGTGGAAATGCTCGCGAGCACCGGTTCTGCTGAAAACCCGCCGGCCACCGCGAGATAACAACGCAGTCCCGCCAATAGGCGGCCGCACGTCAATACCTGGCCGGCGCGTACCGGTAGACTTTGATACATGGGCAGAGGTGAATCATCGAGATGCGCCTCAAGACGACCGCCTGCCAACGCAATCACAGTATTGATTTCGAAACGTAGCGACGGCCCGCTCAGGGTTATCTCCAACACCCCAGCGTTGCCGGTATTTCCCACCAGCAGGTTGGCGTGTCTCAGGCTCAGGCTGTCGGCCGCACCTGCTTGCGGTATGCCTAGATGGGCAAAGCCGTTGCGGCCCCTATCCTGGAAGCTGGTGTACCACCCGGGATCGAGCACGGTAATCATGCTAGCGGCCGGAAACGCACGGTATCACCCGGCATCAGCAGAACCGGTGTGGGTCGTGAAACATCGAACAACACCGTATTTGTATGTCCTAGGATGCGCCAACCGCCGGGAGTGGCCTGTGGATATACGCCGCTGAACTCGTCAGCAATTGCCACGGTGCCGGCCGGCACCCGTATGCGCGGAGATTGCAAACGCGGCATCCGCAGTTTCGGGTCCAGCCCGACCAAATAGGGAAATCCCGGTGCAAAACCCAAAAATGCCACCGTATACGTGGGGGCACTATGACATTGGATCACCTCTATGATATTCAGACCGGTCACCCGCGCCACCTCTTTCAAATCCTCTCCGTTGTAAGTCACTGCAATGTCGTGCTCGCGCACCAAGTCATGGAGCGGTGATGTCTTTAGGAATTGGGGCAGACGACGGATGAATTGCATCACGTCAAACTCAAGCGGATAAAATTCCACCAACAGTGTGTTATAGGCCGGTACCAATTCACGCAGGCCCCTCAACGATTGCCGATGGATGACTGTACGCAGCTGCTGGGCGGCTTGAGCGTTTTCTGTGTCCACCAGCAGAGCACTGTCACCGACAAAACGCGTATTCATGTGAATGCGTGCATGCTGACACCGGACTCTGCAAGCGCCGCACGCACCGCTCTTGCCAAGTTAACAGCGCCCGGCGTATCGCTATGTATGCACAGTGAACGCGCGTGAATGGATATGACTGAACCATCCAAACTCACGATTTCTCCGGCGGTGGCCAGACTGATGGCCTGGCGGGTGACGGCAGCGACATCGGTAATAACCGCACCCGCCCGGGAGCGCGGTACCAACCGGGCGCCCGCCGTATACGCACGATCTGCAAAGGCCTCGCCAAAAACCTTGAGGCCGCACGCCCGTGCACGCTCCATGGCTACGCTGTCGGGCAGAGTGAGCAATGCCAGAGATGCATCGAATGTCCTTATAGCGGCAATCACGGCATCGGCGGTATCGGCATCGTCGGCCATGCGGTTATAAAGCGCACCGTGGGCTTTCAGATAACAAACCCGGGTGCCCGCCGCGCGGGTAACGGCATCCAGTGCCCGCAACTGCCCAAGCACTGCCGCTGTGATGCTAGCCGGCGGTAACGATAACTCGCGCCGGCCGAAGCCTTCCCGGTCAGGATAGGAAACATGCGCGCCGATGCTGACACCCCGGCTTACGGCGACTTCAACGGTGCGCCGCATGCTGGTGGCATCCCCGGCGTGTGCACCACAGGCAATGCTGGCGCTAGTGATAAGCGGTATGAGCGCCGCGTCATCACCGCAACCCTCGCCCACGTCCGCGTTCAGGTCCATGTGCATGCTGCTAATTTACACGGCGGCTCGATCCTCAGCGAATATCGGACATAGGCAGGTCCAAGCCGCGCTCTTTCGCCACCTGCATGGCTTTTTCATAGCCGGCATCTGCGTGCCGCATGACACCGGTGCCGGGATCATTGATGAGCACGAGTTCCAGGGCCTTTTCAGCGCGTTCGCTGCCATCGGCGACGATCACTACGCCTGCATGCAACGCGTAACCCATGCCCACGCCGCCGCCGTGATGAAAACTGACCCAAGAGGCGCCACTGGCAGTGTTTAACAGTGCATTCAAAATCGGCCAATCGGCCACGGCGTCGGAGCCATCCTGCATGCCCTCGGTCTCGCGATTGGGAGAAGCCACGGAACCCGCATCCAGGTGGTCGCGTCCGATGACGATGGGTGCCTGCAGTTCGCCTGCGCGCACCATGTGGTTAAAGGCCAGACCCAGCTTGTGGCGCTCTTTATATCCCAGCCAGCAGATGCGCGCCGGCAGGCCCTGGAAGTGGATACGTTGCCGCGCCAGATCCAGCCAGCGATGCAGACGTGGTTTGTCGGGAAAAAGCTCTTTGGCCTTGGCATCGGTCTTGTAGATGTCTTCCGGATCGCCGGATAACGCCGCCCAACGGAACGGTCCCATACCCTCGCAAAACAGCGGCCGGATATAGAGCGGCACGAAACCCTTGAAGTCAAACGCGTTGGCGACACCCGCGTCCTGAGCCATGGCACGGATATTGTTGCCGTAATCAAAGGTGGGAATGCCCTTGGCATGGAAACCCAGCATGGCACGCACTTGCTGCGCCATGGACTGCTTAGCCAGCTCCACGTATTTCTTTGGATCGCTTTTGCGCAGTTCGGCGGCTTTCGCCAGCGAGTAACCCACCGGAATATAACCGTTCAGCGGGTCATGGGCCGATGTCTGGTCGGTAACCAGGTGGGGATAAAAATCTCCTTTCAGGATTTCCTGGAATATGTCCGCCGCATTCCCGAGCAGACCTACGGACACCGCTTCTCCGTTCGCCAAGGCCTTGCGCAGGATGGCAAACGCCTCCCGAAGGGATTTCGCCTTGTAATCCAGATAACCCGTATTCAGCCGCTTATCGATACGCTGCTCATCCACTTCCACATCCAGGCAGCACAAACCCGCGAACACGGCTGCCAGCGGCTGGGCGCCGCCCATGCCGCCCAAGCCACCCGTGAGCAGCCATTTGCCGTGTGCATTACCCTCATAGTGCTGGCGTACCGCTTCGGCAAAGGTTTCATACGTACCCTGCACGATGCCCTGGGAGCCGATATATATCCAGGAACCGGCCGTCATCTGCCCAAACATCATGAGTCCCTTCTTATCCAATTCGAAGAAGTGCTCCCAGTTTGCCCATTTACCCACCAGGTTGGAGTTTGCGATGAGTACCCGCGGCGCCGCTTCGTGAGTCTTGAACACGCCCACCGGCTTACCGGATTGAATCAGCAGCGTTTCGTCATTCTCCAGGCGCTTCAGCGTCTCGACGATTTTGTCAAAACATTCCCAGTTGCGTGCCGCCCGTCCGATGCCTCCATAGACTACCAATTCCGCAGGGTTCTCCCCCACTGCCGGGTCCAGGTTGTTGTGCAGCATTCTGAGGGCTGCTTCCTGCTGCCAGCCTTTGCAGGACAATCGGGAACCGGTTGGCGCGTGGAGTTCGACATCACGATAACGCGTGGGCACGGCCGGAATCTCCAAATAAAGATGGCCGGTATTGTAACCGGCCATCCCGAAGACTCCCGACGATATCAAGAGACGTCAGTGAATAGAAACCGATAGTCAGGGAGGATTATTGCCGGATCCTTGAGATTGGGC
>Ga0307374_10009957_pt1 | contig 13898 bp, 13 predicted proteins | sample OX3MG_FD_202532 | JGI IMG/M metagenome (GOLD analysis project Ga0307374, IMG submission 202532) | Soil microbial communities from Risofladan, Vaasa, Finland - OX-3 | ecosystem: Environmental > Terrestrial > Soil > Coastal area > Acid sulfate soil | place: Finland: Risofladan, Vaasa | collected... | reverse complement strand
GGGACATCCAGGCGCAAGGTGCGTGCCGTCGCCCCCTGGCCGATGATCAGGTCGACCTGGAAATCCTCCATAGCCTGGCGCAGGACGCTCTCCGCCCCGCCACCGACCCGGTCAATCTCGTCGATCAACAGCACATCGCGGGGCTCGAGCGCGGTCAAGATGGCGCCGAGATCGCCTTTGCGCTCGATCGCCGGCCCGCCGGCGGCGTGGAAGCCGACATCCAGCTCGTTGGCAATGATGCCCGCAAGCGACGTCTTACCGAACCCCGGCGGACCCGCCAGCAGCACGTGATCGAGCGCCTCGTTGCGCTGTTTGGCGGCCCAAAGGAAGACATAGAGCCTCTGGCGGACGGCCTCCTGGCCGATGAAGCTGTCGATGCTTCTCGGGCGTAACGCTCGTAACAGCGCGTCGTCGGGTTCGCTACCGGCCATCACTCCCACCTACTTCGTGGCGTTGGCATCGTACAACGATGGGGCGACGGGATATGCGATGCCGCTCCGGTGTTCGAAGGGCGCGAGGACCTCGATCTGACGGGGCCGACAGGATCGCGACGACCTGATGCGCATGCCTGACGGGAACTTCGGCCCCTGGGCCGCATCATCGCGTGGTCGCCGTGCCGCGGTCTCACCGGCATCGGCGCCGGCGCCCGCCAAGCTCGCGACGGTGCTCCACTTGGGGACGGTCGGCTCGATTGCCGACATCAAGGCGGCACTTGCCGGCGCTGAGATTGCGATTGCGGTGGTCCCTGGGCGGATGCTGGCGCGCAAGCTCGGGCGCAGCCGGTATGACCAGGCCACTCGGGGAGGCCATCGGCAGCGCGCTTTCGAGCGCTGGGTTGGCGTACGCCCTGCGCGCACTGCCAGCCGCGGGGAGTGGCGCCGTGCGCGTCTTCCGGGCATCGCATCCCACGGTACCTGCTGTCGCGGTCTCGGACGCGACCGATGCCACGCGTCGTCCCGCATTCGACGCTCGGGGGGACGCGGCTGAGGGGACCGGCTCATGAGGAACGATGCGGCGACCCAGACGCGTCGCCCTATAGCCAGTGATCCCACGGAGCGAGCGTTAGTGTTTGTGACCATTGTTACAGTAGTTCTGCGTTGACGAGGCTGATGGTCCGAGCTGCGGGCGCGGGAGGACAAGGTGGTCAGCAGCACCGTCGGCGTGGCTGTGGTGGGAATCGTGGTCTCGGGTGTCGTCGGCCCAGCGGTGATGGCCTGGGCGGCAAGACGGGCCAACCGTGCCCAGTTCGAGCGTGATCAGGGGTCACTTCGGAGGGCGGATCTGCGCGCCCTGGTTGACCAAGCCGCTGAACTGCTCGGTGCAGGGGCAACCAATCTGCGGTTGGAGTTCGAGGCCCGGGCAGGAGGCAGGCAACCACCGCCTGAGGTGCGCGAGTGGTCGAGTGCCGTCTTCCTGCTGCAGCAGCGACTGCTGTTGCGTCTGCCGCCAGACCACCAGGTAATCACTGACTACGACGCGGTGAGGACTGCGCTGGTCGGTGTGGGTGCGGCCGGTGGCGGTTCCGCGGCCCTCGATGCGGCCATCCTGCGGTTCGAAGCCACGCGGGCGCAGTTTCTCGACCGGGCTCGGATGGCTCTTAGTGCTCCGATCGAGGAGGGGGAATGAGATGGTGAACGTGGACTCGTTCGTTGTGCGCGAGGTCGTCTTGCACAACGTGCCCCGGCATGACGAGGATGCGCAACTCACCCTGACCGATGCGCCGATCGACCTTGATGAACAGTTGCGGGAGTACTTTCGCCGGAAGATCGTTAGCAGCCTCGATCTTCGCGGACTGGACGTCGTGGCCGACCCGAACGGAAAACCCGTGGTCCGCGAGGGCGTGGCCGAGATATTGAGCGACCCGACGAGCCTCGTCGAGGTGTCCAAGGCGATTGCTCGCCACCTTGATGACAGCCAGTCGAACCGAAACCCTGCCGGACTTCTTGCCGTGGTTGCGGGAAGTGTCGGCACGGAGCCATGCGTCGCCGTGCTGAAACTCGAACGTGAGCAGGGGCTGCGCTTCGTGATCAACGTCGTGGCCGGTCAGACCAGGGTCGACCTGCAGTTTCTGCGTGACCTCACGCTCACGGACAAGACCCGCGTGTTCAAGACGTCGATTCTCTGCCTTACGCCCGGTGGCGGAGCGGACACTTTGTTTGGTCGAGTGTCGGACAGCCAAAGAGGAAGAGACGACGGCCTCGGCGTGGCGACGTTCTTTATGGCGACCTTCCTCGGTTGCATGCTAAAGACGAGCCCGGAGAAGGCGACTCACGACTTCGTGCGTGCGGCCGAGGACTACTTCAACTCGAGAGTCGCCGATCCTGAGAGACAAGCTCGCTACCAAGTGGCGCTGCTGGCCACGCTGCAGGACCAGGCCCTTGACCTCAGCCCGCGCGAGTTCGCCGACGACCATCTCGAACCCCACGATCGCCCGGGTTTTCTGGACCGGGTCGGCGCAGAGGGCTTAGACCCACGCACCACCTTCTCAAAGGACCTCTCTCTCGTGAAAGTGAGCAAGTTTCGCATGGTCTTCGAGCGCGGCATGACATTGGTCGGGAGCCCTGAGGATCTTGAGGAGCGGGTCGACGTCAAGGCGGACCATGTCGACATCCTGGACACGGTCAAGCGCCTGAACGGCCGCTAGCAGCTGTACGCCAACCGGGCCTCGTTAGACTCCATGCTCGGTCATCACCTCCGCACCGGCAAGTGCCTCAAAGACATCGGCGGTCTGGTCAAGCTGCGCGTCGCTGAGTAGATGCGCGTACACGCGGGCGGTGATGTTCGGATCAGCGTGACCCAGGTGTCGCGAGACGACAATCAACGGCACACCTCGGGCGAGAAGGACGCTTCCGCACGTATGACGGAGCCCATGCAGGGTCACCAGGGGTCGGCCGTCGTGGTCGACGAGTCCTGCGCGCACGAGCGCCCGGCTCACCGCCTGGGTGGGCGAGTGCGCGTTCATCGGCGCGCCTTTGGTCCCTGGCCAGACGTAGCCGTGTGCGTCGGCCCCGCCTTGGGTGACGGACTCGACATACCACTCGGCAAACAGGGCAACTGTCGCCTCTGAGATCGCGACCCTGCGCGCTCGCCGACCCTTGGCGGTCTTCTCACCCCGCTTGCCGTCGACGTGCCAGACGGAGCGGCGCACCTCGATGCGCCGCTGGTCCAGGTGCACATCACCCCAGCGCAAGCCGATGATCTCGCCTCGTCTCAGCCCGGCTTCTGCTGCTGCGCGCAACATCGTCGCGATCCGCGTGGTGCCAGGTCCATCGGTGAACAGGCGCGTTAGCTGTGCTTCGGTCAGGACCCGCTCCACGGTCTGGCTCCGGTGGGTCTCCGGAGCCGGGAGCCGCAGGCGCGATGCGGGGTTCGTTGCGATCCGTCCCCAGCTCATTGCGGTCCCGAGGATCATTCGCAGGCTCGTCACGGCCTGGGTCACCATGCGCCTGCTGGAGGCGCCCCTGACGAGGTCCGCGAGCCAGATCTCGACGCGCTCGCGGGTGACCTCGGTCAAGCGCAGATGCCCCAAGCTTGGAGCGATGCGCAGCCGGTACTCGGTCTCGATGGACTTGATCGTGTGGGGTGAGAAGGTCGCGCTCTTTGCCCGCAGGTAGCGCGCGGCAAATGCGTCGAGGGCCTCGTCTGGGTGTTCGTGCTTCAAAGCCACGGGACGCCCTTGGGCTTGCAGGCGGCGTTTGGTCGCCCGCGCCTCGGTGATCGTCGCCTTGAGGGTGAGCATCCGCGTGCGTCCCGGGGCGGGCCCGGGCACGAGGATCTGGTAGCTGCACTCACAGCGCCGACCCCGGCGCCGGTCGGTGCTCGCCGCGCACGCGACCCGATGGGCGCGGTAGATCCCTGGCTCGATCTGCTCGCGCCACCCTTGAGCGCGTCCAATGGCGCTCGGGTCGCGCGTCGGTGCGTGTGCGCGTTGCACGGCCATCTCCTGCGGTCGGCTCGCCCTCAGGGGCTCAGGGCGCGCATGACCATAGCTCGGCGTCGGGGCACCGAGCGAGCCCCCTCGGGGCATCACGATGAGTCCTCGCGCCACCATCCGGGCGGCAAGGGCTCGGGCCGGGCCGGGCCGGCGTCGGGCGGCGCCCTGCCCGGTGGCCGCGCGGCGGGTCAGCCGAACGTGGCCGGTTTCGGCGCGCCGCGCGCAGGGCGTCTTCGTAGGCGAGCAGATCCGCCTCGCGGACGTACAGGCGCCGTGCGACAACGAACGCGCCCGCAGCATCCATCACACCGCGCGCGGTCCGCCGGTCGCGCAAGCCGTAGCGCGCCATGACCTCACCGACGCCCAAGAGCCGCTCCGGGTGGGCCGTCGGCGGGGCGTGGCCGTGAGTGCGGAGGTCCTTGTCGGTGTGCGGTGTTTGGTCCATGCCGCACACGCTGTCTGCGGCCCGCCGGAGGCGGGAGGTATCTTACGGGGTGGATTTCTCGGCGGCGCCCGCGGCGCGGGCGGCGTTGCGCACGTCAATCGGGATGTCGCTCCAGTACTTCCTGAGTGTCTCGGGTGTGCGGATGTCCGGTCCGCCCATACACCGCCGATAGGCGGGCGGGTCGGTGGTGCGAAGCCCGTCCAGGGCCTCGATGGCGTCGGCGACTCTCGCCCCCTCGCGCACCCGCGCGAGCAGGAACTGCTGGCAGCGTTCGCGCCGGTCGTCGACGCTCGGGCGGCCGGCCTTCTTGGTGGACTGCGCACGGCGCGTGTGTGCCGCGGTGACCTGGAGCTGGCCCAGGCGCCCACGGTCCCAGTCCTCGAGCAGCATCGCCCGCTCGGCCGGGTCGGTGACCCCATGCAGGAGCGTCGTAGAAAGCTCGGGGTGGGCCAAAAGCATCGAGGCGTTGCGCTCCGGATGCCCGTAGGTGGGCGCGCCGGCCAGGAAGATCAATCCCGCACACACTGCGTCCTTGCACACAAAGCGTGCGCCCACGAATCCCGACTCGGGCAGGTAGACGACAAGCGCGCCCGCGGGGCTGTTGCTGACCCAGGCGACGTCGCGACGAAGCTCGAAATCGCTCCGGCCATGTGCTGTCGCTAGGTGGTCCCGGATCGCTTGGATCGCCTCCGGCGTCGGTTCGCGTTCGTGCATCTGCTGGTCCTCGTGGTGCAGCTCGGTGTGCCGGGGAAGGGGGCGGATCCGCGGCGCCGCGGATCCGCCCTGCGCCCCTCGTGCGATATCCGCTGGAAATCCGCGTGGATGTATGGATGGATGGACATGTACATGAGCCCCCAGACGACATCAGAAGCAGAATCCACTCGCCTGCGGCGCCGCGTGATCGTCGAGCTGACCCCCGACGAGGTGCCGCTCCTGGATGCCGCCGAGCGCCGCCACGGGGGCAAGCGTGCCGCGGTGGTCGCCGGCCTTCGCGCCGAAGCAGACGCCGTTGCCTCGAGGGCGCGCGACCAGAAGGCTGAGCAACAAGCGACGCGCGCCGCCGCCGAGCGTGAGGCTGCCCACGCAAAGGCGGCCGCGGCCCTCGCCCGTGAGCAGAAGGCCTTGGAGAAGACGCTTGCCGAGCTCACCCGCGAGCGCGACGCGGCCAATTCAGAGATCGCGCGTCTTGAGCAACGAGCCGAGGCCGCGTTCACGGAAACCCAGGGCCAATACGCGGCGCTCTTCGAGGACATCCAAGCCCTCGAGGACCAACTGCCGTCGAGCCTGTTTTGTGGGCGCTGCGAGAAATGGACCTTCGAGCGGGAATGGACGTGGCGGCCTGATGGAAAGAACGAGGTCGCCTATCACACGCCCTGCGGGGACCACGGGCCGGGTGTGCTCACCGACGCCACCTGGCTGGCGCGGCGACGCCGGGTACCAGAGAAATCCACCCCGTAAGATACCTCCCGGGCATGCCTGAGGCTCTTCAGCCTCGGGTGCGTGTCCCGGACGCACCAAGCCCCAAATGCCATCACGGCGCATGCGCCGCGGTGTCCCGTGTGCACGCGGTCGTTCGTGCAGCCCGCCCGTGGGCGGCGGCGCATCTACTGCTCGGGTGCCTGTCGCAGCGTCGCCAAACGTCGGCGTACGGATGGCCCCAGGGTCCGTGGTCTGGTCAAGCTCCTCGAGGCGGATGCGCGGACATTCCTGGCCACGCTCGCCGACGAGAGCGTCGATCTGGTCGTGACCGACCCGCCGTACGAGTTCGATCGCGGGACGACGTACTTTCGCGAATGGTTCGCCGACCTACCCGACGAGGCCTGGCCCGCGATCCTCGCCGAGCTCTATCGCGTGCTGCGCACCGACCGCCACGCGTACGTGATCTGCGACGAACGCAGCAAGCCCGTGTTTACCGATGCCGCGACCGGCGCCGGCTTTCGCATGGCCAAGACGCTGATCTGGAACAAGCTGGTCCCGGGGCTCGGGGGCGGGGCCTACCGGTCCCAGCGCGAGTGGATCCTGTTTCTCGAGAAAGGCACGAGGCCCGGTAACCGGCGCGACCTCGGCGACGTGCTGAGTTTCCCGCGCGTGATGACCCGGGGGCACTACCCAACCGAGAAGCCGGTGGGACTCTTGAAAGTGATGATCAATCAGTCGAGCCAGCCAGGCGAGCTGGTGCTCGATCCGTTTTGCGGGTCCGGCAGCACCGGCCGGGCGGCGCGGGAGCTGGGGCGCCGGGCGCTGCTCTGCGACCTCGACGCGTCGAGCGCGTCTGCGGCATTACGTGTCGCTGTCGTACCCCTGGAGGGCACGGCAGCGACACGAAATGGGAGAGGGCCGCGCACGGTTTCGTGACGCTCGGGGCACTCGGAGACTCCGAGGACGTGACGAACCCGGCGCCCACCGCCCGGAAGGCGTTTGGGCGATGTGCTCAGCTTCCCGCGCGTGATGATCCGACGCCACTACCCGACCGAGAAGCCAGTTGGGCTTCTCAAGACGCTGATCGGCCAGTCGACGCAGCCCGGGGAGCTGGTGCTCGACCCGTCTTGTGGGTCAGGCAGTACCAGTCGGGCGGCGCGAGAGCTCGGTCGCCGGGCGCTGCTCCGCGACCTTGATGTGTCGACTGCGGCGGCGAGATGACGTGTCGATGCCGTACCCGTCGGGCGTGCAGCGGCGCGACGAAACGAGCGGTCCAGCGGAGCAGCGGCCGCCGCCGCCGACGTACGCCTCGGGCTTCAGGGATCATCCGGATCTGGCGGCGTCCAATTCTCTGGCGTCGTGCGCGGTGCGCTGACGTCGGCCGTGTGGATGACGGGAAGATCTGACGTGAAACAGATCATGGCCTGCCGGCCATTATCCAGTGATGGCTGATTCCGACGATGCCGCGCGAGAGCGATTCGACGAACTCTTCGCGGCTCACGTGGACGCGGTGCGGGCATACGTCCTGCGGCGCGTCGCACGACAGGAGGCGGACGACATGGTCTCGGAGACCTTCCTTGTTGCCTGGCGGCGCGTGGGTGATGTCCCCGAGGACGCGTTGCCGTGGCTGATCGGCGTCGCACGCCGAGTGGTCGGCGAGGAGCGTCGAGCCGCAGGGCGGCGAGATCGTCTCGACGCACGCGTAGCGACTGAAGCGGCGGTCGCGGGTACCGACTCTGGGACGAGCGATGATGACGGCGAAGTGCTCGCCGCGCTTGCAGCGCTCACTGAGAGCGATCGCGAGCTTGTCCTACTCATCTGCTGGGAGGGGCTTTCGTCCGCCGACGCCGCACGCGTTGTCGGGTGCACCCCGCTGGCTGCGCGTCTGCGATTGCATCGCGCACGTCGCCGCCTTGCCGAGTTGCTGTCGTTGCCCCCGAGCCCGCGCACGCCCGTACCCATAGAAGAGCCGGAGAGAAACTGATGCGTGGCATCGACGACGACCCGTTTGCTCGCGTACGCGCGGTCGATCCTCTTGGCGACCGCGAGGAGCCCACCGCAGAGGAGATCCGCGCGCTCGCCGCGATTCGCGAACGCATCCTCTCCCAGGCCCGCTCGTTGCCGGCCCCGCGCCGCTTGCCGCGGCGGGGGGCAGTGATCACGCTGGGTGTCGCTGGCGCTGGAATCATCGCGGCGGTGCTCACCGCGGTCGCCCTGTCCGGTGGGTTTGGCGGGAAGTCCACAACTCCGGGGCAGGCCACGGCGACGCCCGTATTTAGCGTGCTGGAAGAGCCCGGCACCGCGGTCCTGCGCAAACCAACTAGCCCATCGCTTCTCCTGCCCGGGTGGGTCCGTAGCAACGCCACGCTTCGTCTAGTCGGGGTCGATGCCGCAAGCGCCCGTCTGGCACTCAGCACCCCCGGCCGCAATTACTACGTCGCTCGGGCTCGTGATGGCAGCCAGATCTGCCTGATCGATGCAGTGACGCGGACGCCGAGCCCGCAGTTTCGCCCGGGCGACCCCGGGAGCGTCACTTGCAGGTACACCGACGGACACGCCCAGACGTTCGCCCAAGGCTTTGTGACCGGCTTTCTTGCCGTCATCTTGCACTACGACCAGACCGGCGCCGGGGCGGTGGCAGCAGACACGGCGACGATTGCCGGCGTCGTTCCCGACGGCTTTACCCGCGTGCGCGTCGGGGACGTCAGCACAAAGGTCAGCAACAACGTGTTCGTCGTCCACGCCGCGCCATGGCAGCCCATCATCGCCACAGGCCCCGGCGGGACGCGCACCGTCTGGCTCGGGATTGCGCCGCCCGAGCCGCTGCCAGCGAAGGGCACGCCGCTCGGCGTTGCCTTATTCCGCCAGCCACCGACGCCTGTCTCCCAGCTGCCGCGTTTTGTGCGCAACTCGCTGCGCGACCCGCCGGCCGGACGGCACGCCTGGCTTGCCGGGGACGCGGGCGGGGTCGATTACTGGGTGCTGACGACCGGACGACTCGGCGCGCCGGTGGTCACGACCATCGACACCTCAGATCACATCACAGTGGGCTCGACAGTGACCGTCGAGCGCCTGGGTAGCAGCTCGACGGTCACGTACCTCCTGATAGATCCGCCCGGCGGGCCGATCTGGCAAAGCGCGGGCCCCGGGACCCCGCTGTTGATCGAGAGCGCGCTCGGCGCGGCGCTCCTTGGCCACCACACCGGGGATTCGGTGAGCGTCGATGTTGATGGGCACGCGACGACCTACCGCGTGGTGAGCTTCGATCCCAACGGCGGTGGCGTCGCGGGGGGCAGTTGGCCGACGACAACCAACCCGGCGCTTCTTGGCGGGGTCTTGAGTGAGCGGATTGTTGCCTCGACCCAGGAAACCGTTGCGCACGATCAGCTCGCGGGGTTGGTCGCCGACGGATACACGACCCTCGCCGGCGGTGGGGTGAGTGCGCAGGTGCACGGCAATTTTGTGGCACTTACTGGCATCGAGAGCGATGGGCCGCCGATCGAGATGACCCTCAGCGGCCCGGCGGGGAGGTGGACGTTCTACCTCTCAGGCCCGGGCGCATTCCCGTCTGGTCCATGGCTGTTCGGACGGGTCGCGCTGCAAGTCCCAAGCGGATCCTAAGCACGGACCGTGGTCCAGGCTCACACACACGACGAGGACCGCGTGTTCATGACCTACGATAGGTGCGAGGTGCGAGATGCTGGTGGACATGGCTGATGTGACGAGGGCTGGCGACGTGGCACCTTGGCAAAGGGTCCGCCGGCGGACAGGTGCCGGCGTCGCGCTGATTGCAGTGGCTCTCGGGCTCGCGGTCACAGGATGTGGTGGATCATCCACGTCCGCCAGCATCACCGTGCCCGCGACGGCCGGGCTCAGCGTCGATCGCGCCGTGACGGTCTTGTGCAACTCAGGCCTGCGGATCGGGCTCGGTGAGTCGATCACCACGAACTCCAGTCGACCCGGATCCCGGTCCGCGCCGACGACCGCTGGTAAGTCGGTCGTCAACAGCATCCATGCCGCGGGAACGATCCCCCGGGCCGGGACCGTGGTCGCTCGGGGGTCCACCGTGACCTTTCTGGAAGCGGGTCCGCCTGGCGTGGGAGAGATCGTCGCCGTGGCGTCCAGCTGCCGTGCTGGGGCACCGGCCGAGCGCGGGCTCATCCATGCGGTGGCGACCTCACGGCAAGGTGCGTCGCTTGCGCCGTCGTTTCCGGCGAGCCCCGCCAGTGTCTCTTGCGTCATCATTGGCGGCGGACCGGCTCCCGGGATCCGGGTTCCGGGTACCTGTGCGAGCATCGTTCTGCCAACCGGCGGTAGCGGCGGGACCGTCCAGTTTCTCGAGACCTGGCGGGCCACAGAGTTCTCTGGTCCTGGTTCGCCTCGGACCGGCAGACTCTGGCATGTCTGGCGGTTCGCGCTGTCCCCGAAAGGGCAGGTGCTGAGCGTCCAGTCGAGTGGAGCGTTCCCGCCCCAATCGGCCCGATGACATGTTGTGCCCGAGCGGACGAGGGTGGGGTCTCCGCATCTAGTGAAGACGCTGCCATCGCCCAGGTGAGTAGCGCCGTACTGCCGGTGAGCGCGACTCGCGCGCCTACCGCCCGAGCTTGCGCCATTCGACGATGTCCCGCGAGAGAGCCGTCAGGCAATTCGCGCAGAACGCCTGCCCGTAGTTCATCTCAATCGTGACGCTCCGGGCGCCACAGATCGAGCAATCACTCATCCCGGACTTGCGGTGGTGGTAGGAGCGCGGATTGGGTAGTGGCGTCCAGTCCCCGGATGCCCCTAACACGGCCCCTTCCTCCGACGACACGCCCTCGTCATCGCCGTCCTGCCAGAACCCGACGACGGCCAGTGAACAGCGCAGGCAGATGTATCGGCCCCTGATCTTTCCTGGCCATTTGTCCCGGTATTCCAACGGCCTGTCACAGACCATGCACGGCGGCCCTGGGATGTCGGCCGCGACGGTCGACGGCGCGGCGTGTGCCACGGTCGGTCGCCTACCGCTTGCCGGGGGGCTGCAAGATGCCGCGATTCTGCATGAAGTCGCCGCTTGGCAGTTGAACCGTCAACGCTCCGGCAGGGCCACGCACCGTGGCGAACACGGGTGGCCCGCTGGTGACATCGCCAAGCACGAACGCATTATCGCGAATCGGCACGGTCCGACCTTGGACGGAGGCGGTCGCAAACCCGTTCGGTGCGAGGCCGACGATCAGATTGGTGGTCGGCGCATACGGCGGCGGGCCACCATGGGTAAACCCGATCCACACGAGGGGCTGTGCGGCCGTAGGCGGCGCGATCGTCCCGGTGAGCCCGGAGGCCGGTCCGCCGTAGGCGACCACCGTGAGCGGGGCTCCGAGGCGGCCGGTCGACAGGAGCCAATAGCGTCCGCCGTAATGATCGTCGCCGAGTGGCCAGGCGCGCTGGTGGCGCCCGAGCCGGTCCCGGACCGTGGCGGGCAGGCGCCCGTCCGGCGTCGGTGAGCTTGAGAACAACCGGAACGGCAGCACCTGTGATAGCCCCTGGGGAGCCTCCGGCTGAGGCTGCCAGAACCAGACCGTCCGTGACCCGGCCGGACCGGTTGCGGTGATCGATTGTCCCGGGGGACCGGTGATCTCAAAGACGTTGTTGACCACTGGCGCGGTCTGCCCGCCAAAGTGCACCTGCGTGTACCCGTTGGGGACGACACCGCTGAGCGTTTGCGTGGTGGCCGGCGGGTAGCTCATGTTGGCCACGATGAACTCTTGCGTGAACACGCCGTTGGGCTGGCAGTTGACGCCACCCGGGCGTCCGGGCCGGTAGGTGGCGCTCGGGTCCGTGGGCAACGCGTCGATGAGGCACGTCGCCGGCCGTCGTTGGTACTCGCCTTCAGTGACCCAGTAGCGGTGGGCTGATGTCCGGAGCGCAAATCGGGCTGTCGCCGGCAGCGCATCCCAGATCTTGAGGGTTGGGTTTGTGCTGATCCAGATCGGCAGGCGGTCCGATCGGGTGATGGGTCGATGCAAGATCCCCGGCGGTGCCGTCGCTACCGAGGTCGTCGCTGCGGCCGTCGATACCGAGCCTTTCCCGCTCGTTGTGGTGGCGACACTGCGGGCTGAACTCGACGAACCGCACCCGGCAATGACCGGGACGGCCATCAGGGCGAGACAGGCAGCCAGGGCTCGACGGGTCATGTCGTCGAGCGTAGCGTCGCCTGATATGCCGCGTCCACGAGCCCAGGTTACCGCGACGGCGACCAGACCAACGTCCGGAAAGTGCGTGGAGCTACGGAGGCGTCTGGGCGCATCGACCAGCATGTCCAACTCCCGGGTCCAAGCTGCTGGTGGTCTCACACGAGGAGCCTCAACCTCGTGTGCAGGAGGAAGGACACCCAGCCGGAGCGGCCCACGCCTCCACGGGTCAGGGTTGGAGAAAGCCGTGGGACATCTTCACCAAAGCTCGGTGAAGCAGGCCGACGGGGCAGGGCTGATTACTGGTCTCGGCGAGATGATTAGCCTTTGAGAATGTCGGAGACGTCGAGCAGCTCTTGGTGCGGCAGGTCGGCTTCTTTCTGCGCCAGAGCGGCGTGCGGTTCTTATTGGCGATCCCCAGGGTGCTGACCGTCTTGCGCGAGGAGCCCCGGCTGGCGGTCCTGCTCACTGACATGCTCGATGAAGTGCGCACCGAACTTGAGCGCGTTGCCGCCGAGGATGATCGCCTGTTCGCCGCAGCCGTCGAGATCCGCGAGCAAATCGGTGGTCTCGCTCCCGACCTCGAAGATGCGCATCGCCGGATGACCGAGGGTGACGCTCGCCGCCGGATCGGCCTCCTGGCATTTGATGACCTCCGCGCTGTCGATGTCGTCCCGGCCCTATTTCTGGATCCCCAGAAAGCCCAGCAGCGAGGGAGAGCTGGGTCGGCACTTCAGATCCTGGCGGACGTCCTGGAGAGCGCGCGACGACCGGATGGTGATGGTCCGCCGCGACGGCCCGAACTCGATGACCTGCCGCGCCAGGTTGGGAATCTTCAGCGCGAATGGAGAGCGTCATCCCGTCGCCATCGGGTAGCCGTCGAAGCCTTGCCCGGGGTCTCGCTGACCCGACTTGAGTGGGCGGACTACTACGTCGATGAACCCCCCGAGATCGTTCCAGCCGGTCAGGAGGCCCTTGACGCTTGGGCGGATCGCCAATTTCGGCGCTACGGATCAGACGAGGATCTTCTTCAGAAGGCTCTCTTTGACCCCGTCCCGATCGATGATCCGTTCGGCGACCAACACGAGAGTCATCGGTTTACCGAGATGATCGATCGGCTGCGACACGATGTCGAGCAGGTCCAGGAAGAGTTGCTCCGCCGAATCGGAACCGTCCGGTCTCGCCGCGCCATCGTCGAGCGCTTCAAGGTTCGGGCCGAATGGCACGATCGAGAACGCCTGCGGCAACTCGGCGCCGAACCGAGGCACGGTGAGGCGCGCCTCAGAGACGAACTCGCTCGATTTCTGTTTGACGCCGGCCTGAATCCCGTCACGGAAGTTGTGCTGGGAAACGTTCGGGCAGACATCGTGGCGGTGGCGACGCCGACCCTCTATGTCGAAGCCAAGCAGTACCAACGCGGGGAGCGGAAGGTCGTCACTGACGCCATGAAGCAGATCTGGGACACGGCCGGTCGGCTCACGGAGGAGCCATACAAGATTCGTGAGGCCTTCCTCGTGATCTTTCGCCGTGGCGGCCGGCGAGTCCAACTTCCTGAGCACGTCCCCGGATTTGGAATCACCGTCTACCTGGTGCTGATCGACATTGGGGACGCCGCTCAAACAGGCAGCCGCCAGCGGGCCGCGCCCCTGGTAATCACTGCGGAAGAGCTGGCTCCGACTGCGACGTGAGCGCGACGCAGCTCGGCAGGCATTGCTCGGCGTACGCGCCCTCCATGGTGGAACCATGGCCCACGACGTCTTCCGGGGGTACTGACGCGCCGCCGACCGATCTCCGCGTTGCTCCATCTGAACGGCGATGCGAAGAAAGGCCCCGCTTACGGGGCCTTTCTTCGATGGCGAGACCCAGACTCGAACTGGGGACACCACGATTTTCAGTCGTGTGCTCTACCAACTGAGCTATCCCGCCGTGACAG
>Ga0307374_10009955_pt1 | contig 13900 bp, 12 predicted proteins | sample OX3MG_FD_202532 | JGI IMG/M metagenome (GOLD analysis project Ga0307374, IMG submission 202532) | Soil microbial communities from Risofladan, Vaasa, Finland - OX-3 | ecosystem: Environmental > Terrestrial > Soil > Coastal area > Acid sulfate soil | place: Finland: Risofladan, Vaasa | collected... | reverse complement strand
TCACATAGGCGCCGATGCTGATCAGGTCGCGAGCCTCCTGATGTGCCGCCATCAGCTCCCGGAGTTCACGCGCCGCCGCCCTGTGGGGTGCTGTCGCGACGCGATCGAAGAGGCGCGAGACGCTTTGCAGAACATCGATCGGCGGGTAGTGGCCACCGCTCGCCAGCGACCTCCGCAGCACGATGTGGCCGTCCAGCGTGGCCCGCGAGATGTCCGCAATCGGTTCGTCCATGTCGTCGCCGTCCACGAGCACGGTATAGATCGCCGTCATGCTGCCCTCTTTCGATGGTCCTGCGCGCTCCATGAGGTGCGGGAGCAGGCTGAAGACGGATGGCGGGTAGCCGCGTGTCGTGGGTGGCTCGCCCGCAGCCAGTCCGACTTCACGCTGGGCCATCGCCACGCGGGTGAGGCTGTCGAAGAGGAGGAGCACGTCCAGGCCCTCCGCCCGGAACGCTTCGGCGATTGCGGTGGCGGTGTTGGCGGCGCAAAGGCGCATCGCGGCAGGGTTGTCGCCCGTACTGGCCACGATCACGCAGTTGCGCAACGCCTCCATGCCGAGGTCGTGTTCAATGAAGTCCCGCACCTCGCGTCCGCGCTCGCCGATGAGGGCGATCACCGTGACATCGGCGGCAGTGCCACGGGCGAGCATCCCCAGCAAGGTGCTCTTGCCCACGCCAGAGCCAGCGAAGATGCCAACGCGTTGCCCGCGCCCAAGCGTGAGAAAGCCGTCGATCGCCCGCACACCGGAGGGCAGGGCGCGCGTGATCGGTTCGCGGTCGAGCGGCCCTGGCGGCTCCGCATGGACCGGCACCTGCCGCACTCCGGTGAGCCCGCTGCCCCCATCGATCGGCCGCCCGAGCCCATCAAGTACGCGTCCGAGCAGCCGTGTCCCGGCCGGGGCCGAGGCCAGCCGTCCGGAGGCGAACACCCGCGCCCCCGTGACTATGCGGCCCCGGTCGAGCATCGCCAGGCTCGCCTCCATCCCGTGTGTCCGCACGCATTCGGCGGCCAGCAAAAGGCCCGCCGGGTCTTCCACGAAGGCCAACTCGTGCGGCCGAAGGTTGACCCCACCGACGACCGCCATTTCGCCGGCGGCCCGCAGCACTGTCCCGGAACGCCGGTGTACTTCGGCCCCGGCAGCCGCCTCCACAATCAGTTCCAGCGCGGAGCGGCTCATGGCGCCAACTCCCCACCGGCGTCGGCGAGTGCCAGTTCCAGCATCGAGAGGCGCGCGTCCAGTGTCGCGTCCAGGGTGCCGTGGCGCAGGTCGATGATGCAGCCCCCGATAGCCACGGTGCTGTCTGGCCGGACATACGCCGCGGAATCGACCAGCGAAGCCTGAACCGCATCGGCAAGCCCCGGATGAACGCGGATGGCGATGATCTCCTGGCCCGATGCGGCGCGGATGGCGTCTTCGATGGCGGCAGCGCTGCGCGCGGGGTCCGCTTCGTAATAGTCCGCAACGATGCGGCGCGTTGCCAGGACGGCCGCACGCGCGACAACCGCTGCTGCCTGCGTGGCGACCCCGTCGCGCACGGCCTTACCTTCGGCAGCGGCGCGCCGCACGACGGCAAGGCATTCTTCGAGTTCTTGCTCGGCCGCGGCGCGCCCGGCGACGTAGCCCTCCGCGAAAGCACCGTCGCGCACGCCCGCTGCTTGCGTGTCAGCGGCGGCGATCGTCGCGGAAGCTGCACTCTCCGCCGCCGCGAAGATTGCCTCGGCCCGGCTCTGCGCACCGGCGAGGATCGCTGCAGCTGTCGCCAAAGTGCCGTCCACCGGGACGGCATCGCGCGTGCTCCCGCTGAGGACGAACACATCTTCGAGCGTGCCCGGGCTGCGGATGACGCGTGACGCCCTACCCCACGAGCTCATCGTCACCACCCCGCGAGATTACGATCTCCTCTGCTTCGTCCAGCCGACGGATGACCTCGACGATGCGCGACTGTGCTTCTTCAACCTGCCGCAGCCGCACAGGCCCGGAAGCGTCCATATCTTCCTGCATCATGGCCGCCGCACGCGTCGACATGTTCCTGAGGATGCACTCCTTCACGCTGTCGGGTGTGGCCTTGAGGGCCAGCGAAAGGTCCCGCACCTCCACTTCGCGAAGGATGCGCTGGATCGATCGGTCGTCGAGCGTGCTCATGTTCTCGAACACGAACATGCGCTTCTTGATCTGCTCGGCGAGGTCCGGCTCGTTGTCTTCGAGCGCTTCGATGATGGTCTTCTCTGTCATCCGGCTCGACTGTTTCAGGACGTTGACGAGCACCTCGATGCCACCGACGTTCTGCGTCTGGCGCGTGGGCTGGAGCACGGCGCTCAACTTGCGTCGGAGCACGGACTCCACTTCGTTCACGATCTCCGGGTTCGCGCGGTCCATGAGGGCGATGCGCTGTGCAACGTCGGCAGCCATTTCCGGGTCCAACCCGGCCAGCACCTGGGCCGCCTTGTCGGGGTTGAGAAACGAAGTGAGCAGGGCGATGGTCTGGGGGTGTTCGTTGTTCAGGAAGTTCACCAGTTGGGCCACATTCAGATGCCGCAGGAATCCAAAGGGCACCGTCGGCGAAGTCGCGGATAGCCGATCGATGAGCTCCATGGCCTTGTCTTCGCCCAGCGCCAGGCGGAGGAGGTCCTCTGCATATTCGAGCCCACCGATCGAGATCACGTTGCGCGCGACAGCCGCTTCCTGGAATTGCTCGACGACCTCGCGACGCTGGTCAGACTTGAGCTCCCCCATCGCCGAGATCTCCCAGGTCAGGCGCTCGATGTCGTCGTCGCTCAGATGCCGGAGCACTTCCGCCGAGCGCTCCTTGCCGAGGGTAATGAGGAGCGCGGCAGCCTTCTTGCGCCCTTTTAGCCGGTCGGCTTCGCGGGTTGTCACTGGCTACTGCTCCTCTTCGCGCATCCACGTCTGGACGACGTTGGCGACAGCGCGCGGGTTGCCTTCGGCGAGCCTGAGGACGCGGTCTTCCTGCGGGTCGGAGCCCGGTTCGAGGGCTCCCAGTGCCATCGCGGGGGCGCTCAGCGCGGCGCTGCCGCCGGCGGGCAGGGCATGGAGCGGCTGGGGCATCGGCAGCGCGAGCTGCCGCCTGCTCAGGGATCGCAGCAGGAGCATGACGAGGATGAACCCCAGCACCACGGCGAGCAGCGGAAGCAGCAACTTCAGGTAGGACAGGTATTGGCTCATGCCCGTGCCCGAAGGGGCAACCGCGAGGCTGCTCTTGACACTCGCATTGAACGGCAACCGGGTCACGCTGAGGGTGTCTCCGCGCGTCTGGTCAAGCCCCACTGCCGCCGCCACCGCGCTGGTGATGCTCGCCTCCTGGGCGGGCGTCACGCTGTCGTCGAGGACGACCGAGACGCTGAGCTTTTGCACAGAGCCCGGCGCCTGCACCGTCTGCGTCGTCGTCTTGTCGAGCTCGTTGTTGGTAGTTGTCGTGGTGTTGTTGTAGGTGCTGTTGCCGTTGGCGCCGGCCACCGCGGCCGGTGCGGTGCCGCCGTTCGCGGAAGCGCCCGGGACAGCCCCGGTGTTGAGATTTGTCCCGTTGAAGGTCTCAGTCGTTGTCGTGCTGCTGCGGACCTGCGGCGCCGTGCCGAACTTGTCGGCCGTGGATTTCACCGAGTCGAAATTGAGCTTCGCCCGCACGGTCACCGCACTGAGCCCCGGCCCGACGACCTTGGCGAGGGTGTTCTGGACGTCGCTTTGGAGCGACAGCTCATACTGGTGCTGCAACTGAAGTTGCGTGGCGCTGGCTCCCGTCCCGAACGTGTCGTTCATCGTCGAACCGTCGAAGAGCACGTGCCCGGTCTGGTCGATGATGGTGACACCGGCGGGCTTGAGCCCCTGCACGGAGTTGCTCACGAGGTTCGTGATTCCCCGGATCTGGTCGCTGTTCATACTTGCTCCGGGCCGCAGCTGGAGGAGCACGCTGGCGGTCGTCGGCGCCTGGTCCGCGGCGAAGTTTGCTTCCTTGGGTAGGACGATGCTGACGCGGCTGCCCTGCACGCCATCGAGCGTGTTGATCGAGTTCTGCAACTCGCCCTGCAGCCCGCGCTGGAAATTCACCTGCTGCACAAAGTCGGTCGTGCCGAAGCCTTGCTGGCTCATGATCTCCAGGCCCACGCCGCCGCCCTTGGGCAGCCCGACCTGTGCCAGCTTGATGCGCTCCTGTGCCACTTTGCCCGCGGGGATGGAGATGGAGGTGCCGCCGCCGCCCAGCTGATAGGGTACGCCGTCCTTCGTGAGCTGGTCGGCGATGTTTGCACTGTCGGCCGGCTGCAGATTCGTGAATGCCAGCACCATGTTCGGCGAAGAGGAGGAGGCAAACACCAGGTAGAGGACAACGATGGTGCCCGCCAGGATCCCCGCAAGGGCCATCTGGCGTGACCGCGGGAGCAGGTTCCAGCGCTCCATGATCTGCGTCAGCGGTGAACTGGCTCCCATGCGTCCCCCTACTCGTGGTGGTGCCGCCATCCGCGATGGATGGCGCGACCCGTTTGCAGGCATGGTGGCGCCCCGCGCCCCGCCGGCGCATAAGGAAGTCCCCGATTCGGCCGGGATCGCACCGCCCTTGTTCGGGCCAAAACCCTGATTTCTGCATGCATCCGTATGGTGCATTTGCGGCGCATTTCGCCTCCGCCAGGGCAGGTGTGGTTTACGGCCTGCACGCGTTTCGCTATCGTCTTGCTCGCAACGAACAAACGCACTGGAGGAACCGCGTGACGCAAGCAAACGCCGAATCGCTCATCACCGACGAGATGCGCGCCGAGATCGGCAAAGAGTCTGCACCCTGGACGTGCGAGGTCGATAAGACCGCCATCCGCATGTTCGCCCGATCGGTCGGCCACACCGACCCTATCTACTACGACGAGGCGGCCGCGAAGGCTGCCGGCTACCGCAGCCTGCCCTGCCCTCCCGGATACCTCGGCACGCCGGTCTTCAACCCCGCCACGAGCGACTCCACGTTTGGCGGTCGCCGCGGCGCTGGCCCCGGCCCGCAGCCCCGCCGCCCGCTCAAGCGCGTCCTCAATGGCGGCACGGAGATCGAGTACTTCGACGACATCTGCGCCGGCGACGTCCTGACCGCCACGTCGCACCTCGCCGAACTGGAAGAGCGCAGCGGCAGCCTCGGCGAAATGCTCATCTCCACCAATAAGACCGTCTACAAGAACCAGGCTGGCAAGGTCGTGGCTATCGCGACCGGCACAGGCATTCGCTACTAGGAGGCGACGCAATGGCAGTGACATGGGACCAGGTGAAGGAGGGCACGGAGCTTCCCGTGCTCAAGAAGAACTGCTCCACCCAGCAGCTCGTGCAATGGGCCGCCGGCTCCGGCGACTTCTACCAGATTCATTATGATAAGGACTTCGCGATTGGCACCGGCCTGCCCGGCCTGATCGTCCATGGCGCCCTGAAGAATGCATTCCTCGGCCAGCTCGTCCACGATTGGGCCGGCAACCAGGCGCGCATCAAGAAGTACGGATGCAGCTATCGCGGCATGGATTACCCGACCCAGGACATCCTCTGCAAGGGCGTCGTCACCCGCAAATACGAAGAGAACGGCGAGAAGCTCGTCGACCTCGAAGTCTGGACGGAGAACCCGAAGGGACAGAAGACAACGCCCGGCACCGCGACCGTGCGCCTGCCGTAGTCGCTCGCCAGGCATCGGTTCAGTCGGAGGCGGCGTACACCACGCGCAGCCTCCGACTGTCGCCCGCCCTCATTCAGCAAGGAGAAATTGCCAGTGGCCGGTCTATTGGAAGGGAAAGTCATCGCGATGACGGGTGCCGGTCGCGGCATCGGCCGGGAATGCGCGCTGCTCGCCGCCTCAGAAGGGGCGCGCGTGGTCGTCAACGATCCGGGCGTCGCGCCGGATGGTTCCGGCCAGGATGCCGGCCCCGCGGCGCAGGTCGTCGATGAGATCAAGAAGGCCGGCGGCCAGGCCGTCGCCAACTTTTCGGACGTTTCGACGATGGATGGTGGCGAGAGTGTGGTGAAATCCGCCCTCGATGCGTATGGCCGGCTCGATGGCCTCATCAACCTTGCGGCCATCCTTCGCGACCGCATGGTCTTCAATCTCACCGAGCAAGAATGGGACGACGTCATCCGCGTCGACCTCAAGGGCCATTTCACCACCATCAAGCCCGCCTCGATCATCATGCGCCAGCAGCGCTACGGCCGGATCATCAACTACAGCTCCGTCTCCGGCCTCCAGGGCAACTCCGGGCAGGCGAACTACGGCGCCGCGAAAGCCGGAGTGGCTGGCCTCACGCGTGTTGCCGCACGCGACCTTGGCCGCTACGGCGTGACCGTCAACGCCATTGCGCCCGGTGCTTCCACGCGCCTCACCGCGACCGTCCCGCAGGCCGCACGCGAACTCCGCGCAAGCCGGGGGATCGCCGGCGCGGGGGGAGCTGCCCCCGCGCCCACGACAGCAGCAAATCGCGCAGCCGAAGAGGCTGCCGCGATGCGCGGTCCCGACATGGTCGCACCGATGACCATCTACCTGCTCCTCGATGACGCATGGAACATCAACGGCCGCCTCTTCCAGGTCGCTGGTGGGCATGTTGGCCTCCTGCAGGACATGTACCCGCCCTTCAAGAACATCTACAAGCACGGCAAGTGGACGCTGGATGAGCTGCGCATGGTCGTGCCCCAACAGTTGATGGCTGGCGTCGTCAACCCCGCACCGCCCGCCGACGATCTGCAGATTCCCGGCCGCGGTTGACAGTGTTTCAGGGCATTGCGGGCTCCAATCCCCGTGGTCGGAGCCCGCGATGCCGTTGTCGCGGCCGCCGCCCCGGCGGGCTACCATGAGTGCGTGATTGAGTTGGAGAAGAAGCGCAACGCCCTCCTGGCGGAGCTGACGAACCACGGCCGCGCCGTCGTAGCCTTCAGCGGCGGAGTCGATTCCACCTTCATGGCCGCCATGGCCTTCGAAGCCCTCGGCAGCGCGGCGCTCGCTGTCACGGGCATTTCGCCGTCGGTGGCAGCGTCTGAGCGTGAAGAGGCGTCGGCGCTCGCCCGCCAGATAGGCATCCGCCATGAGTGGGTCGAGACCCACGAGATGGACAATCCGGAGTATGTGGCGAACAGCCCGATGCGCTGCTTCCATTGCAAGGACGAGCTCTACACCGTCCTCGGCGCTATCGCGGAGCGTGCCGCGGGCGCTGTGGTGGTGGATGGTACGAACGCCGACGATGCTGGCGATTGGCGGCCCGGCCGGCAGGCCGCGGCAATGCACGGCGTGCGCAGCCCGCTCCTCGAACTTGGCTTCACCAAGGCCGAGATTCGCGAGCTCTCGCGGGCCATGCATTTGCCCACGTGGGACAAGCCAGCGATGGCATGCCTGGCGAGCCGGATCCCGCACGGCACCTCCGTGACCGTCGAAGCTCTCGACCAGGTCGGTGCCGCCGAAGCCGTGCTCCGCGCCTTCGGCCTGCGCGAGATCCGCGTGCGCCACCATGCCGACGTTGCCCGCATCGAGACGGACGAAGAAGGGATGGCCATCGCCTTCGCCCCCGCCAACCGCGGCAAGATCGTTGCTCGCCTCCAGAACCTGGGCTTCAAGCATGTGGCGTTGGACCTCGCCGGTTACCGCCAGGGGAGCATGAACACCGAGACCCGCTCTCCCGGGCCAACCAGCGCCCCGTGACAAGTTGGTTCGACGAGTCTCCCGAGACCTACGAGCGAGCCCGCCCGTGCTACCCCGAACCGCTCTGGGATGAGCTCTTCCTCCGTCTGCCAACACCCGCTAGGCTCGTCGAAATCGGCCCCGCGACCGGAAAGGCCACGGGTGCATTGCTCTCCCGCGGCGCCAGCGTCACGGCGTGTGAGCCGGGTGCGAACCTCGCGGCCTACCTCCGTGCGAAGTTACCGGATGAGCGGCTTCATGTCTGCCACGGGCGGTTCGAAGACGCTACGCTCCCGCACGGAGCGTTCGACGCCGTCGTCGCCGCGACCTCGTTTCACTGGCTCGACCCGGCCGTGCGCATGACGAAGTCCCACGCCATCCTCGCGCCCAACGGGGTACTCGCAATCGTGGATACGAACCAGGTGGCGTCCGCTGTGGACCGCGGCTACTTCCAGGCTTCGCAGTCCATCTATGACCGCTACTTCCCCCGCGACTCTTCGCCCGCCCCGGTGGTCCCGGGGAGAGATGTGGTGCCCCACGCCTTCGACGAGCTCCGCGATTGCGACTTGTTCGATGAGTGTGAATTGTTTCGCTACGACTGGGATCAGCGCTACGAGACGGCCAGCTACCTCGACCTCGTGCGCTCCTACTCGAACACGGCGCGCCTGGAACCGTTGGTTCGCGAAGCGTTCCTCGGGGATCTCGCAGCCTTCATCGGCCGCGAATTCGATGGCTACGTCGTCCGGCCGCTCGTCATCACACTCTCGTGTGCGCGAAGGCGGCGGTAGTGGGCCAACGGTGGCCCGAGGCCCGCTCATCCCCATTCGCCAGCCCAATCCGAATTGGCACAGGGCGCCAGGGCCACACGATTGACGTTTGCGGCCCGCCGGCGGTAGTCTCTTTGAGAATTGGTGGAAACGGTTCATTCAAGGAATCGTTCTCCATCACGACCTCACCGGGCCTGCCACGCCCTGGAGCTAAACCATGCCGTCCCTGCTTCGTACGCGCGTCTCCGATATGCTCGGGATCGAATATCCCATCTTCGCCTTCGCTCACCACGAAGACGTCATCGTCGAAGTCTGCAAAGCCGGTGCGATCGGCGTCTATGGCGGCACCCGCAAGACGCCCGCCGAAATCCGCGATGTCCTCGCGAACATCCGCGCTCGCGTCGGCGACCGTCCCTTCGGCATCGACCTGGTCATCCCCAAGGGCATGCCTCAGCACAACAACCGCGAAGACATCGAGGCACAGATCCCGTCCGAGCATCGCGTCTTCGTAGACCACCTCTATGCGAAGTACGGGGTTGGCCGCCCCCAGCGTGCGGGCATGCGTTCGCGCTTCGTGCGCTCGGAAGATATGGCCGCCCAGCAGCTCGAGGCCGTGCTCGAATCCGATGTGAACGTCTTCGCCCTCGGCATCGGCACCCCGCCTGAGGCGGTCAAAGCCGCCCAATCCGATGGCAAGACCGTCGTGTCGCTCATTGGCTCTCCCCGGCACGCGCACTACGCGCTCGACGGCGGTGCCGACATCATTGTCGCCCAGGGCTACGACGCCGGCGGCCACACCGGCACCATCGGCACGTTTTCGCTCGTGCCCCAGATCGTGGACCTGGCCCGCGGCCGGCCCGTGCTCGCGGCTGGTGGCGTGGCGACCGGGCGGCATATCGCCGCGGCCCTTGCACTCGGCGCGGAGGGCGTCTGGGTGGGTACGCCCTGGCTCGTCACCCGTGAAAATCACACCGACCCCATCCTCCTCAAGAAGCTGCTAGCGGCCGGACCCGAGGACACTGTCATCTCCCGCGCCGACTCCGGCAAGACGCTCCGCCAGATCCGCTCTGCCTGGAGCGAAGAATGGGCTGCGTCGGAGGCCCCTCCACCGCTAAAAATGCCCTACCAGGACATCCTCATCGGTGACCTTCTCGGCGCAATCGAGGACCACCACGTCGAGCCCCTCATCCATACCCCTGCCGGCCAGGGCATCGCGCAGTTTTCAGAAGAGACGACCGCGGCCGAAGTTGTGCGCCGCTTCGTCGCCGATGCCGAGGCGGCGCTCTTGAGACTCCGTGGCTGACCGCGGTGCCCGCCCCCCGCATCCTGGCGCTGTGCCATCGTTTGGCGCCGGGCGCGCCGTCTTCTTCGATGTCGATGACACTCTCCTCACCTGGGATCATCGCGAGCGGCCGCATATGCGCGAGGTCGTCGCGGAGACCGCCGCCATGGGCTTCGCGGTGTATGTCTGGTCGGGCATTGGGCCGCGCTGGGAGGTCGTCGATGTCTATGGCCTCCGCCCGTTCGTCACCGGCTGCTACCAGAAGCCCCTATCGCGCCACCGCGAGCGCCTCGCCGAGCTTCATGTACCCGTCGTGCCGGACCATGTCGTAGACGACGATGCGGAGATTGTTGCAGTCTTTGGCGGCACCCATGTTGCCGCGCCCCTGGAGCCGCTTCGCTGCGATTCCGGACTGCTGCAGGTGCTTCAAGATCTCCGGCGGCGCTTCGCACCGGGACTGTGAGGATGGTCGCAAATGGCTGAAGCCGAAGGCCCCTTCGCTGGCCTGCGCATCGTGGAACTGGGCCAATACGTCGCCGTGCCCTACTGCGCGGAGTTGTTCGCTCACGGCGGGGCGGACGTTATCAAAGTCGAGCCCATCGCGGGCGACGAGACGCGCAAAAACAGCGAGATCATCCCCGGCGAGGGACGCCAGTACATCATCAAGTCGCGCGGCAAGCAGGGCATCCCCATCGACCTCTCAATGCCAGAGGGCTGCGATCTCGTCCGCCGCCTGGCGCTTTCTGCCGATGCCGTCCTCTCGAACATGCGACCCGGTGCCATTGAACGCCTGGGCCTGGGCTACGACACGCTCGCCGCAGCCAACGAGCGCATCGTCTTCGGAGAGGTGACGGCCTTCGGTAAACGTGGTCCCGACGCCGCCCGTGCTGGCCTCGACGTGATCGTCCAGGCGAACGCCGGGCTCGCACTCTCCGGTCGCGCCTGGGAAGACGGCGTCCCCGTCTGGAGCGAGGCGTTTCTCACCGATTATATGGCGGGCATGACGCTCGCCTTTGGCGTGGTCACTGCCCTCCGTGAACGTGACCGCACCGGCCGTGGCCAGAGAGTCTCGACCTCGCTTCTGCAGGCGGCGTTGGCCCTGCAAACCGCAACGGCAAATGTGATTGATGCCGTGGATGGCTGGAAGCACGACTTCATGGCCGCGCGCGCAGCGGAGGGCACATCGTTCGAGGCGTTCCAGCAGCGCCGCGATGCAATGGGCACCAACCGCTGGTACTACAACACCTATGCCACACGCGATGGCTTCATCGCCCTGGGCGCCCCAGGCAACCTTCGGGGAAGGCTCATGCCGATCCTCGGCATCGATGACCCCAGCGTGAGCGACCCGGCCTTCAAGATGCCCGACGACCCGCGCCCTTTCGTTGCCGCCCTCAAGGATGCTGCCCGCCAGGCTGTGCGCCGCTTCGCGACCGCCGACCTGGTCCGCCAGTGCACCGCGGCCGGGATCCCTTGCTCGCCGCTCAACTTCGTCGAAGAGGTTGTCCTCGGCGACCAAGCGCGAGCCAACGGCTTTGTCGCGACGTTCGACCATCCGGCGGTCGGCCCGATCACGATGCCTACCGTCCCCTTGGAGTTCTCATCGTCGCACTATCAGGCGAGCGCGGGGTCGCCGGCGTATGGTGAACACACCATCGAAGTCCTCGCTGCCCTCGGCATCCACCGCGACGAGTGCGCGGGCCTCATCGAACGCGGCATAGTGGGCGTGCCCGAGCGTTCGCCGTTCGCCTGAGTGGCGGCCGATCAGGAATGTGGGCTGTGCTCTGATGTCAGCGCCGCGTAGACCTGCCGTTGGAGCATGATCGCCGGAGATTCCAGCGGGTGCCGGTCGTGCCGGAAGCCACACTGGAACTGGCCAAGGATGTAGCGCGCAAAGAACCACGCCTGCCCCATCTCGCGTGCCTGCGTGATGTGGTAGGCCTCATGCGCGATCAATGCCAGCCCGGCAGGCGTTTGCGGGTTGAAGGCACCGCGGCGGAACGCCACGACCGGCCCCAGCGTGGTTGTTGCCATGCGGAAGGCGCCTGGCAGCCAGTTCGCCGGCGCGTCCACGAGCACGCGCATCCGCCGCAGGTCTCGTTCTGCCACAAACGGCGCAAGTGCCGCGACAGTGCCGTTGCTCAACCGCCGCAAGTGCTCATCGTCCCTTGTTCGAGTCTCGCATCATGCATCAGGGATCAGCCGGTGGGTTGCGGAAGTTTGTTCTGGTCGACGCGGTAGATGGCGTCGTTGCCAGAGGTGAAGACGCGCGTCAGTGCGGGCATGTGGTCGAACTTCGCAAGCCCCGCGGCCGTGCCGTGGGCGTGCTCCTCCGTGCCCACAACCACGTAGCTCACGTTGTATTTCAACAGGTATTGGAGCGTCCACGCGATGTCTGTGGTCTTGTAGAACTGGTCCGTATCGGCCCGCCGCTGGTCGACCAGAGCCGAGTAGTCCGTGCGTTGCTGGATTTCGTGCCAGTCCCAGCCGATCACCGCCGGCAGGCCCGTGTACTCGGACATTCTTCCCGTCCAGTGATAGAGCGGGCCAACTGCCTCCACGATCACAGGGCTCCCTCCCACGTTCGAACGCAACCAGTCTATCAGTGGCTTGTCCTGTGCCAGCGGGATCGTCACGTTCTTGGATGGGTCGGGCTGGCCGAGGTCTTCGCCGTACTGGGCCTTTTGCATGAATGCCAGCCCGTTGAGCGTCGGCGGCAGGGAAGCGAAGCGCGTCGCTTCACGCGCACGGGTCCCGGAAAACAGGAAGATGGAGCTCCCCACGAGCAGGGCGCCCAGCACAGCCGTGATGAGGACAGCGGCGGCACCCCGGTGCGGCCGCGCCTGGATGCGTGATCCCTGGAACTGCCAAAGTGCACGGCCAACATACCAGGCCGCAAACGCGCCGCCCAATGCGAACAGTTGCCACGCCTGCAGGCTGAACTTGAACACGGTGTTCATGCGCACAATGTCGTTCTTCAGCGTCACGACATCGACTCCCGCGCTGATCCCGAAGGCAAGCGCGAACATTGCCGTCGCGAGCATGCGCGGGAGGTTGCGTTCCGGGTCGCGCACGTCGAGCCAGAGGAGGTTGAGGATGAACAGGTCGAGCAGCACCGCCAGCGAAAGCGTCGCCAGCCCGAACGTCCAGGTGAAGGCTGCGAGGCCCGCCACAAACACCGTCAGCGCGGCCAGCTCCGCCCGTCCGTTGACTGTTGCCAGGAACGGGTTGCGGCCGTGGTCGCGCCCGCGCTCCGCCAGCAATTCGTGATAGCGCACGGCCACGAAGGCGAGCGCCAGCCCCACAAAAATCCCGTACTGGACGAAATACTGGTTCAACTTCGTCGTCTGAGGGGCGCGCACGAGGCCGGTATCAAAGGTCTCAAAATGTGTCGTAAACGGCGCGAAGAGGACCACCATCACACCCCCGGCGAGGGCGAGATGTCCGGCTGCCTGCCACCAGCGGTCCTGCCAGCGTCCTTCGGCGATCACCTGCGCGAGGACGATGCTCGTGCAGCCGATGATCACCGCAGCCGGGAAGTCCCATGTGTGCACCGTGCGCACCAACCCCATCGTCACGCCGATCGCCGCAGCTAGCAGCCAGGGGTGCAGTCGCAACCGCGGGCGCGCCTGCACGCTCACCACGTACGCGATCGCCATCGCGATGTTGAGCCCGAAGAACGGCACATCCATGAGGTGCGGGTGCAGGTCGCCGAAGAGCAACGACCAGAACGGGAATTCGGTGATGTCGAACGTACCGAAGTGCACCCGGCTGCTGCGCCACCAGTCGAACGGCGGTAGCGCAGCGCCCGCGAACAGCGCACGCGCGAGGCCCCCGAAGACGCCCACGACCCCTCCCACGAACGGTACCCCGGAGGCCAGGCTCCAGTGGTTCACTGCCTGCAGCCGCTGGATAGTCTGCTGCGCGCCGTCGAGGTTGGCGACGCCGATCAAGAGAAGCGCCCCGAAGATGCCGGCGATGAGTGCGGGACGCCATGCGGCCGATGCAACCGCTCCCGCCCGCCGGGCAATTGCTTCGCGCGGCTGCGAGGTCATTGCCACGAGGTTGTGGACAGTCGAAAACGCCACGGTTGCGCACATCGCCGCGAACGTCGGGATGCCAAGGTTGTAGGCGACTTCCGGCACGATCTTGAGCGCCCGCACGGGCACGGCGAGGAAGAACCAGCCCATGTAGTAGTAGTTCATCGTCCCACCCGCGAACCA
>Ga0307374_10009953_pt1 | contig 13902 bp, 9 predicted proteins | sample OX3MG_FD_202532 | JGI IMG/M metagenome (GOLD analysis project Ga0307374, IMG submission 202532) | Soil microbial communities from Risofladan, Vaasa, Finland - OX-3 | ecosystem: Environmental > Terrestrial > Soil > Coastal area > Acid sulfate soil | place: Finland: Risofladan, Vaasa | collected... | reverse complement strand
CAAGGAGCTTGAAATGTCGCAGCACGATCCCGCAGCGAGAAACGGCGCCCCGAGAAACGGCACGCCGAATACCGAACCGCAGACAACCGAAACGCAGAAAAACGAGCCCCGGCAAAACGGCGCCAAGGACTACGCTCCGCCGCGCGGCGGCGGGCCGGAGGGCAAGGCGTGGACCTATGCCGAGCGACGCTTCGAGCCCGATTCCGTTGCGCCGGAGCTTTCGCTCACGCCGCTCGATCGGGTCGAGGCGAAAGAGCCGGCCTGGGAGTGCTGCGGCCGCTTGCGGCGCGGCGCGGTGACGATCGTCGCCGGCGAACACGGCTCGGGCAAAAGCCTGCTGGCCGTCGATTGGGCCGCCCGGATCAGCTACGGCGAGCCCGGCTTTTACCAGCCGGCCAAGGCGCCGCGTCCGAGGCCGCGTTCGAACGGCGAGCCGGAGGCGTCAGCCTCCGCGTCGAACGGCGCTGCAACTCTCACGGACGCGGAGGCTGACGCCTCCGGCTCGCCAGATAGCGCCGCTGGCGTCCCGAAACGCCCGTTCGGCAACCTCTCGCCGGAGGATCGCCCGGCGAAACCTTTCGGCCGGCCGGGCGAGGCGGTGATCGCGCATGCCTGCGATCTGCCGCTCGATTTGCTGCGGCGCCGCATCGACGCGGCCGGCGGAGATCCCGAGCGGATCGCTTCGCTCGCCCTGGCGTTTCCGGACCTAAACCGCGAGTTCGCGTTCGAGACGATTCGCCGCCGCATCATCTCGCTGGCCAGCGCGGTCCGCGGCACGAACAACGTGCGGCTGTTGGTGATCGACAATCTCGAAGCCTGGGCGGGCAATTATCACGAGCCGCCGAGTTCGGCCCTGCTCGGCTTTTTGCTGGCCCAGCTCACCGAGCTGGCGACGCGGGCCGACCTCGCGGTGCTGGTGCTGGCCCAGTTGCCGCGCGCCGGCGGGCAGGCCGCGGCGCGGAAGCTCGACCAGTTGACCGCGCTGGCGCCGGTCGTGTATCTGGCGGCCAGCGATCCCGAGCGGCCGAGCCGCAAGCTGCTGCTGCCGGTGAAAAACAATCTCGCCGCGCCGGCCGCCGCGTCGTTCGAGGCGGTCGACGGCCGGCTCGTTTGGAGCGAGGCGCCCGTCGACGCAACGGCCGACGAGTTCATCGCCCCCTTGTCGCGGCGGCTCGAAGCGCGGCACGAGCGCGAAACCGCCGCGTGCTGGCTGCTGGACGCGCTGGCCGGCGGGCCGATCGAGTCGCGCGAGCTGTTCCGCCAGGCCCGCGACTGCGGCATTTCGACCCGCACCCTGCGCCGCGCCGCCCAATCGCTCGGGCTCTCGCCGCACAAGGCCGGCTTTCGCGGACCGTGGCAGTGGAGCCTGGGCGAGCCGGAGCATGACCGTAGACGCGGCATCCCTGCCGCGTTGGAAAGCGGCAAGGATGCCGCTTCTACGTTGGAAAGCGGCGAGCCGGAGGCGTCAGCCTCCGGGTTTGCAGGCGCCGCCACCACGCTCGACGACACGGAGGCTCACGCCTCCGGCTCGCCAGGAGCAGATCGTCGTCATTCGCTCCGCGAAAGCACGTCTTTTCGCGGAGCGAAAAGCGACCATGGCCGCGGCGCCGCCACCACGCTCGACGACACGGAGGCTGACGCCTCCGGCTCGCCAGACGCGGAAAGCGACCATGGCCGCGGCGCCGCGTCGCAAGCGGAAACTTCCAGATGCCAAGATGGCCAACCGCGCGACGCCGCCTTGGCGACAGAAGACGCGATGCACGGAGCGGAGACATGCGAAAACTGCGGCCAACCCGCCTTGACCCTGGCGGGCTAAGGCGTTACAAAACGCCACCTTGCAACTTCCTGGACCGAGCGATTCACGGATGTATCGTCGGCACGGACAAAAACTCGGCCTGGTCTTTCTGGCCTGCGATCTGTCGGTGACCGCCGCGGCGTGGTTCGCGGCGTACTTCCTGCGCTATGCGCTGTGGCCCTCGCAGCACGGGCCGCCCGAACTGCCGCTGATCGCCTCCGAAACGCCGCTGGTGCTGGCGCTGGCCGGCATCGCTTACCGCCTCTGCGGCCTGTACGAAATCCATCGCCTGCGCGAATTGCCGCGCGAGCTGGGCGTGGTCGGCCAGGCCAGCGGGCTGTTGTTCCTGTTCGCCATCGCCACGGTCTTCTATCGCCGCGATCTTTACGAGTCGCGGCTGGCCTGGGCCGTGTTTCTGGCCCTCAACGCCATCGGCCTGGCCGCCGTGCGCCGCGGCGTATGGCGCGCGCTGAAATACTTGCGCAGCCGCGGGCTGAACTACGGCCGAGCCGTGATCGTCGGCGCCGGCCGCACCGGGCGGATGACGGCGCGGACGATTTCGAGCAACGCCTGGACGGGGCTCGAGGCCGTCGGCTTCGTCGACGCGCCCGGCAAGGTCGAACCGCTGGGCCTGCCGCGCTTGGGCACGATCGACCAGCTCGGCGAAATCGTCGAGCGGCACCAGATCGACCACGTGTTCGTGGCCTTGCCCCTGTCTCGCTACGGCGAACTGCCGGCCGTCTACCGGGCGATGGCCGATTTGCTGGTCGAGGTGCAGCTCGTGCCCGATCTGCCCAACTTGGCCGGTATGCGCATCCGCTCGCTGGAAATCGACGAGGTGGCGTTTCTTAGCTTGCGCGGCAATCCGCAGTACGGCTGGCGCCGCGTGGCCAAGCGCGGCATGGATCTGGCCGTCGGCGGGCTGGCGCTTGTGGCCCTCTCGCCGTTGATGCTCCTGCTGGCCGCACTGGTCAAGCTGACCAGCCGCGGGCCAGTGTTTTACTGCCAGCCGCGGGCCGGATTGGGCGGGCGGGCGTTCAACATGCTCAAGTTCCGCAGCATGCGGATCGACGCCGAAAGCACAAGCGGGCCGGTCTGGGCCCGGCGGCACGACGACCGCTGCACGCCGCTCGGACGAATCATGCGGCGCTGGAGCCTCGACGAATTGCCGCAGTTGTTCAACGTGCTGGCCGGCGACATGAGCCTGGTCGGGCCGCGGCCCGAGCGGGGCGTGTTCGTGGAAAAGTTTCGCCGGCAGATACCCAACTACTGCCAGCGGCACCAGGTCAAGGCCGGCATCACCGGCTGGGCCCAGGTGAATGGCTGGCGCGGCAACACCTCGCTGCGGCGCCGCGTGGAATGCGATCTGTACTACATCAGCAACTGGTCGCTGTGGCTCGATTGCAAGATTCTACTGCTGACGCTCGTGCGCGGCGTGCGGCACCGCAACGCCTATTGAAGCGGCAACTAAGTAGAAGCGGCATCCTTGCCGCTTTCTAACGCGGCAGGGATGCCGCGTCTACTTCCGCACGCGGCAGGGATGCCGCGTCTACAGCTCCAGCGCCTCTTGCAGCTTCTTGATGGCTCGGGCCCAGAGCATTTGCACGGCCGGTCGCGTGCGGCCCATGCGCTGGGCGACGGCGTCGAACGGCAGCCGTTCGAGGTTTCTCAAGACGATCACCTCGCGGTGGTCGGCCGAGAGCCGATCGAGGGCCGCGGCGATCTGCAAATCGCGATCTCGAACCACGAGCTGCTGGCTGGGCGTCGGCTCGCGGCCCGCGGGTTCGGGCGCGCCGCCGGCGCGCGAGTCGTCCGACGGGTGACGCAAGGGAACTTCGCGCCGGGCTTGCCGTTTCGTCGTGCCCCGATAGCGCCGCACCAGGTCGGCCGCGTTGTGCGAAAGAATCCGCCGCAACCAGGCCAGCCATTCGGCTTCGGTGTGGCCCTCGAAACGGTCGAAGCCCCGGTGGGCTTCCAACAGCGTCTGTTGCACCAGGTCGGAGGCATCGGCCTTGGCTTGCACCCAGCTTTCGACCTGCGTGCGGGCCAGCAGGATCAGATAGCTGCGGCAGGCTTCGAACAGGCGGTCCCGCTCGAATTCGTCCCCTTCGCGAGCGCGGGCCAGCAGTTCTTCGACCGTCACTGATTCGGCGTTTTCGGTCACGACGGGCCTTGACGCTGCTTGCATCGGACGTTTTCTGGAAATCCGGGCCAATTGGGCGGTCGCCGCCCGCGAGAGCGCTCGACGCCTGATTAGCCCGTGACACGCGGCCATCGGCAATTATACTAGCAGGTCTGATTCACATCCGTGGAATTTCGCCCCCTAGAGGAACTCACGCCGATGCCCAAAGCCTTGAGCATCACCGGGATGGTCGTCGCCGTCATGCTGTTATTGATTTTCGGCTTGGACCTCGGATTGGGGTTTCCGTTCAAAAAGTCGAGCATGATGATGGACATCGGCTTTTTGGTCTGTTCGGTGATTCTGGCCTACATGAGCTGGTCGACCTACCGCGAGCAGTTGTAGCTCGACGCCTGAACAGACGACCCCACCACCGAGCATGGAGGCACGGGCGCCCTCGCCCGTCTTAGGGAGGCACGGGCGCCCTCGCCCGTTACGCATTGCCGGGCGAGGGCGCCCGGCCCTCCAGCTTGCATTGCCGGGCGAGGGCGCCCGGCCCTCCAGCTTGCATTGCCGGGCGAGGGCGCCCGGCCCTCCCTATTTCGGCTCTCCCTGCCGTTCAAGCGGCGGGGCGCAGAATCGAGTGGGCGGCGGCGCCTTGGCGCGTGCGGCTCAGGCTGGCGACCACGCCTCGGACAGTCTGCGTTTGGAGCGCTTGCCGTTCACGAAGCTCGGTCGCATGCGCAAGCAGCCGGTCGAACACTCTCCAGCCCGAGGCGCCCTGGGCGGCAAGCTGGTCGAGCCCGACGACCACGTGCGCCAAGCCGCCCTCGGCGGCGGCCGCTGAAATAGCCTGCAACACGCGGCGCAGCCCCTGCTGAACCAGCGAGAGCGAGCCGTCGAATTGCCAGAGCCCCCAGCGCAGCGATTGCGGATGCACGCTGCGCGAATCAGGCTGGCGAAGCCAACTGCGCCAATTTCGCCACCCCTGGCTTTCGCCGACCCGCGTGCTGCGCACGGCCGAAATGCCGTGTTTGACCAGCAAATCGAGGTGCTCGGCCAGATGCCCCAGCGGCAAGGACAGCGTCGCCGGGCTGTAGCCTGCCGCATGGGCCTCTTCGAGCCGGTCGGAAAGCGCCTGTGAAAACCGGCCGCGGTGATTGGCCACCGAGTACCACTCATCGTCGGCCAGAATCGCCAGCTCGTGCCCAAGAGAATCGCCGAGCGCGGAGTCGATCCACTCGGAATCGATTCCGCGGCCAAGCGACCAGGTAGCCGCCCACCGGGCTTGATTCAGCCGACGCAGTGCGGCAGCGGCCGCGGAGACGACCGAAAGATCTGCATCTGCCCTGGCGGCGCCGGAGTTGCCGAAATCTACCGAAATCACGCAAACGCCGCACTGCGCTGGAGGCATAGTCGAAAGGCTCCGACGGATGGATCGGCGAACCAACACCTGCATCTGATACAGTCGGCGCCGATAGCATCGAAACTCGAATAAATGCGGCGGCTGCAAAGCCTGCGAAGCTTGGGGGTTTGTGACGGTCGGGCGGATACTGCACGCTCGCGCGAGCCGGCGCCGTCAATCCAGGCGAGCCGGCGCCGTCAATCCAGGCGAGCCGGAGGCGTCAATCCAGGCGAGCCGGAGGCGTCAATCCAGGCGAGCCGGAGGCGTCAGCCTCCGGGTGCGCCGATCTGACCCGGAGGCTGACGCCTCCGGCTCGCCATGTGAATTCCGGCTCGCCATGTGAATTCCGGCTCGCCAAGAGTCGCACTATGAATGGGCCAACATCGCCTCGGCGACGCCGAGCATGGTGTACTCCGTGGCCTCGGCGGCCGGCGGAAAGCCAAGTTCGGTCAGCGTGGACGAGGTGATCGGACTCATGCTGGCGAGCTTGGCTTTCCGCAGTTGCTCGCCGAACAACCCGGCGAGCGAACGAGCGATCGCCGAACTCGTGACGGTGATCCAATCGATCTGCCCGGCAGCCAATGCCGAGGCAATCTCCGGGTCGGCGAGGGTCACATCCGTGCTGCGATAGGTCACGATCTGCTCGACGATTCCGCCCGCGGCGTGCAAGCGTTCGGCCAGAACTTCGCGGCCCCGGCTGGCGCGGACCAGGAGAAAACGGCTTCCGGCCGCCTGGGGCGCCAGCGCGTCGGCCAGAGCTTCGGCCCGAAATTCTTCCGGCGTCCGATCGGCTTTGAGCCGATAGCCGGCCAGCGCTTCGTTCGTGCCGGGGCCGATCGCCGCCAGACGAATCCGGCCGAGCCGCCGTAGATCGCCGTGCCGTTGGCAAATCCGCTCGAGCAAGTAGCGCACGCCATTGGCGCTGGAGAAGACCAGCCAGTCGTATTGGTCGAGATGCTCCAGGGCTCGGTCGACGGGCGCCCAATCCGCCGGCTCGGAGATTTCGATCGCCGGCTGCACCAGCGTCTCGGCCCCCAGATCTTGCAAGCGTTCGACGAGCGATTCGGCCTGCTCCGCCGGCCGCGTCACGAGCACGCGCCGGCCGAACAATGGCCGTTGGCTGAACCAGGACGCGGTCGGCTCCAACGCCGCGACCTCCCCCACGATAAACAACACGGGCGGGCGAATTTTTTGCTCGGCGACCGCCGCCGCCGCCTCGCCCAGGCGGCAGCGCACGACGGTTTGGTCGGGCCACGAGCAGCGACGCACGATGGCTACCGGCGTCTCGGCCGGCTTGCCCGCGGCGATGAGCGATTGCGTCCACACGGCCGCGCTGGTGACGCCCATGTAAAACACGAGCGTGCCGGGAAAGGCCGCCAGGGCCGCGTAGTCGAGCGACGACTCGCTCTTGCCGTCCTGTTCGTGGCCGGTCACCAACGCCACGGCCGAAGCGACGTCGCGATGGGTCAGCGGCACGCCCGCGTAGCTGCCGGCCGCCAGGGCCGCCGTGATGCCGGGCACGACTTCGAACGCGATCCCCGCCGCCGCCAGGCACTCGCTCTCTTCGGCGGCGCGAGCAAACACGGCCGGATCGCCCGCCTTCAGCCGCACGACCGTCTTGCCAAGCCGGGCCGCGGCTATCATCCGCTCGTTGACTTCTTCCTGCGACATCAAGCGATGTTTGCCGTGGCGCCCGAGACAGACCGCCTCGGCGCCCGGCTTGAGATGCTTGAGGATCGCAGGATTGACCAGATAGTCGTACAGCACGAGATCGGCCCGCCGCAGGCAATCGACGCCGCGGAGCGTCATCAGCCCCGGATCGCCGGGGCCGGCGCCGACCAGATACACGCGGGCGCCGCTGGAACGCGAAGAGTCGGTCATGTCGTCAGGCAAGTGCGTTGTGTTGAGGCCGTAGGCTGTTAGAATGAAAGCATGGCAGCTTCAGCAGCAAATCCCGACCCTTCCGAAGGCGCCGGCCGGCAACCGATCCCGCCCGCCAAGCGGCGGATGTTGCAACAGTGCTTCGAGCAAGGCAGCAAAGTGTCGGCTTCGGGCAATTACGATTATGCCACGCAGATGTTCACGCAGTGCGTGGTCGGCGATCCCGCCAACCTGCTCTATACGCAGAACTTCATCTCGAATCTGCAAAAGAAGTATAACAACAACAAAACGGGCGCGAAACTCGCCGGCATGTGGTCCGCGAAGGCGAAAGGCGCCGTCAAGGTTGCGGCACAAAAGAAAGATTGGCTAGGCGTGATCACCGGCGGGCTGAAAGTGCTCGAGACCAATCCTTGGGACACGTCGGCCTTGGCCGACATGGCCGAGGCCTGCGACCAACTTCACTTCGACGAAGCGCAGATCGTTTACCTCAAGGCCGCGCTGGACGCCGACATCAGAGATCCTGATGCCAATCGTCTGTTGGGCCGCGCGCTGGGCAAGCAAGGGCAGTTCGACCAGGCGATCGCCTGTTGGATGCGCGTGCAGCAGGCCAAGCCCAAGGACGAAGAGGCGCACCGCGCGATCGCGAACCTGACGGTCGAAAAGACGATCCACAAGGGCGGCTACGAAGAGGCCGAGAGCAGCACGCAGGTGATGGTCGACAAGCAGCAACAGGCCGAACGGCAAGGCAGGGCCGGGGGCACGGCTTCGCCGGAAGAGCAGCTCGAAAAGCGGCTCAAGAAAGATCCGGCCAACATGTCGCTGTACCTGGAACTGTCCGATCTGCACACGAAAGAAGACCGCTTCGACCAGGCGGTCGAGGTCTTGAATCGCGCCTTGCAGGCTTCGGGCGGCGCCGTCGATATGCGCGAGCGCCTGGAAGACGCCGAGCTGCGCCGCGCCCGGCATCATCTGGCGATGGCCGAAAAGAAGGCCAAGAGCGAAGATACGGCCGAAGCCAAGGCTCTCTATCAGCAGATGTGGACCGAGCTGAACAATAAAGAGCTGGAGGTCTACCGCAATCGCAGCGACCGCTACCCGAACAACTTGGGGTTCAAGTTCGAGTTGGGCGTCCGGTTGCAACGGGCCAAGAACTACCAAGAAGCCATCAAGGTGCTGCAAGAGGCCCGCAACGATCCCAAGCGCAAGGGCCTGGTATTCTTTTATCTGGGCGTCTGCTTCGAGTCGATCAAGCAATACAAGCTGGCCTTGAGCAACTACGACCAGGCGATCGAAGCGATCGCGGAGCGGGAAGTCGACCATCGCAAATTGGCGATTTACCGGGCGGGGTGCCTAGCCATGGACCGTCTGAAAGACTGGGAAGCGGCCGAAAAACACCTCACGTTATTGGCCGGCATGGATTTCGGCTACAAAGACGTGGGAGAACGGCTGGACAAATTGCCGAGATTACGCGAAGATAGCGATTCTAATTGACCTCTCGAAGCTTCTGCTCTTAAACCCGAAGAATTTCTCGAACCGTCCCGATCATGCCCAATACCGCCAGCGCCAAAAAACGTCTTCGCCAAAGTCTCGTCCGCCGCACCCGTAACCGTGCGGCCAAGTCGTCCCTCAGAGGCTTGGTTCGGAAAGTTCGCGAGGCGGTCGCCAAGGGCGATCTGGCGGCGGCGGAGACCGACTTCCGCTTGGCGTCGAAGAAGCTCGACCAGGGGGCGACCAAGAACGTGATCCACGCCAACGCCGCGGCGCGCATCAAGTCGCGACTCTCGGCCGCGATCAAGCACGCAAAGCAAAACGCGGCGTCTTAGGCTGCGGTGCACGGATTTGTACCGTGCTGCCTCAAGCCACGTCTTGAAAAATGCCGGCAGGCAGGGTGGTTGGCGCTGAGCCTCGTGCTCTATCAGCCATGTCTTGGCGAATGCTAGCCGCCAGGGTGGCTGGCGGCAGAGCCGCGTGCATTGCCAGATCTAGGAATTGGGGTTAGCAATTTCAAGCAGCGGGGGGTGGCTGGCGGCAGAGCGAAGCGATGCCCCAGCGTACTGGGGCTTCGCCCAGGCTCAGCCCCAGGCACCCGCCTACCCAAGAATTAAGACCTGACAACGCACTAAGCGATGCCCCAGCGAGCTGGGCCTTCGCTCAGACCCAGCCCCCATCCCTTGGACGTCCATCCATTCACGGTTGACGCAGCAGCCGCTTTGTTTCGTAAGCGCAGCCTGTCCCCTTTATCGAAACAAGCCTTTCAAGCGATCGACCATGCTAGGCTTCGGCTCAACGACGGGCGGCGGCTCGCGCCGTTCAGGCGGCCGGCTGTCGATCGGCCGATTGGTAAGCTGGACGTTCGACGTCAGGTAACGCGGCCAGTAGCCTTCGAGCAATTGACGGCAGTCGGCGTATTGCCGCTTGTCGAGCTTGAGCCGGGCCAGTTGAATCGACATCGCCAACGCCAGCGATTGCCGATCGTTGAGCTTTTCCAAGTCGCACAGTTCGATATCGTCGATCCAAACGTCGCCTGCGCGCTCCAGATGAAACCGCAAGCGCAGCGGCGAAATGCCTTCGGTGGGCAGCTCGGGGAACACGAAGACGTATTGGGACCATGCGGATTTGAGCGGTTTTGCGTTCAGGCCTTGGCCGACGGGCGCTTTGCGAACGTAGCTTTGGCCGGCAAACCGGCCTTCCAACAGCAACCACAACGGCGGTTGCCGCGCCGCGTCGGCCGTTCGCAGCCAGACCGAAACCGAGAGCCAGCCGGTGCGAGGCGCCGGGAAGGCCGCACTGGCGAACGTCGCCGGGCCGCCGCCCGAAGAGAGCTTGACGGCGTACTTGCCCGAGTGCGGATTCGCGGCGTCGAGCTTGACGCTGGCCGGGGTAGCATCCCAGCCGGCGACGCCGCCAGGCGCCGTCTGCTCGAAGCCGGCGTTCTGCAGCACGTCCAAGGGCGGCGGATCTTTGAGCACCGTGGCGCGCTCGAACAAGTCGTCGATCTCATCCATCAACTGCGAAGCGATGCGTTCGTCGAGCGAAACCTGGGGGTTGGAAAACTTGACGCTGGGAGACGTAAACACGGCGCCGAAGACGTCGTAAGGCTCTAGCGCGATGGTCCAGGTGCGATCGTGGCCTTCGCCCTCGAGCGCCGGCACGCGGCGGCGAGTGGGGTTCAGGCTGCGAACGCCGCAGTCGGGCATGTCGACCGAGACCTTGACCGATGCGTTCCACGGCGAGTCGTTGACCATGTACGCGTAGGTGCGGCCCGCCAGCGACAGCGTGCGGATCGTCACGGGCTGCGTCGTGAGACCCTCGGCGCCGAGGCCCGAACTCCGCGGCGCTTCGCTCGTCGCCGTCGCAGGGCTCGCCGACAGCGTCTCGAACAGCGCTTCGGGCAGTTGGCGGTAGACGGCGATCAGGTCGTCGAGTTCGCGCTCCTGGCCGAGCGGCAGCATCCGGCCGCCGTCGAAGATCGCTTGGGCGTCGAGTGCGGCCAACGCGTGCACGAAACGGCGGCGATTCTCCGCGCCGGACGGCAACGGCTGCGCCGCCAGCCAGGCGTAGGTCCGCGTAAAGGGGCTCTTGGCGTCGAACGATTCCAGCCGCGCTTCCTGGGGCTCGTGGTAGAACAAGCTGCCGCCATGCGCCGCGCCGGCGAATTGGCGGTCGAGATTGGAATCCAGATTGACTTCCAGATTCGCCGCCTGCTGCGACAGCGAGTCCAAGGGCGCGATCCGCTGCGGACGCAGCAGCACCACGTCGTCGAGGTCGCGGAACAGCTCCGGATCGATGCCCAACGACAGCAGCACGTCTTGATTCTTGGTGGCGCTGCGCGACAGGACGGGTTCCAATTCGCGTTTCAACTCGAGCCGCTCGAAGAGGCGAGCGCCGGCCAGATAGAGCCGGGCGTGCGGCTTCTCGGTCGCCAGTTCCGCCTGCGCCCGGCGATAGAACAGGCTCAACGCGCCTGCCCGCCAGCGCAGCCAAGTTTGCCGGTCGCGACCTTGCAGCAACTCCACGCGCTCGGCGAAGCGCTCGGGGCCCGCAGGCAACTTGACCCCCGAATCGCGCTGAAATCGGGCCAGCGTCTGGTCGTCGTAGCCCCAATCGGCGCCGGGCAATTGCGCGTAACCGTCGGCCGACAACTGCACGGCCACGCCTCCGAACGAGCGATGGCCCGAGTAGCGCGCCGTGAGTTCCTCGAGCACGGCCAACATTTCTTCTTGCACGCGCTCGTGGAGCGGATTGTAGTACGGCGCCAGGCCCTGCCGCGGGGGATGCGTTTCGAGCCACGAGGCGCCGTCGGCGCCGATCAGCTCCAAGCCTTCGGCCTCCGCTCCGCCCGAGCGGCGCAGCGCTTCGAGCGATTTGAGCGGCATGGAAAAATCGACCGCCGGGATCAGCGTCAGGCCTTCGCGGTCGAAAATGCGAAACAGCAGCTCCAGCACGTCCTTGCGCAGCGGATCTTGCCCGTTGGAGAAAAATACGCCGGTATCGTAACGCGGCGTCGAATCGATCCGCTGGCTGGGATAGATCACGCAGCCATCGGCCAACACCGAGAGCATCAGCCCGTTGTGGCCCACGTGGTTCAGGTAATCGGCCAGCCGAACGGCGCCCTGATAGAACGTATGCCAGTCGTCGAAACTGCGTTTGTTCGCCGGATCGAAGGCGTCGGGCGCCGAGAAGTTTTCGGGAAACAGCGGGCGATCGTAATACGCCGCGAGCAATCGCCGCGGCGAGCCGTCGCCCGGCGGAAAACGCCGCGGCAAATAGCTGTCGACTTCGTCCTCGTCGCGAACCGTCTTGACCATCGTCACGACGGGGTTCACTTTCGGACCGCGGACGCGAATCTTGCCGAATAAGGCGTGCGAGCCGTCGCGGCGGTTCGTGAGCAGCAACAAGGGCGTCTTCGTGCGCGGCCAGCAGATCAAGCGGTGCGTGGCCAGCCGCGGCTCGTCGCCTGCGGGGTCGCCCGGCAGGTACACGCCCGAGTCGACGCCCCACGGCAGCACCGCCCCGGCCGAATCGGGTTCGACCAGACTGATGCCCAGGTTTTGCGGCACGTCGGACGGGTATTCGACTTCGATGATGTGCGCCTGTCCGGGCCGCTGGATCGGCAGCGGATAGGCCACCCAAGCGATGTTCGGCTCGCGACCGCCGGGACCAAGCCGCACGAGCGAGCCCAACTTGCCCGGATGCCGCCAGACCTCGAGATCGCCGGCGCCGATCGAGCCCTTCGGCAAACCGGGAAGCATGGGAATCGCCGCGATCCGTTTCCACCAGGCCGGATTCGCCGGGTCGATTTCGACCACCACGTCGGTGGGCGGAGTCGAGCCGGCGTCGGGCACGTGCGGGTTTTCCGACAACACGACGAGCTGCACGCGGCGCTCGTCGACGACGTGCTTCCAGCCGAAGCGGTTCGGCAGGCCGCGGCGGCTGGCCTCGATCGCCAGGTCGTAGACCCCTTCGACTTCGGGCAACGCGACGGCCAGCGCGACCGGCTCGGTCGAGCCCTGGTCATCGACGACGCGCTCGTCTTCCTGCGACCAGAGGACGTTGCCGTTTCGCGGATCGAGCAGCCGCGAGAGCAACCGCAACTTGCTCGCGCGCGGCGCGTCGATGCGATGCGGCTGCACTTCGAGATCGAGTTGCTCGTTGCCGCCGAACACCAAGCGATCGGTCGCTCCCAGCGAAACTCGCAGCCGATCGCCCGGCGCCCGCCGCAGCAGCAGCCGATTGCCCCGGTCGTCGAGCGGGCGGTTTTGCGGCGCATTGACCAGCGACGCCAAGGGAATTTCGACGCGATCGGAAGCATCGCCGTCCTGAGCTTTCAGGTCGACGACGAGCACGGCGTCGGGCGGGGCGTGAATGTCGAAATCGACGCCATCGTAGAGTCGCGGGCCGCGCTCGCGAACGTTCAAACGACCGTCTTCCAGCCAGATCGAGCCGGCTTCGTCGGCCTCGATGCCTAGCGGCTGCGGCGCCGCAATGCGACCTTCGCCGACGGAAATCGTCCCCTGCCAAGCGCGCACCGGGCCGAATCCCCATTCAATGCGCAACCGGAGCGCAGCCGGTTCGGCGGGGCTGGAAGGCGGAACGCTTTCCTCGGCGCAATAGGCCGCCGCCGGCGCCAGCGCAAGGCTGACGACCCAACATGCCGCGACGCGCATCCAGCAAGTCGCCGGCGCGTGCGATGGACTCGGACCTCCGTGTCCGATCATCGATGGCTCTTGGCTTAAGTGAAGGAAAGGCAGAGAGAAAGCTGCCGAAAACGGGAGCGGGATTATAATCCGCGCCAAGCTGCACACCTATGCCAGCTTGCCCAAAAACGTGTTTGCGCCGACGCGCTTTGTGATCTTCGGCAAGCAGGCGACGAGAATGCCACTCATTCGAGATTTCCCAGGCGATTGACTCGTCCCAGGCGCCCGCTTTGCCTAATTCCGCGTGAGACGCTGGGAAAAGCGGAGAAAATGAGCGAGCCGGGCGGGCGGCGGCCGTTCTTCGTAGAAGCGGCATCCCTGTCGCTTTCAAACGCGGCAGGGGCGCCGCGTCTACCGCGCTAGCGTACCTTCGAAGCTGACCTGATAGTTGGGTGGCTGCAGGCTGAGCCTGGGCTGCGCAAAATCGTGATTCCGTAAAGAGATCGTTTGTCCTGTTTTTGTTCGGCCACGACGGGGCTTCTTTCGTTCAATGACTCAACCCGGA
>Ga0307374_10009949_pt1 | contig 13904 bp, 3 predicted proteins | sample OX3MG_FD_202532 | JGI IMG/M metagenome (GOLD analysis project Ga0307374, IMG submission 202532) | Soil microbial communities from Risofladan, Vaasa, Finland - OX-3 | ecosystem: Environmental > Terrestrial > Soil > Coastal area > Acid sulfate soil | place: Finland: Risofladan, Vaasa | collected... | reverse complement strand
GGGACCTCGGCCCTCACCGCCCCCTTCCACGCGGTCTTCAAGGTCACCAAGAACATGCCCTTCAACCCCAGCTATGACCTGACGGTCCCGGTGACCTTCTCGCCAACCAAGACCGGGACCTTCACCGCCCACTACACGCTCACCTGGACCGACCGGCTGGGCACCCACCACATCACCGTGGTGCTCACCGGCAAGGGCACATGACCGCACCAGCCGGGCAGTCACTGGTGGCCGGGACCAGCCCTGGCCACCTGTGCCCGCGCGGCCGTCGGGCCAGGCGGCCCCGTAGCCCATTCGGGGTTAAAGGAACAACCATCATTTCCCTAAATGTCGTGCCATCATGGCGGGCATTGTGCCGCCCACGACGGCACGCTCCTGGCATGCTCGAACTCCTGGAGGGATTCCTATGCGCCAGCGGGGGTACCTGCGCGCTCACACCCGTCCTGCCCTGCTGCTCACCGCCGCAGCCGGGCTCGCGATCACGCTGGGCGTGCTGCCCGCGCTGGCCGCGCCCAAGCCGGTCATCGTGGCGCCCTTGTCGGGCAGCCAGGCCATCCAGCTGACCGCCCGGACCGGCGCGGATGAGGTCACCGCCTCCGGTGACAACGAGCGGACCGGCTGGGACCAGAGCGAGTCGGCCATGGGCCCGGCGGCGGTGAAGTCGTTCACGCAGCTGTTCAAGACGGCTGTCAACGGGGAGGTGTACGCGCAGCCGCTGGTGGTCGGCAACACGGTCATCGTGGCGACCGAGAAGAACTACATCTACGGGCTCGACGCCGGCACCGGCGCCATCCAGTGGAAGACCCACCTGGGCCAGGCCTTCGTCGTCGCCAACTCGTCCAACCACGGGGTCGCGACCTGCCACGACCTGGTCCCCGATGTTGGGGTCACCGGCACCCCCGTGTACGACCCGGCCACCGGCGACGCGTACATGTTCGCCATGGCCCGCACCGACAAGCAGCACTGGTTCCTGTTCGGGGTCAACGCCTCGACCGGCCACATCGACCTCAAGCAGGAGATCTGGGGGAAGCCGAGCAACGACACCCACCTGTACTTCAGCCCGCAGCTGCAGGGGGAACGGCCCGGCGCGCTGCTGCTGGACGGGGTGGTCTACGGCGCGTTCGCCTCGCACTGCGACCGTAAGCCCTACGCCGGGTACGTGGCCGGCGTGAACGTGTCCACGTCCACGCACAGGTTCACCCTGTGGACCGACGAGAACGGGGTGGCCCCCGACCAGGCCGGCATCTGGCAGTCCGGCGGCGGGCTCATGTCCGACGGGTCGGGCCGGATCTTCCTCACCTCGGGCAACGGCATCTCGCCGCCCAACGGCAAGGGCACATCCCCGCCCGGCCAGCTGGCCGAGTCGGTGGTCCGGCTGGCCGTCAACACCAATGGCACCCTGTCGGCCAAGGACTTCTTCAGCCCCACCAACGCGCCCGCCCTCGACGCGGCCGACACCGACTTCGGCTCCGGGGGCCCGGTCGCGCTGCCGTTCGGCACGGCTACCTACCCGGACACGCTGCTCCAGGCGGGCAAGGACGGGCGGCTGTTCATCCTCAACCGGGACGCGCTCGGCGGGCGCGGGCAGGGGTCCGGCGGCACCAATGCCGACCTGACCGTCACCACCCCGTACCAGGGGCTGTGGGGGCACCCGGCAGTGTTCGCCGACACCCCCACCCTGTCCGCCGCGAACTACTCCAGCGCCAGCGACTACGTGTACTACCTCGGCAAGACCGACTTCCTGCGGGTCTTCAAGGTCAGGGTGAACGCCTCCGACGAGCCGACCCTGTCCGACGTGGCCAACAGCACGGTCAACTTCGCCTACACCTCCGGGTCGCCGGTCGTGACCTCCAACCTCACCGACCCCGCCAGCGCGGTCGTGTGGGTGGTCTACGCGGGCAACGAGGGCGGCGGGAACGGCCAGCTCCAGGCCTACGACGTCTCCTCGACCGCGCTGTCCGGCTGCACCGGCACGTCCCAGTGCCAGCTCGCCCCGATCTGGTCCGCGCCGATCGGGACAGCGGCCAAGTTCGTGATCCCGGCCACCGCCAACGGGCGGGTGTACGTCGGCACCAGGGCCGGGACCGTCTACGGGTTCGGCGCCGCTCCGCCCGTGGCACCGATCGTCGGCGCGCCCGCCACCTTCGCGCAGACCGGTGTCAGCTCCACCACCAGCAAGACGGTCTCGGTCACCGCGGCCACGGCCACCACGGTCACCAGCATCACGTCCAGCACCGGCGCGACGAGCAACGCATCGGCCACCGACCAGTTCACCGTGGGGACGGTCACGGAGACCAAGAAGGGCAGCCCGGCTCCGGTGCCGGTACGGTTCCCGGTCACCCTCGCCAAGGGCGACAAACTGAACACGCAGGTGCGGTTCGCGCCCGCCGGCCCCGGCGGCACGGTCGGCTCGCTGACCATCGCCACCAACTCGGCCAGGTTCGCGGCCGTGAACGTGCCGCTGACCGGGACCGGCACGGTCGCCGGGCTGTACGCCCAGCCAGGTGACCTGTCCTTCCCGCTGGCGCCCGACCAGGGGGTCATCGCGGTGCCGGTCGGGATCTCCATCCCGCAGTCGATCGACATCACCAACGGCAGCACGGCCACCGAGACCGTCCGGTCGGTGCAGCCCCCGTCCGGCCCGTTCTCCGCCGTGGGCCTGCCCGCCCCCGGCACCAAGATCAGGCCGGGCCAGTCGCTCGACGCCCAGATCACCTTCGCGCCGACCCGGCCCGGCCCGGTCAGCGACTCGTTCACCATCAGCACCGACCACGGGACGAGCATGATCGTCACTCTCTCCGGGGTCGGCGCGGCACCGGTGAGCGAGCTGACACCGTCCCACCGGACCCTCTACTACGGCCCGGTGCCAGTCGGCCAGACCAGGACCGAGATGGTCCATGTCACCAACACCGGCAACCAGCCCAGCACGCTCAGCCAGGGCTCACTGCTCGGCGCACCGTTCCACGCGGAGTACCGGATCCCGAAGAACCTGCCGTTCAACCCGGGTTACGACGTGACCATCCCGGTGCGGTTCGCCCCCACCAGGACCGGCACGTTCACCACCCACTACACGATCACCTGGCACGACCTGCTCGGCACCCATCACCTGACGGTGGCGCTCACCGGCCGGGGGATCTGACCGCACGGATCTGACCTCACCCACGCGGCCGGGCCGGCCTGATCTCAGGGCCCGGCCGCGTGGGTGGCGCCGTCACCGAAGCCCTGCTCGGCCTCCTGCCGGGACAGCGCCTTGATCAGCCGCTCGATCTTGTCGGCACCGTCGGAGCCACCACGCCCGGTCCGCTCGGCATAGACCGCGGCGCCAAGGTCGCGGAACATGGCGTCCGCCCGCCGCCGTGCCTGGGCCTGGTCGAGTTTGGTCCTGCCCTCCTGCGCGGCTTCCTGGGTCTTCTGTGCCAGCTGAGCGGCCTGCTCCCGGACCCTGTCCACCAAACCCATCGCGTCCTCCGTGTAGTGAGGTCTTGGTGCCAGCGTAGGAGACTCCGGATCCGGCCACCGGCCCACCTCTCCCGGCCGCGCCCGGCGATTTCTTCTGTCCGCTTTAGGCCATGCCGGTCACGGATTACCGGCGACGGTGTCCAATGAGGGTGACGGCGACATGCTTCCACGCCGTGGGAGGCCCTCATGGCAGCAGGCGGCTCCCGGGCACATGCCGCAGCGGGAAAGGGCACCCGCACGAGCACGCGGAACGCCAGGTACCACGCGTTCGGCGTTCTTGCTGGCCTCTCGCTCCTTTCCTCCGGCCTATGGCTCACCGGAACCAGCCCGACGGCCGCGCCGGTCAACCCGTGCGACATCCGCCTGGCCGCCAGCCCCAGCGTCCCCAGCACACCGTCCGCCAGCCCGGTGACCAGCGCGTCCCCGAGCCCCGATGCCAGCCAGCCAGCCACGGCTCCCGGGCCAAGCGACAGCCCGACCCCGTCCACGTCCCCTGCCGGGCAGCTGTGCGCCCGGGTTCAGTCGCTCTCCGGCTCCCGAGTGCGGCCGGGCCGGAATGGGCGCTTTGCGATCTGGGTCTGGTTCACTGGGGCGGCAACTGGTGATGTCATGGTCGCCGTCACGGCCACGCCCGGCAGACTGTCCCCCACCTTCACGGTCTGCCCGCTGCCCGGCACGGCCGTCTGCTCCATCACCGCCTCGGGCCAGCCAGCCGAACTGGTGGCAAAGGTCGCCGTCCCCCAGCGGGAGGCCGACACCCGCCTCACCCTCGCCGCGACAGCGGTATCCCCCGCAGCATCATCGCCTGTTGCCGCGCAAGCCAGCGTCAGCGTCAAGCGGCCGCCGAAGCCCGAGGCCACCGCGACGTCGGCCAGCCCGACCCCTGGTACTTCAACGCCAGCCGGCGTGGGAGCGACCATACCGCTGCCCACCTTGCCCCCGGCCACGCTGCCTCCAGGCACCGGGTCACCGGGAGTGCTGGCCGCCACGTCATTGCCGGCCCTGCCCGATCCAGCGACCAGCCCGGGCCTGGTCCTCCCGCAGGTCACTCCCCAGCCTTCCGCGACCCAGCCGGCCCACCCCATCCCGGTGACGGACCTGTCCGCGCAGTTCCCGCTCGACCGGCACATTCTCGGCGGCCAGATCGCCGGCCTCGCGGCCCTGGCTGCCGCCATCACCATCGCCGTCGCCCGCCTCTCCCTGCGCAAACAACGACCAAGACAAGAACAAGAAGCCAGCTCCACGACGTCCTCACTCAGAACGCCGCCATCCACCGCGAACTGAATCGATCCGGCGTGGACTACCGCCTTGCAGGTGGAGTGGACCAGCAACTCCGCCAAGCGCGTTGTCAGGACAGCCCCCATAGTTGACACCCCCTGGCGGTGCTGCGGATGGAGAGTACGTGTTCAACACGTCAGCGGCACTCTTGCAACCAACCCGGAAATATGGCCCAGTGTGAATTCAATAGTAGATTCGAGTTTGCTGTTATCAATCGTCTCGTGAATCCGTGGCCTTGTGCAGCTTCTCGCGTCGAATTTGGACGGCTGCAGATGCGAAGTTGAGGAGGGCGATTACCAACCAGCCGATGCCAACTACCAAGCTCAAAACATGACCACCTACGATAGCGGCCAGCAATAGCTGAAGCATGCCGAGGGCGAAGAACCCGCTACCGAGGAAAAGGCATTGACGGGTTGTCGGCCTCGCTAGCCGCCGCGGTTTTCCTGCCGCCATTCCTGACACTCTCCTAAGGTAACGCACCCACTGGGGTGAAAATCCACGCACCCCAGCCGCTGTAGCACCGCCCAAGCTGACCACTGTAGTTGACCCCAAGACGTGATCGACCGAGATCCAAACACAACTTACCCCGGAGGCTTCGTGTCATGCTGTGGATCGTCTAGTGTCGCGTGAATGATGTTCTTTGACCGCCGATCGCCTTGGCGGGGATTTCATCTGCGGCCTTGGCCCAGGTGAAGGGCTGTCATCGGTCGATCCAGCGATCGATGAAGGCTTCGATCGCGGTGATAAGGTACTCGACGGAGCGGAAGGTACCGCGGCGTATAGTGCGGCTCCAGCGTCGCGAGAACCACCGACCTCGTTAACCTGCGGCGGGCGGTCGGCTTCAGTCCGCCGATCCCATCGGCGGACTACCGCTTCTTCCACGCGATCACCGTCGGCTTCAACGCCCCGGGCCGGGTCACAGTCTGGCTCGTCCCGGCTCCGTCGGCGGCCAGCAGCACGATCCGCGAGCATCGACGGCGCCCGCAGCCAGCGGGTCAGCTCCGCACGATCTGAACCCGGCAACTCCACCACAGCATTCAACGGCACAGCTGAGCGTACTGCGAAGTTGAGCTACTTCATTCACGCGACACTAGCGATTCCCTTTACTAGCCTTCTTACGCTCGGCTCTCTGGCACCAGGAGTTTCAAGGGCCGCCAGCCTGCGCGGGCCGAAGGCCTGCAATAGCATTACGCCACCTGTCACCATCAAGGACAGGCGAGTACCCGGCTAGAGCCACCATTGTTCGTAGAAGTTGCCGCTCTGCGATCTGAGCACCACGAGGGGCAGGGTATGCCGATACAAATAGATATAGCCACTGCCGAGGAAGGGCACGTGAGAGTAATGTAGCCGAGCGATAGAGGAGAACACAGAGAGTATTACCCCGTTATTACCACCCTTCCTATCTGCTTGCTGCATAGACACGGAGAACAGGAAGGCGTAGAAAGAGTACCCACCTATGGCAAGGCCAATTTCCCCGAATGCCGCCTTATCCAGAAGCCCTGGAACTGCAATGCCAACGCCAAGTCCTCCTGACCATCCGCTGGCATTGCCTATATCACTCGCCAGCCGCTCAGTTTGGCTACTATTGAGATAGAGGTCAATTTCCCGCCACAGCAGGGCCACCCCGACCGTGAATTTGCAGAATGGCAGCGATATCCCGAGAGCGAAGCATATGTTGAATTTGCGGGACGCCTGGAAATCTGTCCAATAGTAAGCTACCGCACCAGACAATCCGCGAAGGCCCGTTGGGTCGTTGCTCGTGACCGGGTTGCCGGCCGCGTACGCGTAGGGCTGGAGCGTGTCGGCGATGGCGGGGTCTACTGAGGTGAATTGGCCCGTGGCGGGGTCGTAGTAGCGGTTGATGAGGTAGACCAAGCCGGTGGGGTCAGTGTAGCCGCCGGCGTAGCCGAACGGAGTTGTGGCCGACAGTCCGCCCGCGGTTTCGGGATCGCCCCAGGCATCGTAGGCGGTCGTGGCGGTGAGGCTGCCGGTGGAGCTGACGATGCCGCGGACAGACCCGAGGGAGTCGTTTACCAAGTAGGTAATGGCTCCGCTGGACAGATTCACCTGCTCGACTGGTGCGAGCCCAACACCTGCGATGTAGGCGTTGGAGGAGTCCATGATCAGCCGCGGAATGCTGTCGGTGGTGTTCCAGACATATCCCTGGGTGACCGCCGACCCACCGGAGGGCGTGACGGTCGTGCTGGCACGAAAGCCGTCACCGTCGTAGGTGGCAGCGCTCATATTCGCCGCGGCATCGCTGTAGGACGTGAGCCGGCCTGCGCCGTTCCAGGCACCGCTAGCGGTGGTGGTAGAGCCTTGTGTGGCGGTCAGTCGCTGCCCGTCGGCGTTGTATGTATAGCTGGTGGCGGTCCCAGACAAGATGGCGGAGGTCAGTTCGCCGGCATTGTCGTAGGTCCCGGTACCGCCTGTGGGCAGGGTGGTGAGATTAGAAGAGGCGTCGAATCCATAATTGCGGGTAGAGCCGGTACCCGGGGTCATGGAGGTGACCCTGTTCTTGGCGTCGTAAGTGTAGACCGCCGGGGATTGCGATGACGTGGGAGTGTCGGCCTCGGAGAGGACATTGCCTGCCGGGGCGTCGGTGTAGGTGAAGGACTGAAGGGTGGTGGGGTTGTTCTTCAGCGCAATCACCGATGGGCCGCCAGCATTGTCGTAGGTGATGGTGATGGTGTCGCCAGTGGAACCGAGGGCGGCAGAGACCGGCAGGCCGTCAGCAGAGTCACCAATGGTTATTGTGTTGCCGTTGAAGTCGCTGACCGATGTCAACATGTCGGCATGATCGTGGCCGTAGGTTACTGTGCTGGTGGTTGCCCAGGTCGCGCTAGGTGGCAGCGGGTAGAGAATGGAGGTGGCATTCCCATCGGCGTCGTAGCCGTATCCGGTAGTCTGTCCGGCGCCGTTCGTGGTGGAAGTGAGCTCGCTGAACGGGTCGTAACTGTAGCCCGATGTCCCGGTCGCGTCGACCATGCCAGTCTTATTGCCCTCGGCGTCATAAGTGTAAGTGACGGAGTGAGCCGAGGACCCCGAATAAGACACTGAGGCGGGCTTTCCCAATGGCGTATAGGTCCAGGTGATGGTGACGCCATTGGGATCGACACGTGTGAGCATGTTCCCGGCAGGGTCATAGGTGGAGGTGGTTGTCGCCCCCGACGGTGCGGCTGCAGTCTGTGGGCTAGTTGTGGAGACCATCTCGCTGGCGGAGTCGTAGCTGGAGGTGGTCTGGTACGACGCCTGGGTTGGATTGACATTGGCGGAAACCGCCCACGGGTAGGAGGATTCGCACTGTGCGATCCCGGAGGTGTTGCCGTCGGGGTAGACGACCGATGTCTGGCCGCCCTCGGGGTTGTAGCAGTAGCTAACCGTAGCCGCCGCAGTCGTGTTGTAGCCGGTGGTCTCAGTCGACAGTTTCCCAGCCGGATTGTATGAGTCGACCGTGATCTGGCTGGGTCCTCCGTTGGAGGTGGGCGGGGCGGTGGTCTTGGTCACGTTGCCGTTGCCGTCGTAGGTGTAACTGGTCGTCTCGAACCCGGTCTGGCCGACGGGCGCCGGGGTGGTCATCTGGGTCTGGTTGCCGTTGGCGTCGTAGATGTACATGGTGGCATCCGCGGCCAGCGGCGTGCTCTGGTACCCCGACGGGTAGCTGGACGGACACGACGCGGGAGTGAGGTTATTCGCGGCCACGCCTGTCGGGGGGACAGTCTCGGTCGTATCATCCGCGCCGTCGTAGCAAGTGAGAGTGGCGTTGTTGTCGGGGTCGGTGATCAGGGTCGCCCGGTCGTCGACGTTGAATGTGGTCGTGGTGGTATAGCCGCGGGCATCCTGGACGGTTGTCTGGTTGCCGTTGGGATCGTAGCCGTAGCTGGTGGTCCGTGGGGTGACGGTGGCGCCGATGCCGCCGGCCTGGGTGACCGTGGTTTTCTGCCCGTCAGCGTTGTAAGCGGTGACGGTGGTGTGATTGGCGGCGTTTGCGCCTGTCAGGTTCCCGTCGGGGGAGGTGGTTGTGGTCTGCTCCCCGTCGCTGGCTGTGCCTGACCCGTCGTAGCCGTAAGTGGTCGTCGCCAACTCGGAGCCATTGCCGTCCGGTGTCGAGCTGGAGGTGAGATCCCCCTGGGGGTTGTAGGCCAGCTGGGTTACCACACCGTCCGCGTTGATCTTCGCGCATGGCAGTGACGCTGCAGGAGGGGTGGCGTTGCAGGTGATGTTGTTGCTGCCCAGGGTGATGCTGTTGCCTTTGAACAGCTGGTAGGTGGTCTGGGCGTAGGACGCGGTGGCCCCGTTCGGCGGGTAGACGCCGGTGGTGGTCCACAGCTGGTTTCCGTAATTGTCGTACTGGGTCCAGGTGATCCCTAGCGGCGGGACCGACGACGGCGGGGTGATGGTCCCGCCCGGGAGGACCGGTGCCGGGCCCGGGGAGTTCGGGCAGGTGCTGGCTGTGATCACGGCAGAGGTGCAGTCTGGCTGGTTGAGGCTGGTGAACTGCTGGGTGGTCTGGGTGGGCTGGGGATCGACACCGTCGGGGGCGGTGGTGGTGACCGGGTTGCCGCTGGTGTCGTAGGTGGTGGTGGTGATGTTGCCGTTGCCGTCGGCGCTGGTGGTGACGAGCTGGGTGCCGGAGCTGGTATCGCCGTTAGTGACGGCTTGGTCGGGCAGGTAGTCCTGCTCGGAGGTCAGGGTCGTGCCGGTCCAGGTGGCATGGGCGGCCAGAGTGCCCTGGGAGTAGTCGTAGACCGTCTTGTTCCCGTCAGGGTCGTGGACGGTGATCGCGCCGTTGCCGGTGGAGGGGTTGAACGCGCTCCAGTCGTAGGTGGTCTGGAAGCCCATGGGGTCGGTCTGGGAGGTGACCTGGCCGGAGGCATTATAGATGACGGTGGTGTGGGCGCCGGCGTTGGGGCCGCCGGGCTGCCCGTTGGGGCTGGTGATTGTCAGCAGGTCGTTGGCGTTCAGCGGGTTGCCGGTGGAGCCGACCCCGTAGGTGTAGCTGGCGGTGTGGGCTGCCGGGTTGTTGCCTGAGGTGCCGATCGGGTCGGTGACCGAGGTCAGGTCGAACCCGGTGTAGGCGTAGGCCCAGCGCCGGCCGAGCGGGTCGGTGACGGAGGTAACCACGTCGGCAGTGATGCTGCCGGCGGTCGTGGTCTTGTAGCCCACGGTCAGGGCACGGCCGTTGGCGGCGGTGATGGTCTGGCACCAGGTAGCGGTAGATGGGCAGTTACCCGAGCCGGGCGCGGGGGTGCCGGAGGCGACGGCCAGGGTGTTAACGGCGGCGCCGGAGCTGCTGACGTCGGAGATGCCGGTGAGGTTGCCGCCGTTGTTGTAGGTGTAGCTGGTCCCGGGCTGGGGGGTGAAGGTGTAGACGCCGTGGGTGGAGTCGTAGCTCAGCGATGCGCCGACGTTCTGCAGGAGGACGCAGTACTGGCCCGCGAGGAAGTACGGGGAGGAACAACCGCTGGTCTGGGCGTAGAAGGTGATCTGGGCGCCACCGGGCTGGGTGATGGTGATGCCGCCGGGGGCGGGGGACAAGGCGCTGGTCAGTCCGGGCGCGGGGGTAATCGTCGGCGGCGTGGCGGAGGTAACCTCACGGACCAGGTTGCTGCCCCAGTCGGTGATGTACATATCGCCGGCCGGGTCCAGGGCGATGGTGTCAGCCCGCCAGATCAGCGCGCTGGTGGCCGGGCCGCCATCCCCGGTATCACCCCCGGAGCCACCGGAGGCGCCTGTGGCCGAGCCGGCGACGGTGTACATGTCGTTGGCGGTCATCGACTGGCCCCACTGGGTGCCGTTGGCAGCGGGGACTTCCTGGAACCGGTTGTTGTCGGTATCGGCTATGTACACGTTCCCGGAAGGGTCGACGGCCATGTCGTTGACGAAGTTCAGCAGCGCGCTGGTGGCCGGGCCGCCATCCCCGGCGATCCCCGCACCCCCGGTCGCGCTGCCAGCGATGGTGTACATGCCATAGGCGGTCATCGGCTGGCCCCGCTGGGTGGCGGTGGTGACCGGGACTTCCTGGATCCGGTTGTTGCCGCGGTCGGCGATGTAGAGGTTCCCGCCCTGGTCGGTCCCGATCATGGTGGGAGAGTTCAGCAGCGCGGAGGTGGCCGGGCCGCCGTCCCCGTTGACCCCGGATGTCCCGGATATGCTGCCGGCGATGGTGTAGATGTCCCCGGCGGTCATGGACTGGCCGAAGTTCTGCCCGCCGGTGGCGAACACTTCCTGGATGCGGTTGTTGCCGTTGTCGGCGATGAACACATCACCGGCGGCGTCCAGAGCCACCCCGATGGGCGCGGAAAGGTAAGCCGAGGTGGCGGGGCCGCCATCACCGGAGATCCCGGGCGCGCCGTTGGCCTGCCCGGCGATGGTGGAGATGTTCCCGGTGGAGGCGGACACTTTCTGGATCCGGTTGTTGCCCAGGTCGGTGATGTACAGGTTCCCCGCGCCGTCCACCGCGACGGCCACCGGGTTGTTCAGGTACGCCGAGGTGGCCAGGCTGCCGTCACCGGCTCTCCCGGAGGTGCCGTTGGCCTGCCCGGCGACGGTGTACACGTCCCCGGCGATCATGGTGATCCCGAACTGGGTGTGGGGGGCCGCCGCGATCTCCTGGACACGGTTGTTTGACGAGTCCGCGATGAACACATCTCCGGCGGCGTCGAACGCCTCATTGCCGGGGCCGTTCAGGCCGGCGTTGATGGCCGGGCCGCCGTTACCTTCGGCCGCGAACGTCCCGGCGCCACCGGCGAACCTGGAGATCACCGCGGTGGCCGAGGCGACCTGGCGGGCCTCGTTGTTGGACGTGTCGGTGATGAATAGGTTGCTGCCGTTGCCCATCGCGACATCGTGTGGCTGGGTCAGCAGCGCCGAAGTGGACGCGCCGCCATCCCCGGAGAACCCGGCGGTCCCGGCCGCGCTGCCCGCGACCGTGTACACGTCGTTGGCGGTCATGCTCTGGCCCCACTCGGTGTGGGAGGTGACCGCGACCTCCTGGATCCGGTTGTTCAGGCTGTCGGCGATGTACAGGTTCCCGCCGTTGTACGACTTAACCGCGGTGGGCTGGTCCAGATGCGAGCCGGTGGCGCCAACGCCGTCGCCGCCGACGCCGGCCGAGCCGTCGGCGTAGCCAGCGATGGTGTAAATGTCGTTGACGGTCATCGGCCCACCCCACTGGTTACCGGTGGCGGCGGCGACCTCCTGGACCCGGTTGTTGAACGTGTCAGCGATGTACAGGCTGCCGCCAGTGCCGATGCCCACGCCCTGCGGGCCCCGCAGGAACGCGCTGGTCGCCAGGCCCCCGTCCCCGCTGATGCCGCTGGTTCCGGCCGCGCTGCCCGCCACCGTGTAGACGAAGTTGGCGGTCATCGACTGGTTCCACTGGGTGCCGCCAGCGGAGGCGACCTCCTGGATGCGGTTGTTGCCGTAATCGGCGATGTACAGGTCATGGCTGCCATCGACGGCCAGCCCCATCGGGGCGTTCAGCGCCGAACTGGTCGCCGCCTGGCTGTCTGCGCCCACGCCCGCTGTGCCCGTGCCGGCGACCCGGTAGATGTCGTTGAGGGTCATGCTCTGGCCCCGCTGGGTGCCGGACGTGGCAGGGATCTCCAGCACCCGGTGGTTACCGGTGTCGGCGATGTACAGGTTGCCCTGGTCCAAGGTGATACCGGTGGGTCCGTTCAGCAGCGCCTGCCGCGCTGCCGTGCCATTTCCCGACTCCCCGGACGTGCCGGTGTCGCTGCCGGCGATCGTGTAGATGTCCCCGGCGGTCATCGTCACACCCCACTGCGTCTTCGACGTGGCGGGGATCTCCTCGATCCGGTTTCCCGCAGTGTCAGCGATGTAGGCATCCGAGCCGTCCATCTTGACCCCCTCGGGACGGTTCAGCGGCGCCGAGGTGGCCGGACCGCCCTGCCCGGTATCGGCCCGCAGCCCATCCAGGGTGTAGATGTCCGCGGGGACCGGGCTGGCCGCTGACAGCGAGGTCGCCCAGTTGTCGGTCCACCCATACCCCATCGGGCCCGGCTTGCCGGTCTGGGTCTGCTGCTGCGCAACCTGCGCGTCATAGGTGCGGGTGAAGTCCAGCGACGGCCCGAACGCCGGGATCGAGAAGTCCGTGGCCGACTGGGTGAAGTCACCGTTCTCGGTGTTCACCCCGCCCGCCACCGGCTGCGACACACCCGGCGCCGCCAGGTTCGACCCTCCGCCTGAGATTGTCCGCACCGGCACCTGGCCACCTCGCGACACCGCCAGCTGCGCCGTCGGGTTTGGCACTGGCGCGCCCGCCAGGATGTACGCCTGCCCGGTCGCCCCATCGGATGCGGTAAAGGTTGCCGGGGACGCACCGGTGTACAGCGCCAGCCCGGCCAGGCCCGCCGGCCAGGCGGTGAACGACTCCTGCACCGAGCACGCCGGCGATGACCAGGGCCCCAGGTTCGCTGACGTCAGCCCGTTGAACCAGGTCAGCGCCAGCGCCTGCCACGTGTTCACCGTCCCCGCATCCGACGGGCAGTTCCCGCCCTGCCCGGTCACCGTGAACCCCCCACCCTCCACCGAATCCAGCAACGCCACATCCGTCCCAGCTGGCTGTGTGGAGTAGTCGCAGTTCAGCGACGCATACAGGCCCGTGGTCCCTTGCGTGCCCGTCGCCGCATACGCGATCGCGTCGCTGATCAGCGTGTTCCCCCCGCCAAGTGCGGGGGCAGTGCCGAGCACTGCCACGTTCCCATTCACCGCCGGCCCCCACGTGCCCGCCGTCGACAGCGCATCCGCGGGAGCCATCAACGAGCAGCTGCTGGTACTCGGGTCACCGATGATGATCACCGAATAGCCCTTGAAGCTGGCCGTGGACAGCGTGTCCCACGTCGCCGCCGGTTCCACCGTCACCGACAGGCCCAACGCAGACGCCGCCTGCGCCTCCGCACTCGAGCTCCCGCCATTGACCGACGTGGCCAAGATCAGCGCCGACCCCGATATCGACGCCCGGGCTGGGGTCGCGGTGCTGACAATGCTGGCAGCCGTCACCGCCGCCGCACCTGCAGCCACCGCGGCCACCGGTGCCAGGCCCGACGCCAGCAGCGACTGAACCACCGCCAGCACGGCCGCCCGCCGCCCGCGCCGCAGGCCCCGGCGGACCACCCTGCGCTGCCACAGCCCAGCCCGCCGCT
>Ga0307374_10009947_pt1 | contig 13906 bp, 9 predicted proteins | sample OX3MG_FD_202532 | JGI IMG/M metagenome (GOLD analysis project Ga0307374, IMG submission 202532) | Soil microbial communities from Risofladan, Vaasa, Finland - OX-3 | ecosystem: Environmental > Terrestrial > Soil > Coastal area > Acid sulfate soil | place: Finland: Risofladan, Vaasa | collected... | reverse complement strand
CGATTTCTGAAGGTTTTCACGTTAGGCACGTGGGTGGGAGCGATGATTTTCTTCGGCTTCGTTGCGGGAGTGCTCTTCGCGCAGCTCAAGAGTCCCGACGAAGCGGGAAACATCGTGGGGATTCTGCTGTGGGGTCTGCACATACTTGGAATTGTAGCGGCGATCATTTATTTGGCGGTGGCGCTCATCGCGGCGCGTTCGTGGAAAGGGCTGGTGCAGCCTGCGTCGATTCTGGTGGGTCTGATGCTGATCGTGACCCTGGTGTCGCAGCTGTGGATTGTGCACACGATGGACACTCTGCGGCAGCAAATGGGTTCATACGCCAGCACGCCAGCGAGCAGCCCGCTGCGGCAACAATTCGATCACTTGCACGTGCTATCGGTACGGCTGGAAACGGGCGTGCTGATTGCGGGCATCGTGGCGCTGTTTCTCACTGTGTGGCAGAGAATTTCGCCGCGAGCGCTTCCGAGCACTGCTGCCGTTTCGACTCCCAGCAATAAGTAATTTGACCGTGAAATTCGTCAGCGTGCCGGTTTGGCCCTGGCCGAGCGCTTTCGAACTGCTGTAGTTTTCTTGGTAATTTTCCGCGCGTCTTTTCCCGCGAGTTGAACGGCTCGCCACATATACCACGCCGCAACGGTGCGATAGGGGCGCCAGCGCTCGCCGAATTGCGCGAGCTCGCGCGGCTTCGGAATTTCCTTTTTGCCATACGTCAGGGCGAATCCCTTTTGCACGCCATAGTCGTGGATGGGCAGAACGTCCGGGCGTCCGAGGCGGAAAATCAAAAACATCTCGACAGTCCACGCGCCGACTCCGCGCACGGAGATCAGGCGGTCGACAAGCTCCTGATCCGACATTTTTTGTGCTTCTTCGAGCGTCGGTACAATTCCTTCGATGGCTTTCCGCGCCAAATCCTTCACGGCGGCAACTTTTGCTCCGGAAAGGCCCGCTTTGCGCAGCGCCGGTTTGCGCACGCGAAGGATTTCCTCGGGCGTGGGGCAGCGGCCATTCGCGCCGAAGGCCTTGATGCGCGCAAAAATCGTCGCGGCGGCTTTTCCGGAGATGCTTTGGTGCGTGATTGCTTCGAGAAGGGCTTCGTAAGGGCTTTGCGCGGCTTCGATCTCGAGGCGAAATTCGATGGATTTCTCGATCAGCCGAGCTAGGCGCCGATCGGCGCTCGAAAGATGCGCAATTGCTTGCCGGTGATCGAACGGCCACGCCGCTGTTTCGCTCATGGTTGACGGGACAGGATACGCTACTCCGTCACGAGTAGACAACGCCGCGCAGTGCGAGGGAGCGCCGCGCCCAAAGCTTGGCACGGACTTTTTTCTTCCAGGCGATTGCCGAACTGCCTAAGGCGCCACGCTCACTTCTTGGCACATTTCGCAGCGCTGAATTTCGCTTTTTGATTTTTTCTCTGATTTGCGAACGTGCGAGGACAACGAATAGGCGTCAGGAATTCGCGGATGGCGGCTGTGGTTTTTCGCGCCGCTGTTTGACAAACTCCTTCAGCATGCGGCCCGCATTGTGGATATGGCGCTCGAGCAGATCCGACGCGGCCGCGGCATCGCGCTTGCGGCAAAGATCGAGAAGCATGCGATGTTCTTGCTTGGCACGCTCGAACGCTTGCGTGAGATAGAGTTGAAGCCGCGTGTACCGGTCCCCGTTGTTGTTGATGGTCCTAATGATGGACATGAAATGAGGGCGGTTGGCGCGCGCGTACAGCGTGGCGTGAAAGTGCGAGTTCAAGCGTCCCCAAGATCCAACTTCGCCCTTCGTCGAAAGCTCCTTTTCGTAGGTTTGTAGAATGGCTTCGGCTTTTTGGAAGTCGGCTTCCGTCAGATTCGGAATGGAAACCTTCAGCACGGCGCATTCGAGAAGGGCGCGGATGTCAAACAGTTCCTCGATTTCGTCCGCGGAGAACGCGCAAATCGAGCGCGATAGCATCTTGGCGGAGCTGCTCACCTTCCTGAATTTCTCCCCGGATGATCATTTCGCGCAGCTTGTTGGCCACTGCAGACGCGAGCGACATGCGAGGAATGCTGTTGCCGATGGTGCTGTCTTTAGCTTCTGCTTCTGTATTCAGGGACATGAGATTCGACCAGCGAGCATGAAGTTACCAAGCGGAGAGGAGGATAACATATCCGCAGCCATTGCGGATTTACAAAGAGCGAAAGCTCTTGAATACTATATCCAAGAGCGTGTATATTGCAATGCCTCGGGCACTTAGAGATGCCGCGCCCCTCTCGGATTTCGTTCTACCAGAAGAATTTATGAGAGATCATATCACTCCCGTACGAGCCATCGATTCCCACACAGGCGGAGAACCCACGCGGCTCGTCATCGATGGAGGCCCATCGCTCGGCGGCGGCGACTTGTCCTCTCGCTTGGAACGCTTTCGAAATGAATTTGACTGGTTCCGATCCGCGATTGTGAATGAACCGCGCGGATCGGACGCCGTGGTGGGCGGGCTACTGTGCGAGCCGCAAGATCAGTCCTGCGCGGCAGGCGTAATTTTTTTCAACAATGTGGGCTATCTGGGAATGTGCGGCCACGGGACGATTGGGCTGGTCGCGACGCTGGCCTATTTGGGCCGGCTCGAGCCTGGCGAATACAGCGTCGAAACTCCCGTTGGAAAAGTGCGCGCGCGGCTGCACGAATCAGGGGAAGTCACGGTCGAGAACGTGCCGAGCTATCGCACGCTTGCGGGAATTCACGTAGAGGTTCCCGGATATGGCGACGTCGCTGGCGATGTGGCGTGGGGCGGCAATTGGTTTTTCCTGGTGGGCGAGCACGGCATGGAGATCTCGCTGCAAAATGCCGAGAAGCTGACGGAATTTGCGTGGCGCACCCGGCAAGAACTTGCGCGCGCGGGCGTCACGGGACTTCGCGGCGAAGAAATCGATCACATCGAGCTATTTGCGCCTTCGCGGCTGCCGGGTGTGAACAGCAAAAATTTTGTGCTGTGTCCCGGCAAGAGCTATGACCGCTCACCCTGCGGCACGGGAACGTGCGCAAAAATGGCGTGTCTCCATGCGGGCGGCAAACTGCAGGAAGGCGAGATCTGGCGGCAAGAGAGCATCGTGGGCAGCGTGTTTGAAGGGAGCATTCAAGTGCGGGACGGGGTTGTGCACCCGAGTATTAAAGGCTCGGCGTACATTACCGCGGAGAGCGAATTGATTTTGGATGAGCGCGATCCTTTTCGCTGCGGGTTTACGAAGTGAAACCGCGCTCGTATGACGTGGCCATCATCGGCGCTGGAATTGTGGGCGCGGCGTGCGCCGAGGCTTGCGCCAGCGAAGGATTGCGCGTGGGCATCGTGGAGGCGGACATCATCGGAGGAGGCGCAACCGCCGCGGGAATGGGCCACCTAGTGGTGATGGACGATTCCGAAGCGCAATTCTCGTTGACGCGATACTCGCAAGTTTTGTGGCAGCGGCTTGCTGCGGAACTGCCGTCGGACGCCGAATACGAATCGTGCGGCACGATTTGGGTAGCGGCGGACGCAGGGGAAATGGATGCAGTCAGGAGAAAGAGGGAATATTTGCAGACGCGCGGAGTCCCGGCGGAAGTTCTGGATGCGAAATCGCTGCGGGAGGCAGAGCCGAACTTGCGCGAGGGACTCGCCGGAGGATTGCTGGTCCCCGGCGACGCAGTAATCTATGCGCCGTGCGCGGCGCGATTCTTGATTGAGCGGGCGCAATCGCATGGAGCGCAGGTGCATCTCCCCTGCGTAGTCACGGAAATCGCGGCCGATGGCCTGCGGTTGAATGACGGCAGTTTGATTGTCGCGCGTTGGATCGTCAATGCAGCGGGAACGTGGTCGCCCGAACTGACGGCAGGAATCGAAGTGAAAAAGCGCAAAGGGCATCTGGTGATTACGGACCGCTATCCTGGATTCGTGAAACATCAACTGGTCGAGCTCGGCTATTTGAAAAGCGCGCACTCCATGACGGCGGAGTCGGTGGCGTTTAATGTGCAGCCGCGCCGCACAGGGCAGCTTTTGATTGGCTCCTCGCGCCAATTCGAGGTTGGCAGCAAAGGGATCGACGCGAATATCATGAGCCGCATGCTGGCGCGGGCGGAAGAATTTTTGCCTGGCATGGGAAAACTTTCCACGATCCGGAGCTGGACGGGATTTCGCGCCGCAACGCCGGATAAATTGCCGCTCATCGGTCCCTTGCCAGCGCGTGAGAATTTGTTTCTTGCGACCGGCCACGAGGGCCTCGGCATCACGACATCCCTCGCGACGGCGAGGCTCGTCGCTGACCAATTGCTGCAACGCGCGTCGGAGATTCCGGCTGAGCCGTATCTGCCGGCGCGCATTCCGGAGAGGGTGCATGTCTAAAACGGTTTCCGTGGCCGTGAACGGCACGCGCGTTACCGTTACGGAAGGCACGACGGCGCTCGCGGCAATTTTGATGAGCGGCAGGCCGTTTGTGCGGCGCTCCGTAAAGGGAGAGCCACGAGGAGCGCTCTGCGGAATGGGCGTCTGTTTCGAGTGCCGGGTAACAATCAACGGCAAGCGCCACAGCCGTTCCTGCATGATTTTGTGCGGGCAGGAAATGGATATTCGCACGGATGAGTAACGGCGATCGCAGCTTCGACCTGATCGTTGTGGGCGCGGGTCCGGCGGGAATTGCCGCAGCGTGCAGCGCCGCGGAGAGCGGCATTCACGCGGCGATCGTCGACAATAGCGCGGGCCCCGGCGGGCAGATCTGGAGAGGCGAATCGCGGACGCAGAATAATCGAGAGGCGGCAAGCTGGTATAGGAGGCTCACAACTTCCGGCGTGGATATTTTGAATGCTACAGAAGTTTTTGATCGGCGCGAGACTGGCAAGATTTCCGCCGAGTCAGCGAACAATTTGTGTCAGTTGAGCTACAAGAAACTGATTATTTGCACGGGCGCGCGGGAGCGCTTTTTGCCATTTCCTGGATGGACGCTGCCCAACGTGATCGGCGCGGGCGGCCTGCAGGCGCTGGTCAAGTCGGGCCTGGCGGTCTCGGGCAAGAAAATCGTAATCGCCGGGAGCGGACCGCTGCTGCTCGCCGTGGCCGCCTATTTGACGGAGCATGGAGCCGATGTTCGTGTGATCGGCGAGCAAGCGCCGTGGAGCCGGCTGGCTCGATTCAGTTTCTCGGTCGTGTTCCAAGGGCGAAAGGTTCTGCAAAGTTTTCAACTCCGGCGGCAACTTTCGGGGATTTCGTACCGAGCAGGCTGTTGGGTGGTTGAGGCCGAAGGGAACGGCAGAATCGAAAGTGTTACTTTGCGGAGCGGAGCTAAAATATGGAAGGAGCCATGCGATTACCTTGCGTGCGGTTTTCATCTCGTCCCGAATACGGAGCTCGCCGCTCTTTTGGGTTGTGAGCTTCGCGCGGGATTCGTGCGCGTGAACGATTTTCAGGAGAGCTCCATTGCCGGGATTTATTGCGCCGGCGAGCCGGCCGGAATCGGCGGACTGGAGTTGTCGCTGGTGGAGGGCCACATCGCCGGTTACGCGGCAGCGGGGCAGCGCGAAAAGGCCCAGAAATATTTTGGCGAGCGCAGACGGCTGCGGCGATTCGCGGACGCGCTGCAGCGCACCTTCGCACTTCGAAATGAGCTGAGCACGCTGCCGGGCTCGGACACAATCGTTTGCCGGTGCGAAGATGTAAGTTTCGGACGCCTACGGGAGTATTCGTCGTGGCGCGCGGCGAAGTTGCAGACGCGCTGCGGAATGGGGCCGTGCCAGGGAAGAATCTGCGGGCCGGCGGTGGAGTTTTTATTCGGGTGGAAAACCGAATCCGTGCGGCCGCCGATCTTTCCCGTCGCGGCCGAGATGCTAGCGGGAGGCACGGGCGCGGAGCGGAATTGAATGATTCTTAAATGATTCTTATACGAGGAGCGCAGATGAACTGGACAGGCGTAATGCCGGCGATCACGACCTGCTTTGACCGCGAGTACAAGGTGGATCACGATTTTGTGGCGAAGCATTGCCGGTGGCTGGTGGAGCGTGGCTGCACGGGAATCGTGGCGCTGGGCTCGCTGGGGGAAGGCGCGACGCTCGAATATCCCGAGAAACTCGCGGTTGTGGAGACGTGCGTGCGCGCGGCTGGCGGGAAAGTCCCCGTGATAGCGGCAATTTCGTCGTTGCGGACGGCGGAGGCAGTCGAGCTTGCGAAAGCCGCGGCAGGCAAGGGATGCGAAGCCTTGATGATTCTGCCGCCGTACGTCTATCCCGGCGATTGGCGGGAGATGAAATCGCATGTTGTCGCCGTGCTGCGTGCCACGAAGTTGCCGTGCATGCTCTACAACAACCCGGTAGCCTACGGCACTGATTTTTTACCCGAGCAGATAGCGGAGCTGGCGAAGGAATACGACAATTTGTCCGCAGTGAAGGAATCGAGCACGGACGTGCGCCGCGTGACGGCGATTCGCGCGTTGCTGGGAGAGCGCCTGGCAATATTTGTGGGAGTGGATGATGCGATCGTCGAGGGAATTCAGGCTGGCGCCGTGGGTTGGGTCGCGGGACTGGCCAACGCGCTGCCAGAAGAGTCGGTGGAGTTGTTCCGTTTTGCAGCCGAGGGAGAATTCGACAAGGCCTTCGCAATCTACAAATGGTTTCTGCCGCTGCTGCGGATGGATACGGTGCCGAAATTCGTACAGTTGATCAAACTGGTGCAGCAGGAGGCGGGAATGGGGAATGCGCGTGTGCGGCCTCCGCGGCTCGAGCTCGATGGCCAGGAACTGGATGAAGCTAAATCGGCGATTCGGCGTGCGCTGGAAACACGGCCGCATTGCCATGCGGGACAAAAGGCCATCCGCTAAACATTTACCGGCTGTGCGCGCTTTCGGAAAAAGGAGTGTCGCGTGGGACTAACGGGCAGATCGATTCTTGGGTCGGAATTATCCGGAACCAGCGGAAAAGTTTTTCGCGCCACGAATCCAGCCACGGGCCAGGAGATGGAGCCGAATTATTATTCGGCGGATGCACGGGATGCGGACCGCGCCGCTCGTCTGGCTGCGACCGCGTTCTCCGAATACAGCCGCGTATCCGGAAAAGTAAAGGGCGGCCTGCTCCGAAAGATTGCGGAGGAAATTGAATCGCTGGGCGAAAGCTTGATCGCGCGCGCGGTGCAGGAGACGGCTTTGCCGGCCGCGAGGATCAAGGGCGAAACCGCGCGAACGTGCTTTCAGCTTCGTTTGTTTGCGGAGTTGGTGGAAGAAGGCTCATGGGTTGGAGCTCGAATTGATCGGGCCGATCCGCAGCGCGCTCCAGCGCCCAAGCCGGATATCCGCTCGCTTTGGAGGCCACTGGGGCCCGTGGTGGTTTTTTGCGCCAGCAATTTTCCGCTGGCGTTTTCGGTAGCGGGAGGCGACACGGCCTCTGCCCTGGCGGCGGGAAATCCCGTGGTAGTGAAAGCGCACGCGGCGCATCCGGGCACAGCCGAAATGACCGCGCATGCTGTTCGGTGCGCCGTCATAGCATGCGGTTTGCCGGAGGGAATCTTCTCTTTGCTGTTCGACGCCGGAATTGATGCGGGGCTGGCGCTTGTGAATCATCCGAGCATCAAGGCAGTCGGTTTCACGGGCTCGCGGGATGGCGGACGCGCACTGATGGACGCCGCGGCCGCGCGGCCGGAGCCGATCCCGGTTTTCGCTGAAATGAGCAGCATCAATCCCGTTTTTATTTTGCCGGGTGCGATGCGCGAGAGAGGGTCTGAAATTGCGCAAGGCGTGCACGCATCGGTAACTCTTGGTGCGGGGCAGTTCTGCACCAAGCCGGGAGTGATTATTGCCGTCGACGATTCGCACGCGCGGGAATTCGCATCGGCCCTCGGTGACTTGATGAACGCGAGCGGCGAGTTCACGCTGCTGACGTCGCGAATCCACAAGGCCTATCGTTCCGGCTTGGCAGGCCGAAGCGCGGAAGGCAGAGCGACGCGCGTTTCCGGCTCGGACGAAAATGCCGCATCAACCGGTTTTCAAATTGGGTCGGCGCTTTTTGAAACGGACGCGCAGGCCTTTGTGCAGAATAGGAAATTGCACGATGAGATTTTCGGACCTTCGACGCTGCTGGTTCGCCATTCATCACGGGCTGAGCTGCTGGCCATTGCGCGAAATCTGGAGGGCCATTTGACGGCGACCCTGCACGGGACTGAAGACGACCTGCGCGAGTTTGGCGATCTGGTGGCGATATTGGAGGGAAAGGTCGGACGATTGATTTTTAACGGATATCCGACCGGAGTTGAAGTTTGCCACGCGATGGTGCATGGCGGCCCTTACCCGGCCACGTCCGATGGCCGCTCCACTTCGGTGGGAACGCAGGCGATCTATCGCTTCGCGCGACCCGTCTGTTACCAAAATTTCCCTGATGCATCTCTCCCGGATGAACTGAAAGACGAAAATCCCCTGAAAATCTGGCGGCTTGTGGACGGACACATAACAAAAAGTTCGTTGGCGGACGCCGCATTCTCTGCCTCGCGATAGTGGAAGTTCGCAGCAATCGCATTAAATCGATTTGACATAGCGATTAGAAATGTATTAAAACGCCAGAACTTGGATTGCACGGCGTATTTCTCGCCGAATCAGTCTGCGGGCCGCGCCGTCTGCGGTTTTGGAGGGTCTCGGCATGGCCATGGATTCGATTCTTGCGTTTCTTCCGTCCGCTGCCCCCAGCCGTAAAGGATCGCGGGATGGGAGACCGCATTTTGTTGGTTACGGTTTCAGGATCGCCGTGACCATGATCGTTGCGCTTGGCCTGATCGGCGGCCCGCGCGCGTCGGCGCAAGTATCCGCGAGTCTGTCTGGACAGGTTGCAGATCAGTCCGGCGGGGTGGTGGCGAGTGCCGGCGTTTCAGTGAGGAATATGGAAACCGGCGCAATCCGCACTGCTGTCACGGACGAGGCGGGGCGTTATCAGGTGCTCTCGCTTTCCGTTGGGGAGTACGAAGTAACCGCATCGAAACCAGGGTTTGAAGAAGAAATTCGGCGCGGAGTTGATCTGGTGGTGGGGCAGGACGCGGTGGTGAATTTCTCTCTGCGCGTGGGAAAGCTCAATCAGCAGGTGACGGTGAACGAGGAGCCTGCACGGCTCAGCGTGACGGCGACGGATATTTCCGGGTTGGTGGGAGCGCGGCAAATAAAAGATCTGCCGCTAAACGGTCGCAGCTATGACGAGCTTCTGACGCTCAATCCTGGCGTGGTGAATTTCACCTCGGAGAAAACAGGCGGAGTGGGAGTATCGAATTCGACCGTGGGGAATATGTTCGCGGTGGCAGGGAACCGGCCGCAGCAAAACATATTTCTTCTCAACGGAATTGAATTTACGGGCGCGGCGGAGAATAGCATGCAGCCGGGCGGGACGAGCCAGTTGCTACTCGGCGTGGATGCGGTGCGAGAATTCAATGTGCTGCGCGATTCCTATGGCGCGGAATACGGGAAGCGACCCGGCGCACAGGTGATTATTGTGACGCAGTCGGGCACGAACCAGTGGCACGGCTCGGTGTTTGAGTTTCTGCGAAACAACGCACTCGACGCTCCCAATTTTTTCGACCGAGGGTCCGCGCCGCCTTTTCAGCGCAACCAATTTGGAGGCGCAATGGGCGGGCCGATTCAAAGAGACAAAACTTTTATCTTCGGCAATTACGAGGGTTTCCGCCAGCACCTGCACGAAACCGAAGTAACGCTCGTGCCGGATAATAATGCGCGCAATGGAATGTTGCCTTGCAGTCTGGTGAAGCCGGCTCCGAAGCCGTGCCCATCGTCGGGCCTAGTAAATGTGGGGGTTGCGCCGGGCGTTGCGCCGCTATTTTCGCTATGGCCCGCGCAAAGTCCCAATGCTCCAGACTTCGGCGGAATCGCGGAGGCATTCAGCAGTCCGTTGCAAACGATTCGTGAGGATTTCGGGACCACGCGAGTCGACCAGATTTTGTCCGGAAGCGATTCGCTGAGCGCCATCTATACAATTGACGACAGCGCCGACAACACGCCGACGAGCAACCCGTTCAGCACGGACCTGGAAAGCCTGCGCGAGCAGGTCTTAACCTTGCAGGAGACGCGCGTTTTCTCGCCGCGGCTGCTGAATACCGCGAGATTCGGATTTTCCCGCGCAAGCTATTTCTACATGGGAGGGCCAACACCAAATACGCCGGCGAGCAGCGTGCCGGGTTTTTTATTGGGACGTCCGGTGGGAGCGGTGGTGATTGGCGGCAGCGCCGCGTCGAATCCCACCGCGCAAGTGAGCCTGGCCGGAAGCAACAATGGCAGCAACCTGGAGATCGCGCGGAGTCTTTTCACTTACGAGGATCGCGTGTCGCTGATTCGCGGGCGCCATCAGTTGAGCGTAGGAGCGTGGTTTCAGCGCGTCCAGTCGAACGAAGATCTGGCGCTCAGCCAGTTTGGGCAAGCGACGTTTACGGGTCTCCAGGCTTTCCTGCAAGGCACGGCGGGCAGTTTCCTGTTCGATCCCACGCCGACGCCTCTTGGCTGGCGTTCGCTCCTCGGCGCTTTGTATGCGGAAGATGTCATTCGCGTGAATCCAAAGTTCACATTGTCGCTGGGTTTTCGCGACGAATTTACGACCGGCTGGAACGAAGCCCATGGCCGAGCCGCGACGTATGTGTTCAGCAGCGGCATCATCCAGACGCAACCGCACATTGGAAACTCGATATTCACGGTGAATAACGCCAAGTTTCTGCCGCAACCGCGCATCGGCCTGGCGTGGAGTCCGTTGAACACCGGGACGGTAATTCGCGCGGGCTTCGGCATGTATGACGATCTGCAAGATGCGCTTGGATACCGGATGGATCAGAATGCTCCGTTCAACCCGACACTTAGCATTGCAAACTTCTCCGTCTCACAGTTTCCGATCACGCCGAGTGCGCCACCCCCGGCGAATGCCAAAGTTTTGCCCGCCGGAGTGCAACCGGATTTGAAAACGCCCACGCTTATATCGTATTCCCTCAGGGTAGAACAGGAGCTGCCTTCGCATACGGTCTTCAGCATCGGCTATGTCGGATCCCATGGGTATCACGAAATCGTTAGCCTGGATGCGAATGAGCCGACCCCGGTTATCTGTCCTGCATCGCCGTGTCCGGCAGCGTATCCTTCCACGTTTCCTGCCGGATTGGCGGGAACGGCAGTTCCGTCCGACACCTTTTTTATTCCCAGTGGAACGCCACTGGCCAATCCCGCGCTTGGGGGCACGTGGAGTTGGTTTTCGGAGGGAACGAGTTCGTACAACGCGTTACAACTGGACGTCAATCATCACTTCAGCGGAGGCTTGGTGTTTCGCGGTGTCTATACGTGGTCGAAAGCCTTGGACGACGGGGATACGCTGAATGCTACCGCAGCGGGAAATGCGCCAGGGTTGGTGATGAACCCGCTCGACTTGCGCGCGGATCGAGGACTCGCAACGTACGATGTGAGGAATGTGGGCGTGATCGCCGCGAGCTATACTCTCCCCCTCGGACAGGGGAAGCGATTCCTCGATGGGCTAAATGGCTGGCTCGGTGCCGCGGTAAGCGGGTGGATGGTGAACAGTATCGTGACGGTGCAGTCCGGCTTCCCATTTACGCCCCAGCTTAGCTACAACCCGTCAAACAACGGCGACACGCGAAATCCCGTGCGCCCCTTTGTAAACCCGGCGTTCGCGGGGCCAGTGATTCTCGGCAGCCCTGCCGGATATTTCAATACCAACGCATTCCTCGCCCCTCCGCCCAACAGCGGGTTCTATGGAAACCTGGGACGCGACACGCTGATCGGCCCGGGTCTCGCGACATGGGATTTCTCCGTGTTCAAGGAGACGCGGATTCGCGAGCGGTACCGTCTGCAGTTTCGAGCGGAAATGTTCAACCTGTTGAACCGCGCCAATTTCAGCACGCCCAATCCGATTGTCTTCACGCCCACGGGCGTCTCGCCAACGGCAGGTGTGATCACAAGTACGTCAACCACTTCGAGGCAAGTGCAATTCGGAATGAAGCTGCTCTGGTGAACCGTAGTCGCGTTCGCCGCGCGAACGAAAAATTCCCATTGCCTCGGCCCTAGGGGCTGTGCCATAAGAGCGTACGCATGGGTGGCCTTCATCCGCGAAGAACTGATCCTCAAGACGCTACCTACGAGAATCCCCTGTGTATTGCTTTGCATTCCAGTCACAGCGAGACCGTCACAAAGTTGATGCATCTCCCCCGCGGGAACGCGCGGAGCCGTCCAGCAAATAACTGGAGGATGGCGCAGGCATGAAATTCACACTGCTCGATTGGACCGCGATTATAGGGTACCTGGCGTTCACGCTGCTGCTGGGACTTTATTTCCGCCGCCGCTCGGGGAAGAGCACCGAGGATTATTTCGTCTCGGGACGAAGGGTTTCGTGGTGGCTGGCAGGCACGTCGATGGTGGCCACGACTTTTTCCGCCGATACGCCGCTGCTCGTTGCGGGGCTGGTGTATACGCAAGGAATCGCGGGCAACTGGATCTGGTGGGCGCTGCTGCTCTCCGGAATGATGACCGTGTTTCTTTTCGCGAAACTTTGGCGGCGCTCGGGACTCATGACGGATGTGCAGTTCGCGGAGATGCGGTACGCGGGCAAACCGGCGGCGTTTCTTCGCGGATTCCGCGCGATTTATCTGGGCCTGTTGATGAACTGCCTGATCCTTGGCTGGGTGACGAAAGCCATGATCAGCATTGTCGGCACAACCATGGGCCCGACGATGCAGGGCTGGCCGGCCTTCACCGGCTTTGTAAACTGGCTCAGCCAAATTTTTGGCGCGGCGTTTTCCGGCACGAATGGCCAGGCGCTGGCGGTCTGCGTCTTTTTCCTGATTCCTTTCACCGGGATATACGTTTCGCTGGGCGGATTGTGGGGAGTTCTCTGGACGGACCTGTTTCAGTTCATATTGAAGATGGGGATTGTGATCGTCGTGGCCTATTACGGCGTGATGGCGGCGGGGGGCATCGGCCCGATGACCGCGAAGATCGAGGCCATGCGCCGAATCAATGGTGGATCCAATCCGCTGTCGTTTTTCCCGGATTTCTCGCGCGGTTTTTCGAGCGAAGCGCTGTGGACGCTGCCGGTGATTACCTTTGTCGTGTATCTGGGAATTCAGTGGTGGGCGTTCTGGTATCCGGGAGCGGAGCCGGGCGGCGGCGGGTACATTGCGCAGCGCATATTCAGCGCGCGCAACGAGCGAGAGGGATTGTATTCCGTCTTGTGGTTTAACATTGCGCAGTATGCCGTGCGTCCCTGGCCGTGGATTTTCACGGCGCTGGCGGCGATTGTCCTGTACCCCGGGCTGACGCATCCGGAGACGAGCTACATGCTGATTGTCACGAACCAGGTGCCGCACGCGTTGCGCGGGATTGTTCTGGCGGGATTCCTGGCCGCATTCATGTCCACGGTGGCGACGCAATTGAACTGGGGCACGTCGTATCTGGTGGAAGATGGTTACCGACGATTCATTCGACGGGACGCCAGCGAACGCCATTATGTATATGTTTCGCGCGTGGTCACGCTGGTTCTGGTGGCTGTTACCGGATATGTTTCGGCGCATTTGGCTTCGATTCTTTCCGGATGGCAGGACGTGCTGGAGCTAGGAGCGGGGACGGGAAGCGTGTATCTGTTGCGATGGTACTGGTGGCGAATCAATGCATGGAGCGAAATTTCGGCCATGGCGACGTCGCTCGTGGTCGTGCTGGGTCTGCGCTGGGACTCGCTGTGGCTCTTGCTGCTCCACCGGCCTGAGCTTTTCTCGGGCTCAGGTTCGGTAATTTTTGCGAAGACGGCGCTGACGGCGACGCTAGCCACTTCGTTTGTGTGGATCGTTGTGACGTTGATGACCCGGCCCGAGCCGGAAGAAAAGCTGCTGGCCTTCTACCATAAGGTGCGGCCTGAAATTACCGGCTGGCGGCCGGTGGCGGCGCGAGCT
>Ga0307374_10009946_pt1 | contig 13907 bp, 12 predicted proteins | sample OX3MG_FD_202532 | JGI IMG/M metagenome (GOLD analysis project Ga0307374, IMG submission 202532) | Soil microbial communities from Risofladan, Vaasa, Finland - OX-3 | ecosystem: Environmental > Terrestrial > Soil > Coastal area > Acid sulfate soil | place: Finland: Risofladan, Vaasa | collected... | reverse complement strand
GAGGACGAACCGCGGGATCTTCGCGGTCAACGAGCTTCCCGACCTCGCGGAGCGCATCCAGGTCGGCCTGCTCAACGTGCTCGAGGAGCGCGACGTGCAGATTCGCGGCCATCGCGTGCGCCTGCCCGTGGACGTGCTCCTCGTCGCGACGGCGAACCCCGACGACTACACGAACCGCGGGCGTATCATCACGCCGCTGAAGGACCGCTTCGGCGCGCAGATCCGGACCCACTACCCCCGCGACGTCGCGACCGAGGTCGCGATCGTCGCCCACGAGGTCCGACCCCTCGCCGGAGCGGGTGTCGAGGTCGACGTGCCCGCGTTCATGGCCGAGGCCGTCGCGTGGGTGAGCCACGCGGCCCGCGCGAGCTCGCGAGTCGACCAGCGCTCCGGCGTGTCAGTGCGCACGAGCGTCGCGAACTACGAGACGCTCGCCGCCGCGTCCCTGCGGCGGGCGGTGCTCGCGGGCGAGCGGGTCGCAGTGCCGCGGGTGAGCGATCTCGGCGCGCTCGTGCCGTCGACGATCGGCAAGATCGAGGTCGAGGCGCTCGACGAGGGCGACGAGGACGAGATCGTCGGTCAGCTCCTCGCGTCCGCGGTCCTCCAGGTCTTCCGGGACCGCTGCCCGCAGGCGTCGCTCGCTCAGGTCGTCGCGGCCTTCGGCGAGGGTGTGACTGCCGAGGTCGGCACGGATGTGCCGTCCTCGGCATACGTCACCCTTCTCGCCTCGCTTCCAGCTCTCGCACCTGCTGTCGACGAGCTCGTCGGGCCCGGCGCGTCGCCCGACCACGTCGCGAGCGCGGTCGAGCTCGTGCTCGAGGGCCTCCACCTCTCGCGCCGGTTGAACAAGGTCGTCCTCGCCGGGGCATCGACCTACCGCGGCCGCTGACGGGCCGTGCCGGTGAACGAGGCGAGGCGCTCGCCGGGCGGGGGGTCGTGGCGGTACTCGAGCTGGGACGGCACGCAGGAGCCGCCGGTCGTGGGCGCCGACGACGTGCTCGGCGCGGTGGCCGACGACCTGCTCTACCACGGGGACCTCGACGCGGCCCTGCGCCGCGCGCTCCAGCAGGGCTTCAGGATGCCGTCCGGCGAGCGGGTCGCGGGCCTGCGCGACCTGCTCGATCGGCTCGCGACGCGCCGCGAGGAGCTCCTCGGCACGGGCGACCTCTCACGGGTGCACGATGACGCGAGGCGTCGCCTCGAGGAGCTGCTCGACACCGAGCGCGCGGAGCTCGACCGGTCTGCGGCGGCCGCGGGTGACGATGGCGGCGAAGCCGCTCGGCGCGCCGCCGACGGCCACACACAGCTCGACCTGCTCCCCGCGGGGCTTGCTGCGCGCCTGCACGAGCTCGCGAGCTACGAGTTCGCATCGGACGCCGCGGCGGGCGCGTTCGAGCGGCTCGTCGCGGACCTACGGCGCGACCTCGCTCAGCTGCAGCTCGACGGGGCGGCGGCAGCGATGGCCGCCGCGGGGCCCGAGGAGCGCGAGCACCTGCGCGCGGGGCTCGGCGCGCTGAACACCATGCTCGAGCAGCGGGCCGCGGGCGACGAGCTCGACCCGTCGTTCGATCGGTTCATGTCCGAGTTCGGCGACCTGTTCCCCGGCGGCGCCCGCGACCTCGACGACCTGCTCGCGCAGCTCGCCGAGCGCGTGGCCGCGGGGAGCGCGCTGCTCGCCTCGATGACGCCGGAACAGCGCGCCGAGCTCGCGGCGCTCTCCGAGGAGCTGTTATCGGACGTGGACCTCGCGTGGCAGCTCGCCCGCCTCGACGGGAACCTGCGTGCCGCGATCCCCACTCTCGGATGGGACCGGCCGTCGCCGCTCTCCGGCCGCGGAGAGATCGGGCTGGGGGCGGCGACCGACGTCTTCGCGGGCCTCGCCCGCCTCGACGAGCTCGCGTCGGCGCTCCGGTCCGTGACCCAGCCCGGCGAGCTCGCCGAGGTCGACCCCGACGCGATCGAGCAGCTGCTCGGGCCCGACGCGGCGAGGGACCTCGAGGTGCTTGCAGGCCTGACGCGCCGTCTCGAGGAGGACGGCCTCGTGTCGCGCAAGGAAGGTAAGCTCGAGATGACGCCGCGCGGGCTACGCCGGCTCGGCTCGCGCGCGCTCGACGAGCTGTTCTCGCGTCTGCGTCGCGACCGCGTCGGCGAGCACCCGGTGGGCGTCGCAGGGACCGGTCACGACCGCGTCCCGGACACCAAGCCGTACGAGCACGGCGACCCGCTCCGGCTCGACATCGAGCGGACGTTGCGCAACGCGCTCCTGCGCACCGCGTCGACGGCGGCGGGGATGCCGCGAGTGCCGGTCCGCGTCGTGCCGGACGACTTCGAGGTCGAGCGCAACGAGCACCTGAGCACAGCATCGACAGTCCTCGCGGTCGACCTCTCGCTGTCGATGCCGATGCGGGACAACTTCCTCGCGGCGAAGAAGGTCGCGATCGCGCTGCAGTCGCTGATAGCGAGCCGCTACCCGCGCGACTATCTCGGTCTCGTCGGCTTCTCGGCGACGGCCCGGGAGATCCGGCCCGAGGAGCTCCCCTCGGTGTCGTGGGACTTCGCCTACGGCACCAACCTGCAGCACGCGCTCGCGCTCGGCCGGTCGATGCTCGCCTCGCGGCGCGGCGCGAAGCAGATCATCGTGATAACCGACGGCGAGCCGACGGCGCACGTTCTCGAGGGTGGCGAGGTGTTCTTCGACTACCCGCCGGCGCGCGAGACGATCGAGGCGACGCTCGGCGAGGTCGTCCGCTGCACGCGGGCGCGCATCACGATCAATACCTTCGTCCTCGACGCGACGGGAGGACTGCGCGCGTTCACCGAGCAGATGACGAGGCTCAACCAGGGACGCGCGTTCTTCACGACGCCCGACGAGCTCGGCGGCTACGTCCTCGTCGATTTCGTCGAGCGGCGCTCGAGCCGGACGCGCCACCTGGGGCGCGGCGCCTGAGTCCGGGCGGAGCCCCGAGCGAGCTCCCCCTTGCACCTGGCCGTGAGCTGGGCCATCATTATGACATCGGTGTAATTCCACCGTTGCCACTCGGCCCCGGGTGGTGGTCGGCGAGAGGAGGGTGCCGGTGAACGTCCAGGCGCTCGTAGGCCAAATCGACCAGGAGTGGCAGTCACGCGCGAACTGCATGGGCGTCGATCCCGAGCTGTTCTTCCCCGAGCGGGGCTCGTCCACCCGCGAGGCGAAGGAGGTGTGCCGTGGCTGCGTCGTCCAGCAGGACTGCCTAGAGTTCGCGATCGCGAACGGCGAGAAGTTCGGCATCTGGGGCGGCATGAGCGAGCGTGAGCGCCGCCGCGTGCGCCGGTCACGCGTGCTGCACGACCGCGGGGTCGAAGCGGCTTCCTGAGTCAGCCGCCGCGCGCGGCGCGGCCCGCGTCCGCGAGCCGGTACTCGATCGTCCGCTCCTCGGCGAGGTCGAGGCGGGGCCAGTGACCGGCCGGCGCCCGGTGGAGCACGTCCCGCGGGACGAGGCCGACGAGCTCCGCACGGTCGACGGTCGCCAGCGCGTCGACGGCGTCGTAGATCTCGTCCGGTCCGACCTCGAGGGGCGAGACGAGGTTGCAGGAGACCTGAACCCCGCTGCCGACCTCGAGTCCGAGTGCGCGCACCGCCGGACCGCGTATGGCCGATGCGACGCGGCGAGCGAGCGCGAGGTCGCGATCGGCGAGCCAGAGGTTGTACGCGACGAGCGGGCTGCGGGCTCCGACGCACGCCGCTCCCGCGGAGGGGTGTGGCTCGGCGGGGCCGGCGTCGGGGAGGAGCGGGTGGAACGCCGTGTGCCGGATCTCGGGCAGCGATCGCTCGGGCCCGTAGCAGAAGCACGGGAGCGCGAGCGCCTTCCCTGCCCAGTGTGCGAAGTCGTCCCGCGCCTCGATCGCCTCGGCGAGGTCGCCACGGGCGCCGTCCGTGGCGACCGGCACGAAAGGGACGACGTCGAGGACGCCGATGCGCGGGTGCACTCCCGTGTGCTGCGAGATATCGAGGAGCGCTACGGTCGCCTCGGCGAGCACTCGGACATCGGCGATGAGCCGGGCACCGGCGAGCGTGAGCACGGAGCGGTTGTGCCACGGGTCGACGTGGAGGTCGAGGAGGGAGGTGCCGGCGGCATCGGCGAGCGCGCGCACCCGCGAGCGGCACCGGCCTTCGCTCACGTTCACGACGCATTCGAGCACGGCCCACTCCCGGGTCGCATGGCGGCCTTCGCCGTCGCCTCGGCCGGGCTCGCCGGCCGCCCGACGCGCGCTAGCGGGTCGTGTGCAGGGTCAGGTGCCGGCGCTGACGCGCGAGGCGGCGGCGCTCCCTCTCGGAGGTGCCGCCCCAGACGCCGTGGTCTATGTGGTTCACCATCGCGTACTCGAGGCACTGCGCCTTCACCGGGCAGTCCGCGCAGATGCGGCGTGCGATCTCGACGCCGACGCCGTCGCTCGGGAAGAACGTCTCGGGAGGGAGATCCCGGCACTTGCCCTCTGTCATCCACACGGTGTCCATCACACCACCATTCTGCCGCCCCGGGGCGGTCCGCCGTGTCGCGTTGCCGAGCGCCGACGACCGTCGGTCCGACTGGACCCGAACCGCACGACCGGCACGTCCATTTTCTTCGGTGGCGCCCGCAGCCATGCCGCGCTCTCGCACGACCCTGCTTCACCTGCGGGTATCCGCCTGTCCCGTCACGCTACACCTCGTTGCTGTGTCCGAGCTGTTAGCGCACCGTTAGCACTTTGTGTCGCGAACGCAGGATGTGCCGAGATCATCTGGGCTGCGCCGTGCGCTCACGGGTCGAGGTGTCTGCGCGAAGGCGCGCCGCTCCGGGGGCGGCCACGCCCGCCGGTAGAGTGAGGGGCGCGAAGGCCGCACGGTCGACACCAAGGAGCACCGAATGACGATGTCCCCCGCCGAGGCGAGCGCGCCGCCCGAGCCACCTCGCGGTCACGTGCGCGTCGTCTATCTCGGCCCCGTCGCTCCCCATTGGGAGGTCGACTCGCAGTTCGGCGAGAGGGCCGTCGTCGAGGCGTTCCGCGAGCGTGCGCTCGCCCGCCTCGTGCTCCTCCCACCGCACGACCCTCAATTCCGCAGGAACCGCGAGCGCGTCGTGCGCGATGCGGAGCGCGAGAACCTCCTCCTCGAGTGGGATCTCGGGATCCCCGAGGAGGAGCCACCGCCGGGGCGTCCCGCCGCGTCGGCCGCAGCAGACGTCGCGCCGGTACAGGCCGCAGCAGACGTCGCGCCGGCCGAGCCGCCGGTCGGCTAGCGCGAGTCTCCTGGATCTTTCCAGGAGCGGTGGGCCGGGGCCGGTCGCACGGCGCGGACTGCTCGGCGAGTCGTGCCCGGAGGTCGCTACGCGGTGCCGCCCGGGTCGTCGCGGTCGGGGAGCGAGGGGAGATTGACCCGCTCGAGCCAGAGCCCGGGCGCGTCGAGCTCTGCGGGAGTGGGCAGATCGGTCTCCACGACCCAGAGCTTCGTGAGCTCGGCGTCGCCGCTGCGCTCGACGACGCCCCTGACGAACGCCTCGCCTCGATCGACCGCGTCCTGGTCGAGGTGGAGCCCGAACAGCGACTCCGCGACTCGCTCTTCGTCGCCGCGCTCGACACGTCGGCGCCGCATCGCCTCTGCGATTGCTCCCCTCGCGCCTATCGCCCGCGCGGCGACCGTGTCGGTCACCCATGCTGCGTAGCCCGCGATCGCGGAGCTGAGCGCTGAGAGCTCGGCACGCACCCGGCGTATCTCCGGCGTCTCCTCGATCTCCCCGAAGGCGCCGGGGTCGCCGAGGAGCCTCGTGAGGTCCGACAGGTCTGGGCTCGAGCCCGACACGGCCTCGCCGAGGCGCTGCTCGAGCGCCTTCGGGTCCGGCCGGAAGCCTCGCGCCTGCGCGACGAGCAGGGACTCGAGCCGTGCGCGGACGTGAGGCCGCGTGAGGACCGCGTGGGTCGCGACATCGTGGACGCACAGCCACAGCAAGAGGTCGTCGGGCGGGAGGCTCCAGTCCTCGGCGAAGCGTCGCGCGTTGGCCGGCACGACGAGCAGCTCCGCGTCGGCGCGGCGCGGCAGCGGCAGCTCGTACTGGCCGAGCGCGCGCTGCGCGAGGTGGCCGACGATGGAACCCACCTGCATTGCGATCATCGCCGGCGCGACGGCGGTCGTCCACTGCCCGACGAACGCGACGAGCTCGTCGTCAGGGCTCGCATCCGGGTCGGGCGTGCTCGGCGCGGCACCGGGCGACGCGGGCGCGAGCGCGGCGGCGATCTGCTCGATGACCGGACGCCACCCCTCGAGGCTCCGTCGCGCCCATTCGGCGGGGCCGGTCGCGACGATCGACAGCGGCTGGCCGAGCGGAGTCGTCGTCATGCCTGTCACGTCCGCGACATGGAGCTCCGCGACGCCGAGGAGGCCCTCGAGACGCATGCGGTCGACGGGGTCGACGTTTGCCTCGGGCGCGTCGTCCGACGCGATGCGCTGCGCGAGCTGGAGCGCGAGATCCCACTGGATCGGCGCGTCGGACTTGAGGAGCCGGAGCAGGTCGCCCAGCATCCCCGGGAAGAAGCCGCCCATGCCCGCGGGGAGGTCGGGGTCCATGACGCGAATCTAGGCGCGGCGCCCTACGGTCGCGGCCGGAGCCGTCCCGGAGGTAGCGGCGGAGCGGGAATCGGCTCTTGCGTATCGCCGATCACCGGAGCGAAGCCCCCCGCCTCCCACCGGGCACGAGCCTCGGAGATCTCGTCCGCGGTGCGCGCGACGAAGTTCCACCACATGAGGAGGTCCTCGCCGAGCGGGGCGCCACCGAGGAGAAGAGTCCTCGCGCGACCGTCGGCGCGCAGCACGACGCGCTCCGCGCCGGCGCCGAGCACAGCGAGCGTGCCGGTAGCGACGGGTGTCGTGTCGCAGGTGACCATGCCGTCGAGCGCGACGACGCCGTACTCGAACGCGGGGTCGAGCGCGACGGTCGCGGTCGCGATCCCCGGGACGGGCCGCGACACGAGCTCGACGGCGACCGTGGGCGACCGGCCCCGCGCCATCGACGGTGTTCCCGCGAAGGCTCCGAGAAGGACGCGGCCGTCGAAGTCCCCCAGGTCGACGGTCGGGATCTCGGTGAGGTGGTGGTACTCGGGAGCGACGTGCCGGAGGTGCCCCGGCAAGGCGATCCACAGTTGGACGCCGTGGAGCAGCGGCCCGCCGCCCGGTCGGGAGCGCTCGCTGTGCGCGAGCCCGGTGCCAGCGGTCATGAGAGACACCTCGCCGGGCCGTACGAGAGCCTCGTTCCCGAGGCCGTCGCGGTGGACGACCTCTCCCGCGACGAGGTAGGTGACGGTCTCGAGACCGACATGAGGGTGGGGTGCGACCTCCATCGCCGGCCGGTCCGCACCGGAGGGGAGCCGGTAGAGGTCCGCGAAGCACCACGGTCCGACCGTGCGCCGGCGGCGGGAGGGGAGCAGGCGCGTGACGGGCGTACCTCCGGCGAGCTCCAGGTTGCGCCCGTAGGTGATCTGCACGCTCGTGGCGCTCACGGCGCCGGAGTCCGCGCGCGTCACGACGGGGGTCCTAGCCGAGCTGCGCGTCGCCGAGAACTGGATCGACGACGAACGTCCGTCCCCCGCGGTCGATCCGCACGGGCACGCGTGCCCCCGCCGGCTCGAAATAGAGGCGTCCCTGCAGCTCGGCCATAGAGGTCACGCGGTGGCCCGCAACCGAGACGATGACGTCGCCTGGCCGCACGCCCGCGATCCACGCCGCGCTCGACGGGGTCACGAGCGTGACCCGTACGCCGGACACCGGAGCGCTCGCCGTCGCGCCGTCGATCCCGAGCCATCCGTGGTCGACGGTGCCGTTGGAGAGGAGCTGGCGGACGACGCCGGACGCGATCCACGCCGGCGTCGCGAGAGCATCTCCACCGGCGCTGCTGGTCACGATCCCGAGGACCCCCCCGTGGGCGCCGAGGAGCGCGCTCCCCGGCGGAGCGGCGCTCGTGGCGAGGTCCGTCGTCATCGCGTCGACGAGGGTCGCGCTGCGCGTCGGCGTCGTCGCACCCGAGGTCTCGACCGACCCGACGGAGAGACGGGTCCCTCCGGGGGCGGTCAGCGCGACGGCGAGCTCGCTCCCGCCGGACGGCGGAGCCTGCTCGAACGGGGCGACAGCGAGATCGGTGACGCCGTTGATGTGGATGAGCGCGAGGCCGCTCGAGGCCGCGCGCTGCGACATGTCGCTCGCGACGACCGTCCCGACGTACGCCATCCCGTCGGGGAGGGTCACCATCACACTCGTGGCGCCCACGACCTCGGCTGCGGGCGCGAGCAACATGCCGTCCGAGCGCACGCCGATCCCGAGGCAGCGTGTCGCGCTAGAGCCGCGGGTGACGTCGAGGTAGACGAGAGAGCGGCCGACCGTCGCGATCTGCGCGGCGAGCGCGGAGCCGACGGCCTGGGCCGCGGGCAGCGACGTCCCGGTGGAGCGCGACGCGAGTGCGGTGCCGACGCCGAGCTCTCGCCCGTCGGCCGGAGAGCGGGAGGTGATAGCGGAGGCAAGATGGGTCCCGAGCGCGACGAGCCCGGTCGCGAGGATCGCGCCGACGAGGCCCGCGGTCCACGCGCTCGCACGCGTCGGCTGGCTCGCCAGCCACCGCCGGCGGACCGTGATGGGGTCGAGTGGGAGCGAGGTCCCGAGCGAGCCGAGCTCGGACGGGTGGCGCCAAAGGCGGTCTTCGGCCGGAAGCGGAGGGGAGGTCGAGTCGTCCTCCGGGAGGTCGTCGAAATCGTCGGCGAACGCAGCCACGGCGCATGACGCTACCCCTGCGGGCGCCCGGTTGTCGGTCGGCCCGTCCCGGCCGGCGCGTACGATGACGCGGTGACCGGTCTCGACAGGTGAGCAACGATCTCGCGATCGACTTCGGGTCGGCGACGACGCGTGTCGCGGACGCCCGGGGCGCACTCCTGCTCGAGGAGCCGACGGTAGCGGCCGTCGACGCGGACACGGGTCGGCTGCTCGCGTTCGGCCGCTCCGCGCCCGCGCTCGCGTCCGCGACCGCGGGGCGCGTGCGTCTCGAGCGGCCCGTGCGCCACGGGCAGCTCGTCGACATCGCGCTCGCGGAGGACGTCCTCGTCGAGGTGCTGCGCGCGGCGGGGCTCTCGCGCGTCGCGCATCCCCGCGTCCTCGCGTGCGTTCAGGCTTCGGCGACCCACGTGCAACGCCGCGCGCTCGACCGGGCGCTGCGCAAGGCGGGTGCTCGTCAGGTGCGCTTCATCGAGCAGCCGGTCGCCTGCGCGCTCGGGTCGGGCCTGCCGATCGAGGAGCCGTCGGGTTCGATGGTCGTCGACATCGGAGCGGGGACGACGGAGATCGGGGTGCTCGCTCTCGGTGGCATCGTGACGTCCGCGTCGCTCGCAGTCGGGGGCGGGGACGTCGACGAGTCGGTCCGACTGCTCCTCTCGCGTCGCTTCGACCTCGTCGTCGATTCGAGGGTCGCGAGCGAGGTCGTGCGGCGCATCGGGGCGGCAGGGGCATCGCCGGCCCCCCACCTCGAGGTGACCGGTCGCCGCGGCGCGGACGGGCGGCCGCACTCGGTCGTCGTATCTGGTGCGGAGATCCGGCCAGCGCTCGACGAGCTCGTCGCGCCCATCGTCACCGCTGCTGTCGAGTGCGTCGCGAGTGCTCCGCCGGACCTCGCGAACGACCTCCTCGGCTCGGGCCTGCATCTATCGGGTGGAGCCTCGCAGCTTGCCGGGATCGCGCAGCGGATCGCGAGCGCGACGGGGCTAGCGGTCCACGCGTCCGCCGAGCCATCGCGCGTCGCGGTGATCGGCGCGTCGCGTTGCCTCGCGACGTTCGACGTGCTCGGGGCGTCGCTCAGCGCGGCTCCTCGTCGCTGAGCCCGAGCACGTCTTCGGCCGCTTGTCTCACCTGCCAGTCGCGATCCTCCAGCCGATCTCGGAGCGCCGACTCGACGTCCCCGCCGGAGAACGCGGCGAGGGCGACGACGGCCCTGCGGCGGATCGCCGGCGCGTCGCGCGTCGCCTCGATCACGGCGGCGCGCCCGCGATCGTCACCGATCGCGCCGAGCGCGGCGACCGCGGACTCTCGGCACAGCCGCTCGGGGTGCGACAGCGCGATCGTGACTAGCGCGGGCACCGCGTCTACGAGCTCGAGCTCGCCGGCGGCGAATGCGGCCGCTTCGACGACACTCGGGTCAAGATCCTCGAGGCACGGCGTTACGGGTGAACCGGGCACGGTGACAGCGAGCTCGCACGCCCCGCGCCGTGCGACAGGGTCTGCGTCGCGGGCCAGAGCCGCGATGTCACCTGGTGTCGCTCGCTCCATGCGGACGAGCGCGGCGAGCGCGGCGACGCGCACCTTCGAGTGGGGGTCGCCGAGCGCGGCACGCACCCCTAGCTCGTCGCCGGCGCGCCCGGTGCGGGCGACGTCACCTCGGCGCCGGGCCGCGGCGCGCTCGGTGTCGTCGTCCGATCGGTCCTCGGATCTCGTGGCGGGCATGCCCGTCCTCCTCCGCGCTTTACTCGCGACTCGCCCGATGCGCTCTTCATGGCAGGCTACGGGCTGTGAGCACCTCCTCCCGTCGGTCGTCGCGCGGTCGCGGGCGCGCTGCTGGCGACGACTCCGCCGACGCGAACTCCCGCGTCGCTCTCCGTCGCCCGAGGCTGCGCTGGCGTGTCGTCGCGATCGCCATGTCCTTCGTCGCGCTCCTGATCCTCGCCGCGGGCGTCGCCTCAGTCATCGACGTGCCGTATTACGCGATCACGCCAGGAGCCGGCATCCCGGTGTCGGGCCTCGTGACCGTGCCGAGACGTCTCGCGCACTCCCACCTCGGCTCCGTGCTGCTCACCGACGTCGAGGTCGTCCCTCTTCGTGCCCTCTCCTACATCTACTACGAGCTCGACTCGAACGCGCAGGTCGTGCCCGCTGCCGCTCTCGTCGGGACAGCGAGCGGCGCGCAGTACCAGGCGCAGGGGTCGGTCGACATGTGGAACGCACGTGAAGCGGCGATCGTCGTCGCGCTCCGCCAGCTCGGCTACCACACACGCGCGGTGCCCTCGGGCGTGATCGTCTACCAGCCGGAACCCGGCTCGGCCGCGTCCCGCGGGCTTGGCGTCGGCGACGTCATCACCTCCGTGGACTCAGGTCGCGTCCGGACGCTCGCCGCGCTCGTGGCGGCTCTCGGCGCGCACGGTCCCGGGTCGACCGTCGAGCTCGGGGTGCGTCCGCTGACAGGCCGTGCCGTGCACCGCGTGCGCGTGCGCCTCGGCGAGATCCGCGTCGACGGATCGGGTCCGGACGCACCGGAGACGTGCGCCGCGGCGCGCACCGACACGCAGCTCCCGCCGCTCGAGGTTCACGGCGTGCCGGCAGCATGCCTCGGCATCGCGGCCGAGCAGGCGTACACGGCGGTCGGCGTGCCGTTCCCCGTGTCGATCTCCGCCGACGGGATCGACGGCCCGTCGGCGGGCCTCGCGTTCACGCTCGGGCTCATCGAGAAGCTCGACCACGAAGACCTCGTCGCAGGCCTGAAGGTCGCGGCGACGGGCACGATGTCGGTGACTGGCCAGGTGGGCGACGTCGGCGGCGTCGCCCAGAAGACGATCGCCGTCCGCGACGCGGGCGCGTCGCTGTTCTTCGTGCCGCCGAGCGAGCTGCAGACGGCCGAGGCGCACGCCGGCCCTACGCTGAAGGTGCTCGCAGTCGCGTCGATCGGACAGGCCGTCGCCGATCTCGAGGAGCTCGGCGGCCGGCTGTCGCCACCGTCGACGGTCCACTGAGGACCTAGGCTGACGCTTCGTGCCTGACCTGCCACATACGAGGACCGCTGCACCTCTCGGTCCCGACGAGGTCGCTGGGCAGTCGTTCCCGGTCGCGCGGCGCGGGTTCGAGCAGGACGCGGTCCGACGCTTCCTCGACGGTGTCGCCGCCGCGATCCGCGACCTGCGTGCCAGCGAGGCCGAGCTCTCCGCTCGGCTCGCAGATGCCGAGCGGAGAGCAGCGTCGCCCGAGCTCGACGAGGAGACCCTCGCCGCCGCCGTCGGCGCGGAGACCGCGAAGGTCTTGCGCACCGCGCACGAGGCGGCTCGTGACGTGCTCGCGCGCGCCGAGGCGCGTGCGGGAGAGCTCGTCGCTGAGGCGGGGGCGATCCTCGGGGAGCGAACGCGGGAGGCGGAGGCGGAGTCGCGAGCACTCGGCGCGCGGGCGCGCGCCGAGGCGGCCGCGTTGCTCGAGTCGACGACCGCGGAGTGTCGCGCGATGGTCGACGAAGCACGCGAGGCCCGCCTGCGGATCCTTGCGGACCTCGCCGAGAGGCGGCGGGCGCTCCATCTGCAGCTCGAGCAGCTCCGCGCGGGGAAGGACGCGCTGGTCGAGGTCGTCGAGGCGACCTCGCGGTCGGTCGACGACGTACGGACTCGCCTCGCCGACGCGGAGTCCTACGCCCGAGTCGCCGCGGATCGCATCGCCGACGGCAGCTTCGCGCGAGACGACGTGACGTTCGACGCCCTCGTCGAGGAGGCCATCGCGCTCGGACCGTCGGGGGGCGTCCCCGTCGACCCAGTGGACACCGCTGACGCGCTCCCTGGCGCGGCAGCCGCGGGCGCCGACGAGGTCGTAAGGGTTCCGACGGGCGACCTCGTGGCCGCGGACGACACGGGGGATGTCCCGCTCGCCGTGCCGGTCGGCGAGGAGCGCGAAGAGGACGGTGTCGAGCTGTCCGGGCGCGGCACGCCACTCGAGAGCGCGCCGGTCGAAGCGACGGCCGGAGGCCCGGCGCCCGCGGACGGACGTCATGTGCAGGACGAGCGGCCCGCGATCGAGATCGCGGCGACGGGGCCTCGGATCGAGGGTGCCCGTATCGCCGCGAGCCCGAACGCGGTCAACGACCTGTTCGCGAAGCTCCGGGCAGCGCAGGTACCCGCCGCTGGCGCGCCGACGCGACAACGCACGGGCTCCCCACGAGCAGCCGAGGGAGCGGGCTCGAGCGATGGCGCGAACCATTCGGCCGCGGCCGGCGACGTCGAGCCGAGCAGCGGGGAGGTCACCGTGGCCGCGCTGTCAGACGATGTACCGACCGCAGCAGGCGACGCAGCCGACAGTGGGACCAGGGGCGCTGACGCTGACGGCGCTGACGGCGCTGACGGCGACGCGGATGGCCCACCCGACCTGGACGCCGACGCTCTCGAGCGGCGCGACGAGATCGTCGCCCCGGTGCAGGCGGAGCTCTCGCGCATCGTCAAGCGCGAGCTGCGCTCGGGGCAGAACGAGCTGCTCGATGCGTTGCGCAACCTCCAACGCGCGTCTCTCGTCGGCGACCTGCTGCCCGGCGAGGACGCGATCGCGCGCCTCGCGGCCTCGGCGACGCCCGCACTAGTGACTGCTTGGCGCTCCGGCGCGCGCGTGGGCGCGTCCGACGCGGGCGCGCCTGAAGGCGCGGCCGACGCCGGCGCGGGCGCCGCGGCCGCGGCCGCGGCGCGCGATCTAGCGAGCGCGGTCGTATCCGCGATCCGGTCGCGGCTCGACGGCTCGCTCTCGGCCCGGGAGGACCTCGCTGGGTCCACGGAGCTCGTCGGCGCCGCGTACCGCGAGTGGCGGGGAGAGCGCGTCGAGGATCTCGTCTCGGACTTCCTCACGCGGGCCTTCGCCGAGGGAGTGCTCGCGGGCGCTGGTGCCGGAGCGCAGGTGCGATGGGTGGTCGACGATGGGAAGGACCACTGCCCGGACTGCGACGACAACGCACTCGCGGGACCCCTCGCGGCGCGCGCCGCCTTCCCGACGGGTCAGCAGCACCCGCCAGTGCACCCCGGTTGCCGGTGCCTGCTCGTCGCGACTCGGGCCTGACACCCGACCGTGCGACTCCCTGACGACGTTCCCCGCCGCGTCCGGGGTAGGCGGCGCGGCGTATGGGTGCTCATAGGCCTCG